>FWWM01004587.1_pt1 | contig 31936 bp, 29 predicted proteins | sample 2228351 | NCBI WGS metagenome assembly FWWM01 (sample SAMEA103939774, study PRJEB20133) | metagenome | reverse complement strand
TCATCCCTGTCTTTGAATACCTTTTGTCTCTGGTTGCCTCTAACTATAACGTGATAAAATGCGCCGTCAAATTCTATTCTCGGTTTCCGTGTCATGCAAATATATTATCTCGATTATCTCATCCAATATACTATTTCAATATTTGAGTCTGACCCAAAATCTCACAGACTTTAGGTTATAATTCTGTTATGGATATTATGAAGAGATTAGAGCATGTCCCTTCATCCCCCGGTATCTATATGATGAAGGGGGCAAAGGAGAGGGTAATCTATATTGGTAAGGCGAAAAACCTGAAAAACAGGCTAAGGTCATACCTCCGAGAGCCGGACTCACTGGATGTGAGAAAATCGAAGATGGTCAAGGAGACAAGGGATATTGAGTATGTTGTCACAGAAAATGAGCTTGAGGCCCTTGTGCTTGAGGCAAACTTTATAAAGAGGTTCAGACCAAGATATAACATCATCCTGAGGGATGATAAGAATTACCCCTATCTCAAGCTCACAATCAATGAGCAATGGCCAAGGCTTGAGGTCGTAAGGAGGATAGAGAATGATGGCTCCATGTATTTCGGTCCCTATGTCCCAGCAGGGACAATGTGGGAAATATTGAGATTCATCAGGAGAAACTTCCCTTTGAGGTCATGTAGGTACAATCTTGAGAAACCATTCAGACCATGTGTCCAGTTTCAGATGGGAAGGTGTCTTGCACCATGTGCTGAAGACCGCAGGTCAGAATCGGACAGAAAAAGATATATGGAGGTTGTGAAGGATGTAAAGAGGTTCCTTCAGGGTGAAAAGAAGGAACTCCTGATGAGCCTTCAGCAGAGGATGCAGAGCCTTTCTCATAACCTAAGGTTTGAAGAGGCTGCTACGATAAGAGACAGATTAAAAAATATAGAGAGGGCATGGGAGTCCCAGAGGGTAATCGCACCTGGATTGGAAGACATGGATGTAATCGGGCTCTACAGGGAAGAGGATAAAGCCTCCATATTCATACTCTTCATAAGGAACGGCATGGTCATAGGTCAAAAGGACTTCTTTCTGAGGAGACTCAGGGGCATGGATGACAGAGAACTCATTGCAAGTTTCATTGAACAGTTTTATTCCAAGGAGATGCTTATTCCCAAAAAGATAATCATACCCCTGAATTTAGACCTTGATATTCAGAGTCACTGGTTGAGCAGGAGAAAAGGTGAAAAGGTTAAGATCAGTGCCTCTGAGAATAAGTATGAAGAGGATGTGCTCAGGATGGCTGTTGACAATGCCTTCCACTCCTATACATCGCACGGGGATAAAGGGTTGGAGGAGACTCTCATCTCTATAAAAAAACTGCTAAATCTGAAGAATATACCGCAAAGGATTTGCGCTATCGATGTATCAAACATCTCAGGTTCTGAGGCTGTTGGAGCACTTGTAGTCTGGGAGGATGGGGACTTTGTGAAAGAGGATTACAAGCTCTTCAGGATAAAGACTGTAAAGGGAATCGATGACTATGCAATGATAGGAGAGGTTGCTGGCAGATATCTGAAGAATATATCTCTTGATAAGCGGTGGACACCAAATATAATACTCATTGATGGAGGAAAAGGACAGCTTGATTCTGCTATTAAGGCCATGCAGCCATTTGAACTACCGATTGAGATAGCAGCTATTGCAAAAGCAAGGGACAAACATCCATGGGACAGAATATACCTGCCTGACAGAAAAGAGGCTATCCAGCTTGAGTCACACAGTCCGTCGACAGTCCTTCTTCAGAGGATAAGGAATGAGGCACACAGGTTTGCTATAGCTTATCATAAAAGGCTCCGTAAGAAGAGGACCCTTGAATCGCCCCTTGAGAAGATAAAAGGCATTGGCAAGACAAGGAGGCTTTTACTCCTCAGGCACTTTGGCAATATCGATAGCATAAGAAAGGCCCCTATTGAAGAGATAGCAACACTTAAGGGGATGAACAAAAAGATTGCCGAACATCTTAAAAGATCATTGGAAGAAAAAAAATGAAAAGACTCATTATATCTTTAATTATTTTATTAGCCATAACAATGCCAATAAGTATCAATGCAGCCTTTAAGGTCTATTTAAAAAATGGGAAGACAATAACAGGCGTGGAAAGGATTGAGGAAGGAGAGAGGATAAAGATATATAAGGAAGGGGTATTGCTCGAATTACCCAGGACCTACGTCATAAAAATAGAGAAATACGAGACTACACCTATCGAAAAGAAGGTAATCGAAGAAAAAGCCGAGGAGCAACCAGCATATTTAAGGTATGAAGAGAAAACTGAAACAACTAATGAGAATCTTCAAAGGCTTAAAAACCAATACGACGAGGTGACTGGAAAATTAAAAAGGATTGAGGAACTCGAGCAGAGAAGCAGGGAATTGCAGAGGGCCATACACAGAAAGGCATATTCACCCCGAGAGGCAAGGATGTTAAAGCAAGAGAAAGGAGCGATAGACAGGGAGCTTGAAGACCTCAGGCTGGAGGAAGAATCTTTGCTTCAACAGAAAGAAGATCTTGAATATAGACTCGGACTATGATCAATAAGAGGAATGTCGAGAGATACATAAGGAAACTCTTTGGCAGAGAACTCGTTGATGTGAGGATAAAGAAACTCGGCCAGGGTGTTCAGGGAGCAGGTTTTCTTATAGAGGTAGAGACCAGGAAAGGGCATAAATCCTATGTGATAAAGGGGCTCTTCCCTGAAGGACTTGGTCATGATTATCCTGCTGACAGGGCAAGCGTCTTTCTTCTTGACCTTGATGAATTCAAAAATCTTCCAAGGCATGTAAAGGCAATAGACGTCCTCTCTGAAGGAAATGATGGCACCATAAAATCTATTGGTGGTGGAAAGGAATATTACCTTCTCATGGAGAAGGCAGAGGGCAGAGATTACTTCCATGACCTCAATGCAATGGCAGATAAAGAAGACCTTGATGAGCGGGACATTGAGAGGATAAAGGCAATGGCCTCATATCTTGCAGAGATCCATTCTGTAAAGAGAGATTCGAACTCCTTATACTGGAGAAAGATACGTGACACCATAGGTCATGGTGAATGCCTTATGGGTGTATTTGATACCTATCCTAATGGCATAATAAGTTACCGGGAGATGGCAGAGATAGAGAAGTTATGCATAGACTGGAGGGCAAGGTTAAAGCCCCTTTATAGAAGGCTGTCTCAGATTCATGGTGATTTTCATCCAGGCAATATATGGTTTAAGGATACTACTGACTTCATCCTCCTTGACCGCAGCAGGGGACCATGGGGTGAGCCAGCTGATGATGTCACTGCACTAACGATAAACTATATATTCTTCTCTATAAACCATTCTGGTGAAGTGAGAGGCCCATATGATGAGGCATTGAGGTTATTCTATAGAGAATATATTGAAAAGACTGGTGATGAAGAGATACTCAATGTTGTTGCCCCTTTTTATGCCTTCAGGGGCATTGTTGTGGCAAACCCTGTGTTTTATCCTGATGTGAAGAAGATGAATAGACGCAGGCTTATCAATTTTGTTAAGAATGTCCTGAGGTCAAGAAGATTCAACCCCGAAAGGGTTAATGAGTATATTTAACGTGGATATCAAAGACCTAATGAGGATAGGCAGACGGTTAAGAAACGAGATACCGCCTCTCATGCACGAACTCCGTGGAAGAATGCCTGTTGGGAAGGGAGCGAGTGGTGATAAGACATACCCTGTGGATAAGATGGCGGAGGAGATAGTCTTTCAGGAATTGGAGAGGCTCAATAAACCTGTCACTGTGATATCTGAGGAGTTCGGGAAAATGGATATAAAGGGTGGGGGCATACGATTGCTCCTTGATCCTGTAGATGGAAGCACAAATGCAACGAGTGGTATAACTATCTTCAGCACATCCATGGCATTAATCGAAGGTGATAGCATTGGAGATGCGCATTCTGGATATGTTCTGAACCTTGTTAACGGGGATGAGTTTTATGCTGTAAGGGGCAAGGGTAGTTTCCTGAATAAAAGACAGATAACAACACAGGTGGATGAGATTATGAGGGTCATCCTGTATGAGGCCCAGAACCCTGGCAGGGATATTCCCAGAATCCTACCCCTCCTATCACTATTCAATAGGACAAGGTGTCTTGGCTCAACAGCACTTGACATGGCATTTCTTTCGCAGGGTGCGGTGAGTATGTTTGTAACCCCTGTACCCTCAAGGAGCTTTGACTTTGCAGCAGGTTACCTTCTAATTAAGGAGGCAGGAGGCATTGTCACTGATATGAAGGGTGATGATATAGAGGATATTAAGATCGGCATTGAGAGGGTAACGCCCATCCTTGCCTCAGCAAATGAGAGACTGCACAGAAAGGCAATCGAGACATTAAATCTTATCGAGGTTCGACCTCGATAATCACAATGAGACCGTGGTTCTTAACTTAATTGAATACCCTCAAACCTCTTTATACTGAAACGCATTAAGATAATGGTTAAAAGGATATTTACAGATATCAAGATAGATACTGCACCACCGATTATAAGCCATGCCTTTTGAGTAAATTCTATATGTGCTGATTCCTTCAGGAAATATAAATATATAGGGAACACCTCAACTGCAAGGGTAAAGAGGATAAGGATAATGGATATAATCATGTAGAGCGTATTTCCTGTCTTTATTTCCTCTTCCTCGCCAGCATTGATCATGTTCTTGAGGTCAGAGATACTGAAGCTTATAGCCATACCAGTAAGAGATATACACAAAAGGAGGGTAGTTAATAACTCTATACCGAATAAAGGGCCCTCTATCTTTATAAAGAATGATGAGAAAGTAGTTAGGGATAGTCCAACTGCCAATACAGGTGTGAGAAGAAAGAAGAATTTTGTCCAGATATATCTTCCAGACCTGAGAGGGGATGCCTTGATTGTCCAGAGTGCCCTGGACTCTGAGAGTATTGCTGGATAGATGAGCTTTGAACTTAATGATGCGATTATGATAAGTATCAGACCGAGATTGAAGAAGGATACGATATACTTAAGTTTCACCGCATACTCAACCCAGTTCAATGGCACAGAGGCAATACTGAAGATATAGATTATGATTAATGAGATGAGGATCAGGTGCTGATGGATATTCCTGATGTCCTTAACCTGATAAAGGAGGTCTTTCTTCAATATGGCAAGCCTTTGCATATCTATAGGCAATCCCTTAAAACCTTTAAAGATACGATGTATGTGCTTATTTCTCTCTCCCGAGACTGTGCCTCCACCCTGCAGAAGACTCCATCCCCTGTAATAAAACCTCCTATATATGGAGGTAAGCAGGAGTGTTGTTATGTGGGATGTAAGAAGGAGAAGAGGCACATATATTATTAAATCTTTGAAATCCTTATCAAGGTAATTAAAGATAGACTCACTGAGCCACCTGTTTGGAAGCAAGATAAAGGAGGGTGTTTTGAGTTCAATCAGAAATAGCTTGAGACTTGCAAAGAATTCAGGATTTACAAACCTTTCCGGCCTAAAAAGCCTTATGAGTATAACCAGGACGATGACTGTTATGACACCAGTGGAAAGCAAAAACCTCCTTATCTTTCTTATATGAAAGATTCCAGATAGAAGCATGGTTATTCCACTGCCTATATTGACAGGTATTGTAGAGAATACCATAAAGAGGATCAGGGAATAGAAATAATAGATGATATCTGCATGGAGTAATAGGCCAAGGGATACAAAGACAGGGATACCAAAGACGATAAGCATCCATGATGCCTTGAGATGCGTCTCTATGAGTCTTGAGAAGAAGATCGAACCCCTGTTTACAGGTGATATGAGAAGCATCTCCATCTCCCCTGACTGATAAAACCTGTCAAGGGAGATGACAAGGCCATTGATTATCTGTGTGAAGAAGATTATCACGAAGATAAGGGAATAACCTTTAATGAGCATGAGATTGAACGCATCCGGAGAGAGGTTCTGTAATTTAATCATGCCGGAGCTCAAGAGCTTTGTGCTGAGGTAGATAAACATTGCACTTGTGAGGAAATAAAAAAGGGTCTTCTTATAGAATGCCCTGTCAAAGTGGATGACGCTGTTTTTAATTGACCAGAGGACAGGAGAAAGGAGGATCAGTAATGCCCTTAAGGAGTATTCCATATTATACCTCATAATCAGACGTTAGTCTAAGGAAGACATCCTCAAGGCTCTTATCTTCTGATCTTGCATAATGCCTGAGGTCATCACCTGTGCCATGTGCTGTTATAGAGCCTTTATTCATTATGGCTATCCTATCACACATCTGCTCTGCAAGGGCTATTATATGTGTTGAAAGCAGGATGGTCATCCCTTTATCCCTCAATCCAAACAATATATCCTTAAGAAGCTTCACCCCTCGTGGGTCAAGGCCATTATGAGGTTCATCAAGGATTAATACCTCAGGATTTCTCATAAATGAGGATGTTAGCAGAAGCCTCTGCTTCATACCAAGTGAAAAATTCCCTATGATCTCATCCTTCCATTCATAAAGCCTGAAGACCTTAAGGTATTCTTCTGCATTCCTCCTGAATACATCTTCATCAAGGTTATAAAGACCTGCAATGAATGTAAGATATTCCCAGGCAGTAAGTTTTTCGTAGAGATAACCCTTTTCAGGTATGTAGGCAATGGACCTCTTTGCATTTATCGGATCCTGACTTATATCATAGCCTCCAACTCTTATAACACCTGAATCGGGCTTTATCAAGCCAACCATCATCTTTATGGCTGTTGACTTTCCAGCACCATTTGGACCAAGAAGGCCAAATATCTCAGCCTTCCCAACCTCTAAAGAGAGATTGTTGACAGCTACAAGTTCTCCATATCTCTTTGTGCAATTCACTATCTCAATCATGATACCTCAAGTACCTCTATCTCAATCTTCTCTAATTCCTTAACGAGGGAGACAACCTCTTCAACCGACCCAGCCCTGAGCGGGATATGTGTAACATCAGCAGGAAATTGTAAAAAAGTCGGATCAACAGGTACCCATTTATCAAACCATACCTCAGGCCATACATGATAATAGAAATAGCCTTTTAAATATACAAGACCGCCAACTATGCGGGTTGGTAAGCCAGCAGAACGTGAGTATGTTGCAAACATGATTGCCCTTTCAATATAATCACCTGAAAGTTTCTTAAGCATGTCCTTAGAGTCTGTCAGGATAAAGACAGGCGCAGTTTTTATAAGTGTATAAAGATAGCCATTTAAGTAATTCGCAAAACCGAATGCATCATTCTTATATGATCGGGCGTACATGAGGCCGGTATTCTTAAGAGGTTCGTGATCACTTCTGACCCATTCATCAGCCTTAATGTACTCATCAAGACCCTCTTTATTATATGGCAATTTTATCTTCCTCTTCTTTAATTCCTCAACATCTTCCTTCTTTATGTTAAGGACATTCCCTTCAAGTGTAATAATGCTGTTTTTATAGAGTTGATGGTTTAATCTGATACCATCTATCCTGACCTTCATGGACTTCAAGGTCTCAGAAGATTGAAGGGTTATATTTGACTTAAGAAATGGCAGGGTCGTATAGTCAAAAAGTATCTTAACAGGAGGTCCTTCCATTGTACCTTCAAATTGAGAATTATAGATGGTAATGCCTGTTGGATATGACTCCTTAATTACCACACCATTTTCATTACTCCATATAATCACATCACTTACCCTGAACATATATAAATTAAGGACATCCATACGCGCCTTTAATGGTCTTATCTCCTCAAGAACAACCCTCCTGTCCTCAATGGTTAAATTTACAGGATTTAATATACTTACAATAATTGGTTTGTTCGGCACAAGCATCCTCTGGTGAAGAACAGGTATCAGTGTCATTGGAAGATAGAAATCCCTTCCTTTTGTTGATATCCTATGTGTCTTCATCTTATCCGACGCCTCAAGAAAACAGATAACATCCTCACCATCTACCTTCCCTGTAACCTTGATCCCCTTTTCATCCTCAAAATAAGAAGAATATTGAAACGACTTTATCGAATAGGATAAATCAGTAAGGGCTCTCAGTTCCTCAGTAAGTATGGTATCTTTTCCATCCTTTCTAACCTTCATCTTGCTGTTGCGCTTTATAATTACCTCATCTCCTACCCTCTCAAATTCAATCATGGCAAAGCCGTATCTCTTATCCCCTGCATAAATATCATACCAGTATCTCCTCTTTTCAAAGGTCTCCTTAATCTGTTCCTTCTCTAACTGTCCACCTGCATAGTCTTTATATAATAAGATTCCAAGAAGTCCAATCCATATGAGGATAAGAGATATATTTATGAGCTTTACAATCTTTGACATAAGACAACATCCAGTTTCTATCGAGGTCGAACCTCGATAGGGAGGTTGAAGAAATCACAGAAACAGTTCTATCTGTTCTGCCTTCTCCTCGGGTGAGAAGACAGGATAATTATTATCAAAACATGCTGTACAGTACTGATTAGAATCGGGTGCAACACTCAGTAAACCTTCAAGACTCAGGTAACCAATGCTATCAGAGGTGATGTATTTCTTAATCTCGTCAATGCTATGGGTTGATGCTATGAGTTCCTTCCTTGTAGGTGTATCAATCCCATAGAAACATGGACCTATTGTGGGTGGTGAACTTATCCTGAGATGAACCTCTTTCGCGCCTCCACCCTCCTTAAGCATCTTGACAATCTTCTTACTCGTTGTTCCCCTCACTATTGAATCATCAACCACCACAACCCTCTTACCTTCAAGGAGCCTTCTAACAGGATTAAGCTTCAGCTTTACACCAAAATGTCTTATTGACTGTCGTGGCTCTATGAATGTGCGTCCAACATAATGATTCCTGATAAGGCCAAAGTCAAAAGGTATCCCACACTCCTCTGCATATCCCAGGGCAGCAGGTACCCCTGAATCAGGCACAGGTATAACAAGGTCAGCTTTAACAGGCATCTCCCTTGCAAGCCGGCGCCCTAAATCCTTTCTCACCTCGTTTACATTCTGATGCCCGAAGATATAACTGTCTGGACGGGAGAAGTAGATGAATTCAAATATACAGAATGCCTTTTTCAGAGAATGAAGCGCCCTGATAGACTCGATTCCGTTACTATTTATAATAACCACCTCTCCCGGTTCTATATCCCGCATAAACGTGGCACCTATCAGGTCAAAGGCACATGTCTCAGAGGCAACAACAAAGGCACCATCAAAACGCCCTATGCTTAAAGGTCTGAACCCATAAGGGTCCCTTACAGCAATCAGTTCATCCTCACTCATTATTAAGAGACTGAATGCTCCATAAAGCTTGCTAAGGGAATCTATAATACGTTCCTCAAGTCCCTTTTGCCTTGAAGTCGCTATTAGATGGACAATCACCTCACTATCTGAGTTGGACTGAAATATAGCACCGTCATTCTCCAAATCTCTTCTCAATTCAATGGCATTCACGAGATTCCCATTGTGTGCAATGGCAAGGGAACCAAGGGAGAAGTTGACTACTATTGGCTGTACATTCTTAAGTATGCTTGCGCCTGCTGTTGAATATCGGTTATGACCTATAGCAATATCCCCTGGGAGGCGCCTGAGTCTCTTCTCGCTAAAGATATCAGCAACAAGACCCATCGATTTCTCGATATAGAGACTCTTTCTATCAGATGAGCATATACCCGCGCCCTCCTGTCCCCTGTGCTGAAGGGCATGAAGACCGAGATATGTAAGATTTGCAGCCTCTGGATGTCCATAGACACCAAAGACCCCGCATTCGTCGTGGAATTTGTCGTCTGCGAACATTTTCACTATAAGTATAACATTTCCTCTAAATAGCAAACACAGATGATCTGCCATCTGTGCATTTTTCTGTGCTCATCAGTGTTCCTCACACCACCTTCTCGCGTTCTGAAACATCCTTAGCCATGGTGATGCCTTAAGCCTTTTCTTCCACTCTTCAGGCATCCAGGCCCACTGCCATTTGATGAATGTCCTTTCAGGATGAGGCATTATCGCAAGGTGTCTTCCATCCTCAGTGCATAAAGCAGATATCCCCTTTACAGAACCATTAGGATTAAAAGGGTACCTTTCTGTGATCTCATTATCGTCATCCACATATCGCACAGGTGCTAAAGCTTTTGTCTCAACTTCTTTAAGTATATCCTTATCAGGAAAGAATGCCCTTCCCTCTCCATGGGCAACCCATATCCCAAGGACAGAACCCTCCATATCCTTAAGCATGATTGATGGACTTGAAAGAACCTTTACTGTTGAAAACCTTGATTCAAATCTACCTGATACATTATGAATGAACCTTGGTTGTCTCCTGTCATCTATGCCCTGCCATGGCACCCATCCAAGAAGGGCCATGAGTTGGCATCCGTTACAGACACCGAGGCTGAATGTATCCTCTCTATTGTAGAAATGCTGAAACTCCTCCCAGAGCCTCTTATTGAACCTTATCACCCCTGCCCAGCCCTTTGCTGAGTCAAGGACATCAGCATAACTGAACCCACCAACAAAGGCTATGCCCCTGAAATCCCTGAGACTGACCCTTTCCTTAAGAAGGTCTGTGATGGTCACATCCCAGGGCTCAAAGCCTGCCATGTAGAAGGCAGAGGCCATCTCCCTGTCACTGTTGCTTCCCTCCTCACGGATAATGGCAACCATGGGAGGTGCAGAAGTGCGGAAGTGCGGAAGTGCGGAAGCTTCAAGATCAGGAGTAAATGAAAGTATATACTGTGGCCCATTTCTATCAAAATTGTTCTTTCTTTCTTCCTCTGCACATTCTATAGCTGTCTGAAGACGCTCAAGCCGATAACTCGTTTCTTCCCATATGTCCCTTAAAATCCTCATATCCTCATCAAGAATTATTTCTAATCCGTCATTCCCGTGTAATCGGCGGATGACATTTTCATCGTCCTTATGAGTTTGGAGATTTATTTTAATTCTTTTTTCTGAAAGGCTTCTACCAATAATCTGGCATGGCACCGAAAAATCCTTGAAAACAGAAAATATCTTCTCCTCTTTTTCCGGTAGGAACTCAATTACAAGCCCCAATTCCTCGGAGAAGAGGAAAGGAATTATTTTGTCTGTGTTCTGTGTTCTGTGTTCTGGTATCTCTATCTCCATCCCGCAGTTTCCTGCAAATGCCATCTCAAGGAGTGTTGTTATCAATCCACCGTCACTACGGTCATGACCTGAAAGTATTAGATCCTGATGAATGAGTGATTGAATAGCATTAAATGTTCTTTTTAACAACTCAACATCCTCAACATCAGGGGAGTCATCACCAACCTGGTTATAGACATGAGCCAATGCACTTCCGCCAAGACGATTCCTTCCTTTACCCAGATCAATAAATAACAATTTGCTCTCGCCTGGTCTCTTTATATCTGGTGTTACCACCTTTGTTATATCAGGGCATGAGACATAGGCAGATATAACAAGGGTACCCGGTGATTTAACTATTTCGGTCTTACCTGACAGCTCCCTTACCTGTGCTGCCATTGAGAGGCTATCCTTACCTCCATCAATAGCAATACCTATCTTCTTCATAATATCGCTAAGAGCCACTGCTGCATCATATAGCCTTGAGCCTTCGCCAGGAAGCTTTGCTGCCCACATCCAGTTACCAGAGCACTTTATATCCTCAAGGGCGCTTATACCTGCCCATACAATATTGGTTAATGCCTCACCTACACACATCCTCGCCATTGCAGAAGGGCTTATAAGACCCTTAATTGGTTGTTCCCCAATAGAGATCGCAGCACCTGTAAGTCCAAAGTGGCTCTGGCTAATAACAGCCACATCAGAAACCGTTAACTGCAGTGGACCAGCACATTGCTGTCTTGCAACAAGACCTGTCACAGACCTGTCAACCTTGTTTGTAAGAAACCTCTTTGAGCCAACAGAAAGCAACCTCAGAACCCTCTTAAGGGCATCCATCACCGTTATGTCTTTCGGTAATTCAAGTGGTTTGAGTTTTGGAAGAATACGGGTAATATTAAAGGTCTTTTGAGGCATTTGCCCTAGTATCTTATCAAGTGGGAGATTCACAGGCGTGCTTCCATCAGACTCATCATGAAGCACGATATAGCCATCCCCTGTAATCTGCCCTATTACAGCACATGGCACCTTCTCCCTCAAACACATTTCTTGGAAGGATTCTATATCATCAGGCTTTATAAGAAAGGCATTCTGCTCCTGATACTCTGCACCCCATATCTCAAGTACTGAGAGTGTATTATCACCAAGCTGAATCCTTCTTACCTCTATCCTTGCACCTGCAGGGTAGATGATCTCCTTAACAACATTACAGTTACCACCTGCACCTTGATCATGGATGCTTACAATGGGGTTTTTATCACCCATCTCTATACATGCACGAATAACCCTATTAAGCTTCTGCTCCATCTCTGCATCACCACGCTGAACAGCATTGAAATCAAGTTCCTCTATATTCTCTCCCTGTATCATGCTTGAGGCAGCGCCACCACCAATGCCAATCCTGTATGCAGGACCTCCAACTTTAACAACGAGCATACCTAACTCTGGCGCCATCTTCTCTACATGCCTTGAATCAATCTGTCCTATTCCACCTGTAAACATTATGGGTTTTATCCATTCAATCCTTTCACCATCAGGCATCCTCATACCAAATGAACGCGTAAACCCCTGTATTACAGGCTCTCCAAATTTATTTCCATAATCAGAAGCGCCATTGCTTGCCTGAACCTCTATATCAAGAGGCAATGCCAGATTAATGGGATAGATAAATGAGGCATCCTCCCATGGGAGTTCATAATCAGGTATCAGAAGATTTCCGACGCAGTATGCTGCTGTCCCTGCAATAACAAGTCCACCCCTTCCTGTAGCTTCTATGTCTCTTATCCTTCCACCTGTTCCTGTCTCAGCCCCTGGAAATGGTGCCACACCACTTGGGAAATTATGTGTCTCTGCGGTAAAGATGAGATGGTATGTTAACCTTTGAAGGCTAAAGGCTGAAGGCTGATGGGGCTTCGTAGGAATGAGTGTTGTGACCCTATACCCTCTGATGGCGCTTGAGTTATCCTTAAAGGCGATGACGCTGTTTCTGCCATTAAATCTCAATGGTTCTTTAATAACATCAAGGAGGGTATGGGGCATCTCCTCATCATCTATTATCAATCTCCCCTTGAAGAACCAGTGTCTTGAGTGTTCGCTGTTTGACTGGCCAAGGTCAAAGCATTCAACATTAGTGGGATTTCTACTGAGTTCATTAACAAAGAGGTTATAGTAGTATTCTATATCCCATTCATCAAGCCCCAAGCCCATCTCCCTATTTATCTTTCTCAAGGCATCCCTACCCTCCTCCTTCAGTGGCACCTCATATACAGGTTCAGGTTTGATACCAGTCTGAAAGTCCTTGAGTGTCTCAGGATATGGGCATTCTGTCATGCGATCATAGAAAATTGACGAGTGACGAGTGATGAGTGATGAATAAATATCATTTAAACGGTCTGCGCTTAACGCATCATGCATTACGAATTTGTATCTCCTTGAACGCTCTATGCGGTTTATTTTTGTAAGCCCACAGGCATGACAGACAGAGACAGCATTTGTTGACCATGCGGTGGTAAAGTTCATGCGCGGTCCAACCTCAAGAAGGCAGTAACAAGTAATGAGTGATGAGTGATGAGTTAAAAAGCTTTTATCGGAAAAATTTTCTGGCTCAAATGTCTCAGACAGGAGCCACCGGAGCACGTTAAGTTCGCGGTTGGTAAGTGGCTCTGTGGTCTCTATATTAAAGCAGTATTCTGTCTCAATGCCCTCTATGTCCTGAGATATAATCTTCCTTACAGTTGATAAGAGTTCCCTGCTTTTACCCTCAGAGAGGGACGGTTTTCGGTAAAAATGGATTAAACCCATATAATCTTAACCCTTTCCAATAAGGAGATGGATTATTTTAGCATTTTAATCGCCCCCTGTCAGCATGGCATTGATTTTAGAAGTTCCACTTTGTCTGGAGCATATCACCGGATAAACCCTTAAATTTACTAATAGCTGTATTAGTTTTTTTTAATTGAAAATTAAATCCTAATATCCTAAGATTGTATAGAATTTACCCTCTTGAGTTTGTCATAAAAGTTAAATTTAATACACACATATTAAAACGTCGTAACAAGAAAGGAGGTGAAGGAGATTGAGGATATTTTCCTTCGTAGCTATTATAGTAGTAATGGCATTCGCTGTCTCTGCATTTGCTGTCCCAGCAGGTAAGACCGTTGAGTTTGCAGGAGGTGATGCAGGTAAAGTTATATTTGATGGTAAAATACATGCTGACAAGGGATTAAAATGTAAGGATTGTCATCCTTCTATCTTCCAGATGAAAAAAGGTACTGCAAAGATTACAATGGCAGACATCAATGCTGGGAAGTCCTGTGGGGCATGCCACGATGGCACAAAGGCGTTCAAGGCTGGAGATGAGGCAAACTGCGCAAAATGTCACCAGAAATAGTTCTTAGGAAAGGGGGCTTATAAGTCCCCTTTCTGTTCCTCCCTATCTTTTTGTCCTTTATCTCTCTTCATCTCTGAATCGGGGTTGATCTTAAAGAGGTGTATCCTTGTGTCTCCCTCAAACCCAGATTTTCCTATCATCTCTTATATGAGTTATCATTGCTGTCCAAGATATTCTAAAATGTTAATCTTTATTTTAGACAGATGTGATGAGTTATAATATATTACAACATGAATATCTCCCTTATAAAGGTAAGAAAACCCTCTGTAGATATTCCTGAGGTGACGCCACCTCTGGGTCTTATGTATCTTGCCGGGCATTTAAGAAAGCACAGGGAGCGTAAGGATAATATAAAAATATTTGATCTTTCAGTCCAGAACGAAGATTATGTCCTTGAAGATATAAAGGATGCGGACATTGTGGGATTGTCATCAACGAACAAGGACGGCCTATATCTGTCAAAAATTATAAATCATTTACAACGCTCAAATACAAGTCGCCCTCTAATTTTAGGAGGACCGATAGTATCAAGCTTAATGAACGAACTATTTGACTATTTTGATGTTGATTGCGCAGTTGCCTATGAAGGAGAATGGACATTCCTTGAGGTTATTAACAGGCTTGATAGTGGAAATCTGGTCTTTGAAGATATAAAAGGTGTTGTATATAAGAATGGGGGTAGTGGTAGATTCGCCGGCAGGAGGGAACCTATAGAAAATCTTGATGAGGAGATACCATTTCCGGCATGGGACCTTATTCTTGAGAATCCTATATCAAAGGAGTACTGGAAGAGAAAGAGTTTTGCGTTTTTTAGAGCCAGCAAAAGGTACATGGGTCTTTTTACATCCCGGGGCTGTCCCTATAAATGTATATATTGCCATGATATATTCGGTAAACGGTTCAGGGCGCACTCTGCTGAGAGGATCATTGCTGAGATAGAATATCTAAATACAAATTACGGGATTACAGATTTTGAATTTTATGATGATACTTTTAATTTTGACAGGGAGAGAACAGAAAAGATATGCGACCTTATAATTGAAAAACAATTGAAGATAAATATGTACTTTCCCAATGGGCTGAGGTCTGATAGGTTAGAGAAGGATATTGTGGAAAAACTCGCAAAGGCAGGAACAAAGGTTATGTGTTTTGCAATAGAGACTGTGTCTGAGAGATTACAGAAACTCCTCCGGAGAAATCTGAGATTTGAGAACATAAATAACATGATAGAGGTTGCTGTAAATAATGGGATACATGCAGAGGGCTTTTTCATGCTTGGTTTTCCCACTGAAACAAAGAAGGAGATGTTAGCAACAATAGACTTTGCTGCAAGATCTCCCTTACACTCAGCAGCGTTTTCCATAGCTACCCCGCAGAAAGGGACAGAGTTTTTTTCAAGGTATATCGGAGAGAATTCCCCTCAAACACTGGGGGTAGGTTACTACGAATCTTGTAGTTCTGTATCCGAACTTCCGGCGAATGAGGTCAAAAAACTCTTAGCATATACGTTTGTAAAATTTTACATCAGGCCTAAAAGAATCTTTAGGATAATTAGGACCTTTCCTTTAAGCTTTATCTTTAGCAGAAGATTCCTTGTTCAGCTTCTCAAGTGGTTAGATGTTGTTTTCCACAATAGAGGTTTATCCACATAGGCACTTTTTGTTAATCTGTTAGATTTTCATTTATCTGAATCCGGAACCTTAAATCTCAGCTCCCCAGTATAAACAGGAAGGGCAAACTTTAAGAATAATGTGAAGAAGAGGGCACCTGCAGCCCATATCCCTATAGTGATATTCTTCTCAAGTCCTGATGGCGAGTATTCATAAATCTCACCCAGTGTATCAGGGACAAAACCGGGAACGATGAGGCCCATTCCCTTCTCTATATAAACACCCGTAATTATAAGGACACAGGCCAGATTCAGGGCAAAGAAGTTCTCCCTGGTCTTGGGCCTCAGAAAGATGAAGAAGGCCGTTATATTAAATATAAGGGCAACCCACATCCATATGACAAGATTTGAGTGCCCATGAAGACCAAAGTAGAGATACTTCATTGGTGCAAGATGCACACTTCCTGAATAGAATTCCTTAAAAAACTCTGCACCCAATAGGAACAGATTCACACCCATTGCATAGGCGATCAGTTCTGCAATCTTGAATATTGCTATGTCAGATATCTCAATCTTTGATACCTTTCTCACTATCTGAAAGATTATAAGCATAAGTGCAGGCCCTGAACAGAGTGCAGATGCTATAAATCTTGGTGCCACTATGGATGCGTTCCAGAAAGGCCTTGAAGAGAGTCCATTATAGAGAAATGCTGTAACTGTATGTATACTTATTGCCCATGGAATGGATATGATAACTATTGGCCATATCACAGACATCTTATATTCCTTCCCGATAGAAAGCCTGTAGAGTGTGTAGAATACAGCAATGCAATTGATAATCAGGTAACCATTCAACGATATGACATCCCATGCAAGCAGTGAAGAAGGAAAATTCATTGCACCGATAACAGGCAGGATATGCCATGCCCTTTCGGGTCTGCCGAGGTCGGTCACGATAAAGAGCAGACACATAACAATGGCTGTAATGGCAAGCATCTCTCCAAGCAGTACTATCTCCTTTATTGGTTTAAAATTGTAGAGATAGGCAGGGATCACGAGTAGAACCGCTGCTGCAGCCACACCAACAAGGAATGTGAAATTAGATATATAAAGTCCCCATGATACCTGATCCCTCATGGCTGTAAGTATCATGCCCCTATCAAGCTGTTTTATATAAGAGAAGACCCCTATAAGGATGAATATAGACAGAAAGCCGATCCAGGCATAGTACCACCTGTTACCAACCGTTATCTGCTTAAGTGTTATGAAGAAGTTCCTTACAGGCTGATAAAGATTAACCACCTTTTGTCCTCCATTAACTATGTTGCAAAGAAATAGTAAAATTTTGGATATGTATTCAGATCCTCCTTGAGGCGGAAGACCCTCTTCTTTTCGATACAATAACGAATCTCACTCTCGGGGTCAAGGAGATTTCCGAACTTCCTCGCACCAACAGGACATATCTCAACACATGCAGGATATCTACCCTCCCTGGTCCTCTGAATGCAGAATGTACACTTTTCCACAACCCCCTTATATCTGGGACGATTTCCGAGATAATGCACATCAGGATTTATCTCTTCCCTGCGCACCCTTGGCTCTGTCCAGTTAAAATGCCTTGCCCCGTAAGGACAGGCAGCCATGCAGTATCTACAACCTATACACCAGTTATAGTCAATCACCACTATACCATCGCGGTCCTTCCATGTTGCCTGTGTCGGGCATACCTTTACACAGGGTGGATTCTCACACTGCTGACATTGAACAGGCATGTAAAAATGACCTTCTTCAGGAACCATGTCAGGATAATAGTATTTTTCAGCCTCCTCAAGATTGCTCACCCATTTCTCACCTTTCTCGAATCTCAGAACCGTAATCCAGTGAATCTGAGGGTCACGAGACTGGTTATTCTCTTTAACGCATGCATAAACACACCTCCTACAACCAATACATCTTGAAATATCAAGTCCATATCCAAAGAGTACCCCGGGTAAGGGTTTCGTTGTCTTTATATCAAAATCGGTCTTATATCTATCCTTATACTCCCTCTTAAGCCTTTTTATAACCTCTCTGATCTCGTCATTATTCATTTCACGGAAGTGTTTCTGAAAGAAGGCCTCCCAGAATGAGGCATCGGATTTATCAGGCATTGCCAGCGACATCAGTCCAAGGGCAGCACCTTTGAGAAATCCTCTCCTGCTAAGCGATTTAGGATCGTGACCTTTAATTTTATTGTTGTCAGCCATTCTTATTTCTTCTCCATATGCAGGGTACTCTCTAAAGGGTTTTCTGGTATCTCATCAGGTCGAAGCACTCTGTATTTAATATCCTCTGGTCTTGTAGGAGGCGGTAGTGGCTTTATTGGTTTGAATTTTGGTTCATGTGGCCAATGACAGTGTACACAGAGGCGATACTCCTTTTTCCCATTCCACATTCCTGTCCTCTTTCCATGTACCCCTGCCTTCCAGTCACGAAAGATTGTACCATGACACTGCCCACAAAGAAACTCTGAGTCCTTGAATGATATTACCTTGCCACTTGCCAGTCTTAATGTATCCCTGTCAGAAGGATTATGACAATCAAAACACCATCCATCAAAGTGTTTGAGCTTGATATCTTCGTGAAATTCAAGTTCTCTTCGTGTGGTATTAACCTGCATACCAGCGTGACAGTCAGAGCAGGGAAAAATACCCTCTGAAAATGGTGGAGGTAGGACAGGGAATTCAGGTGTTTCGTTCCCTGCTGAAAGGGACAGAGATGTTATAAGGATTGAGGATATAAAAAAACCTATGTATATTATCCAGCCTCTTTTTTTAAACATTGCCTCAGTAAATAAAAGGCTAATCTTTATATCTCTTTGAGATTAACGAAATTACAACAGCCATGCCAATAAAGAGCAACATGAAGAAGATGGAGAAGTTTCTCCTGAAACTAAGCTCATTGAATGTAGACTTCACCTTTTCCTCTATAGCCCCCAGTCTTCTTGCAAAATCTTCTGTATTATCCTTTATAAGGTCAACATCGATTGCATGAAAGAGGGTGCGAAACTCTGCCTGTGTACGAAACAGTTCCCTCTCCTCTTCATCCATATATGCACCTTGAGACCTTAGAAGCAGAAGGTCTTTCTCCAATTCACGCATCTTATTCTCCGTGCCAAAAAGTGCCTGTTTTATAACCTTTGCCCTTTCATAGGAATGGCACTGTGTACATCGTCTTTCATAAATGATATCCACACTTGCCTTCTGGATGCTATGGGAACCGTGGCAGGTTACACAATTGGGGCCTGTAGCCGTCTCTCGAAGTGCCCTGCCATGACCGCTCTGTTTGTAATTATCAAGAATACCAATGTGGCACTTGCCGCAAAAATCAGGAACCTCTGCATATCCAGGTTTACCAACAAAACCTCTCTTATGGGACATGGCCATGGTCTTATCTTCACGGTCTCCGCCGTGACAGTCATCACAGGATATATTATTTTGATAATGCCAGCTCTTCTTCCACTCCTCAGGGATGTCCTTCAACTCAGGACGCATAATATCAGAGGTATGGCATTCTATGCACGTACTTTCTTCTGCCCTCTCTATTGTCCATGGCTTGCTGAGAAATTCCCTTTCAAACAATTCCTTAAAGTCAATCGCTGAGACTGTTGTTGTAAACAAAAGCACAAGGATAACCGAAAGGAGATATCTCACGAATACCTCCCCCATACAGTCAATAAGATCCATAAACCTAACAAGACAATGAATAAAGCAAGCAGGAGAGGCCTCTTTAATATATTCCTCTCTTCTGTCTTATCGATAAATGGCCAGAGGAGAAAGATTATCATTAAAAGAATCTGTATGGTGATGCCCAGAAATTTATTCGGGATTAGCCTCAGAAGTTGATAAGGCGCAAGAAAATACCATTCAGGCTTTACATATGCAGGAGTCTTGAAAGGGTCTGCAGGTGTATTTGCTGCCTGAGGTAGAAAGAAGGTTGGCATAAAGGAGATTATAAAAAAGATTACAGCAAGAAATATCATTATCATAAAAGCCTCTTTAAGCACAAAATTTGGATAAAATGGATAACTCTCTGGATAGCTTGTCCGCCTGTATTCGGTCCAGGGCTTCTCATGCTGTGCTGATTTGCTGAAGCCAGGCGTAGAAAGCCCTATACGCCATATCAGAAATATATGGATCCCAACAATCATCAGAAAGATCGGCGGTAAGAAGGCAATATGAATCGCAAAAAATCTGTTCAGTGTTATACCTGTTACATGTTCACCACCCCTGAGTAATCTTGTTATAAAATCTCCAATAACAGGAAAGGCAGTTGGTATACTTGTTGTAACAGTGGTAGCCCAGTAGCTCCTCTGACTCCATGGGAGAAGATAACCACTTAGGCAGAATGCGAGGATAACCAATAGAAGCAGGCCACCTGCAAACCATGTTATCTCCCTGGGCTTTTTGTAGCTTCCCATGATGAATATGGATATCAGATGCAAAAATACAACTACCAGCATAAGGCTACTTGCTACAACATGAATCATCCTTAGTAGCCAGCCATATGGAACCTTTGTCATTATAAGCTGAACACTCTTAAAGGCATGCTCGGTATGAGGGATATAATAGATGAGGAGGAAGTAACCTGTAACCGCCATAAGCATATATGCGAAAAGGGTAACTATACCGAGTGTATAGAAGATATTGGTATCCTTAGGTATCCTATATCCCCTGAGTCTTGTGTCAATAAGTTCTCTCAGTCCTATCCTCACCTCAATTCCTTCTCTTAAGCTTTTCCACATATCATTAACCCACTATAATCTTATTGCCCTCCACCTTCAGGGGTAGTTGCTGAAGCGGTCTTGGTGGAGGACCTGACAAGACTCTACCATCAAGATCATAAATGCCTGCATGACAGGGGCAGACCAACCTTTCTTTCTCCTCATCATAATTTACAAGACAGCCAAGGTGTGTACATACCCGTGAAAGTGCTATATAGCCCTTACCAGGTCTGTCGATAATAATTGCAGGGGTTGTATCAAGGATAACTTCCTTTGCTTTACCGGTGAGTATATCCCTCTTGTCAAGGGTCATCCTCTTAATTCCTGCCTTCTCTTCAGGAGGGGCAAGAAACCGCATAAGGGAGTAGGCAAAGGAACCCATCGCAGTTGTACCAAAAATTGCTAATAACAGACTTAAGAAATCTCTTCTCTTCATAAATTATAGGAAAAAATAAATTTGAAGATGTTAAAATCTATCAAATTCCCCTTCAAATGTCAATAAAAAACTATAGCCCAATCCTGATATAGGAATTAGATTCATTCCAATCTAACTGCAAGGGGGACATTTTAGTCATACAATATTGTTTCTACTGTGTTACCCCCGAAATTCCCTCAATCATTTCGGTAGCACTTGATATCTCCCCGTGCCAGTACATTAAAAAGGAAGAATTGTTTATTGTAACCTAACCCTTTGGTGTGTCTACTATTTCAGGGAAGTGCACGCCCTCTCATATTAACTCCTTAAAGGGTATTTAAATAGGCTATTATATTCTCTATTTCCTCATCAGACAAATATGAGAAAGAGGGCATGTCCTTATAAGGTTCCTTTAATTGACGCATGATATTCTCAGGTGTTGCAGGCCTCTTGCTTGCAGGGAGTTTATCCCTCTTAAGTATTTCCTTAAGTCCAGGCCCTACAACAGTCTGTGTGCTGTTTGGGTAATGACAGAATGAACATTTTGAATTGAATAGTTCCTTGCCTCTGCTTATGCTCTCTGCATCCGTTCTAAGATTTACCTTTATATCAAGTGATGTTTCCTTCTTTATCTCCTCAGCCTTTTTACATGCATGAAAGATGCTGATCAGGGCAATAAAGATGACCAGAAATTTTAAGGCTCTCATATAACCTCCTCATGAATTAATTCATTTTTCAAAGATTATTGTAAGGTTTTTTATCTCCTCATCTCTTTATATGCGTTTATCAGTCCGTTTGTGGATGGGTCATGTGATGTAACCTCTCTATCATCCTTTAGTTCAGGCAATATCCTTTTTGCAAGTTGTTTTCCAAGTTCCACGCCCCACTGGTCAAAGCTGAATATATTCCATATTACCCCCTGCACAAATATCTTATGTTCATACATTGCAATAAGACTACCGAGGTTCCTTGGGGTCAACTTCTTAATCAAGATGGAATTTGTTGGTCTATTACCTTTGAGTACCCTGTAGGGAGCAAGCCTCCTTATCTCCTTATCAACCATCCCTGATGTCTGCATCTCCTCAATAACCTCCTCATAGGTCTTTCCCATCATCAATGCCTCTGTCTGAGCAAAGAAGTTTGAAAGGAGTATATCATGGTGCTCATCAACGGGGTTATGGCTTATTACAGGTGCAATAAAATCACAGGGTATCATCCTTGTTCCCTGATGGATGAGTTGAAAGAAGGAGTGCTGTCCGTTTGTTCCGGGTTCACCCCATATTATCTGTCCTGTCTGATACTCTATATCATTTCCATCCCTGTCAGTGGATTTTCCGTTACTTTCCATATATACTTGCTGAAGGTATTCAGAAAGCATATGGAGATATTGGTCATAAGGAAGGATTGCCTCAGAATGGGCATCAAAAAAGTTATTATACCAGATGCTTATCAATGCCAGTATAATAGGTATGTTTCTCTCAAAGGGATTTTCCCTGAAGTGTCTGTCCATTGCATGGGCACCCTCAAGGAGTTCAACAAAGTTATCAAAACCAATAGCGCATGCGATGGTGAGGCCTATTGCTGACCATAGGGAGAACCTTCCACCAACCCAGTCCCAGAAAACGAACATATTCGTGGGATCAATACCAAAACTCGTCACCTCTTCTCTATTTGTTGATATGGCTATAAAGTGCCTTTTGATATGTGCCTTATCCTTTGCCTCATTAAGGAACCATTTCCTTGCAGTAAAGGCATTTGTCATGGTCTCAAGTGTGGTAAAGGTCTTTGATGCGATTATGAATAGGGTGGTCTCAGGCTCTATCTTCTTCAGTGTCTCTACAATATCTGTCCCATCAACATTTGAGACAAAATGAACATCGATTCCAGGCCTTTTATATGGCCTCAATGCTTCTACAACCATCTGAGGCCCGAGACCAGAACCACCTATCCCGATATGTACTATATCTCTTATGGGTCTTCCTGTATAACCCTTCCACTGGCCTGAATGAAGGACATTTGAAAACCTCTCTATCTGTTTAAGGACAGCATTCACATCCTGCATTACATCCTTTCCATCAACATAAATAGGGGTGCTAGGCCGATTCCTGAGTGCCACATGAAGGACTGCCCTCTTTTCGGTTTCATTTATCTTATCACCTGAAAACATCCTGTCAATGGCTTCTCTGAGCCCTGTCTCCTCAGCAAGGTCTATGAGGAGTTTCATTGTCTCGCTATTTATAATGTTTTTTGAGTAATCAACAAGCATATCCTCAAACCTTATTGAGAACCTTGAAAATCTATCAGGGTCTTCACGGAATAAATCCCTTATATGTATCCTTCTCATAAAGATAGAATGCTTTTTCAGCCTCTTCCATGAAGATGTCTTGAGGGGATTTACCCTTTTAAGCATGACAACGCCCTCCTTTTACTCCTCCTTGAGCCGAGAGGCCAGAATGAAGGCTCTTGCTACTCTATGTGAAATGTGGCAACCTCTTTTATCCCGGGAAGATACTCTCCTACAGGAACAAGCTTCTTTCCCTCATTGACGCAGCCTATTATTATCGTCCATAGTTGATTGAGTTCCTCTTTCTCCCTGTCATTCTCTGGTATCATCCTGATTAGTAATCCTTCAAGTTCGATCTTCATATTACCTCCTACTAAAAATATAAGGGCGCCTTGTTTTATAAACCTATGACGTTTTTCTTGTTAAATTATAAAATACACTCCATGATTTTACAAAAGAAATCCGTCTCCTCTTTTAATAAGAACCATAACATGGTAATATATAAAATAACTGCTGTCCAAGATATTCTAAAATGTTAATCTTTATTTTGAACAGATGTGATATAAAATAATTTCTCTTTGTAAAAGGGGTTTAATATGGCAAAGAAGGTGATAAAGGCAGTCTTTCCTGCTGCAGGCCTTGGGACAAGGTTTCTGCCTGCAACAAAGGCATCTCCAAAGGAGATGCTTCCGATAGTTGACAAGCCAATGATACAGTATGCTGTTGAAGAGGCACAGAGGTGCGGCATAAAGGAATTTATAATGGTCACAGGAAAATCAAAAAGGGCAATTGAAGACCATTTTGATTCTGCCTGGGAGCTTGAGGAGAATCTCAAAAAGAAAGGGAAAGAAGATATGCTCAAGGAGGTTCAGAGGCTGGCTCAATTACAGTTTGCATATATAAGGCAGGGGATGCCTCTTGGCCTTGGGCATGCGATCCTGCGTGCTGAACCTTTTGTAAAAGACGAGCCATTTGCAGTTATATTGAGTGATGATATAATAGACCCTGATGATGACCTTCTGGGAAATATGATAAGGATATATGAAAATCGCAATACAACGGTCCTCGCCCTTCAGAGGGTACCGAGGGCAGAAATTCATCGTTATGGCATAATAGCAGGCAAAGAGGTGAAAAAGAATCTGTATAAGATAACCGATATGGTGGAGAAACCTTCACCATCCTCCGCACCATCGGATATAGCGATTATTGGTAGATATATATTAACCCCTGATATCTTTCACTATATACAAAAGACACCCCCTGGTAAGGGGAGCGAGATCCAACTTACAGACGCCTTAAAGGCACTGCTTAAGAAAAGGCCTGTATATGGTTATCTCTTTGAAGGTAGGAGATACGATGCTGGAGATAAGCTTGGCTATCTCATGGCAACAGTTGAACTTGCATTAAAGACCCAGTCTGTCAAGGGTGGATTTAGAGAATACCTTTTATCAAGGGTATCAACGCTTCAGTAAGGAGAACTAATGTCAAGGGTGGATGTAAAAGAGGAATTGAACAATATAGAGATTCCGACAACATTACCGATTCTTCCTGTAAGGGATATAGTCATCTTCCCTTATATGATTATACCTCTGTTTATTGGCAGAGAGATGTCAATAAAGGCCATAGATAGCGCCATTTCCACAAATAAGATGGTTCTACTTGTAACACAAAAGGATGTCAATGTTGAAAACCCAACAACGGCTGATCTTTACACAGTTGGCACTGTTGGAAGCGTGCTCAGGATGTTGAAACTCCCTGATGGCAGATTAAAGGTCCTTGTACAGGGTATCGCAAAGGCAAGGATTGTCAATTACACACAAACAGAGCCATTTTACGCTGGTGAGATAGAAAGGATCATTGACCAGCAGCCGACTGAAATTACCGTAGAGGTAGAGGCACTTATGCGTAATATAAGGGAGTTGATGGATAAATCTATTGCACTCGGTAAGACCTTTCTGCCTGATATTCTGGTGCTTATTGAGAATGTTGAGGAGCCAGGAAGGCTTGCTGACCTTGTGGCATCAAATCTTGGCCTGAAGGCCGAACAGGCACAACAACTCCTTGAGATGACAGATCCTGTTATGAGGCTTCATAAGATAAGTGAGTTGCTTCACAGGGAGGTGGAACTCCTTACTGTCCAGCAAAAGATTCAGTCCGATGCAAAGGGAGAGATAGACAAGACACAGCGTGAATACTTTTTAAGGGAGCAGCTTAAGGCAATTCAGAAGGAGCTTGGTGAGATAGACGAGAGGACAGAGGAGATAATGGAACTCCGTAAGAAGGTAAAGGCTACAAAGATGCCTGAGAAGGTGGAGAAGGAGGCCCTGAAGCAGATAAATCGTCTTGAGAAGATGCATCCTGATAGTGCTGAGGCAGGAACGATCAGGACATATGTTGACTGGCTTGTGGAGTTGCCATGGTCAAAGTCCACAAAGGACAATCTTGACCTCAAGAAGGCAAAAAAGGTACTTGATGAAGACCACTATGATCTTGAGAGAGTGAAGGAGAGGATACTGGAGTATCTTGGTGTAAGGAAGCTCAAGGCAAAGATGAAGGGACCGATCCTCTGTTTTGTTGGTCCACCAGGCGTTGGCAAGACATCCCTTGGAAGGTCAATAGCAAGGTCACTTGGCAGGGAATTCTTCAGGATGTCACTCGGGGGTATGAGGGACGAGGCTGAGATCAGAGGCCATAGAAGGACTTATGTTGGTGCCCTCCCTGGAAGAATCATCCAGGGCATAAAAACAGCAGGTAAGAATAACCCTGTATTTATGCTTGATGAGGTTGACAAGATAGGTATGGACTTCAGGGGAGACCCTGCATCAGCACTCCTTGAGGTTCTTGATCCAGAGCAGAACTTTGCCTTTGTTGACCACTATTTGGGTGTTCCATTTGACCTCAGTAACGTGATGTTTATAACAACTGCAAACCTCATAGACCCTATACCTTCACCACTTAAAGATAGGATGGAGATAATTACGCTCTCAGGCTACACCGCGGAGGAGAAACTTGGGATTGCAAAGAATTATCTGATACCAAAACAGTTAAAGGAGCATGGAATCACCGAGAATAACTTAAGGATTCATGACAGCGCTGTGATGCTAATAATCACGCATTATACAAGAGAGGCAGGGGTGAGAAACCTTGAACGTGAGATAGCAAATCTCTGCAGAAAGGTGGCGAGGAAGATTGCAGAGGGAAAAGACAGGACATACCACATCTCTGCAAAGAATCTCTCAAAGTATTTGGGTGTTCCAAAATTCCTTCCTGAGGAAGAGATAGAAAAGGATGAGGTTGGAGTGGCCACAGGGCTTGCATGGACAGAGACAGGTGGTGACATAATTTATATTGAGGCAACCATAATGAAGGGAAAGGGCAATCTCACTCTTACAGGGCACCTCGGCGATGTTATGAAGGAGTCAGCACATGCGGCATTGAGTTACATACGTTCAAAGGCAAAACAGATAGGAATAAATGACAATCTCTTCTCTACAAATGATATCCATATCCATGTCCCTGCAGGTGCAATCCCCAAGGATGGCCCATCCGCAGGTATAACGATGGCAACAGCAATTGCTTCGGCACTTACAGGTAAACCTGTGCATAAGAATATAGCCATGACAGGTGAGGTTACACTCAGAGGCAGGGTCCTGCCTGTAGGTGGCCTGAAGGAGAAGACCCTTGCAGCAAAGGGGATAGGGATACACAGGGTAATCATTCCGCGAAGAAACAAGAAGGACCTCGAAGAGATACCAAAGTATGTTAAGAAGGATATGGAATTTATCCCTGTTGAGACCATGGATGAGGTATTAAGGCTTGCCCTTAAGAAGAACTCTAAGAAGCACAGATAATCACTGATTAGAAACACAGATTAACACTGATATATAATGCACCTCTCAGATATTGGCGAGTTTGGACTGATTAGAAGGATAGAAAGGCTTTGTCATAGGAGTTCCAAAGGGTTAGTTGTTGGTATTGGAGACGATTCTGCTGTCATAAAACCCACCAGAGGTCTTACCCTTATAACCTCTGATATGCTTATTGAGGGTGTACACTTTAACCTCAGATACACAACATTTTATCAATTAGGTTATAAGACACTTGCAGTAAATATGAGCGATATCTTTGCAATGGGTGGAAGGCCGAGGTTTTTCCTGGTGAATCTCGGTATACCGAGGGGTTTTGACTCAAGTGATATGGAGGGGATATACAGGGGAATGGCTGAATTAGCAGATAAATACAGCATAACTGTTATAGGTGGTGATACATCCCTCTCCAGCGGAGGTCTTTTATTGAGTGGAACTCTTATTGGAGAATCGAAGAAGCCTATTAAGCGTTCAGGTGCAAGGATAGGGGACGGTATCTTTGTGACAGGAACACTCGGAGATTCTGCAATGGGTCTTGAGCTTCTGAGGATGGGAGAGAGGATACATTCAAAACAAAAGCCAGCTATATCTTATTTAATCAGCCGCCATTTAACACCTGAACCACTTCCAGTAAAGGATACACGGGGGATAACATCAATGATAGATATAAGTGATGGCCTCTTACTGGACTTAAGCCATATATGTGATGAGAGCAATGTCGGAGCGATAATTTATAAAGATAAGATCCCTTTATCTGATGAGCTCGTAAGTATTGCCAATGCCATAAATAGAGATCCCCATGATTTTGCCTTTAAAGGTGGAGAGGACTATGTCCTGCTCTTCACATCCCCTTCAATAACTAAAAGGGGTGCTACAAGGATTGGCGAGATAACAGTGAAGGGAAGATACTTAATAGATGAGGATGGCAAAAGAAAGGCCTTTAAGGCAGAGGGATATGAACACTTTTTAACCCTAACTCTCTAACTTTAAGGATATGGGCTACAGGGATAAGTTCAGAAGCATCTTCCATGTAAAGGATACGCCTCATAAGATTGCTGTGTCTTTTGCAATCGGGATATTCTGGGGGCTTTCTCCCCTGCTTGGCTTGCATACTTTAGGCGCCTTTGTCACAGCATGGCTCTTTGGACTAAACAGGTTCATTACAATTTTCGGTGCTTATATTACAAATCCATGGACCATTGTCCCTATATATACATTAAGTCTATGGATTGGAATAAAGATTGTGGGTATGAAGGGTCTTCTACCAGTGATAGATTGGGATAAAATCACATTTACATACTTTTGGAGTGAGATAAAAGGACTCCTTCTGCCTTTTATTGTAGGCACCTTATTCGTAGGTATAATATCTGCTGTAATCAGTTACATTATCGTATACCAGTTGGTCACAAAATATCATAAAAGAAAGACAAGGGTTGAGCATGCCGCATAAGTTAACGTCCCTTCATGTTCTACTCTTTATACTTACATTTATCACGACACTCCTTGCAGGGGCTATGCTTAATGGTGTTATACCATGGGAGAGGCCTGAAAAGATATATCTTGGGTTGCCATTTTCCCTCACATTGCTTTTGATACTCCTTACACATGAGCTATCACACTATTTTATGTCAAGAAGACATAACGTGTCTGTTACCCTTCCATACTTTATTCCTGCACCTTCACTGATAGGCACATTTGGCGCTATTATAAAGATGAAGCCACCTATTTACGACAGGAGGGCACTTATTGACATCGGTGCATCAGGACCAATCGGAGGTTTTATAGTTGCAGTCATTGCTGTTATTGTGGGTTTGAATCTTTCTGAGGTAAGGCCTGTAGAGGAGATACAGAAGATAGAGGGCAGGCTATCACTTGGTGGTTCTATCCTTTTTAATATCCTGACAAGGATTGTGTTTGATATAGAACCTGAAAGACATGATGTTTTACTTCATCCCGTTGCCTTTGCAGGATGGATTGGCCTTCTGGTTACGTCATTAAATCTCCTTCCAATTGGACAGCTTGATGGAGGACACATATCCTATGCCCTGTTTGTGGAAAACCACGAAAGGATAGCGAAGTTTACCATACCTGTCTTGATATTACTTGGTCTCCTCTTCTGGGAGGGGTGGCTTATATGGGCGATCCTCATGATCGTAATTGGCTACAGGCATCCTCCTGTTGTCTATCCTATGATAGAACTTGATGAAAAGAGGAGGTTTATTGGCTGGCTTGCCCTTTTTATATTTATAATAACCTTTACACCAATGCCTGTTCAGGGTATGTAAGATCCCAAATCTTCTGATAGAATTTGATGAGCTGTCTTTTTAGACTCTCTAAGATGCACTTAACTCATCTTCTACAGTTTAATTTTAAAAACTCTTATAAATCAATAAGTTTTACCCTTCAAAATCAGTCTTAGCACTATGTTTTAACTTCTGCCACAGATGGAAGTAGAGCCACGCCTATTGCCTTTAATATCTTCCCACACATCCCCTGAAGCGAACTCCTTAATAGATATCTTTCCACTTTATGTTCAATCTCCACCTCATACAAGGCATCTATATCCTGCCTTATCTCATCCCACTCTGCCTTAAATCTTTCAATACCAACTATCATCTGCCTCTCATCTGAAGGCCTGTCCTTTGAATACCCATATTGACCAAGACCATCCCCACCATTGCCTTCAAAGTAAATACTCGTTGTGTCAAAAAACACAAGGTTAAATCCAGTGAATAAGTCCTTGTTCCTTAACCTCAACCAAATCCTTGATCTACAATCCTCCCATCTACTCTCTACTATCAAGAGGTATTGATACTCGCCTGAAGGTTTTGTCCTCACAAACATGACATTAGTTTTATAATCATTGCTGTCCAAGATATTCTAAAAATAATTGTTAATCTTATTTTAGACAGATGTGCCTCCCTTTATATTTTAACGCATATTTATTTTTATTCCAGAACAATAGGTTATAATATCTTCATGTATGGACAATATAAATCGCCTGTAGAGATTAATTTAGAATCAATAAATCTCTCTGTAAAGAAGATAGAAGATAAACTATTATATCATAGGACTGTTGGTGAAGATGCAGTGGAAAAGTTCATCCTCTCCAATGACTGCGTGCTCCTTATAAATCCAATTGAGCCTGTTAACACTCCAAAGGATATAACCCACTACCTTATGATAGAGTTTGAGAAATCTATGATTATAAAACCAGAAGGGATAAAGAAGGTCTACATAAAATTTCCGGTTGAGATAGGTATTTTTATAGGGGAAAACGGGGAAAGAGAGAAGGAGATGCTGGATATATTTTCCCTTTCTTACAAGAAATTTGCACTCTATGGAGAGATACAGCAGGGGGTCCTCTGTAAATACTTCAAGAGCGATATCTATACAGAGATACCAGAAACTGACATCCTGAGGGAGGGCATCATAGAGCTTGATGTTTCTAATAAGACAGGTTCATGGGTAAATATTGAGAGGGTGGTCTTTGATGCCTATCACATGAAGATATATTATAATGACTCCGTTGTCTCTATGAATGGTCAGATGAAGATTGTAGGTGAAGGTGTTGCAGAGACCTCATTCATCGATTCTCCTACAAAAGAAGGTATGAGGAAATCCCTCGAACTCTATATATCAAAGAAGCTTCCTATTCTCTCATCAAGATTTGTCATGGAGTGGGGGCTATGATATTCAAGAAGGTGCTATATGGCGATGTAATGGTCTTCCATCTTGTGGTTGCAATCGGAATACTCCTTCTTGCCATACTCCTTACTAAGGCAATCAATCTCAACCTCCGCAGGCATCTTAAAGACAAGGTAGAAAAGGACAGGCTGATTCTCATGACGAAGATTGTAAATTACTCCATCATAGCACTTGCATTTATAGCCATACTCCCTGTTCTGGGTATAAATCTTTCAGGATTGATTGTGGCAGGTGGAATAACAGGCCTTGTTATTGGTTTTGCAAGTCAGAAGATTGTGAGTAATCTTATCTCAGGAGTCTTCCTTATTGTGGAAAGACCTATCAGGATTGGACAGCAGATAAGGGTTGAAGACATTGCTGGCATTGTTGAGGATATAAGGATAATATCCACTATTATCAGAACCTATGATGGTCTGTATGTTAGGGTTCCCAATGAAAAGGTCTTTACCAGCAACATAATAAACTATGTTGCCAATGTGGTGAGGAGGTTTGAGTATATTGTCGGGATAAGATACAGTGATGATGCGGAGCGTGCAATAGAGATTATAAATGGGTTAATCGAGAATCACCCGTTAGCACTATTAAAGCCCGGGGCGCAGGTCTTCGTGGATAGTCTTGGAGACAATGCTGTAAATATAGTTGTTCGAATCTGGTCACCTGCCACTGAATGGTATGATGTAAAGATGGAGATGCTCTGGAAGATAAAAAAGACCCTTGAGGAAGAGGGTATTGAGATTGCCTTCCCTCAGAGGGTTGTATGGTTTGGGAATGAACTTAAGTTAGATACTAAAGAATAATAAAGAAGCAAAATAACAACCACAAGCA
>FWWM01004585.1_pt1 | contig 31941 bp, 17 predicted proteins | sample 2228351 | NCBI WGS metagenome assembly FWWM01 (sample SAMEA103939774, study PRJEB20133) | metagenome | reverse complement strand
CGGCACCTCCGCAAAAGGGTCCTTGCGGAGGGCAGTTTCCTCGATTCCGTCAATTCACGCAAGACCAACATAGCGCTGTAGTACTAACTCACCATCTTCATTTTCGGAGTCCCACTTCGGACCAAGCGGGTTCTTCATTTGTTGAGAATACTGCGGCGTCAGATCGTACACTGTGCGGCGAAGCCAGACGTAAAACCAGTCCATGAGATCGGAATACGGGATCGCGTCATAGTACGGTGGGTCAGTGACGATTACGTCCGCCTCGGGCAGCTCAGATTTCGCAGAGAAACACAATGCTGTCGGCTTCGGAACGCTTACGCATACGTACACGAGCGCGTCCAGCCCGCTTGCGATACGGTTAGCACACAAGGCGTATCCTCCCGCGCTGCGACCAAGCGGGTTGCCTTCGGCAAAGTCCCACGTGATCTGAATTGCAAATCGCACTAAAGCGTGGTTCACTGTATCTGCGTCGACTTTCCACTGCGTATTGACATTGCAGAAATCAACCAGGCGATCCAAAGCACATGCCAAGTAGGCCAAGAGCGCTTCATACCGGGTAGGGTCATATCCAAAAGCCGCGACGTTCTCCCGAGCAGCCCGTGTGGCACGACAGAACGTAGCCAGGGCTAGCAATTGCCGCGGGGTGAACAAGTCCCGCCATCGCATCAAACCGTAGCCCTGAAGCGAGAATGCCCGCCCCGCTCCCGTGCCGCCGCCTGCGGGAGTGGGTTCCTCTGGGAGTCCGAAGGGGATTTCGGCGAACACGCGGTCGATGTGTTGTTGTGCTTCGGCGGCCATGGCCAGTTCGTGTTCGGTGGGCAGGCGGTACTCTTTGCCCTGTGGGCCGTCGACCACCACGGCGGTGGCGACGGCGCCGAGCCGACCGGCGCGGCCTTCTAGCCGAATGTCTTCCATGGTCGTGATCGTTCCGCAGCAGGGGCATTTGGCGCCTGCGCGGCTCATGGTGCCTGCGCCCAGGCGTTTGTCGTGCTCGCGCCGCTGGGCGGAGTTGCCTCTCGGAATCGGCACGTTCGCCTCGATGCCAAATAGCACACGCGGCCGATCCGCGTCGCGCCCCTCCGAGCCGCGACCCTCCGAGCCACGACCATCAGGGAGCGGCCCCTCCGAGCTACGACCGTCAGGGAGCGGCCCCTCAAAGCCACGACCGTCAGGGAGCGGCCCCTCCGAGCTACGACCGTCAGGGAGCGGCCCCTCCGAGCTACGACCGTCAGGGAGCGGCCCCTCAAAGCCGCGACCGTCAGGGAGCGGCCCCTCAAAGCCGCGACCGTCAGGGAGCGGCCCCAACCCCTCTGCTGCCCGTGGCAGCGCCGCTCCTTGCCCCTCGAGCACATACTCACAGGCGCGATGAAGTGCTTCTTCATCCCACAAGTAGCGCGTACTGCCGTGCCTGGTCCACACCTTCGTCTGGGGCGGGAACAGACCAGCCTCGACCATGCGTCGGGTGGCGTAACTCTTGAAGTCATTCATCACCCTCTCGGGGGGCTGCGGCGCAGACACCACGACATGCACGTGGTTGGTCCGTACATTGAGGGCGTGCAGACTCCAGCCGCGATGAGCACAGACTTCGCGAATCGTTTGTTCGACCACCGTGCGCTGCGGGGCGTCGAGTGCGACGGGCGCTTGCTTGAGGCGACTGGCCTCGAGTGTCTCTTGTTCCCGATCGGGCGGGAGGATGTCGGTACCGGGCACATTGTGCAGGCGGTCTACTGAGCCTCGTTGGTCGCCGTGGAGCCACGTACCGTAACAGGTGAAAGTAATGAAATATGCCAAGGGGCCATCCGGCGAGAGGGCGGCCGCTCCCTGACGCTCCGCCAGCGCTGCCGCTCCCTCACGGTCGCGGCTCGGGGTGCTGCTGGCCACCGCTCCCGCTCCCTCACGGTCGCGGCTCGGGGTGCTGCCGGCCACTGCTCCCGCTCCCTCACGGTCGCGGCTCGGGGTGCTGCTATGTTCGCCGCACTGCGGCTGTTGGACTTCCATTGTGAGCAACACGCGCTTGCGGTCCTTCTTGCAGAGCCAGCGCGTCTTAAGCAGGGGGATCGTCGCCCGGCAGTTCTTGCAGGTGACCGTGCGTGCCCAGAGATAGGCAACGGTCGGCTTCGCTACCCAGCGTGGATTGCGCTTGTCGGCCAAGTACTCGGCGCCGAACTGGGCATTGAGCCGATCAATATCCGGCGTCCCATCCTCCTTGAGCGGCACAAGGCGCATGGGCTGCTGCTCGTAAGGCTTCGCGGAGCGCCTATCGAGAGCTTCAAACTCCGCGTAGGTCGGATAGAACGCGGCCAGTTCCCGTCGGGCCTTGTCCAGGACCCACTGGCCCCATGCGCGAACGTGCCACGCCAAATCAGCCTGAATCAGACCAGCCACGGAGGACACAGAGTGCCCAGAGGACCTTCTTTTTGACCTCTTCTCCGTCCCCTCCGTGCCCTCCATGTCCTCTGTGGCCAAGAAGTCGAACAACATGCTCGGCTGGTCTTTCGCCAGATCGAGTTTCCTGAGCGCGGCCGTGATTTCCTTCTTCCCCATCCCCTGGGACTTGAAGAACGCCTCCATGAACTCGCGGTTCTTGAGGATGAACTCCGGCAGCGGCAGCGTCTTGCCGGCAAACTTCTGCGGGTACTCCAGCGTGCATTTGAGGATGAACCAGGCGACCGGGTTGATGTCGACGGCCGTCGCCTCGCAGCCCAGGCGCATGGCCTCTAGCGGGATCGCCCCGCCACCAGCGAACGGGTCGAGCATCTTGGGGGCACGCCCGCCGTATGCTTTACGAATCTCTTGACGAAACCACTCCAACGTCTCGGCGTTCTCGGTCTCCCGGCCCCAGTGCAGAATGCCTCCTTCGGTCTCCTCCTTCTCGCGCTCAACCACCTGGCCGCCTGGCATCTTCTTTCGCTCGCTGCGCTTCACGACCTTGCCGCCGATCTTCTCGCATAGCTCCAGCCGCTGGCGCTGGATTTCTTTTTGCCACTCGGCGTCGCTCATGCCTTCCGGCTTCGGCTGGGCACTCGGGTCGGGCAACAGCGTCGCGATCAGCACCGCTCGACAGGCTGCCAGCGGCCGTCGCGCCGGCCAGATGTGCAAGGTCGAAATGTGCCCATGGCGCACATTCTTCTCGTGCACGCTATCTAACGACGCCTGCTTGAGCGGGAAGGCAAATTCGATCAATCGGGGAAAATCAGTCATGGTTTCTTGCCACCGAGGACACCGAGATCACAGAGAAACTCGTTTGATGCCGTCTACCAGGCGGGCGCAGCCAAAGTTGAGTAGTAAACCTCGTTTCAAGCCCGTCGCTTTCAGATAAGACAAAGCTTGGGCCAACGCCGCTTCGGGCAGCTTGGCGAGAGATTTGATTTCGACTACTACTTGCCCTGCTACGAGGAAGTCGAGCCGCTGACCTTTAATTGTCCTTCCCTTATAGAGAACATCGACCTCAACTTGTCGCTGAAACGGTACCCCGCGCAACTCCAGCTCGATGCAAAGAGCCTCTTCGTAGATCGACTCCAACAGACCCGGTCCCAAGACTCGATGCACCTCAATGGCTGCACCGATGATTGTCTCGGTTAACTCATCTCGTTCTTGCATACTCTGTGTCCTCGGTGTTCTCTGTGGCTAACTCTCCGCTGCTTCCAGAACCTGCTTGGCGCTGATCACCACGCTCCCTTTGGCCTTGGCCAAGAGCGTACCGAACGGGTCCTGAATTCGCACCAGGCGCGGGTTGGGCGTGGCGCAGTCGTAAACGACGTAGAGCCAATACTGCTCGCGCAGGTTGCACGCCTTGGCCCATTCGTTGGCCGAGATTTCGATTTCCCCGGTGCCGGCCCGGCCCTTGACTTCGATGCATCTCTTTTCCTCGGGCCGAATCGACCACAGGTCGAAGCCCGGATTCTCCGGCAGGCCGGCGGCACGGGCCAACTCGGGTGTATGAACGTCCTTCACAATCGCCCCCTCGGATTCTTCGAAGGCCCAGGCCAGCGACATCGCCACCTCGTCGGTCCCGGCCTCGTACTGCTCCCGATCGACCGGATCGTTCGATGGAACCACCAACGCGGTTGCGATGAACTCGACGGCCCGCGGGCGGATCAGTTCCGGCTCGCGGCGCAACACGGCAAGGGCCTGCTGCCGGCGCTGGGTCAATTGTCGTTGCTGCTCCTTGACGCGGGCCAGTTCCTTCTGGGCAGCAGCGCTGCCGGCGCGGGCCTTTTCGGCTTGTTTTGCCCGGGCCGCAGCCAGCTCGGCTTCCTGGTAGTCGAAACCGCGCTCGACGAAGCTTTCCCGCGTGGCCAACGTCGAAAGCAGCGCCTGCCGACGCTGGACCGCCATTTCACGGGCCACGCGCTCGATGAGGAACGCGCGAGCCTCTTCCCGCATCTCGTGGGCACGGACGGCCAGGCGCTGGGCGCTGGCCGGCAGACCACACCCGCCCTTGAGCAACAACAGATGCTCAACGGGACAAATGAAGATCTGCGCGCCCTCGAACTGTTTCACGCCGACCAGGCGGCTGTCCAGAATCTCTTCCTGAGCCAGGTCGGAAAGCTGCGGGTCTGCTTCGCGGACAACGGAAATCAAGGCCAGATGGAAAAGATAGGGCTTTTCGGTAGCGGCATCGACGAACACAGCACCACGCCGTGCCTGGTCGCCGAGGCAGTCGCTGACGATGGCGCGGAAAGCCTCGAAAACAGGTTCGCCAGGATGAATCCAAACGCCGGCTTCGTGATCCTTGGGCCTCACGAAGGACAGGGAGGCCCGCTGCTTGGGCGGATATGTCTCCAGGACGTGCAGTAACGGATCAAGGGCGGTGCCGCCTGTAGATCGCAAGGAAAAACAGCCGCCAGGATCGCCTACGATCTCGATGCCGACCAACGGTGCGGCGTTCTCGAAGTATTGGCGGACGTAGCCGGGCAGGAGACGCTGGTACATCTCACGGTCCATGTCCTCGCGCAGGCGCGGCAGCGCCTTCGCCACGTCGCCTCCGGTCCCATAAAGAGCGCGTTCACGGGCAAGCAGGGCCTCAATCTGCTCTTTGGTCAGTCGGCCTTCGAGGTCGCAGGTCGCCTCATCGGTGCGCTCCTCCGCGGCGGCCATTTCCATGTACCGCTTGATGGACACGCCTTCGAACAGCCGACCGATCACGTCGAACACCTTGTCGGACCCAAGCTCCTTTCGGATGTCCTCCAGCTTTTTCAGCAGCGTTTGGAGTACACGGCCTTCCCGCGTGTTTGTGGCAACGAGGTTCAAGATGACCACCGGGTCATGCTTTTGGCCGTAGCGGTGGATGCGCCCCATGCGCTGCTCCAGTCGCGCGGGATTCCACGGGATGTCGTAGTTGATCATGATCCAGCAGAACTGAAGGTTGATCCCTTCGCCTGCGGCATCGGTGCAGACCAGAAACCGGGCACCCCCTTGGTCCACAGGCTTGCGAAACCGCTCGACCTCCGCCTCACGATCGGTGTAGTACATGCCGCCGTGGATTTGCGCCACTTGACCGGTGTAGCCCATTCCCTCTAGGCGGCGCACCAGGAACTCAAGTGTATCGCGATGCTCCGTGAAGATGATCAGCTTCTCTTCGCCGAATTTGGGATCGACAAGGACGTCGCGCAGCCGCTCGAACTTGGATTCCGTGCCAGCGTCGTACACACGCTTGGCCAGATCACGAAGCTCTCGAACCTGTCTCAGCTCCTCTTGCAGATCGAGGAGAGAGGCCGCGACGACGCCCTCCAGCAGCCTGTCCTCAGCGACCTCGTTCCCCTCGCGCCCGTCCTGAGCGGCTTCCTCGTCGGCCGTCTCGCTGTCGAACAGGTCGTCTTCCTCCCGCAGACGGCGCTGCATGGTGATGAGCTGCTCGATGGTCAGCCGGCCATCCTGGATTTGAGCAATCAGCTCGGTGAGCTTCTCGATGCGCCGTTCAAAGGACCGCAAGACCGCGTAGGTCGAGCTGGCCAGGCGCCGTTGAAAGACGCTCATCGCCAACCGGGCAGCGGAGCGGTTCAGCATCTTGGCCTTGTTGTAGACGTGGCGCAGGTATTCCGTTGTCTCGTCGTAGAGCGTTTGCTCGCTGACCGGGCCCTGGCTTAGTTCGTACCCGAGCGTGTCTGATTGCCGCTTAGGGTACATCGGCCGCCCGTCGAGGTGCACCATCTCCTCCTTGGTGCGCCGGATGAAATGCAATCTGCGACGCTCCCGCGGGTAATCTTGAAACGCTTCGTAGGTGGACAACACCTCCGGTTCCAGCAGCTTCCAAAGGGCATAGAACGGATAGTCCTTGCCCATGTGCGGCGTGGCGGTCAAAAGAAGCAGGTGGTGGGCGCTCCACGACAGGCACCACGGTTCCTCCCGGTCTTCGACACCGGCCAGGGCCTCGGCCACCTTGTACCGATCGGTTTTCTCGATGCGCAAGTCCGGGTAGCGGTGGGCAGAGAGTTTGTGGGCCTCGTCAAAGACGACGAGATCGTAGGGGGCGACGTTCGGTTCCTTCAGTCGGGCGAACATGCGAGCGCTTGCCAGCGTATCGATACTGATGATCACACGGTCGCTACCGTCGCCAATAAACGGGTTGGCATTTCGGGCATCGCCGCCAGTGACCACGCGGAACGAAAGACTGAAGAGCTTGCCAAGTTCGCTCCTCCAGTTGCCCACCAGCCCGGCGGGTGCAACGATCAGGATGCGCTTGAGGACGCGGCGCGACAGCATCTCACGGATGTACAGGCCGGTCATAATCGTCTTGCCTGCGCCGGCGTCATCCGCGAGGAGGTAGCGCAGCCGCTCTTGCTTGAGCATGTGCTCGTAGACCGCGAGGCGCTGGTGCGGTAACGGATCGATCTGGGAGATCTCGGTTGCGAATGCGGGATTTGCCAGGTGTCCGAACGAGAGACGCTCCCCCTCGGCGACGGCCCGCACCGCTGCCGGTTCAGCAGTGAAATCCAAGAGTACCGGACGTAGCTCCGAAGGCTCGGGCGGGGCATGTTCCTCGCCTCCGGAACTCAGCCGTTCGATCTGCGCCCATGCAAGCTGTGACGGCCGTGCTTGCCGGTTCTCCCAGCGGTTGACGGTTGCGAACGACACGCCCACAAGCTCGGCCAATTGGACCTGGGTCAAAGCCAGTCGGCCGCGCAGGCGTTTGATCCGTTCCGAATAGTCCGGTGGTAGATAATTGAGTTCTCGCACGCGCGTGCTTCTCCCGATGCGCGGCAAGAGGCAAGGTGTGTCGATTTCCGCTGCATTCGCCGTACAAAAAGAGAAGTCGAGGCCGCGCCATTCGAACCCGCATGGCCGGATCGGAAGCCAGGAGATCTTCCGTCGAACTACACCCCCACTTCTGCGCCGGTTAATCGTGGCTGCGGTTCGCCAGCTTTCTTGTCTGTAGGCGTCGCGTGCTAATATAACAAATGCGATACCGCCGACAAGTTGCCCACGCGATCAATTGTCGAAAAGGTGCCGCGTGTGGGAGATGAACGATCTTAACTTGTTACGTACCAATAGGTTACTGCACGCTTTGAGAATCGGCTATAGCGACGTTGTCCCGTAAAACTCACAGTTTGCTCACTGCCCTCGCCGTCCGTTGGAAGGCGCCATCGACCCTCTGATGGCTCATTATTGCCCCGTCCGAAGTGGGGTAACGTGGGTGCTGTCGTTGTTAAGGAGTTGTTCGCCGCCGCGGGCACCGAGTTCAACGCCGGCCTTCAAAGACGGCGAGGAGCGTCTCGACGAGCCGATCGGTGGCTAACTGCTCTGCGGCGGCGGGTCGAACGGGTGTGCCGTCCATCGCTTGGTCCAGACTCGGGGCAGCGAGGTACACGGCCGGCGCGCACATCACCCCCATTCGCGCCAGTGGCGCCCGCGCGGGTGGCGTGAACGTTTCGACAATGCGGTGGGGTACCTGCCTGTTGCGGTGCTTACGGCGGTGCTCTGTCTCCAGCCCGGCGTGCCATCTATGGTGCTAATCTACTTTTCAGCCCCTGCATCGGTTTGCACCGATCTGCACTCGGAGCAGGGCCAGAGCGGGACGGGCCGTCGGCGTTCAAAGCCGACGAACGTGGCGACGGGGCCTAAAGATAGGGCACGAACAGCGAGACGCCGAAGCCGGTTAGGGCTTAAGGCCGTTCGAGTTACGTTCTTCGGTCTCTGAGTATCCCCGACAGGGCTCGAACCTGTAACCTTCGGCTCCGGAGGCCGACGCTCTATCCAATTGAGCTACGGGGACTCGCGTGCGCAATTATCTGGCCGGTGCAACTTGCTCGTCAAGGCGAGGCCGTACATGCGTGGCCAGGCTTGGCCACCCAGTACTTTTGGCGGTTGGGGTTGATCCGTTGGATCCCTCGGACCGCTCAGACCAGTCGGGTCGGTCAGATCAGGACGATCAGGCCGATGGGGCAGAGCTGGCCGATCGGCCCTTACGCAACCATACCTTTCGCACGGCCTGGCCTTGTGCTATACGAGCGGCATGGAGTGGTTCGATACTCACGCACACCTCGACCAACCGGAGTTTGAGCCTGACCTGGCGGCTGTGCTGGCCCGGGCTCGCGAGGCGGGCGTGCGGACCATCGTCGCCGTCGGCACTACGGCAGCCTCGAGTGCGGCATGCGTGGCGCTGGCAGCAGCCCACGAGGGCGTGTTCTGTTCTGTGGGCATTCAGCCAAACTATTGCGGCCAGGCCGCCCCAGATGATTGGGCGCAAATTGTGGCCCTCTCAGACCGGCCGCGCGTAGTGGCACTCGGAGAAACAGGCCTGGACCGCTATTGGGACTACACCCCCTTTACGCAGCAACAAGAATACTTCGACCGCCACTTGAGGCTTGCGCAAGAGCGAGACCTTCCCGTGGTGATACACACACGCGACTGCGATGCGGACGTGCTCGCCATGCTGCGTGCCGCACGGAGCCGCGGGCCGTTGCGCGGCGTGATGCACTCGTTCACGGGCGCTGCGGCCACGGCGCGCGAGTGCGTGGAGCTGGGCCTACACATCAGCTTTGCGGGCATGGTTACGTACAAGAAATGCGGGGAGCTGCGCGCGGTGGCAGCGGAGGTGCCCGCTGATCGACTGCTACTGGAGACAGACAGCCCATACCTTGCTCCGCAACCGGTTCGCGGGCAGCGCAACGAACCCGCGTATCTGGTTCACACGGCAGCCGTTGTGGCGGAGGTTCGCGGTGTTCCGCTTACCGAGTTGGCGGCCCAGACCACGGCGAATGCCCGCCGCCTTTTCGGGCTGGCCGGCGGCTTAAGCCCGTGACCAGGCGGCTCGCTCGGTTTTGGCTGCATGATCATACGAACCTTGTCGAGAGAAATGTTCGCCGCCAGACTGTGCGATAACAGAGGAGCCTGCCATGCAAGGAACCATGTTCGATCTCAGCGGCCGCGTGGCCGTAGTTTCGGGTGCTGCTCAAGGGCTGGGCCGGGCCATGGCCCTCGCCCTAGCCGAGGCCGGGGCGGATGTAGTGCTGGTGGATCGCAACGGGGCCGGGGCGGAGCGGACCGGGGCAGAGGCCGCGGCCCTGGGGCGCCGTGCGCTGGTTGTCGCCTGCGATGTCTCTCAAACGGGCCAGATCGACGGCTTGTTTTCTCGGGTGGATCGCGAGTTCGGCCGGATAGACTTCCTGGGAAACGTGGCGGGAGATGCCGTACTTGCTCCTCCTGAAGAGATCTCCCTCGACCAGGTGCGCGCTGTGCTGGAGACCCTGGTGGTGGGGCGTTTTTACATGTGCCAACAGGCGGGCCGGCGCATGTTGGCTGCGGGCCGAGGGAGCATTGTAAACATTGGGTCTTTGGCGAGCACCACGGCCTTGGGTCGCGGGCACATTGCATACAGTATGGCCATGGGTGCGGTCGTACAAATGACCCGCGAACTGAGCACAGAATGGGCCGGCAGCGGTGTTCGGGTAAACGCGATCCTTCCGGCGCAGGTGCTCAACCCCAGCTTGCAAGCACGTATGGCGGCTGATCCGAGGCTGGAACAGACGTGGCTGCGTGGCATCCCCGCGGGCAGGCTGGGAAGGCCGGAAGACATACGGGGGCTGGCGGTGCTTCTAGCTTCCGACGCTTCTGCGTGGATCACCGGGGCGTTGATTCCAATGGATGGCGGGAACCTAGCGATGAACGCGGGCGGCTCGCTGCGTTAAGGGGTCTCGCAGGCGTGCCCCGGGCGGAAGCCCCGGACCGACGCGGCGCGGTGCAATGGCAACGCCTGGTGACTTGCAGGGCCGGCGCACAGCGTTGTTAGCGTTGGAGGCTTGGTGCGTTAACGGTAAGCTGGTCGCTTGGTATGCGCCAAACGGTACAGTGGCAGGTAGCGGTAGTAGACTTCGAAGCACAGGGCGCACATGGCGGTGGAATAGACGCGGCCGCCGTGGCTGCCCCAGACGCGGTCAGGGTCCCAGCTTCCGGCAAGGTGGCCAGCGCGGCGCTGGCGTGCAAGTAGTGTTGTGACCAGGGCCTGGTTCCAGCGTTCCCATGCCTCACCGCCGGCCTGGTACATGGCCATGGTGCCGTAGTACCAATAGTAGACGTTGTCTTGGCTGGTTCCGGGCAGCTCTTGCAGCAAGAAAGCGGTCGCCTCGCGCTCAGTAGAGGCGGCGAGTGCGAAGCGTGGCTCGGGCTGGCTCGCCCGCGGGAGGGCGGCCGATGCACGAGCTGCGAGCAGGTAGCGGCAAACCAGGGCCTCAGCTGTCATCGAACTGGTTGGGCGCTCCTGCGGGCGATACGAGGCGAGGCCGCGGCTTGTGCCAGCGGCAACGCTATCGAGAAACCGGCTGGCCAGCGCGTAGCTTTGATGCGGGATCGGCACGCCTGCGTGCTCCGCACTCATGAGTGCCATCAATTGCCAGCCAAGCTGGCTGGTGTCTCCCAACTCGCCCGGGCGATAGCGCCATCCCCCCGTCTGGGGATGCTGGGACGAAAGCGTGTAGCCAACCGCGCGCCTCACGGCTGGCTCCAGCGTCTTATCGCCTGTCATGGCGTATGCCTCTCCGAGTGCGAGGCAGGCCATACCGTGACAGTACATGAACGCATAGGGGTCTGCCCCCCCCGCCAGGTGGCCCGAGGGGTCCTGAATGCGCAGCAAGTATTCCAGCGCGGCTGCGACGTTCTCCTGGTAGTCGCCTTGCAGGTGTGTGTAACCGGCGCCAAGATAGGCGAGCAGGGCCAAGCCGGTCACCCCAGCATCGGCCTTGGCGCCGGCACCCTGGCGGTTCTGGCCGTCGATCCAGCGTTCTTGACCTGCGCCATAGCGGCGAGCCTCCCACAGCCCGCCAGGGCTTTGAATCTGCGCCAACCAGGCAAGCGCGGCTTCGACTGCCTCTTCCGTTTCGTCAGACCCTCCTGCGGCCAGGGCGCGCTCTCGACGGCTGCCCAGGGCGCGCCAAGCGTAAACTTGGGGAACCGCAGCTAACCTCTCGGCAGACTCTACGCTTTCGGACCTGCCGGCGGGCCACTCGTCGGTTGATTGGGCCCGTCCGATCCTTGCCAACTCTGTTGCCGGCTCCAGTGTGCCGTTTGTAATGGCTGCGGTCGCAGTGCCAACTTGCGGCCGAATCGGCGCCGGCCAATCTGGTTCTTGCTCGTCTGCCGGCAGAAGCTCTTCCTCAGGTGGGTCGGAGGCTTGTCCAAGCGGCATGGTCTCTTCGGGCACGGCCTGGGCGAATGCGGCATTGTCCGACTCTGCGTGTTCGGCCGGTGGAGCCGCAGCAGAGCGGACTGCCTGCGCGTCGTCTTCGCTGGCGGCCTGTTGTGCGTTGGGCCGGTTTGGCCGATCAGGCTCGCCTGCCGTGGAGGCAGCAGAGGCGCCATTTGCTGGTTGCGGCGGCAGAGGCGCAGTGTTCGTCGGCAAATTGTGCGCTTTGATGGTAGAATCTGCTGCCAGATCGCGGTTCCCGTCTGCTTCGCTGGCAGTTTCGTCATCATCTGCGGAGCGGGGTTCTTCTCGTCCTGGAGGATCGTCCTCAGCATCTAAGATGGCAACGTGAACGACCTGCTGCGTTTCGGGCGGGGCCAGGACGATATGCACCGTGGCCGCACATCCTACCAGAACGATGTGTGCCAGGATCGAGAGCAAGATGTATCGATTAAGCGGGTGAGACCTGGCCCAGCGGCTGCGCAAAAGCAACACACAGCCGGCAGCCAATACGGCAAGGCTTGCCCAGAACGCGGGCCACAGCAGGTACCGCCCTGAGAGTTCCGCGATCGGGGATGATGCCATCCATGGGTTCATGGTGCGATGCAAGCGGTAGCTTGGCCGCAGTCGTTCATGCGGCTAAGGGTTCGGACGCGGTAGCGTCGCTCCGATTTGCCGTGCAAGTTTGTCTGCTCTGCCGGCGCGCGGTATGTGCCGCCCGCACTAGCGGCGCACCGGCTCGTGGCTGACCGAGATGGCCAGTTGAGTGAGCCCTGCCTGCCGGCAGGCGTTCAGGACGCGGGCCACGGTTTGGAAGTCTCCGCTGCCGTCGCCTCGGACGAGAACGCTGGGACTCTTGAGATTGCTTCGGGCGGTGCGGAGCGTGGCGGTGAGTTCTTTTGGTGGGACGATGTGGCCATTCAGGGTGATGGTGCCGTCTCGGAAGACATTCAGCACCAAGCGTTCGTCAACGGGGGGCAAATGGCCGGCTTGGCCCACGCGAGGGACGCGAAGTTCGATCTTGCGCTCCATCTCGGCGAACTTGGTGCCGGTCATAAAGAAGATGATGAGCAGGAATAGCACGTCGATCATCGACGTGAGATTCAGCGCTGGCACCTCATCGCGGTGTGTTTTGAGGGGCATGGTCGGCTAGGGAGCGGTACGGCCTGCGGTGGGGATGGATCAGGCAGCCTCCTGGCGCACGACCTTGACGTTTCTGCCTGTCGGGCGGGCTTGCAGCCCTTCTGCGGAGATCAACTCCACAAGCTGGTGGCCGCGCTCATCGAGTTCCATGGTGAGCTGATCGACCCGGCTGATGAAGAACAGGTGGAGCGCCAGGGCCGGGATGGCCAGGCTCAAGCCGGCGGCGGTGGTAATCAGCGCCTCGCTGATTCCACCGGCCAGCAGCTCGGGACGCCCCATGGCGTCTGCACCGGCGATGGCATTGAACGAGCGGATCATGCCCACCACCGTCCCCAGCAGGCCCAACAGGGGACTGAGCGTGGCCACCCCGTTGAAGATCCGCAGGTGCTTACGCAAGTCGTTCACGGCCCGCTCACCCGCGTCCAGCACCGCTTGCTCGACCTCTACGGCCGGGCGGCCCCACTTCTTCAGCCCGGCCGCGAACACATCGCCCGCTGCACACCGTGCCTCGCTGCACAATTTACGCGCAGCCTCGCGGTCAAGCTGACCCTCGGCAAGCTGGTGCAGCAAACGCTTGACAAACGGCGCCGGCACGACCCGAGCGCACCGCAAAGCGAAGAACCGCTCCAGTGCAAAGACAACTAGCAGGAACGAACAGAATACCAGCGGCAGCATCAGCAGGCCGCCAGCACGCAGCACTTCCAGCAGGTTGCGCGATGGGATCTTTGCGTCTGTCGCGGCGGCCTGCTGCGAATCAGGCGCCGCGACGGCTCTTGCTGGTACGACCGCTAGCCACGCGGCCAGCAGCCCGGCAATCGCAACCTGCAACAGGCGAGCCAGCAGGAGGCCGCAGTCGCCGCGGCCAGTGCCCCAACTGCCGCGCCGCATGGTTTACCCGCCCACCGCCGCCGGCTCGACGTTGCCAACCATGTGGAAGTGGTTGTGGTCGATGTAAATTACCTCCGAGGCGTCTTCATCGACCGTGGTGTAGGGAAGCGGCCAACCTACCCGCGTCGTCTCGCTAAAGTGGATCGTGCACTTGTAATGTGCGTGGTGGAGCTGCGCGGGACCAATGAGCGGATAGACACGCGGGGGATCCACGTAATCTGCAATCGGCTCGATGATCATCCGCACGTTGTTGCGCTGCACCTCGTGCAACAGCGGCACACCGCCCTGCATTGGCCGTGCCTTCTCCAGGGCGCGAATCACCTCGTCGGGCGTGGGCGGATCGAGCGCCACTGGAGGGCCTCCAGCGGTGATCGGGCCCATGATGGGCACGCGGGCGTAACGCTCGCGCTCCCAGAACTTGTCTTCCTGTTGCTTCTGCCACAACGGGCTGACCGGCACGGGCGCCGGGATGTGCACAAAAGGTGCAGAGAACGTATTCAGCGGCCAGGCACAACCGGATCCTCCGGCTGCGAGAAGCACCGCCAGGGCCAGCCAGAGCGCGATTGCAGACTTTTGCGACATGACCGGTACCTCTTGGTTCTACACCGCGGCCAGCCTGCTCCCGCAGGTCCCTTGCCGCGCGAACTAGACGTATGTATCGAGTTAAACTGCGCCGAACTTGCAATTTTTTCCGAAAAGACTCGTCGTGCCAGATAATTGAGGGTAGCTAGCGTCCATAGTGTGTTGGCACGCATTGCTAGCACTACTCGGTTCGACCTGAATCGCGCCGTGACGGCGCTGGTGTGGGCGGCAGTCAAGGGCGAAAGGCGTGACGAAGCTGTGGGGCCAGGATTCAACGCGGAGCATCGGCTGGAGAGAGGCTTCCCACGGATAGGCTGCGGCAGACGGCCTGCAAAGGCCGTCCCACGAGAAAGAACCCTCACCATGCCTTTGAAAATGAAAGGCCCCCGCTGGGTTGCTGCCCCGCGGGGGCCTTGTACACACGCCGTTTCCGCAGCAGCACGTTTAGCGGTGCTGGTCGAAATCTAGGAACCACCAGCCGTCATCCCACTCGAGGGTGACCTTGCGCCAGCCAAGCGGCACCTGCGGGTAGGGGTAGAATGGGCCGATGTACGGCCAGCAGGTGGGCGAGTACTGGCGGGGGTAGGTCACACCCGCGTAATTGGGGTAAGCCGCATAGCTTGGCCACGCATAATTGGGCAGGTGCGGCTGGTCGTAGGTCATGGGTGCCGCGCCGGCGTGCGAGGCGTGAGAATACATGGGCATGGGCTGACCCATACCGCCCTCGGCGTACTCGCCGCCATAGGCACCCTCGTCTGCGTAACCGTCCTGAGGCATACGTGCCACGCGCAGCGGCTGCTGGGCGTTCTGGGGGTAGTTGGGGCGGGGCTGCCGCGCGCCGCTGGCGGGTGCCAATGGCCGCGGGGCGCCACGCCGGGGCTGGACAGAAGGGGCAGCGGGTGCTCGGGCCGCTCCGGCCACCGGGCGAGAGCGAATCTGCTGCGGTGCCTGCCGCAATTGTTCGGCCTGGGCGAGCCACTGCGGGCTGGGTGCCGGGCGAGCGGCGGGGGCGCTAGTTTCGGCAACATCATGCTGATCCCCCACTACTGGAAGTTCGGCCGGCTCTGGACTGCGTTGATACACGCGGCGGCGCAGCAGCGAACGGCCCGTGCTGGCATGATGCAGCGAGGGGCCTGCTTGCTCCGGCGGGGCGAGTTCAGGCGCCGCCCGGGTGTCTAGGTGTATGTCCGGTTGGGTCACGTCGTCAGCCGGCGGTACTTGCTCATCTTCAGCAACTGGCTCGATGGCTGGTTCGCTTTCCTCAGGAAACGCAGTTGGGCGAACCTTGGGATCGGCGTTAGCCGGCGTCTGTGCGTCCAGGTCGGCAAATGGGGCGGGGGAGAGCGAGGCGCTCCGCACCACGGGCCGGGCAGCCTCTGGTTTGCGGACCCGGCCCAGGATGCCCATCTGCGGCTGCTGCAAGTCGCTGGGGGCAGAACTCGCCTCGCTTTCGGCAGACACCTGCCGGGCAGCCTGCGGCGCGGCTTTGGCGGCCGGGCGGGCTTCGATGGTCAGGTTGTTGACCACCTGCTTTACGCCCGGCACTTTCTCGGTGAGCGCAAGGGCCACCGCCATTTGCTGCTGGCTGGAGACTCGGCCCATGAGCCAGACGGTGCCGTCGTGGTACTTGACGCCGATGCCGTAATTCACAAGGCGGCCGCTCTCGCGCAAAGCGCGGGCAATCCGCTGAGCGACTTCCTGGTCGTTGGCCATGGCCCACGTGCTCGACAGCGTGGCCAGGGCGGCGACCGCCAACCGTAACAAGAAGCGTTGCATGCTTCCCCTCCTCCTGCGGATGAAACGTGTGTCGAGGTGCGAGCCGTGCTGGCGGGGCCACACAAGTTGGGCGGTGAGGTGCCGCATGGGTTGGCCAAGCCGCCTGCCGGCTGGCTGCGCGGGCATAGCTCTGGTCTATCTTCAGGCGTGGGGTTGAGTCGATCGGGACGGGCGGCCGGTGGAGAGGGTCGCTGGTGGGCCAGCAGGCTGCGGAAATTCCCCCCGTGCAACCCTGGTGCCCGATCAAACACCCTGTGTATAGGATTCGGTTGCCGGGGCTGCCGAGGGGAAGCTTTTTTTCGATTTTGGCGTAAGATGGGGGCAGTGCAGTGCTGCCGGTCGTGCCTTGCTTGCCGGGCAAGCTGTTGGCTGCCAACATGTTACGAACGTAGGTCAACTGGGCGCCCCTGTTGCCATAGCACAGCGGCAATAGCCGAGGCGGGAGAGGGGCCGAGGCCGCAAACTTTGCGCGCATTGCCGCAACGGGGCGGCGGTTGTGCTCGCCGAGAGCGGTGAGGGGGATGGTAATCGTGATCTGTTCGAAACGTATGCGGCTAATGCCGGGCGCTGTACGCGCAAGCGAGCCCGCGGATAGAGATCCGCGGGCTCGCCGCGCACAGGGCGTTGGCCTCATCAATCTAACGGCGCGATGTCAAGGGGCACGGTGGCGGCCGGCGTGGCAGCCTTGGTGATTTCAGTCGCCGGCTGCGCTTCAGGTTGTGTACCAGGGTCGCGCTTACGACGAGATTCGACCACGCTTTGCACGGCCTGCCGCATATCGCCGGGCGAGAGCCGCCGCAGGTCGCTCAGTTCCACCAGCGGACTTACCGCCTCGGCAGCGCGTTGTGCTGCGTTTTCCAACAGCACAATCTCTACCAGCCAACGGCGCAGGCCCTCCAGCGAGCGAGCGACCTTTTCGATCTCCTGATGCACGTCTGCCGCGGCCTCAAGGGTCTCTACGGCATCGGGCAGGTCTGCCGTCTGGGCGACGACGCGGTCCTTGAGGCCCAGCAGTGCTTCGAGCTGCTGCTGTGCTCGCGGCAAGCTCTCTCTCTGTTGGTCGATGCGTTGGCGCAAGCCGATCAGGTTTTCTAGCACGTCGTGCGCCTGAGCCGGTTGGCTGCCATCGTAGCCGCGGCACAGCAGGTCTTCCTGAAGAGCGAGCAGCTCGTCGGCAACGCCGTGTGCTGCACGCACCTGGTCCTCGGCGGCGTGGAGGCGCTGGTTGAGGGCATACCACGCATCGAGCACGCCTGACGCGATTTCGATGCTTTCGAGCTGGGCGAGGGTCCTCGATTTCAGGTCGACAAGCCCTTCCAGAGAGCGGCGGGCGGCGTAGAGGTCCGGCGCCTGATCAGCCGCAAGCTGTTTGAGGCGGCCCAATTCTGCCAGTGTGTTCTCGATGGGCAGCACCTGCTGGTACTGGCAGGCGACCTGATCTTGCAGCTCCCCTAGGCGGTTCAAAGCCGCCTGCGTATCGGGCATTGCGGCAAGCAGGTCGAGGGCTTGCCCCCGCAGATCTTCGATGGAGGCGAGCGCCTCCTTGGCTTGCAACGTTGCATCGTGGCCGGCTTGAAGGTCTTCGAGCAGCGCGCAGATGTGTTCGTGGGTTTGCATGGCTTGGGCCACGCGCCCGGTATCGGCGGCCAGCCGATCGCTCAGCTCGACCAGCTTCGACAGAGCATTTGCGGCCTGGCCGGCCGAATCGGCCTCAGCGGCAAGGCGGGTGTTCAGCTCGCGAAGCTGGTCCAGGGCATGGCGGGCTCCGTCCAGTTGCGCCATCTGTTCCTGGAGGTTGTTCAACAGAGTGGCCGTTTCGCCCGCGGCGTCGTTGTGCACGGCCAGCTTGCGCACACCCTGGTGAAGCCAGTCGATTTGCGCCTGCAAACGGCTGACACTGCTCATGACTGTGAGTGAGATCGCCACGTGCGTGGCCAGCATGCCGGCAGCCAGGCCCGCACCAAACAAGGCCCATCCCGGAAGGCGACGCGCCGGGCGAGCTGCTCCACTGGTTGGTTGTTCCACAATCTGATCGCGAAGGTCTTGCAAGGTTTTGGCCTCCCAATCTTGCGGCACGCAGACGGTACTCGTTACACCCTTTGTCGTCGAAGTCTTCTATCCCATCGGCCGGCCCGCTGCGGTTTACTGAGGTTTTGCAAGGCGCGCAGCTTCACACCGCGCACGACTTCGGCGCACTATTGTGCGCCTGTGGCTTGATTGACCGTTTGCGCGGCCTGGGTAGGATGACCGGCTGTGCCAGGGCCGCTCGGCCTTTTCCAGCCGTCAAGCTTTACCACTCTGCGGCCGGGCGATAGCTGGCATATCGGGCCTACTGCCATTGCCTTGTTTCGTGTTCGGGAAGCTCGTTGTGCCCCTAACTGCATTTGCCGTCGAGTTCGATTTTGCCTCCCGCCAGCAGCGGCCCATTTCACTCGAAGAGGTCCCACTGGCTTGCGGGAATGGCATGGGTTGCTGGGTGGACTTAGACGTAAGCGAGCCGGCAGAAGCTCAGGCGGCGCTGGTTTCACTGGGAGTCAACCCGCGGGCAATCGAAGAAGCGGTGGGCAACCCGGTCGAAGGCCGGCACGACGTTTACGAAGACTGCCTGCACATCACCGTCTCTGCCCAAAGTTTTCAAGGCGGCAAGCTGCACGAGGCGGCTGTCGACCTGATTGTCGGCGCGCGCTGGATTTGCACGCTCCACCGGGGAGATGTGGAGTTTCTCAAGCAGGTGCGCCGCGCTTATCCGCAAGACTTCGCCCAATACGCCAAGACGCTCAGTTTCTTGCTCTATGAGTTCTGGGACCACCTCACCGAGCACTACCGGCGGACGCTCAGGGCGCTGGAAGACGAAGTGCAACGAGTGCGCGTGACGGTATTCTCCGAAGCAGACGACCAGGTGCTGACCTCCGTCAGCGAGGTCACCAAGCATGTTCTTGTGTTTCGCAACAGCCTGTTAGCGGCGCGCGAGGTGTTGCACGAGCTGGCGGTACGCCGCTCGCCATTTGTGAGCGAAAGCACACAGCCCTATCTCGACAACCTGGCAGGCACTCTGGAGCGTCTGGCCCACGACATGACAGTAGCCCGAGAGGTGTTGGCCGAGTCTTTCAACATCTACCTTGGCCTGGTCACGCACCGTACCAACCGGCTGATCAATCGCCTCACGATCATCAGCGTGATCTTCTTGCCGCTGACATTCTTGTGCGGCGTTTATGGCATGAACTTCAAGAACATTCCGGAGTTGGAGTGGGACTACGGCTACCTCGCCTTCTGGATCGTGACGGCGGCCATAACCGGCGGACTGGTGCTGTTAATACGGGCGAAACGCTTGTTCTAGGACAACGAACTGCCAGCCCTCCACTTCGAAGCGTTCCCTGGAGCAGACTGCCCATACGGCAACCTATTCAAGCGCTCGGTAGTGCGCGAGCCTTTCCAGGCTGACGCAAAAACCTTCATAGCCAGGCGCTGTTGCATAGCTTGCGTCTAGGTCGAAAGCCCCTATGTGCGGCCGGATGCCGCAGCCACATGCGGATCACTCCTTCGCTCTGCCACCGTCTACGTGGCGGCGCAGGGCGCCCGCAAAGGCTTGGTAGGCGTCGGCCCCAAAGAGCACAAACCGCACCAGGGCGGGCTTTTGCTTGGCCTCGAGGAATTCGCACACCGTGTCCACTGCCACCTGGGCCGCCGCGTCTAGCGGGTAGCCATACGCCCCTGTGCTGATGGCCGGGAAGGCAATGCTAGCGCAGCCGTGGTCCACAGCCAGCTCCAATGAGCGGCGATAACATCCAGCAAGCAAGCTCGCCTCACCCCGACCGCCGCCGGACCACACCGGCCCTACGGCATGGATCACATACTTGGCAGGCAGGTTCCCCGCGCCGCTGATCACTGCGCTACCCGTAGGACAACCCTCAGGATAACGCCGCGACGTCTCTTCCATGATGGCTGGCCCGCCGCGCCGATGGATCGCACCGTCCACGCCGCCACCCCCCGCTAAGCGGCTGTTGGCCGCATTGACTATGGCGTCCACCTGCTGCTGCGTGATGTCTCCCTGCACCAGTTCCAAGGTCTGACCGCCAATAGAAGCTTGCACGGCTCCACTCCACTTGGTTGATGCTGTAGCTAGCGAGGACTCTTGTCTGTCTCAAAAGCCGGAGCGTCGGCAGGCTGCCGCAGCCCAGGCAAACGCAGGTTGAGAAAGTTCGCCTGTGGGTTGAGCGCACACAGCAGGTAGTACCCTCCTGCAACACCAAGAATGGCCGCTAAGACGTAACCGGCCGCGATCAAGCTCCCGCTCGATGCAGACTCCGCACGGCGGGCCGCCTGGCGGGCATGCAATGTGTGCGCGCCAACTACTGCGCCAGCCCTCGACGACGCAGCAGCCGCAGCGGAGGCTGCGTGCTGTGCGGGCGTTCCAGGCGCCGCAGGCACAGGCGCCTGCGGATGTGGGGCTACTGACGCTGCCGTTGCGGGCACAGACACCGCTGACATGGGCACTTGAGACGCGGGCGCCGCAGACACCGGCGCCATAGTCACAGGCAAAGGCCGCGCCCCGGCCACTGGCCTCGCACCGGCAGCCACAGGCCCTGTACCCGCAGGTGAGACGGGAATCGGCGCGGCAGCGGCCGGCAGCGAAGCCCGTGCAGAAGCGCTCTTGGCCGACTCGTTGGTCGGCTGTGGAGGATGTCCAGGCGATTGGCCAGCCGATCTTGCCAAGTCTACGTGTGGGCCTGCCGCTGGCTGGCCCATGACCAACTCGCAAACCAGTTCATCGAAGTCTTCATATGCCACGGGCTTGGCCACCACTTGCTTCCAACGGCCGAGTTGCTCTCCCGTGAGCATCCCTTCTCGCTCCAACTCCATCTCCACCTGGCGGTCGGTACCCTCTACCCGCCCCCGAATACTCAGCCGCCCATTCGTAGCGTATTCGTACGTTATATCAATCGGCCACTGCGCCGGCAGGCCAGGAGGAAGCTGGCGGATCGACGTGCGGCCGATCAACGTGCACGCATCCGGGTCTGTGCTCTCGCCCTCCAGCACCTTGATCGCAATCGAGGCCTGGTTCGCCTTGCGCGTGACGAAACGGTCCGTAACCCGCGCCGGCAACGGCGTGTTGCGCGGGATCAGAATCTTGTTGCAATGCCGCTGCGTGGATACGTCCAAGCCTAGGATCCCCAAGCTGTGCGAGCTGGCATTGGTAACCATGAACTTGGGCGGCTGCCGGCTCTCGGGCCTGGAATCCATCAGCCAGCGGGCATAGATGGCGGCTCCGCGAGCGACGGCCTCGTCTGGGTGCACACGATGATCGGGTTCGAGACCGGATAGTTTGGACAGCATCTCGCGCACCATGGGCATGCGCGTGGCGCCGCCCACCAGGAGGACATGGCTCACCTGGCTCCAGGAGATGCCTGCCGTGGCGAGCAACTGCCGGGTGGTGAAGGCCGTGCGTTCCAGCAGATCGGCCGTTCGGGCAGCGAATAGTTCTCGCGTTACGGAGATGTTCGCGCGGCTGCCGGCGTGTTCCACCTGTACGGTGGTGCTGTGGCGCAAGCTCAGGGTGTGCTTGGCGTCCTCGACGGCGAACAGCAGTTGCTGCATGCTTCCGGGATTCTGGCGGGGGTCTTCGCGATGAAGCTTGATGAACTCCTCGGCTACGTAGTCGGCCAGGCGTAAGTCCCAGTCGCGGCCGCCAAGGTGTACGTCTCCATCGGTGGCAAGCGTGCGGAAGCTGCCCGGCTTCATCTCCAGCAGGGTCACGTCGAAGGTGCCGCCGCCCAGGTCGTACACCAATACGATCATGGGGCGCGCGACCATGCCGCTAGGATCGAGGTAGCCCAGTACTTCTCCGAAGGCAAGCGCCGCCGCCGTCGGCTCATTGACGATGTCGAGCACTTGCAGGCCGGCGATCTCGCCCGCATCTGCCGTGGCCTTGCGGCGAGGTTCGTCGAAGAACGCAGGCACGGTGATCACAGCAGCCAGATCCGGGCCCAACACACGAGCGGCGTCCGCCCGCAACTCCTTGAGCACGTAGGCCTGAATCACTTCTGGCGGCAAGTAGCCGTTGCGAATCGGCCGTGAGTAAACGGCGCTGCCCATATCTCGCTTGACGCACTCTGCATAGCGGCCGATCTTGAGCGCACCGACCTTCTTGGCGTCCTTGCCAACCACGATTTCGTCGTCTTCAAAGAGCACTGCAGTGGGCGTGAGGATCTCGCCCTTGCTATTGCGTATCATGGCGGTACGGCCATCCGCCTGCACATAGGCCGCGCAAGAATAGGTGGTGCCCAGGTCGATGCCAATTGGTCGCGGTGCTGCCATGTGCAGGCCCAGGGAGCAGTGGCGAAGCGAGTCCCCTTCATGCCGCTGGCCGCGTGCCGGGCGCAGCTTACGGGCCAAAGAGGGACTTTTTCAAGTTAGTTGGGCGGCTGTGGGCTGTAAACGGCCCGTAACACAGGCGTGGAACAAAATGCCCACGGGCAACGTCGAATGGATATAATAGGCGAACCATCCCTGACGGGCTGTTGAGGGGCTATCCAGTCCTAGCGAGCAGAGAATGGCCGAAGGCTTCGACCCCTATCACAAGTGGCTGGGCATTCCGCCGGCTGAGCAGCCGCCCCATCATTACCGACTGCTGGGGATTGCGGTATTTGAGTCCGACCCCGACGTGATCGAGCATGCAGCCGACCGGCAAATGGCGCACGTGCGCTCCTTGGCCACGGGCAAGTATGCCCAGCACACGCAAAAGCTGCTGAATGAGCTGGCCGCTGCCAAGGTGTGTTTGCTTTCTTCTAAGGAGAAGGCCGCATACGACGCAGCTCTGCGGGCGCGCTTGCACGCCCAGGAGGCTGCGGCACACGAACAAGCGGCAGCCCGTGCGGCGAGTGTACCCTTGGCCATGCCGCCGGCAGGGGCGAGCGGGGCTGTTCCCGCGGCATTCGCGCAGCCGCTGCAAACAGGCGTGCCCCAGGCCACACCTCAGGCGTTTACCGCAGAACCGGACGTACAGCCCGCCCTCATGCCAGTGATTGCGGCCTCGACCTCTCCCGCAGAGCGGCTACGCCGCAGGCAGCGTGCAAGCTTATTTCTTTGGTCGTGTGTGGGGAGCGTGCTGCTGTTGGCAGGTGCGGGCGTCACGCTCGTCATGCGCAACAACCAAGGCCCTAGCACAGCAGAGCTACCTCCCACTCATGCGGGGGTGCCGGAGGGGGATCAAAAGTCACGTTTGAATGCGCCGCCGGAGCGGCAGACGACGGTGCCGCCGCGTCACACCTCCGTTGGCAGCAACCCGGGCACAACGCCGGGCACGAAGCCGACCGATCCTTCGGCACTGAATTCACCTCCGGAGGCGGAGAGTGCAGAGCAGCAAGCAGTGCGCACGATTGGCCGTTTGGGCGGCCGCGTGCAACGTGCACGCGGAGGTGGGCCGGTGGTCGGCATCAACCTGGCAGGCCGATCGGCCACGGGCGGCGAGGTGCTGCGGTTGATCGGCCAGCTCTCGGACCTCCGAGAATTGGGCCTGAACGGTGCCGGGGTAACAGATGTGGATCTCGCGCACCTGCGCTCGTTGAGTAAGCTCGATAAGCTGCACCTTGGCGGCACAGCTATTTCGGATGCAGGGCTGGAACACTTGCAGGGTTTGGCGTCGCTGCGCGAGCTACGCATCCCCTTTACCCGCGTTACGGGAGTTGGTCTGGCGTTTATCGCCCGCTGCAAGAGTCTTGAGGTGCTCGATCTTACGAACGCCGATCTCCGAGGAGGGCACATGCAGCAGCTTGCCCAACTCGGGGGCCTGCGCGAGCTGATCCTCAACCGTTGCCCGCTGGACGCTCAGGACGTGGATGCCCTCGCTGCCTTGCCTGCGCTGGAGCGTTTGAGCCTGAACCGGGCCAGGGTGGACGAAGGGTCGCTGGCGGCGCTCGCCGACCTGCGTACACTCAAGTACCTCGACGTACGCGGTATTCAACTCACGCAAGCTACGCTCGCCGCCCTGCGCAACACCATACGCAATGGCCGCATTGAGGCCGACCCGCCATCCGACCTGACGCGAGGCCGGCCGCCTGCCGGGCAACAGCAGCCGCCAAAGCGTGCGGCCGTGCCCGACGAAGCGGTGGTGCAACGGAATGTGGAGTTGGTGCGCGGCGAACTGTTCCGAGAAGAGTACGCCGGGGCCAAGAATGCCGCCGCCAAGCAGCAGCTCGCCCAGCGGGTATTGGACAAGGCCGAGCAAACGCAGGACGACGCGGCCAGCCGTTATGTATTGCTTCAGGAAGGCCGGCGGCTGGCGGCAGAGGCCGGTGCCTTGGAACTGTTGGTGCGTGCAGTCGACGCGCTGGCCGAGCAATTCGAGGTAGACGGCCTGGCGCTGCGTGCCGAAAGCCTCTCCGCAGCGGCGAAGAACGTCTCGACGCCCGAGCTGCGCGAGCGCCTCGTTGCCCTGTCGCTAGATGCCGCCGAGTCTTGCGTGGCGGAAAGCCGCTATCAAGGGGCACGGGAGCTGCTGAACGTGGCACGTGTGGCCGTCAATCGCCTGGCAGACGCGGAACTCAAGCGCGAAGTTGGCGCCCGATTGCGCGAGCTGGACGAACTCGAGAAGCTGCATGCGGCGGCCGAGCAGGCAAGACAGGCTCTGCAAGCCAATCCGAACGATGCCGAGGCGCACCAGCAGCTCGGAGTTTTCTTGTGCCTGGTACGGGGAGAGTGGGAACAAGGCCTCTCGAATCTGGCACAAGGCAGCGACGACGTGCTGCGCGCGCTGGCACAACAAGAAAAGGCCCAGCCCGCCGATGCCGAGGCGCAAGTCGCGCTCGCAGATGCCTGGTACGAATTCTCCCGCAAGAGCCAGGGCCTACTCCGCACCCGCGCGCAGGAGCGGGCCGTTCACTGGTATCGCACGGCCCTCCCCCCAGCCGCCGGTCTGGCCAAGGATAAGATCGAACGCCGCCTCTCCGAATTAGGCGGAACGCAGGAAAGCAGCGCTGGGGACGCCTTGTCTCAGGCAGCACGCGGCGCGATTGTGTACCTGGCCGATTTGCCAGAGATGAACGTGCAGACAGCGGACACCCATCCCCTCTCCAAGGGCCAGATTCGGTACTATGTTCATCGGTTCCGCCCTTTGCGCGTGAAGAGCACGGAGGTGCCCCATGGGTTGGTCCTCATGCCGCCGGCAAATGGATTCTCTACGGTGAGCTACCGCCTGGCAAAGCGCGCCGTTCAGTTCCGGGCAGAGGTGGGTATCGCCGACGGGGCGTACAACGTTTGCGAGAGCCCTCTGGTATTCGAGGTCTGGGGCGACGGCAGGCTGTTGGCAAGGTCTACCCCGATACAGAATCGCGGGGAGACGCTCCCCGTGTCCGTCAACGTCGGCCGCGTGGAGGTTCTCGAACTCCGCGTGGTGTGCCAGGGCGGCAATCAGGATGCCTTTGCCGTGTGGATCGAGCCGCACGTGCTGCGCAAGTAGGCGGTGCTGTAAAACAGGTACTGCGCGCGAGGTTCGACCATAGTTGTAGCGTTCGTCTCGTCCCCCTGGTACGGTTGCGAAGACCGCGTGGGGCAAGGTGGAGCCGCAGGCCGCAGCGCAGCGGGGCCGCGTGCAGTGCGGAGACGCACGTGTCTGTACGGGTTGGGGCTTCGTTTCCGGCTCTATGTGCACGGTGCGCCCACCGATCTTTTCGCGAGCCGCTTGCGCGCGTAGAATGCGTCCTCTTTGGCTGAACGACACTCGAAGGACAAGCACTCTTGATTCGCACTCACACTTGTGGCGAACTGCGGCCCGAGCATGTCGGGCAGACGGTGACGCTCGCAGGCTGGGTCGACTCGTATCGCGACCACGGCCGGGGCCTGTTCGTCGACCTGCGCGACCGTTACGGCAAGACGCAGATAGTGTTCGCACCTGACGCGGGCGACGAGTTGCTGGAACAGGCACGCAGCTTGCGTGCCGAGTTCGTGGCGGCCGTCACGGGCGTTGTGGCTCTGCGGCCCGCAGGCACCGCAAATCCCAAGCTGCCCACTGGTGAGGTGGAACTGCGCGCCCGCACCCTGCAAGTGCTCAACCCGAGCCTCACGCCCCCCGTCCAGCCAGGCGGCAAGGAGGTACCAGGAGAAGACCTGCGGCTCAAATACCGGTACCTCGACCTGAGACGCCCGGAGATGCAGCGCACGCTCATGCTGCGGCATCGCATCATCAAGACGATGCGAGATTACTTCGACGAGCACGGCTTCGTCGAAATCGAGACGCCCATGCTCGGCCGCAGCACGCCAGAAGGAGCGCGGGACTACCTGGTGCCGAGCCGCATCCATCCCGGCAAGTTCTACGCCCTGCCGCAGTCTCCCCAGCTCTACAAGCAAATTCTCATGGTGGCGGGCTACGACCGCTATGTGCAGGTGGCCCGCTGCTTTCGCGACGAAGACCTGCGCGCCGACCGGCAGCCCGAATTCACGCAGCTCGACCTGGAGATGTCGTTCGTTGCAGCCGACGATGTGATGAACATGATCGACGGCTTGATGGCTCGGCTTGCGCAGACCATTCTCGGCCGCACGTTGCAGCTCCCCCTGCCGCGCATGACATACGACGAGGCGATGGAACGCTACGGGCACGACGCGCCGGACTTACGCTTTGGCATGGAACTGATCGATGCGACGGACCTGGCAGCCGCCAGCGAACTGCGCGTGTTTCGGGAGGCAGCCGCCGCCGGCCAGCGGGTGCGCGGATTGAATGCCCCACAAGCAGCCGCCCTCTATTCGCGCAAGGGTCTCGACGAATTGGCAGAGACGGCCCGTGGCCTCGGTGCCAAGGGGCTCATCTGGTTCAAGGTCGAAGAAGGCCCCTCGCTGGCCTCGCCTTCGGCCAAGAACCTGGGCCCTGGCATCGACGCTCGCCTGATCGACCGCATGCAGGCCCGCCCGGGAGACCTACTGCTATTTGTGGCCGACAGCTTTGAGATCACCTGCAAGGCGCTTTACGGCCTGCGCAGGCAGTTGGGCGAGGCCCTGCGGCTTTACGAACCGGGTGCTCTGCACTGCTCCTGGGTGGTCGAGTTCCCCATGTTCGCCCGCGACGAAGAAACCGGCGGCTGGACCGCCATGCACCACCCTTTCACGGCACCACGGCCGCAAGATCTGGAGCTGCTGGCACGTGACCCAGGCCGTTGCCGGGCTCAGGCTTACGACCTGATCATCAACGGCTACGAGGCCGGCGGAGGAACGATCCGCATCCACGATAACCAGGTCCAGCGACAGGTGTTTGCTCTGCTGGGGATCGATATACAGGCGGCGCGCGAACGGTTCGGATTTCTGCTCGATGCACTGCAATACGGCGCCCCGCCGCATGGCGGCATCGCCCTGGGCATCGATCGCGTGGTGATGCTGTTTGCCGGGCTGGACAATATTCGCGATTGCATTGCCTTCCCGAAGACGCAGCGTGCAACCGACCTTATGACGGACGCACCTGGGGAGGTCGAGCCGCGGCAGCTCGAGGAGCTGCACGTGCGCATCGTCAAGTAGCCCAGGCGTGCTGCCATTGCTGGCACACGCGCGCTCTCGCGGTGTAGGGCCGGGGCGTAGCCTCTCCGAACCGAAGCCTTAGAACCCTCCAAACCCGCCAAAGCCGCCTGCGCCGCCGCCAGCGCCAAAGCCGCCAAAGCCTGCGCCTGCACTCTGCCCAGTCTGACCCGTGACGAAGTTAAACGTATTCACCTCCGTAATACCCGTGAACTGCGGGAATGGTGTCACACGCACATAGCGCCGATCGGCCGAGATCACGGCAATGGCCGACATGATAGCGCCCTTGGGCACCGTGCGTATTACCGGCATATAGCCCACGGCACCAGCAACCGGCTGAAGCGGATCGCCAAAGGGGATTCCCAACCGTAGTCTCTGAGCCGCTGCAAAACTGGCGGCCACGCGCGGGTCGGCCAGCAGGTTGAGCTGCTGGGCTAGAATGTCCCGTCCTACGGCAAGGCCGTCCGCCACGTCGTTGGCGAGTTGCACCTGTGCAAGCGGCTCAACCCGGCGGCCCTCCGGAAGATCGAAGATTGCCACAGCTTCGTCGTCAACAAGCTGCACCTTCTTGGTAAGCCGCCTGGCATCTTTGGAGTTGTAGTGCCAATAAACGTCAATGGTGACGCGATCGGCGGTCACCTTGCCCCACACCCGGCGGACGAGCACGCGATAATTGCCGCTAAAGCCCTGCGGGCAGACATAGGCTTCCATCGAACCGCGGCTGCCTGCCGGACCTTGCGGTACAAAGCTGTCTCCCAGCATCACGCCGCCGCCCGCCGTGCGAGGGTTGCGATACGAACACACCGTGCCGCTGGGTTCTTCGACCTCGAGGTCGATGTCGCCCTCACCGGTCCACGAGACCACCACCACGCAGTCGCGCACCAGCGCCTCATCCAGGGAACGCTCGTACGCTTCGGCATCTTGCTTGCGGCCATCAGCACGCAAGCGCTCCAGCGTGGCAGCGGCCACGTCGTACGCCTGCTGCCATAAAGAAAGGTGTTCCTTCGGCCAGGCCTGGCTGAGCACGCCCACGGTGGCCCACTGTATTCCCGCCAGGTCGTCGAGCCGCTGTGCAATTCTCAGCCCGTAAGCGTACGCTTCAGCACGCGTAGGCTCCATCTGCGAAACCTGCTGGCACAGCTTGAGCGCGCGGGCCGAAAGCCCCAGCCGATCCATGTACTGGGCAAGGTACAGCAGATCGACCGATGTCGCACCGTAATCGATGGCCGACATCAGCGCACGCTCGATCTCTGCCGTCGAGCGGCCGGCAGCCTCCATCGCCAATCCTAGGGCCTCGTACATCCACGGCTGGCTCTGCCCATTGCGCAGTGCAGCATGAATCAACGCCACCACGTGGTCGAAGCGTTCCTCGCGCATAAGCTGCCGCGCTGTTTCTCGCACTACTGCCGGAGGAATGGGCGGATCGCAGTGCTGTGCAAAATAATCGTCCCACACCCGCTCCGGGTCTGCTCCCGCAGCGATGGTCAAGCGGATCGGTTCAACCCGATCGGCCCCGGCAGCCCCAACCCGCTCGGGCTTCTGCTGGGGCTGGGGCGGAACAGCCGCTCGTTCCTTGCGTCCCTTCTTCTGCTTGCCCGAAAGGTTCAAGTCGTCGGCCACATCGAACACGCCAAACCGGTTGTTGAACGGCGGACGAACGTTGAAGAACCCGCCGCCCATACCACCCATGCCACCCATGCCACCCATGCCGCCCATGCCGCCCATCATGCCGCCCATGCCACCCATGCCGCCCATGCCCATGCCACCCATGCCCATCATGCCACCCATGCCGCCTAGACCCATGCTGATAATCGGCACCACCAGGTCGGCCACGGGATACACGCGCGTCACCAGCAATGTTTCGGCATAGGACTTGGAAGTGATCAACAACACGTCCGTCTCTTCGTCGATCACGTACGTCGCCTCGAAGGGCCGCAGCAGCAGCCGCAGCGCGCTTTTCAGCTTCACGTTCTTTACGTGCAGTGTCACGGGCGTCGACCCCTCGACCGGAGTCGCGTTCTGCTCAAGTTCCTCCTTGTGTAGGAAGATTGGAATCTCATGCTTGTTGCTGAGGAACTCGATCACCTCCTCGATGGGGGTCTCGTCGAATTCGACCTCGGTCTCTTCCTCAAGGGCCGCCTTGATGCGGTCGCGCTGCGGGTTAGAGAGCGAAAGGTCCACAGACTTGTACTTGCGGCGGCGTTCGGTGAGGTCGCGCCAGACTTCGGCAGGAGGGTAGAGAATCGGCGGTTCATCCGGCGTGGGTACGTGGGAGACCTCCACGGCGTACAGGCTGTCGACCAGGCCACGGTGGCGATCGTCTCGCAATGCATCCATGAGCTTGGTGTATCCCACGTTCCTTGCAGTCAGCACGGCCGTAGTCATCTCGGGAGACTCGGGCAGCATCTCCTTCGCCTGTGCCGCCAGCGCCTCTGCATCGCGGAATCGGTCCTCGTCCAACAGGGCATTAAACCGCTCCATCAACTGGTCGACCTTTTGCTGCGTGAGGTACAAGCTGCGGTTGATCTGCGCCTGGGCCGCCGCCTCGGCCGCGGCCTGCTGGGCGGTTATCTGTTGTTGAACCACCCGCACCTGCTCGCGGTCGACCGAGCGAAAGGCCTCTTCGATCTGCCGGTTCAACTGCGCCCGTACGTCGCCGGGCACGTCGATCGACTTGCGCACCAGGTCCGAGAGCTGCGTGAGAATGTCGCGCGCCGCCTGAGGGTCGGTACCCATCATCTCCAGGGCTCGCTTGATGTTCACTTGCACCTCGGTTTGCAGGATCTCGGTCGTGACCTGGACATCTTTGGTCACCTTCTCCACAAAGGCTCCGTCCTGGCCTTCCAGGTCGAGGTCTGGCACGTCTTCGGCGGCTTCGGTCGGCGCGCTGGCCGGCTGAGCAAAGTTGGCCAGGCGCAGGTCGCGCGGCTGGTCACTGTTCTGCTGACGAGCCTTGACGACGGCGACGGCGATCGCTTCAGCCTGTGGGTGCTGCGGGTCGCTACGCAGCACTTCCCGCGCAAGTCGCTCGGCCTGATCGAGGTTGCCCAGCGCCAGGGCCTGCTGAGCCAGCGCAGCCAGGTTGTTGGCGCCGGCGTTCACCATCCAGTTGAGGGCGACGAGTCCTTCGGAGCCCAGCGTGGGCAGGCTAAGGCCGCCGTCCGCTTGCGCTGCTGTCACGACGCGTGCCAGGAACGCGAGGTCTGCGTGGGGTGCCTCGGGAACCACCATCCAGCGCATGGGCTCAGCCAGCCCCTCGGCCCGCATTCTGATTTCAAGCGCTGCCGGATTGGCCAGATCTGCCGCAGCGAGTCGGCCAACATAGACGGTGTCGCGATCGTAGCGCAACGGAAGCGGCCGCCGCGGGTAAACAGCGGGCAATTCACGGGAGAATTCCGGCGGCTGCGTCCAAATCACGGGAGCCGTGGCGAACTGCGCCAGCTTCTCGCCCACCTCTTGGGTCGACACATCCGCACTGTCGACAATCAGCATGCCCCCCGAGAGATTTGCCAGCACGGCCATCACCTGATCGTCGCGCTGCGGGCCGATGCCGAAACTGGTAACGCTCACGTGCTGCGAGGCAAGCGATTCGGCCAGTGCTTCCAATTCTCCGGCCTGAATGAGATTGGCGGTGCTCATGCCGTCGCCAATGTAGACGATCGCCCGCGAAGCATCAGGCCGAGCATGCGCGAACTGGGCCACGGCAGCCGTCGTGACGCCGCCCATGTCTGTCGATCCTAGCGGCACCCGCCGACGAAGATCCGCCAGTGCCCGCTGCATTGCGCCGCTGTCGGCGGCCACAAAGCCCTCGCTAAGCGGCACCGCGTTCAGATCCACGCTCATCAGCAACACGCGATCGTTGGGGCCGAGCGAATCGAGCAGTGCCTGCAACGCCTCCAGCGCTCGTGAACGATACTCTCCCTGCTGACTGGCCGAGGTATCGAACATCACGACCACGTCGCTGGCCCCACGCGGCGGCACATTCCCCTCCGGCCGCAGGCTCAAGGCAAAGTATGCCTCGTCTCCGCTGCTATACGTGGCCATGCGGGCCCCTTCAGCTCGGGCTGCGGCCGGCCATACTACCGACGCAACCGCCAGTCCCCACAGCAAATGCCTCCACGCCCGAAGGATCCTCGACATGTCTGTTACTCCCTCGACAGTTGTGCGGCCTGGTTCCGGCGTGTTCCGGTGCGCCGGATCACCGCACCTGATGATGTGCGCGTTCGATGGTCGCATAGGATGCTGTAGTTGCAGTTTATGCTGGCACCGGCATTTTTTGCAACAAAATCTCGACCAAATTTGACCTCAGGCTTGGGTGCCAGTCCAGGCCGAATGCATATGAGGCGGGTGGCTGTTTGCTTTCTCGGAGGTTGCGCGGCGGCCGTGGTCAGGTAGCCCAGGCCGTGTGCCACTGCTTGCCGCAGCGCGGCAAGCAGTGC
>FWWM01004584.1_pt1 | contig 31948 bp, 33 predicted proteins | sample 2228351 | NCBI WGS metagenome assembly FWWM01 (sample SAMEA103939774, study PRJEB20133) | metagenome | reverse complement strand
CCCTCCTCACTCTTACCAACGCCTCCGGCGAAGCTACCCAAGATATCCCCCTCTCCGTCACCGCAATTTGGCACATAGAGGAAATACCAAAAGTCCCGGGATATGACGAGATTGCGGATGCATACTATATGTACGGTCCCGACGGAAGTCTATGGGGTATGCAGGCGTATTCTTCACCCGAGTATAAGAGCTTCTACGTAAGGATTGTCGGTGGCGAAATAACTGAGGTTGAAGACGCCCAAGGAAGGCTAGCTATCGACAGAGAGAATGACCCAGCACGCGTCTACAGCGTCTCCACTGGATTTATGACCGCGGACTATTATTTTTCAAGAAGGATTGGCGGAGTTTGGACGGAGGGCGAGTTTCTGATTGACGGGCGATTTGGAATAGTCCCGCAGATATTCTTTGATTCACGAAATGAACCGGTAATCGTCTTCACGCGAAGGCTGTCAAGCGATTCCTCTGACCTCTGGGTGGCAAAAAAGATTGGCGATGAGTGGGAGCTGACACAGGTCAGGGGTGCGGGACCGGGAGGGGTTGTGATGAACGCACTAGGGGATGATGACCTTCTGCGAATTGTTGAGCACAGCGGTGATACGGTCGGTTTCAACTACCATGAGGAAACAGCGTCGGGATGGACGCATTCGGTGCTTTTCGGGGACGATACAGAGGACATGGGTCACTGGATTTGGGCAATAGACGCCGCGCCTGAAGGCGTAACGGAGCTTCTAGTGACAAGGCACCAATCGACGTCAGAGATGGTCGGTCTCATTTTGGGAAGCAAGACCGATGATTTGTGGCAGTTTGAGGAAGTCGGAAGCTATCAAAGACCTTCTTACTCCTGCAGTCCTATCGGGCTGTTTGGGCGTCGCGGCGGTATACGTGGAACGTCCGTTTACGACTATGAAAGTAAGCTCTTTCTCTTTTACGCAGGGAGAGGCGGAAGCTGGTCTCAGGTGGGACGGGTAACCTGGAATATCTCAGGCTATCCAACATTGGCGCGTGACGCTAACGGTGACCCCGTCATTTTAAGCAAAGGCGAGGTGGCAACGTTCTGGTAAGCGTCTTACATTGGGCACAATCCGCTTTGGCGGAAGTGACTATATATTCTTAAGGAGGAATGGGTAAATGAAATACCCAAAACTAAAATTTGCGCTGTCAGGGACAATGGTTACCCTGATAGTATTAGTTTTTCTTCTCATCGGCTCCTGCGGAAGGGGCAGGAACACCTCGGAGGTTTTAGCCCCGCAAGAATCTGTCCGAGGCTCTCCCTCGGTTGAGACTGAGGATCGCAAACTTCCTTCTCTTGACCAAATCCTCGCTGAGCTTGATGCCCTGGAGAAGCCCCTAAAAGCCGACCCGATGGTGTGGGGTTCCATTAAGACTAAGTTGAGGGAATTGCTTACCACCAGGTATGGTCAATCCAAGTCCGTCACCAAGTACGTTCCTAACTACGACCCTGAGCATCCAGACCTCACTTCCGCCTCCAAGGACTACGTGAAGCCTCGGAACCTTCAATGGGAATCTGGCGGAACCTACGGCAGACTCGTCTGGACTTACGTGAATGACGGCGATTACAACGAGAGCGGGCAGGTAACCATAGAGGATATCGTTCCGCTGGCTGAGCACATGTGGGAAGAGGTCACCCGCGAGGATAGTATTCAGGAGCTTATTGACGAGGATGACGGATACGAATCCCCTCCGAGTTACGTTGACGGCAATTCCTTGATTGAGTTCTTTGAGGGCTTTGAAGTCCCCGACCGATTCTCCGTGACGAATGGGGTAAAGTAATACCACTCCTAAAAATTTAAGGCTGAAACTGCGAATCTTGAATTGCCGTAACGCCTCACTCTACCCCGAAAATTCCTCCACTGTCTTCCCTGACCTTACTGAAGTTTGAAACTTGTGAAGGACGTCCTCCTCCGTTGCCCATTCATCCGCGCCCTTGATGAGAAGCCAGTTTTTGCCTTCACCTGAACCACTGCCACTCCCGCCGCGGAACTTCAAAAGGGTGAACCTGCCTTTCAGCCTTTCCCCGATGAGCGTGAATTCAAGCTTGCCCTTTGCAAGCCACAGGGACAAAGGCACCGCCCGCACCGGCGGTATCCCTTCAATGGTTCGCCCCCTTGCAATCTCCTCCGCCACCTCTTTATTCGCGCATTTGCCCTCCGTCAACGGGGCGTTCATTGGGACGTAAAACCCCGTATCCCAAAGGATGACATTTCCAGCGCCGTAAGAGCCTTCCTCAATTACTCCCTCAAAGTCAAAGTAATCCACGGAATGGTCCTCCACGCGCACTGCGAGACGTTTGTCCTTTGTGGACATTGAGGGACCTTTGGGGATGGCGAAGGATACTAGCACCGGTATTCCCAGCTCCTGATCATAAACTTCTAGACGGAAGTCGTAGTGAAGTTGTCTTGCCGCGTGCTTCTGGACGCAGAACCTTGGAGGGCGTGAAAGCTCCTCTTCGGTGAAAACGCGACGCGCGTCAGGCTTGCAGGACCCTCTCATCTCATCCGTAACCATAAGGACAGTGTATCAAAGACGTTTTCCCCCGTCGGTGCTTGTATCGTCTTGAGTTAAAGTGTAGTATGCTAAAGTTTTCAACTGCTAAAGAACCGCTGAGGAGTAAAGATGGAATACATTGAAGAAATCGTCGCCAGAGAGGTGCTGGACTCTCGTGGGAATCCCACCCTTGAAGTGGAAGTGATCCTTGGAGATGGTACTGTTGGCATAGCAACCGTTCCCTCCGGCGCGTCAACGGGGAGTTTTGAGGCGCTAGAACTGAGGGATGAGGACGAGAAACGCTACCGCGGGAAGGGTGTGCTCCAAGCGATTGATAACGTCGTTCAGAGAATCGCGCCGGAGCTTCAGGGAATCTCGGTTCCTGATCAAGCTTTGGTTGACCATACCCTCATTACACTTGACGGCACGGAGAACAAGAGCAGTCTCGGCGCGAACGCGATGCTAGCGGTGTCAATGGGCGTCGCCAGGGCGTCCGCAAACCACCTTGGCATTCCGCTTTTTATGTATCTGGGCGGTTGCTCCTCGGGAGTCCTGCCAGTCCCATTGCTGAACGTCATAAATGGGGGTGCGCACGCGAACAACAATCTGGACATCCAGGAGTTCCTCATCGCCCCTATCGGGTTTCAGAGGTTTTCGGACGCTTTACGGTCGGCGTCCGAGATATTTCACTCTCTAAGGTCCCTCCTTGACACGCGTGGATTTTCCACCGCGGTAGGTGATGAAGGCGGGTTCACGCCGGAACTTTCCTCTCATAAGGAGGCGTTGACTCTCATTACGGAGGCGATTGAGAAGGCGGGATACCTTCCCGGCAGAAACGTTTGGCTCGCCCTTGATTGCGCAGGGAGCGAGTTTTACCACGATGGCGTCTATGAATTGGCGCTTGAGCGGAAATCCTACACCGCCCAGGAACTCGCGGATTTCTATTCAAAGCTGATGGAAGATTTTCCTATCCTTAGCATTGAGGACCCCTTTAGCGAGGAGGATTGGGAGGCTTTCCTGGGCTTTTCCGCTAGATTTGGCGAGACGGTTCAAATCATAGGGGATGACATCTACGTTACAAATCCCAAGAGAATCAAGCGTGGGATAGAGCTGAAGGCAACGAACGCAGTCCTTATAAAGCTCAATCAAATTGGCACCGTGACTGAAACCATTGAAGCGATTAGGCTCGCGCAGGGAGCGGGGATGCGGTGCGTTGTCAGCCACAGGAGCGGAGAGACGGAGGATGTATTCATCTCACATCTCGCGGTCGGGCTGTGCACGGGTCAGATTAAGTCTGGCGCGCCTCAGCGCGGGGAAAGAATAGCAAAGTACAACGAGCTTCTAAGGATTGAGGAGTCCCTCGGATTATCCGCTCGCTTTGCGGGCTTTTCCCCATTTGAAAGCTTTATAGAGCACCTGAACCCTTCCTCTTAAACGTCCGCTAGTTCCCTAAAGTAACAGGCTGTTGGCAAACCGCCATCGCGTCCGAAACTGTCACTCCCAACTACTTGCCCACACCCTGAAGATGAATGTCGCGGGACGGTAGGGGGAAGGATGAAAAGATTCGAGAACGTGTCCAAAACTCTACTGTTCAAGAAGTTGCTCTATGAATGCTTGCAATTTTGGCTAATCTATGTTATTGTGCTGTCAGCTTGGAGTATCCTGGGTAGGTGTAAGGTAACAGGACGGTGCCCAGAGATAGCCCAGGGATCTAATTTGAGAGCGGGGCTCAAATGCCTGGAAGTATTCTTACAGGGACGCGGGGCTGACCAGTCCCGCTCAGGAATCTGGATCCCGGGCGTTCCCGCCCGTGCCCCAGAGTTCAACAGGCACGAGACGGGCGTGATCCAGCAAAGACTTGACACAGATCTGATCCAGGGCGGGAATGGGAAATCCGTAGCCCTTGCGGACTTGCTGAAGGAACTGGATGAGATAACCGCGCCTGCGAATGTGGATGCGTCTATCTTCGCCCAACTCAAATCCGCCTTGGCGGAGGAATTGTCTATTAACGAGTACTCGGGGCTGACTAGCCCCGCTCCGGACGCGGACTGGTCAGTCCGCGATACTCCTGTGAAGAAGTTCGTCTTCATTCCGCCGACCAGCCCCGCAAACCGTGTCACTGACCTGACCCTCACCGACAACGGCGATGACCCCTTCGTAGCCTACGCCCTACCCCAACCTGCGGAGAATCCCCATTGGTGTGCATTCCGCGCCTTGACCCAAAGGGTTGTCCGCGAGGGCTTTTAGGACAGTTGCTTTTAGGTCTGCGTTATCGCTGAAGCTTGCGCCCATTATTTCAGGAACCTGAATATCATTCACGTCTACGACGCAACACTCATAACCGGTAGCCTCTTTGATTTCTTTGCAGACTTCATCGCAGTTCAGGGGTCCGGGTATCACGTAATCGTAGTAGTCCTTAATGCCCATCGTATGCTCCGCGTCAATGGACTTTACCGCAAGTCCCGCTACGCGATAGAAGTCTCCGCGCCTGCGGAGGACTAGCTTTCCCCAAGCGGACGCGAGGGTCGCTCGCAGAATTCGCGCAAGCCCAACCTCCTCTATCGCAACCTGCATCGCCCGCGGACTTCTCACCCCAACGCCGTAGGGACTTTTCGTGACGAACCGGGAGAGTATCCGCGCCCAGAGGCTGACCCTGATGGAGTCCACATGCCTGTGCCTGTTTTGCATAATCGCGAGGGGTGTTTCCGCGATGAATAGGATGTCGCCCGCCTGCGCTAACTGAAGGGCGTAGGTTCTGACTACATTAAGGGGGTCATCATTCGGCGTAAGGACGGGCGTCTTGACGGGTATCCGTAGATACCTGACTCCGCCAACCACGATGTGGGGACTCTTCTCCCTAGGCATACCGCCCGATTATAGCAGTAAGCGTTTGAGCCAGTTGGGAAGTTTCCCAGTACCTAGGGGATGCGAATGCGGGGAGTCTATGTTAGAATCCAGGTATGATTTTGAGAATGATTCAGAGAATTTCCATGATGGTGGTAATGGTCTTATTGGCGGGCTTATACACAAACGCGGCGGAGCGAGCTACGAACTTCAAGCTAACCGGAATTGATGATAAGCCCTATGAGCTTAAGGAGGTGGCGAAATCCGCAAAGGTTATCCTTTTGAACTTTTGGGAGGTTAATTGCAAACCCTGCCAAAAGGAAATGCCAGAAATAGTGAGGATTTACAAGACCTACAAGACTGTTGGGTTAAAACTGCTCCTCGTCAGCAGGGATACGCAGTTGACTATTTCGCGCGTTGCGCCGTTCGTCGCTAGCCAGAAGTGGGATTTCCCGGTCCTTCTTGACCCTGAGCTGAAGGTAAGCCAGCTTTACAACGTGAAGTTCTCCCCCGTAAACATAGTTATCAGCCCCAAGGGTGAGATCCTGATGCGACTGGAGGGTTACACTCCGGGAAACGAGGCGGAGATTGAGAAGCAAATAATTTCCGCGCTGGAGCTTTCTCCTGAGGATGTTGCCAAGCTCAAGGCGGAATATGAGAAGCAGGTGGAAAGTGAGACAGAAGAAACTGAAACCGAGAAGGGTCAGGCGGAGGCGGAAGCTACGGGAGAAGCAGGAAGCTAGCATGCGCCAAGGGGATTGCGCTGGTTAATTCCGCGGAGGCGCCAGGGGATTCTTGGTGTTAGGAAAGCGTCATAGGTTGAAGCTCCCAACGGACGATTTGCGTGGCGGAGATTCTGGGTTATAATCTCGGTCAATTCAGCTAACCACGATTCTTTGAAATGGCGTTTTCAAGAACACCTTTAATCGCGTTGGTTCAAAGGTTCTTTCTCACCTTTGCCCTGGCGGTTTTCTGCGCTGGGATTCTGGTTTTCACCCTAAGCCAACCGGCGCACTCGGAGGAGATGCTTCAAGATTCATCCCAAGCGGAGGAAACCGATGAGCGGATGTCTGGCGCGGACGCAGGGGCTAATTCCGACACTTCCACGGATGGCGAGGATGACCTTTGGCAGGAGGCGGACGACTTTGCAGGCAAACGATTTGACTTCTACGGGGCATTGATGGGCGGATACTCGCTGGACGATGAGAGCGGACTGAATAAGGCGGAAGGCGAGTGGGCTATGAGCTTCAGCTTCGGCGAGATAACGGGGAGGCTTAGGATAGGTGACTTCGTTTCGTTTCCTAACCAGAGAAATCCCGTGCGAATTGAGAAATACCAGGTAAACGTACCCACAGGAAAATTTGAGATAACCGCGGGAACGTTTCCGCTTACCTTCGGGAAGGGGCTAATCCTGAACTCGTTTGAGGAGAGGAATCTTAACTATGAAAACGAGATTGAGGGGGTCTTGGCGAAGCATAACGGCGGAAGACTCCAGGTAAAGACCTTTGCCGGCATCCAAAAACTGCGCGGGGACGCATCATCCACAAGGCTCTTTGGCGCACGGGCTGACCTTGCGGTTGGAAAGAACTGGAAGGTCGGGGGAAGCTGGCTTTCGGAGGACGAATCCAATTCCAATGCTTTAGTTAAGAAGTCCCGCAAGAAAACGGTGGGATACGAGATTGACACGGAACTTTCCTGGGAACACTTCAGTTTCTACCTTGAGTACCTGCGACTGGACAACCCATTAGGGTTTACGGATGGAAATGGGCTTTACGCGACCGCGACACTTAAGTATCCGGGCTTCGGCTTGACTCTTGAGAAAAAGGACTACGACAGCATTGCGCATCGTGTGGGGGTTCCACCTCCGACCAAGTACACCCCTGAACACGCTTATAGCGACCCAAATAACGAAAAGGGATACGCGGTTTCTATGTTTTACGCGCCCTTTGAAAATACTTCCTACTTTGAAGTTACCTACGACCAATCTAATCTTCACGGTGGAGGATTCTTGCAGACAGAAACGATTATCTCCTACTACTCTCCGCGAGACAGGGACTTCAGTTACGCGCTTATTCGCTCGCGATACAAGGATCCGTCCATCGAGGACAAGTTTTGGAGGCTTGAAACCCAGTACGCCTTTCCAAACGGCAATGGGATAAGCCTTAACGTTGAGCTTACGGATTACAGCCTGGGAACGGTTAAGAGGAAGGAGCAAAAGGTGGAATTGGGACTAACGTTTGGGACGTGGCTGAACGTGGCTTTTACTCAGGAGAAATTGCCAAGAAGGACGTTCCCCGAAAGGCAGTGGTGGAACCTGATTGAGCTGAGGCTCCAGAGACCAGCGGAGGACGTTTTGACCGTAACTTATGGCAAACGTAGGGCGGGGTTTGTCTGCTCTGGAGGAGTTTGTCGCCTGGAACCCGAGTTTGACGGCTGGAAGGTTTTCTATACGAGGTACTTCTAAGCTCCCCTTGCAAAGGATCAACAAGGATATGAATTCGTTTAACGTTCTTAGCATAGAGCTCCACCTTAGCGGAGGAAGGGTTCTGCCCGTTAGGTTAAAGTTTGAAGGAGAGCTACTTAGCGGGATTGAGCTTTTGCGAGAGAGGCTTAGGGAGAGTGGGAAGAGGAGAGAGAGTGTGCGTACCGATTTGGAGTTTAGAAGGTTCGCGGATCCAGGTGGGCAGAAGCTCGCTTTGCTAACCGAGCAGGCGGAAAGAACATGGCAAATGGTTCTGGATAGTCAGCTTTCGGGAGTTCTTACCGCGGAATTGGACCTCGTAAAGGGAGTGTTTAGTGCAACGATACGGGATAAGGACAAGGTGCGGGTTGGGCTTTCGCGGAGGTTTTCGCCATTTGCTGGGAAGGTCTACCGCGAGCTATTAAAGATTGGAGCCGGGAGGACTACTACCTACGGCGACCTGGCGAAGAAGTGTGGAACCTCTGCCAGGGCGGTTGGCAGGATGCTTGCGACGAACCCCTACCCCATCCTCATTCCCTGCCATCGGGTAACCGGTAAGGACGGGGAACTCCGCGGGTACTCCGCCTGCGATGGAGTGAGATTAAAGGAACTCCTTCTACAACACGAAGGGGCATTCTAAAGGATGCTCGCGGGCAAATTGGTATGCGAAGTATAGCTAGATTTCCAGCGTCAGGAGAATGACAGGGGCGATGGTCGGGTTTCAGGCAAGCTGATTGCCTTCCGCTTCGTAGGTTTAATTCACTGGCAAGGATGGACGTTTGAGCGTTGAAAATATCGCGCTTTTGAGGTAGATTGATGAATACCTGAGCGCGAGAAGGCTGAAGAACCGTGAAAGGATACGCTGGCTTATTAACTAGCAATCAGCTTCTAAGGGCATTGATTGTCTCAAGCTTTTGGGTGGCAAGCTTGTTTATCCCCAGCGTGGCTCGCACGCTTTTTACGGGAGAGTCAGCGGTGGTTTACGCGCTCTACGTTTTGACGTACCTGCTGGGAATTACGGGATTGCGTCCAAGCCTTATTCACCCGAAGGTTTCAGACGCCTACCTGGTCATCGCGGATGTTGCATTCGCTTTTTACCTGACGAAGTACTTTGCTCTTCACCGGGAATACGATTTCGTTTTGTTCGCGGTGCTGATCCCTGTGGTAACTGTTGGGACAGGTGAAATACTTGGTTTTATCGTCTTGCTTGCCGGCGCGGTTGCATTGTGGGCGCAAACCGCGAGAGTCCTGCAGGATTTGCCCATCCTTGGCAGTCTTGAAGTCGTCAGCATTCCTGCCTACGCTTTTGGGCTTATACTCTCTTACCTACTCGGTGTGATTTTCCTTTGGAGCTACAAAAGAACCCGTAACGAGGCGGAGAAGACCAGTCTAGAGTTAACTCGGTCCCTCGTGGACGGCGAGATTGCCAAGGAGGAGTTAATTAAGTCAAATCGGCAGGTTTCTGCGCTCCTTAAAGTCTCCCAAGTTTTAAGCTCTTCTCTTGACCCTGAGGAGCTTCTTAGCAGTTTTGAGTCTGTCCTTCACGAGACTATTGATTTTGACAACTTCTCAGTACTTGTATTTGATTCAAGTGAGAGATGCTTGAAGACCTTGATGTCTAGAAGAAAGGTTTACCGCTTGGACGACGCACCAAAATATCCGCTGGACTTTGGAGTCGCAGGTTACGTTTTCAATCACGGAAAATCCAGACTCGTGGGGGACGCGGAGAAGGAGGAAGTTTATACCCCCTCAGTTCAGAGCAAGCTTGAGGTAGGGTCATTGATCTCCGTGCCTCTATACTATCGGGATGAACCAGTTGGAGTGCTCAACGTGGACTCCCGCGTGAAGGGAAAATTCACCCCTGAACACCTGCGCATTATGGAGGGGATAGCGCCACTGCTTGCCATCGCGGTGAACAATGCTCTTCAGTTTACAATAGTGAAAACCGCGTCAACGCGAGATACCCTTACGAACCTTTACAACTACTCCGCTTTCACCCAGAGATTCCATGAAATAATTGAAACGTGCCATCACTTCGGAAAACCTATAACGATGGTGATGATTGATATAGACGACTTCAAACAGTTGAACGACACTTACGGTCATCTTACTGGTAACCACGTGCTTGCGAAGCTGGGGGAGATATTCTTGCGCTTCTTCAGGCGTTCGGACGTTGTTGCCCGTTATGGTGGAGAGGAATTCGCGGTGCTCCTGCCGAGAACGCCGATTGACGTTGGACTTGTCCTGGCGGAGAACCTGCGTGAGGAGATATCCGTTTACCCCTTCCAAACGGTCACGGGCAAGCGTATCGGTATTACCGTTTCCGCAGGTGTTTCCTCCAACGAGGATGACGGCGTAATTTACGACGTAAGGCATAGCAGGCGGGGCGGAGGGGGAGAATACATAGCGAACGTTGAAGAGATTGTGATGAAGGTTATAGCCAACGCAGATGAGGCACTTTACAGAAGTAAGCAGAGGGGGAAGAACCGCGTGAGCGCTTCCCTTTCCGCAAAGTACCCGCATAAGGAGTTCACGGAGCAGGTTCAGGCGGAAGTGCCGGCAGACATTCCCGCTATTGAACGGAAGAAGTTAGCAAACCTGTAAGCCCTTAGTGGTGGGGTTGACTCCAAGGCGGGGAGCGCCACGCGGACGCAAACACTCGCACCTCTAAACGGTGAACCACCCTACTAAACTAGCTCGGCTACTAATAAGCGACAGCTTACAAGAGTAGCGGAGGCTACTAAAGGCAGGACTGGTAAAATAACTTGCTGTGATTATGCCCGGTGAAAAGCAGAATGAACTTGAATTTCTCTTGAGAAGAGCAATAGAGGTCTTGCCGTCCACGCAGGAGCTGGAGAAGCGCATTAGCAAGAAAGGTAAGCTCCGCGTGAAGCTGGGAATTGACCCAACAAGCACTGACTTGACGCTCGGGCATTCGGTTGTCCTTCAGAAGCTCGCGGACTTTCAGGCAATGGGTCATACCGCAGTGCTCATATTCGGGGACTTCACTGGAATGGTTGGCGACCCGTCAGGCAGGAATAAATCCCGTCCCCCTCTCTCCCTGGAGCAGGCGCAGGCGAATGCTAAAACCTATCTCGAGCAAGCAAGCAGAGTTCTGGACGTTGAGAAAGCAGAAATCCATTACAACTCTGAGTGGCTTGCTCCCCTCACTATGAAAGAATGCGTGGAGCTTTGCTCTCAGATGACAGTGGCGCGGATGCTTGAACGTGAAGATCTAGGCTCTCGCTTCAGAAACCAAGACCCTATTCACATACACGAGTTCCTATACGCTCTACTACAGGGTTTCGATAGCGTGGCGGTAAAGTGCGATATTGAGCTTGGCGCTACGGAGCAGAGGTTCAACCTGCTTGTGGGTAGGCAGTTGATGGAACATTTCGGGCTTGAACCGCAAATTGTAATGACACTGCCTATTCTCGTTGGCACGGATGGCGCCAAGAAAATGAGCAAGAGCGAGAGAAATTACATCGCAATACTAGACTCGCCAACGGATATGTTCGGCAAGATTATGAGCATCCCGGACGAGATTATCCCGCATTACTTCAGCCTACTGACGGATAAGGATGAGGCAGAGATTAAGAAAATGGATGAAGAGATTGCAAAGGCTAAGCGCGGGGAAAAGAGCGCAAATCCAATGGTCTTCAAATTAGAGCTTGCGCAGATGATAACGGAACGCTTTCAGGCTCAACAATACGGGGTTGGTATCGGCTCTCGTGAACGCGCAAAGTTCTTGTCCGCCTTTGCCTCCCGAGATAAAGAAGCAATAGCGCAGGACGTTACGATTCCCGCTCACCTCATCAAGGACGGTAAAATTAACTTAGTCAAGTTCCTCATAGAAATTGGCGCAGTCAAAAGCGCCCGTGAAGCGAGGAGGCTTATAAAACAAGGCGCGGTCAAATTAAAAGTGGAGGGACAAAGATTACCGATTAAACGCGAAACGATAGAGTTAGACCCCGACCCCGCTAGGTTAGTAAAGGCGGCGCAAGGACCTAGCGCTATACTTGAAGTCGGTAAAACGTCCGCCTATAAACCCGTCCTGGTCGCTGGGGACGCATTAGAAGCTGTTTTGAATTACGGGGGACCCTTCTGGAGGCGCGCCACGGCCAATTGGCGCGGTGTGAAAGTGAATGTCGTGGCGTTTGTTGCCAACAACGCGGCTGAGAAGGTTTTGATGACGTCAACCGACTGTGGAAGTGAACCGAATATCGGAGAGGACATTTATGTTGAGTCCCAGCACTACACTGTTAGCAACTGGGCTCCAATTGCGGGATACCAAGGTAACGAAATTAGGTTTGAGATTAGAGACATAATATGGCTAGACTTGCAGACCGTGCAAACTCAGGGCAATTAGGCGGGATGGGAAGCAATGCCCTATTATTTGCCCGTCTCCTATATAATCTCAAGGCGAATGGCAATGTCAATATCCACTTTAGAGGCGGGCGTCCGCGTGCTCAGCGATAAAGCGCGTAGGAAAGCCTATACCGCTGAGGAGGTTGCGGATTCCCTCATCCGCGGAAATGCGCTTGAAGTTCTGCCCAAACTGCCCGCGGAGATTTATGATATGGCATTCATAGACCCGCCGTATTTCCTTCAGATTGGGAAGAAGAACCTCAAGCGCTGGAACGTGAAGACCGATGTGGAAGGCGTTGAAGACGAGTGGGACAAGTTTCAAAGCTTTGAAGATTACGACCGCTTTGTTTCCGAGCTTCTAACGCAGGTAAAGCGCGTGATGAAGCCATCCGCGACGCTCTGGGTCATCTCCACCTACCACAGCATCTTTCGCATTGGGAAAATTATGCAGGACTTAGACTTTTGGATACTCAACGATGTTCATTGGGTAAAAACAAATCCAATGCCGAACTGGCTCGGCGTGCGGTTCACGAACGCGACTGAGACGCTCATCTGGGCGGTTAAGGACAAGAACGCCAAGGGCTACACTTTCAATCGCAATGTTGCTAAGGAATTTGGCTTTGGCGCCACCGGGGATAACGTTTGGGTCATTCCCCTTTGCACGGGGAAGGAACGGCTTCGCGACGAGGACGGCAAAAAGGCGCATTCCACGCAAAAGCCGATGGAGCTTCTTAGGCGGGTGATTCTCACGTCCACGAACGAGGGGAATTTGATCCTCGACCCCGCCTCTGGCGTTGGAACCACAGGCTTCGTTGCCCGCCAGCTCGACAGGCATTTCACGATGATTGAGATAAGGGAGAAGTATGTGGAAGTAACGAGAAAGAGGTTTGAGGTGAGAGCGTCACGATAGGCGGGGGTGAAACCCGATACGGTCAAGCTGGCATTATGTCGGTATAATTCCACTATGCCATACAACACCCATAAGTACGTCCCCAAAGGTTGGGGCGGGGAAGTCTGGATTTGGAACAAGGAGCTTTACTGCGGGAAGAAACTAATCCTAAAAAAGGGCAAACGGTGTAGCCTGCATTACCACCCACTAAAAACTGAAACCTTCTACGTTCAATCTGGGCGCGTTCAGATGGAGCTTAAGGGCGCGGATGGCAACGAAGAAACCTTATTCCTGGAGCCGGGCGACTCTATCCATCTCCCAGCAGGAACAATTCACCGTTTTACCGGTTTGGAGGACTCTGAGATATTTGAATTCTCCACGCTTCACTCGGATGAAGACGTGGTGCGCGTGGAGCCTGGAGATACACTCTAGTTTAGGGAACTGGCTAAGATCTTTCACAACAGAATTCAGGCGGAATCCGCTTTACTTCAGGGTTTAGCGGTTACCGAATCTTCTCTACCTTAACCCTCTCCCGTTCAACCTTTTCAAGGTACTTCCTAAGCTCATTCTCCACGAGGAAAGTAATGTTGTCAAAGTCGTCTACCCCGCCAATTTCTTCAAGAGTCTTGCTCCTGACGATTAGCCCGGTTTTCCTCATTGTAACCTTGCCAGTGCGTATTAGCTCGCCTACCACTTCTTTATACTTCACGACTGTAAGAATCGCCTGTTTTGAGGCTTCCGCTTGAAAGTCCTGGTCCTTGAGAAGTTCCTCAATCGCGGACAGGGAGAGCCTTAATTTACCGGTCTCGTGGGGATTATCAATTTCATCGCGGTTTCTGATGACCTCTTTTACCGCATCGTGAACGAGCGACTGGGCTTTGTCCACTTTCGCTTTCTTTTGCGCCAAGGCTTGAGGATAAGCAACCGCGAGGACGATCCCCACCAATACTAGTATAACAACTATGACAATAACGGTTGTAGCCACTTTTCCACCTTCCGAGCCATTCCCAAATATCTGCCCTACCCTTCCGACTTTCTCATTAGAATACCATAAGATTGCCAGTCTTGGCTAGTGGGGAGGAACAGGTAGCCTATCCCAGGTGAGTTGCCTAGCCCCCAACCAGAAGGAAGACCCCCAGAATCATAAGAATGCTGGCGAAAACCCTAGTTTCAATCCTTTCGCGGAACATAACGAAGCCCATCACGACGGAAATCAGCATTGAGACGCTTGATAGCGGTTCCGCCGCAGAGAGCTCAATTCCAAGCCCCAGGATCACGACGAGGGTGAAATAGGCGTAGCCATTCACCAACCCGTTCAGCCAGGCGAGCCCGCGTCTCTTCCTGTAAAGGTCAATGGCGGAGGAAAGCCCGCAGGTGAATGCGTTAACCACTAGGAATATCAAGCCTAGGGATAAGCTCCCGAAAAGGGCGTAGTAGTAAGGGCTAACGTCCGCGGCGTAGTTATCAACGAGCCTACCAAGGGAGAGAATTCCCGCGGTGATAACCATATCCCTGGAGGGACGGTCTTTGGCTAGATTGGTAACGCTGGCGAGAGGATTGGTTCCCGGCTTCAGCCAAGTCGCGCCGATAAAGATTAAAGACGCGCCCGCAAGCTTCCACCAGGTGAAGAGTTCCCGCTGAAAGATTATTGGGAGGAAGAAGACGAAAAGTATGGAGGTTGAGTAAAGCGGGGAAATCACGCTAATCTCCCCGTCCCTTAGCGAGCGGATGTAAAAGAAGAAGGCGGTGGCGCTAAGGACAGCGTTCAGGACGCTCCACGGTAGAAAACTCCAGTTGCCGGGCGGGTAGAAGATGAAGAGTAAAAAGAGCGGTGGAATGTGGAGGATTGACGCTAGCCCGAAGAAGACGAGGGCGCCAACGAGGGGAGGATAGCCGGAGACTGTTCGCTTGCCCAACGGTCGCTCCAGCCCAAGGAGTAGGACGCGAAGCGCAAGCAAGAACCACGCCAAGTTTGGGACATTCACAAGGGATGATTATAAAGGTGCTGGATGAAGAAAACGTTTGTCCTGGTCAGGAGACTAAGCAACTTTTTCCCCTGTAAGCGGAGCTTGCTCTCCGCGGTCGCTCCCTGAAGGGCGGGGATTCACTCCCCGCCGAAACACAGCGTCCCGCGTATCGCAATATAACCCGCGAAGGCGGGCAAGAATCGCGCCCTACGGGCAATTGGGCGCTTAGGTTGTTCCTATGAGTATGTCTGGATTGATGAAATTCAGGATGTTATGGAGGAGCTTGCTAGTGCCGGTTCCACCACCTGGCGGGTCAGTGCCCTCAAGGAAATACCACTCCGTCCCCAAGCCGACCGCAATTCCACCGTTCCAAAACGGATCGCACCCTGCAACCATAGGCCACCAGTGTCTAGGTAAAATGAAACCCGTGACGCGTTCATGCTTCATTGGATCAAATTCAAGTGATTCCATCAGAGGAATGAACCAAGAAGTGGACGGATCACTGTCAACCGCCGCGTGTATCGCACTGTAAGTAAACAGCGCAGATGAGAAGTCTCCACCAGTGCCCTTAGAAATAGGTGAATTAGCCAGTGAGTGACGTCCTACATTCCAGAGATACCAACCTATGGTTCTTCCAATTCCTCCAAAGGTATTTCTGAACTCCGGGGTAATAACATCATTCTCCCCAAAGGAGGTCTGATTCCTAAACCACCACTGAGTCATCGGAACTATCACCGCCCCGCCAGACTTTACGTAGTTGATGAGGACTTGCTCAACCTCTGGATACCATGTTCCGCCACGAGGACCCCATACGGATAAGTTGCTGTCCTTTGTTGATACTAAGACCGCTAGACTGTAATCATTCAATAGCAAGGGGTCGGAGATGACTTCCGATACGTCCCTCACCTCGTAATGCAGTCCAAGAGCGTCAAAGTCCGCGACCCACTTGCTTAAGTGCTGGTCGTCAGCATCCGCGTCTATTAGAAGGGGAAGTCTCTGCACAGCGGGACCATCTGGTAGTATGACTATTGAAAGATTCACAGAATCTGAGCCGAAACCGTTGGTAACCGTTAGCGAACCGTAATACTCCCCAGGGTTCCCCAGAAGCACGGAAGGGAACCGTTCAATGCTTACATTTGGCTGGCTGGCTCCGCCAAAGTTCCAGTTAAAGTTTAGAGGATTACTTCCGTAAACTCCGACGTAGAAAGTCCTGAAACTTCCGCTGCGACCGCGAAGCGGATATACCCCAGTGATTGTTGGAGGCGCGGGCGGAAAAACTGCAACCTGCGCAGACTTGACCTCGCTTCTTCCGCCGTTGTCCGTCACTCTCACCTCGGCTCTATAGGGTGGATAATCGTCGTCAATAGGAGGTAGGGCTTCTTCATACGTGTGCTGAACTATCGCTTCCGCGCCTGAATCATAGTCGTAAGTCCCGTTCCCGTCCCAGTCCCACTCATACTTGACGATGGTTCCATCCGGGTCGGTGCTTGCGCCAGCGTCAAATGTTACAGTCAGTGGAGCATATCCGCTTGGTGGTAATGCAGTCAAATCCGCGATAGGTCTTGCGTTTCCGCTGATTGTCAGGTCAAAGGAATACTCATCAGCGCCAACCGAGTCTTCCACGTAAACAGTCACAGGATAGACGCCAGGCTCTCCGAGGGTCACCCTAGCAGAAACTACGTCGGCTGTGCCCTCCGTTTCCCCTTCAACAATGGCATCTCCAAAGTTCCAGTAGTAGAAATAAGGCGGGATACCCGTGACGTCCGCGACAAACGTAACCTCCTCGCCCTGACTCCCCGATTGGGTGGATACCACATTGATTACTGGCGGAGGGGTTCCGTCGTCGTTAAAAGCGTAGATGCCTCGTCCCTTGTTTACCGCGTAAACTGTCCCATCCTCTCCAATGGCTGGGTTGGTCTCGAAACCGTAACCAAATGGAGTCAAGAACCTCCACTTCAAAGTTCCATCAGGACCTAAGGCGAAAAAGTCATCACCTGCGAAGTAAATTGTCCCGTCACCACCAACTGCGGGACTTGAAATAACCATACCGCCAACTTCATATCGCCATTTCAAGGTTCCATCAGGATTCAGCGCGTAAAAGAAGCCGTCATTCGCACCGAAGTAAATGGTTCCGTCCTTGCCAATGGCAGGGCTGGAAGAAACCCAATTTCCAAGTTCAAATTTCCATTTGAAGGAGCCGTTTTCGTCTATAGCATAGAGGAAACCCTTTAGAAGCTCGTTGTATCTGCCTATTTGGACTCCGATGTAAACGGTTCCATCCTCATCCACTGCAGGACTTGACCAAAAGGGCCCCTCGCTCTCAAGTTCCCACTTTAGGGTACCGTCCGGGTTAAGTGCAAGCACTCTGCCTTGATAATTCATTGCGCCAACGTCAAACTCATACGTAGCGGCATAGATTGTGCTGTTCTTTCCTATCGCCGGCGTCGCACCCAAAACCGGGCCACCGACTAAATATTCCCACTTTAGGCTTCCGTTTGGACTTACCGCTTTTATGTACGAGTCTTGAGTTGAAGTAAATCCATCTCCCGTACCCAAGTAGACCGTACCATCAGGACCGATAACCATGGTACGTACAAAGGCACTGCCAATCTCAGATTTCCACTTAGTACTTCCATCGCTGTTAAGCGCAAACAGCGTGGTTTCCGCGACTACGTAAATAGTTCCATCGCTCGCGATCGCTGGACTGGCGTGTTCTACGTATGCCCGCCCTACTGAAAACTCCCACTTAAGGCTACCACCAGAATCGATGGCTACTAACTTCCTTTCGAAATCCCCGGTTGTTGTTATCAACGCATAAACCGTTCCGTCTTCTCCCACCGCTATGTTCCAGCCAAAGTATCCTGTCCCCTCGGCTAGGTCAAATCTCCACTTAACGTTGGGGGCTTGCGCACCAAAGTAGGGACTCCTTCTAGTATGTTGTGGGTCTCTCCCGAACATTGGCCAGCCTCCGCCCTCAATGCGAAGCTCAACGGGGTCAGAAGCTAACCCGTAGCTTCCAGCGGTATCTCTTGGCGTGACCTGGAAGAAAGCGCTTCTCGCCACCGTAATAGTGTAGGAGAATCTCTTCCTGCCGTCGCCAATCGCATCAGCGAGACTAACCTCAGCAAGCTGGCTAAACGGAGCTTCAAGCGTATACGCGCTTTCCACGACGTACCCGCTAAGCTCGCTGAAGAAATTCTCCGCGAGGGGGGTGACGTCGGATATGTTGATTATCCCGTCCGCGTTTCCGTCTATCCATTCGTTGGTGGGGTCGGAGGATTCAAGAAAGTGCTCCGCTAGCGGAGTGATGTCCGCGATGGCAACAATTCCATTTTGGTCATAGTCGCCGACGTTCTTGTATGTCCAGGTGAGGGTGAAGGTCCCATCACCGTTATCAAGGAGGGTCAGATCGGTGACGCGATTGGCGGGGCCCGTGGGCGGTTTGGAGGCGAAGCGCCCAGTTGAGCCCGCCTCGGCGGGTGAACGTTGCGCGTTGAGCGTTGAGAGTTCGGAAGAAAGAGCGGATTTGAGTTGGGCGAAGATGTTCGCATCCACATTCGGAGGCGTGTCAAGGTCGTCCAATTCTTTTAGCACATCCGCAAGGGTGACGGATTTGGGCGTCCCCCGGAGTACCTCGGGCTTTAGCCCTGGTCGCCCGGGCGACCCGACATCCCCGGCGGGACTGAAGTCCCGCGTACTCTGAGTGTTCGTAGGTTGCCTTCCCTCGCCGCAGGTTGACGTGACCACGCCAAAGAACGCGGCGAAGACAACGAAGACGCTAGTATTGAAAATACCCCTGAAGAAATTTGCCTTGACCTTCATTTTCTCCTCCCAAAGCCGATTAGGTCGCCCATAGGCGACACCTTCTATCTATAAGTCATCCCAGTTATTCCCCCAAGGTGATTATAACATAATTTTCCGCATCCAAGGTTAACCTCGGGTGAAAGATCTTGGTAAGGGTGTAGTATCGTCAGCGGATGTCTCTACGACTCCAAAATAAAGCGCCACATCAGCTCCTTTGCTTTTTTGATCCCAATCCTCGGAGCGGAGATGACTCTACTTCTCACAGGCTTGCGTCCCCTATTTAGGAAAATAGGCGATGAGCTATCCAAGAGGTCTACGCTGTTCATCCGTCGGTCAATTTCAAGGGACTTGCAGATTAATCCGGGACCCCCGAGGCGCAAACCTTTTGGGGTTACCGCTTCCGCACCCCTTATGAGAATCGCCGCGCCAACTCCTTCCTTCATACAGCTAACGTTCAGGCAGAAGTGGTTGCCATAGATGAAATAAACGTAGGCGAAACCGGGGGGAAGGAACATCGGCGCGTTGCGCGGGGTTCTTCCTCGGTGCGAGTGGCTAGCAGGCTCATCCTGATGGTAGGCTTCTACCTCCGTGACTCTGACAACAATCATCTCCCCGCAGTCCAGTTTGCGGACTAGAAGATGTCCAAGAACTTCCTGAGCGCAGTCCTTAGGATGCTTTGAGAGCATTCTTAGGAAGTAACGGTTCCTGGTTCCAGCCGACACTCGCTTATCTCTCCCGCGGAGGATGTTTTCCTACAGTCCTGAAGAACCTTTTGGCGGTCTTAAGAAACTGCTCTTTGGTGACTTCCACGAGTCGGACATTCCCCGGAGACAAGGGCAGAATGAACCTGTGGCTTTTGTCCCGATGCTTCTTATCCAGCCTCATCTTTTCCCAAAGAGAATTCAGATTGTCATCATCCACGGAAACCTTTGGGAGAGAAGGGTTAATCTCGCTCATCGCACTTAACAGGGACTGAAGCTCATCCGCCCTGGTGAGTCTCTTATCCACCGACAGCTCGCAGGCGAACTTTATTCCCAATGCAACCGCTTCACCGTGAGTTACATTGAAGCCTTCTACCGCCTCCAGTCCATGTGCCAGAGTGTGACCCAAATTTAGCGCCCGCCTTGCGCCGACGTCGGTAAAATCCTTCTCCACCCAAGTGGATTTTAACCGCGCACAAAGCTCTACCATCATTTCAATGTCTTCCGCGGAGCCTTCCAATGCGCCTTTTATAAGTCCTCGCACAACGTTGAACTCCGTCCTTCCAGCCAGGAAGCCCATCTTCAAAGCCTCTACGACGCCTTCCTTGAATCGCCTGGGTGGAAGAGTCGCAAGGAAATTAACGTCAATTAAGCTTAAGGAAGCGGGGTAAAATGTGCCAATCAAGTTTTTGACACGAAACGCGTTAATCCCCGTCTTTCCGCCAACGGTAGCGTCCACCATCGCCAGTAGCGTTGTAGGCACGTGAACGAGGCAGAGCCCCCTCATATAGAGGCTTGCGCAAAGGCTTGCCAAGTCCAGCGTGCTTCCCCCACCTATGGCGAAAAGGGCGTGGGTGTCGCGGTTGACTCCAAGATTTGCGAGAGTGCCAAGCGTACTCTCAAGGACGTCCAATTTCTTGCATTCTTCACCGGCGGGAACGCAAATAACATCTGCATTGCCAAGTAGCGACCTTTTCCTAGCAAACAGCTTTTCGGAGTAAAGCGCGTAAACTTGGGCATCTGCGACCGCAACGGGTCTTTTTTCAAGAAGCCTCCGGGAAACGCGAGAGAGCTCATCGGAAATTCGTTTGGTAAGCCCATCCGCGAGAAGGTTCACAAACACGAGTTCCTGCACGTAATCAGCCTTAGCCTTGACTAAGGAGATGGACCTCGTCCATCGTTCTTTTTTCTTCTTAGTGGCGGAAGCCATGTTGGATCACCTTTGCGACGAATTCAGGCTCAAGAACGTCAGTAAAGACGGTCAAGTTTGCCTGCTCATAAACTGGTTCCCTTTGGGTCAGGAGTTTAAGCAATCCGTCCCTTCCCAGTTTCCCGATGAGTGGTCTTTGTCTATCCCCTTGGCTGATTCTGCTTAAGAGTATATCAGATTTAGCCTTGAGGTAAACGAGAAAGGCGACCGCGAGGGTTTTGTTCAGAACGTTGGGGTTTGAAAGGGTGCCCCCGCCAAATGAAACAACCGCTCTACGCTTGTTGAGTAACTCAAGCGCCACTCTTGTCTCCGTTTCCCTGAAACTTGCTTCCTCTGCCTTGAGCAACTTCTCAAACACGTCAGCGCCTACCTGGTTAGCGAGAATATCGTCAAGGTCGTAAAATTCCCTTCGCATCAGTCTTGAAAGGATTCTGCCGACGGTTGTCTTGCCTGCGCCCATAAAGCCCGTGAGGATGACACTCCTTGAGGGGTCGTGGTGCTCCGATTGCGTGATGAACACGTGTATGATTATAGGGGAACGAAATTGCTTAAGGTGACTCTTCACCTAACCCGGTAGACGCTGGTGCCGAAGAGGAAGTCGTGGGGCGCGCGTCCTTCACGGTCAAATAGCATCGTAAGCATAGCGATTATGAAGTAGGCTCCGACGGTGAAGTGAATAAGACTCCACATAACGAGGGACCTGAGGAGGGAAAGTAGGAATCCAAGCTCGCTTCCGTCCCTCTTGAGAAGCCTGACGCCAGCGACCGCTTTACCGATCGTCTGCCCCCCAATGCCGTTGAATATGCCAAAGTAACCAACAGCCAATGCGAAGACTACGTAAAAAAACCGAACCACCTGTGCTACCAGATGGGGATACGTTTCCTGCATTCCCGCGGAGTTAAGAATACCCAGTTCCATTTGCTTTTGCTGAAACTCCGCGATGGTTCCTTGCATTCCAAACAAAGAGACCAAAAGCGTGGACAGGAGCGTGATGATTACCGCGTCAATGAAGAAGGCTGACGCTCGAAGCGCGGGATGTGATGGGGAGAAAACTCTATCGGCGAAGGGGACTGGCCCAAAGTAGTACCGCACTTCACTTGGATGCATTCCTGAACTTAACGGCTGAGAGGATCCAGCGTCCCGCGCTGGACGGGAAGGGTACGCAGAATCCTTGGAGGAATCCGCTAGGCTTCCCGCACTCTTTAGATGGGACTCGTCCCCAGTAAGGTTGTCAGCTAGCTCAGGTCGGCCCTCCAAAAGCTCCTGTTCAACGGGCTCATTCCCTGCTAGCCCCTCCTGAGGCATTGAGGCGTAGGATGGGGAATCGCCACTCGTCGGAGACGTCCTAACGGGTCTTGGCGACCAGGGCTTGAGTCTCTGCCCGCAGTAGGCACAAAGCTCAGCGGACGGGTCGTTCCCATTACCGCAGACGGGGCATTTAATTGCTTCACGGGGTTTGGGAGAAGCGTCTTGTGTTTGAAAAGATTCTGACTTTCTGACGTGGTCAGTTTCCTCGATTCTATTTTCATCTTCCACAATAACTTATCTTACCCTACTTTTAATTAGATTACCGCCTCTTTGTGACGAGCGGCGTTGCACTCAATGTTCACCGCCACCGGGAAAGAAGCTATATGGCAGGGATGAACTTCAGCCTTAACCGCTACTGCGGTCTGGGTTCCACCAAACCCACCGGGCCCGACGCCGGTTCTATTGACCATCTCCAGAAGTTCATCTTCAAGGGCGGCGACTTCGGGGTCAGGGTTGCGGTCATTCAACGGACGAAGAAGCGCCTTTTTGGCGAGATAGGCGCAGTGCTCAAAGTTTCCGCCGATGCCAACTCCAACCACGATTGGAGGGCAGGGATTTCCGCCAGCCTCAGAAACTCTTTCAACCACAAACTTCTTCACGCCTTCAATTCCATCTGCGGGGCGCATCATCTTCAGGGCGCTCATATTCTCGCTTCCCCCACCCTTCGCTAGGAACTTCAGGTGAACCTTGTCGCCGGGAACAATTTCTGTGTGAATAATCGCGGGAGTGTTGTCGCCAGTGTTCTTATCGCGCTTATAGGGGTTCTCATAGACGCTCTTGCGGAGGTAATTCTCCCGGTAGGAGTTTCGCACGCCTTCGTTTATCGCGTCAATGAGACTACCGCCGACGAAGTGAACGTCCTGCCCAATTTCAAGGAAGATTACCGCAAGCCCGGTATCCTGGCATAGGGGCAGGCGTTCGCGCTTGGCGAGTTCCGCATTCTCAATTAGCTGTTTAAGGACTTCACGACCAAGCTCGCTCTCCTCCTTCTCAAGCATCTGTTTCTCCGCTTCAAGAAACTCCTCGGGAAGCTCAAAGGCCGCCTCCTGCGCAAGCCTCTCAATTACAAGTCGCACCTCGTTAACGTCAATTTCACGCATATGCAGAATCCTTAAAGGAGTATCATATTAGGAGATTCTAGCACTCTCATTTGGGAAACTGATATCTTCACCTCTATCCGGCTAAATCTGCGAGGATTGCCTTGACTTTCTCCAGAAGCTTCGGAATGTCCTTTTGCGTCATTTCCCATACCAACAAGCTGTCAACGCCCAAGTAATCATGAATCAGCTTGTCTCTTAAACCAGCCAACTTCTTCCAGGGAACTTCCGGGTATTTGTTCGAAACTCTTTCGAGAGATTCTTGGTCGCTTCGCCAATGATTTCAAGCTGTCTAATTACTGCAGATTGAACAAGATTACTGGAGCTGAACTTAACCTGGCTAAACCCCTTAATGTATTCCAAAATCCGCAGGCAAGCGTCTCGGATATGATGAATGAATACTAGATCACCCTTCTGCATCAGCTAATTTCAACCATTTCCTGCTTGATGCGGTCAATTAAGTAGGGACTAATCGATTTCTCTGTAAGTAGCTGAACCTTGCGTCCGCCAAGTGCTTCCGCTAAGTCCTGCTCAATCCCGATTATGTCAAGTAGGCTCTTCCGCTCTGAGAACTCAACGATGACGTCAACGTCGCTTTCAGGAGTTTCCTCGCCGCGGGCGAAGGAGCCGAAAATGGCTATCTTCGTTGCGCCCTCCGCTTTCAGGCGCTTCACGATAACTTGAAGGATTTCCTCGCGGTTCATAGGCAATGCTTTAGCATCTATTATATCCTAATAACTGAGCTAAGCTTCCACGTCCCCAATCCCTACAAATGTTTTTAGCCATCCTCCCCACGTCCGTAAATTTATGTTATAATACGCTGTGGGCAAACACAACCTTAGAGGTTTTTGAATATGCCTTATACGTGCGATAGGGTTGAACGCAGACAGAGCGGGGTCTCGCAGGAAGAGTGCAACAACTACTGCCAAAATGCCTCGTGTCCCTGCAAATGCCCCTGACTAACCTGCGAGGCAGAGTTTTTCTACTGGGTAAAGGTAGGAACTGTGGAATGTGCGGTCCCCTGTACGCCAACACCTTATCAGAACAAAGTCCATTACTACTGCAATCGCGGGGCGTGTGGACCTAATCAGTGCTGTTTCTGTCCAGATGACCCCATGATTGTTAAGTCTCCCCCTGTTATCTACAACGTTTGCCTACCTTGAGAAGTGACGCTATTCTGAATTATTCAGTATTCGGAGGCAACGAACAATGGAGAAAAAGCAACTGATTTTTTCACACTTTGCACCGCGAATGTTCGCTAAGTTCCTAATCCCGTTGGCAGTAACGGTGCTGTTTCTCTCACTGGGACTAGAAAGGAGGTCTGAGTCTATGACAAATGTTTTGAGCGATTATTCAGTTTACAGAGAAGCACTGAGAGAAGCCGCCATCAGTGTGCTTCCTGCGCTTAAGAGTACCCGAAATGCCCTTGTGGACCCAGCTCAGTGGACTGAGGTCTGGCGTGGATACAGACCGAGCAAAATTGACAAGTTCAAGGATATGACGTTCAACTCGCCCTTGGTTCCACTGGAGGACCTATCCTTAAATGAACGATTCTTGCTCTTGGGTTACGATCCTGAATTCAGTCGCGCCATGCCAGAGTATTTCCCGCGCACCTTAGCTAGAATAGCTTACGGCTACTATCGGCGCAACGGCAAGAATCCTGTTGACCTTCTCTGGATGGGCAATCCTCAACTCGTAACCCCTGAAATACTTGCGCGACATCTATCTAACTTGATAAGTCCAGTAACCGACAAGTTAATAGAGATTGACCACGAGAATTTCTCGCCCGGGAACGCCTACGTACGAGTTATCACTGAGGAAGAATTACACGAGCTTGTGATGCTCAGTCCCGATGTGGACGAATGGTGGAATTACGCAGTTTTTTCCCATGGGCTCAACGACCCGAAGGACATTAGAACCACGCTAACGGGGAAGCCGGTTCTTGTAGATCCGCAAACCACTTCAACCGGAAACCACGAACCGTACTTGGTCTACGTCAAGTTGTACGGGGAAAAGGGAACGCTTTTTGAGGGTCTTCTCTAGAAGAACGCAAGCCAGTCCGTCCAGATAACCCTTTTTCATTTGGGTCTATATTCCAGGGCTGGCGTGATTGGGAATGCTCGGCTAACTTAACTCAAAACATACACCTCCCGCGTGAGCGAGGAACTGCACTGAATATTCTTTCTTAGCTATGCGAACAACTATTCCGCGGTCGGCTTCCTTGCGTAGGAGTGGGACGAAACGTGGAATCGTTTCTGACCACTTTTCGTCGGTCCTGACCATCAGTAAACCGTCGTCTAAACCGTCAGCATTACCCACTGATGGCGTGTAATAAGTCTATTGCGCCAATGCATCCTCTCCGCTATAATGACTTTGTGAAATATATTTCAAGGAGGGATTCGTGAAACATACTGTAACGCTTATTCCCGGTGATGGAACCGGACCTGAAATAGTGGCGGTCGCGAAGGACGTTTGGCAGGCTTTGCCCACCCACCTGGAATTTGAGGAAGTTGAGGCAGGCGCTGGTGTTGTCCCTAAGTACGGAACGCCGCTACCTGACCACGTCCTTGATTCCATCAAGAAGAACAAGGTCGCTATCAAGGGACCCATCATCACGCCGGTGGGAAAGGGCTTCAGAAGCGTTAACGTCGCCATCAGAAAGGCGCTTGACCTCTATGCCTGCCTGCGTCCCTGCAAGTGGTATCCGGGTGTGAGAAGCCTATACAAGAACGTTGATATCGTCATCGTCAGGGAGAACACCGAGGACCTTTACGCGGGCGTTGAATTTGAGCAGGGTCAGGACGAGACGAAGGAACTTATTGAGTTTATGAAGGATAAGGGCAGAAACGTACGGGAGGACTCAGGCATATCTGTCAAGCCAATATCCGTTTTCGGGACGCGGAGGATAGTGAAGTTTGCCTTTGAATACGCGAAGAAGTACGGGCGCAAGCTCGTGACCGCGGTGCACAAGGCGAACATTATGAAGTATTCTGATGGGCTTTTTCTTGAAGTGGCTCGGCAGGTGGCGGAGGAGTACGGTGTCAAAGTGAACCGCACCGAAACAGGCATTGTCAGCAGTTACGAGGGCGGGGAAGTGGCGTTTGACGACCGCATCGTTGACAATATGGCGATGCAATTGGTGCAGACGCCAGAAAGGTATGACGTGCTTGTCCTGCCCAATCTATATGGCGACATAATTAGCGACCTCTGCGCGGGCTTGGTTGGCGGGCTTGGCGTAGCGCCCGGTGGAAATATCGGCGATGAATACGCGGTTTTTGAGGCGACTCACGGCTCCGCCCCGAAATACGTCGGTATGGACAAGGTTAATCCCAGCGCGGTGATACTTTCGGGAATGCTGATGCTTAGGCACCTTGGGGAGGTGAAATCCGCGGATATTCTGGAGCGGGCATTCGCCAAGGTTATCGCCGAGGGCAAGAAAACCACCTACGATATGCGGGCGGATAAGAGCGACCCCACCGCGGCGAAAACAAGCGAATTCGGCAAAGCCATTATTGAGGAAATAGAGAGGATAAGGAAGGAGGAAGGGGCGTAGGCGGAAGAAACTCTAACTACTGCTGTGAATGAGTTATGCTCTTACGCGCGGGAGGCGTCCGCAGGGGAATGGGGAGAATTAACCCAGTTATACAGGCTCGGAGATGGTTTAGTGAGGAATGTTTCCCTCCGTGTATAATGGAGGAGTTGGGGAAAAGTATGAATCTTCATATTACACAGATACGGACAAAATCAGACAACAATTGCTTGAAATAAAGAAGGCAGGGATAAGTAACCCGTATGAAGATTAGGTGGAGCAGGTGTTCCGTAATGACACCTCAACTGGGGAGATTGGGAGAATTGCGGAAGAAGAATGAAACTAAGCGCCTTGCGCAGGCTACAGGCGGAGAATTTCCTTAAGGGCGACTGCGTTGTTGCGCGCGGTCTCGGAAGATGAGAAGAGAAGCGTCACCTTCTTTTTCTCGCGGAGGATTTTTCTCAGCTCCGCGATTGGCTGGGGATTTGCGCGGAGGTCCTCCTCATACTTTTTCTTTAAGGCGTTCCACTTAGCCAGGTCGTGGGAATACCACTTTCTAAGCTCATTGCTCGGCGCGATGTCCTTCAGCCATAGGTCAACCCGCGCCTTTTCTTTCGTAAGCCCCCTGGGCCAGAGCCTATCCACGAGGATTCGGAAACCATCAGCCTTTGCGGGAGGGTCATAGACGCGCTTCAGGTTTACCTTGGAATTTGTCATCCGCCTACGTAATTATAGCTTGGACACCGCTAGTTCGGAGTTGAGCGTTGCGCGTTATAGGTTTTAAAGTTTGAACTAGCTGACCGCAAGCGATCTTTGCACTTTGAACTTCCTGCTCACTAGGCATGGCGCTCGGTTATAATAAAAGTGAGGTGCGGACGCCAATGGTGTCTTTGTCCTCGTCAGGCGGGCTTGCCCACCGAAGCTTGCCAGCCTCTGACTGGTCACGAAGGCGGGGTGTGGCGCAGTCCGGTTAAGCGCGCCTGGTTTGGGACCAGGAGGTCGCAGGTTCAAATCCTGCCACCCCGACCATAGTAGCCTATAACCGGAGAGTTCTCATTATAAGCGAATCCTTCAATGGATTCAAAAAGAACTGGAACGCGCGGTTAGCCCCGCTTATGATCTCCAGCGGTTTTTCAGGGAGCCGATTAGATACTACGGAGTGCGCCCGCGCAAGGTTGGTGAAATAGCGCGAAAGGCACTCAAGAAGCTGGATACGCTTAGCAAGGACGAGATTCTACGTTTGGGCGAGGAACTTCTGGAGCTTGGATATATTGAAACTAGCGGAATCGCGTTCAATTGGGCGTGGAACCTACGGATGGAATTCGTGCAGTCCGATTTCCCGCGCTTCGAGCGATGGCTGAAGAAGTACGTGGACAATTGGGGATTAAGCGACAGTTTGTGTTGTGGAGCGCTAGGCGTGTTCCTGATGCAGTTTCCAGACTTGGTTCCGAAGACGGAGAAGTGGACGAATTCTAAGAATAGGTGGCTTAGAAGGGCGTCCGCGGTGTGCCTGATACCGTTGCTGACCCAGGGTGAGGAGCTGGAGACCGCCTTCGCACGGGCGGACGCGCTCTTGACCGACCACGATGATATGGTGTAGAAGGGATACCGCTGGATGCTATAAGGAGGCGAGTAACAGGTTCCCGAAAGGGATCTTCGCCTTCGTGATGAAGAAGAAGGCGAGAATGCCCCGCACCGCGCTAAGATACGCCATAGAGAAGACTGCCCGCGGAGTGGAGGAAAAAAGTGACGGGGAAGTGAAGGGGGCGCGATAAGCCAGGAACGAATTAGGGGAACCCTCTGCTCCCAGCTTACCCTTTATTGAGTTCTGATTTCATCTCCAGAATCTTAACTTTGAGAACGGGCAAGTCGTTCTTGACTAGGTTCCAGACACGGTCAATATTAACCGCGAAATACTGGTGTGTAAGGACATCTCTCAGTCCGGCGATTTGCTTCCACGGGATATCTGGGAAGCGTTCCCGCGTATCAGGCGGTATGGCTTTTGCCGCCTCGCCAATTATCTCCAGACGCCTAACGATGCCGTCCTGGACGAGGATGTTGTCTCGGAAATCGTTCAGGGTCAACCCCACGGTGTACCGTTCTATGCATTGAATGCTATCTAGAATGTCGTCAATGTAAAGCCTAAGGTCGCGTATCACAAGATACTCACCTGCTCCTGTAGAATACGCTCACGCAAAATAGGTTTAACCGCTGAATACTCAATCAAGTCAACTCTTCTTCCGAGAGCCTCTTCTAGCTCAAGTTTAAGTTGAACGAAGTCAAGGAGCCCGAGGTCTGGAGCAATCTCCACAAGGATGTCCACGTCGCTGTCACTATGCAGATCTCCTGTAACCGCCGATCCGAAGATACCCGCGCGCTTGACTCCCCTCTCCTTAAGAATGGGTAGAATGACCTTGGCGACCTGCTCTAGAACCTTTTCCACGCAATTATTTTAACTCAAGTTTATAGGTTGATTCAAATTCTGATAGGCTGAGGCTCCTAGATAATGGAGATGCCCCGCACCGCGCTAAGATACGCCATAGAGAAGACTGCCCGCGGGGAGGAAGAGGGCGATGGATAGGTGAGGGGAACAGTTGTTTACTAGTTAAGAATATTATATTATAGAATGTAACGCGATGGGGACAAAGCATACTCTAATCATCGGTGACTGCCGGGAAATTCCCGAGATTCCCGATGAAAGCGTTCATCTAATGGTGACCTCGCCGCCATACTTCAACGCGCCGTTCGATTACGAGGGGGTTTTCAAGGACTACAGCCAGTATCTTGGACTTCTGCATAAAGTGGCGACCGAAACCTTCCGTGTTCTGCAGGAGGGACGGATCGTTGTCCTGAACATCGACGATATGCTCGTGAACAGCGAGAAGTACCCGATAGTCGCCGACGCAACACGCATATTCATGAACGCGGGATTCAGATACCGGGACCGAATTATCTGGAAGAAACCTGACGGGTACCTTCGCATCAGCCGGAGGAGCGGAGTTCTCCTACAGAACCCCTACCCAATGTACTTCTATCCCGACAACCTGCTTGAGAGCATAATCATTTTCCAGAAGGGAAAGTTTGATTACCGCTCGATTCCTCGAAATGTGAGAGAGGCATCCAGAGTGAACCTGAAAGAGTTCAACGACAACAAGTGGTTTATGACACTTTGGGAAATGACCAATGTCCTTCCCGGGTCCCCGCTTGAGAAAGATATTGCCGCATTTCCGGAAGAACTGCCGTACAGGGCGATTAAGCTGTTTTCATACTTAGGCGAAACGGTTCTAGACCCGTTCGTTGGTAGCGGAACAACAATGAAGGTTGCTAGAAAACTGGGAAGGAACAGTATAGGAATAGACGTGAGGGAAGACTTAATACCCATTATCCGAAAGAAGGTCGGGTTTGCCGGACAGAAGGACATTCACAGTTCCAATGACGAGAAACTCGAAATCATAATCCGCGAGGTTAAGAACCGTGCACCTGTCCGCTAGAATAACAGGGATTAAGTACAAGCCATTGCTCTGCTCTTCCTTAAATACGTACGAGATGGCTAATCTGGGCACGGCACTATCCTGTAATGGAGCATTTCTCTTGAAGGTCAACCCAAATGACGTCCTTGCGGTTAGCTGGTGGGTATCCCCCAAAAGAACAAGGTCGTACCCTTACGCAAGAGTGTATGACACACTTGGAGCACCATGCACTCGCAAGGTTACCATCATCCCGGTCATGAAAGACGAGGGGAAGGAGGGTGATAGGGACTATATTCAGTGGGACACGGTTTCACTTATGAGCCTCTTGGATGTGTACGTATTGCTGGCCTACTATAACCAGGCAACTCCAAGCAAGAGATACGCGCACAAGGTAACAGACCAAGCATTTGATCTGAATCACATTAGCGATGAACTCGAGGAACTTCAGTCGTTCCACTCAAGCGCACTTCACTGGAATCTTAAACAAACTGACAAGATAGGTGATCTCGGCGAAAAAGCAATCAAGTGCTATGAAACCATTTCCAAAGACAAACGCGTGAAAATGCACGGCTTCGAACAAGCTAAGAAGCGCTTCGCAGAGCTTAAGATGGGTCGTGACCGATTTATGAAGCTTTCCCGATCACTTGCAGAGAATGCTCAATCAAGGGAAAGTGTGACGATTCAATTAAAAGAGAAGCTCACCGGCAATAAGGCTACAATCACCATTGCCAATTTTCTGGGTGGGGAATACTACCTTACTGTGGACGAGCTCATAGTCAAGGGCTCGGACGTCTACCTGATAGAGGGTAAGCACTCCGAAAAGGACTCTTTACCCTCAGTGGGCGACATCAAGGACGCGCTCTTGAAGATGGTTCTATTCACTAACCTCCAAGAAGTAACTTCAGGTGACATGATATTAAACCCTTTCGCGGCGGTCAAGTTGAGCGTTGCAGGCGGGTTCGCAATTTCTAAGCTTAGCAAGGCTCAAGAGCGAACATTCAGCCTCCTGACAAAGGAAGCAGACGAAAACGGATTCAAAGTTCTGACTAGGTAAGCTCGTTACAGAGTGCATCGCCCAATATGGAAGCACTGTTTCAGAAACTTGTAGATGTTCTTTTCGGTTGGATAGTCCGCTGGTGGTCTGAACGAAAGGATATCCAGGTAACTGTCCAAATTCCGTACGAGAAAATGTACTCCCACTCAACGTATGGAAGCCACGGCTTCCGCGCACCAAACGAGGTTCGGTGCTGGATAAACCTCATCCTATACAATCCTAGTACTCTACCTTGTTTGGTCTCGAATGCCTCGATCCGAGTTACCAACGAGCCGCAAGACCTGAGATCCAGTGGCGTTCTATGTAAGCAAGAAGGCTGGAGATGGGGAGAGCAGACAATGGACATACCAGATTTCAGAGTATTTCCGTTTGCAATTCAGCCAAAGGAATCTAGGGTATTGGTTAACCAACTCTCGCTAGGACCTTTGCTCCAGACGATTGACCCGGGTGATATGAGGGGTAGGCTTGAGAAGGTTTGCAGACATTTGCCTGAATTCATAGAGATCGAAGTAAAGCTTGGCTATGTGAAGGCCGGTAAGTCAGCCTGCGTCTCCGCGGATGCAAAGGCGCAGTTCAAACGCTACCTGGGAACATTCCTTCCCTAAGTCCCACGGTCGGTTCCGTAACTTGAGCTGCCACCACTGAGGTTACGCAAAATTGGATAGCGTCTTCTCTATCCCTGGTTGGGCGGCGGCGAATTCGTCCGCGTTCATTGCGGGGATGACTTCTATTTCCGCATTC
>FWWM01004583.1_pt1 | contig 31952 bp, 26 predicted proteins | sample 2228351 | NCBI WGS metagenome assembly FWWM01 (sample SAMEA103939774, study PRJEB20133) | metagenome | reverse complement strand
ACTGACCCACCTTGACTAGTTGCATTTTCATCGTCTCCCTCCCCAAGCACGTTCTGGCGGTTATTTTACCATCAACGGTTTAGAGGGAGACTACCTGATTTTCACACGGGGTCGTAACCCATATAATGCAGGTCCGCTGCCCGTACGACGCACAGCAATATCGAGGTAGCGATCGGCACCGTTCCATACTGCCGTTCCAAAATCCAGCGTTACGGTGAACAAGCCATTCTGCACATTCAGCGTGGTATAGATGGTGGGCGGGTTCGGTGGTTGATCCCCGGCTGGTGCATTATACAGGCGAAACTGGAAGTCATAGCTTCCGTTGGCTGGGACACCGTTATCCTTCAGGAAGCCCTGATAGGTGAACGGTTGTGCGTACACAAAGCTTGCCAGCATGGTGGCAAGCGCGATCCCTAACATCTGTCGGTTCCTCATGGTTTTACCTCCTATGGCGAGTTTGTTCGCCTATTTGCAGTATAGCACAGGTTGGGGCGAAAAATCGATTTCGGAATCGAAATTGCAACGTTCTGGGAGGTGGCTTGAGCATCTTGCCCATTTCGCTGGTGAGCAAGATGCCCGTGCCTACGAAAATAGGCTATAATCTTGGGGTATGTCGGTTATCGTTGCCGAGAACCTGTCGAAAACCTATATCTCATACAAGCGTCCACCTGGTTTGTGGAATGCTGTGAAAAGTCTGTTCAAACGCGAACGGCACGAGGTGCAAGCCGTGCGCGGGATTTCGTTCCAGATAGAAGAGGGCGAGTTAGTGGGCTTTCTCGGACCCAACGGGGCAGGGAAGACCACCACCCTCAAGATGCTTTCGGGGATTATCTTCCCCACTGCGGGCACAGCGCGAGTCTTGGGCTATGTGCCGTGGGAGCGACGCCCCGAAATGCAACGCCAAATCGCCTTAGTGATGGGACAGAAGATGCAGTTGTGGTGGGACCTACCGCCCTACGAGTCGTACTACCTGCTCAAGGCGCTCTACGAGGTGCCTGATGATGAGTTCGTGCGTCGCGTGCATGAGCTGGCGGAGATGTTAGAAATCCGTCATGTGTTGAACACCCAGGTGCGTCGGCTTTCGCTGGGGGAGCGGATGAAGTGTGAACTGCTGGCAGCGCTTCTGCACCGCCCGCGCGTGCTGTTTCTCGACGAGCCGACCATCGGGCTGGATGTGGTCTCCCAAAAGCGCATCCGCGAGTTCCTCAAGGAGTACAATCGACGCGAACGCACCACTATCTTGCTCACCAGCCACTATATGCAGGATGTGCAGGAGCTGGCTCAGCGGGTGATCATTATTCATCACGGACAACTCATCTTTGACGACACCCTGCGCGCCTTGGTGGAGCGTTATAGCCCCTCACGAATACTGCGCCTGCAGTTCGAACATCCTGTAAACCCAGACCAGCTGGAGGGATATGGGCGACTCGTACGCGCCGAACTCCACTCCGCCTTGCTGGAAGTGCCCCGCGAGCAGGTGAGCCGAGTCGCCAGCGAAATCCTCAAAACCCTGCCCGTGCACGACATCACCATCGAAGAGGTGGAGGTCGACGAGATAATCCGCGACCTGTTTGCAGGAAAACGGGAACCCCAAGTCCAATCAGTATGATATGAGCCGTGCTACTGTACTGAAGACCTACAAGCTCTGGATTGGCGGTCAGTTTGTGCGCAGTGAGTCGGGGCGTGCTTATGAGGTTCACGATGCGCATGGAGCCTTCTGGGCGAATGTGCCGATGGCGTCGCGCAAAGACCTGCGCGATGCAGTAGAGAGTGCCTGCAAAGCCCAGCAGGGGTGGGCGCAACGCACCGCCTACAATCGAGGGCAAATCCTCTATCGGGTTGCCGAGATGATCGAGACGCGTCGCGACGCCCTACAAACCGAACTGAGGCGTGCCACAGGCTTCTCCGAAGCGGATACTGAGCAGGAGCTGAACACCGCCATCGACCGATGGGTCTACTATGCGGGCTGGAGCGACAAGTTCTCCGCGGTGCTCTCGACGGTGAACCCCGTCGCTTTCCCGATGCACAACTTCACCGTGCCAGAGCCGACGGGCGTGGTGGGGATTGTGTGCCCACCCGATGCGCCTCTTGCATCGCTCAGTAGCCTGCTTGCACCTGTGATTGTGAGTGGGAACACTGCTGTTGTGCTTCTGCCCTATGAAGCTCCTACCGTAGGGCTGACCTTTGCAGAGGTGCTCGCCACTTCGGACCTACCCAGCGGAGTAGTGAACCTCCTCACAGGAACCCAAAGCGAACTGCTCCCGCACCTTTGTGGACATGTAGGCGTCGATGCCCTGGACCTCTGTGGCGTGCCTCCTGCTGAACGCGGGCGATGGATGGAGCAGTCCGCCGAGACAGTGAAGCGCGTGCATGCCTCGCCCAACTTCGCGTGGGCAGAATGGTGTTCCGAGAGGGCGCAGGGTCTCCAGTGGATAGAACCGTTTCTGGAGATGAAAACGGTCTGGCACCCGATAGGATGGTGAACGATGCGTGCGAAACTGCCGTGGATTATCGCAGGGGTTGTCGTGGTGCTGATAGGGTTGCGATTCACAGTGTTCAACCCGCCCCCGCCGCAGAACCCGCGAGAGCGCATTCTGGAAATCTTCCGTGAAGGTAAGCAAGCCTACGAGGCAAAGGATGTCGACACCCTGATGCGCTTCGTAGCGGACGACTTCCAAGCGGACGGCTTCGACAAACAGCGACTGAAGTATCAGCTGGCGTCCTTCTTCAAGAATATCAGCAACCCACGCGTGGAATACACAGAGCCGTATATCGAAGTGTTTGGAGCACGCGCTACAGTCCGAACTGAGGTGACCGTCCACTGGCAAGACGACGGACCGAACTCCCAGCGATACGGTCCGCTTGAGTTTGAGTTTCGTAAGGAGCAGGGGCGTCGGTGGGGTATCTTTCCGTATGAGGAGTGGAAAGTGGTGCGCATAGTGGGGGTGGAATGGAATTGGCTCCAGTAGTAGAAGATGCACTGCAAGCAAAATATGCCCATCTGCAGGCAATCCTGCAAGAGATGGGAGGAGTGGTGGTCGGGCTGTCGGGTGGGGTGGATAGCACTCTGCTTGTTGCGGTTGCGCATCAAGTGCTGGGTGAGCGATGTGTGGCGGTCATTGGCAAGTCGGAAGCGTTTCCTGAGGGGGAGATAGAGGAAGCGCTCCAACTGGCACAGCGAATAGGGGTGCGCGTGCGCCTCGTTCCCACCCATGAGCTGGAGAACCCCCACTTTCGGGTCAATCGCCCCGACCGATGCTACCATTGCAAAACGGAACTGTTCCGAATCTTGCGTCAGGTGGCGGACGAGGAGGGGATTCCCTATATCGCCGACGGCTCTCACTTGAACGACACGGGGGACTATCGTCCGGGCATGCAGGCTGGGCAGGAGTGGGGGGTGCGCTCGCCTCTGCTGGAAGCGGGCTTCACGAAGTCCGACATTCGCGCACTTGCTCGTGCGTTAGGGTTGCCCATCTGGGATAAGCCTTCCTTTGCCTGCTTATCGAGCCGATTTCCTTACGGAACGGTGATTACGCGGGAACTGCTCAGCAAAGTAGACCGTGCGGAGCGGTTCCTGCGCCAGTTGGGCTTTCGGCAGGTGCGCGTCCGCCACCACGACACTATAGCGCGCATCGAGGTCGCTCCCACCGACTTCCCCAAAGCGCTGGAGCATGCGGAAGCGATTGTCGCCCATTTGAAATCGCTCGGCTACCTCTATGTGGCACTCGACTTGGAAGGTTATCGCTCTGGAAAGATGAACGATGGGTTAGCGCGCAATCAAGGGCAAGGGCTTGGTGGATGAAAATGGGGTATAATCCCATACAGGAGGAAATCATGAGAACGATAGGATTGCTGTTAGCGACGAGTATGCTGACCTTCACGGCTGGAATAGCCTTGCTCAACCAAACTCAGGAGAAGTCGTGCTGTAGCGAAAAGGCGACGACCACCGCAAGCGCCCAGGAAAAAGCGTGCTGTAAGGAGAAAGCGACCACCACTGTCAGTGCGCAAGAGCAGAAGTCCTGTTGTAGCGAGAAGAGTGCCAGCCTCACCACCGCATCCGCTCAGCAGGAAGTGCGATGCCCCGTTACTGGAAAAGTCATCACGAACCTCAATAAAGCGCCCAAGATTGTGTATGGTGGCAAGACTTACTACTTCGCCAATCGTCAGGCGCTGGAGACCTTCCGTAAGAACCCCGCTCGCTATGCAAATCAGCCCACCATCCGCACCGCCGACCTAACTACAGGCGCAAAGAAAGAAGGGTGCTGTGCCAGTGGGGCAAAAGCAACGACCGCTTCCGCCGAGAAGAAAGAGGGATGCTGTGCAGAAAAGAGCGCAACAGCAGAGCAGGCAAGCAAGCCCTCTGACCAGCTCGTGTGCCCAGTGAGTGGCGAAGAGTTGACCCTTGAGAAGGCGGTGAAGGTGGAGTACAACGGTAAGCTCTATTATGTAGGGTGCGAGAACTGCAAGCGTGAGTTCCTTGCGAACCCTGAAACCTATGCCAAGAAGGCTGAGTCGCTCTCTTCTTTGCAAGGAAAGCCCATCGAGAAGACAGCTGCTTCCCAAAACTAATCTCGTCATCTCATCCCTTCTGCCTTTGAGTACAATACCCCTCTTCCTCAGTGGAGAGGGGTATACTCTTTTTCCGATGAAGCTGGGCGTAGTCAAAGAGACCTATCCCAACGAACGGCGCGTGGCGCTCGTGCCATCCTTAGTAGAGAGCTACCGTCGGCTGGGACTGGAGGTGGTGATAGAGGCAGGGGCAGGGCAGGGCGCGCTGTTTGCTGATGAGGACTACCAATCCGCTGGGGCGACCGTGTTGATAGAACGGGAAGCCGTCTTTGCACAAGCCGATATTCTTTTGACCGTTCGCACAGCAGGTGCCAACCCCGACCATTTTGCCCAAGACGAACCCCTTCTGCGTGAGGGGCAGTTCATTATAGGGCTGATGGAGCCTCTGTTTCGCCCTCAGCCGATGGCACGCCTCGCTGAGAGGGAAGCGGTTGCCTTCGCGATGGAGCTTATCCCCCGCATTACGCGTGCCCAGAACATGGATGTGCTCTCCTCGATGGCAACAATAGCGGGCTACAAAGCGGTGCTGATAGCGGGCAATCTCTTACCCACGATGTTTCCTCTGTTGATGACCGCAGCGGGCACGATTTCGCCCGCGCGCGTGTTCGTGATAGGAGCAGGGGTGGCAGGCTTGCAAGCGATGGCGACTGCCAAACGGCTTGGCGCCAGCGTGGAGGGCTATGATGTACGCCCCGCCACTCGTGAGCAAGTAGAAAGCGTTGGGGCGAAGTTTATCGAAATCCCCTTGCAGGTGGAGCAGGTGGAAACCGCAGGAGGCTACGCCCGCGCTTTAGAAGAGGAAACCCTGCGCAAACAGCAGGAGCTGTTGGGAGAACACCTCATCCGACAAGAGGTGGTCATCTGCACCGCTGCGGTGCCTGGCAAGCGCGCGCCTCTGCTCATTCCACGCTGGGTGGTCGAGCGAATGCGCCCCGGAAGCGTGATTATCGACCTTGTTGCAGAATGGGGAGGCAACTGCGAACTTACTCAGCCCGGCACCACCATCGAGCATAACGGGGTGCAGATTGTGGGTGCAGTGAATCTCGCCTCCACCGTGCCTACTGATGCCAGTTTGCTCTATGCCCGCAATCTGTTCAACTTCGTTTCACACCTGCACAAAGCAGGAATACTTGAGAAGCCCGAAACCGCTTTGGAAGACCCCATCGCCAAAGAAACGCTCGCCGCGATAGGGGGCAAAGTGGTGAACTCGCGTATTGCCGAACTGCTCTCATCCTAACCAGTGCCTATGCTTCTCGGAACGCAACGGGTCAACTCAAGGGGACACCTCGAAATCGGCGGATGCGACGCTGTTGAGCTGGCGGAACAGTTCGGAACCCCACTCTATGTGTTAGATGAGGAGGCATTTCGCCTGCGATGTCGAGAGTTTCGCTCCGCCTTCTGCTCTCGCAAGCCTGATACCACTATTGCCTATGCAGGCAAGGCATCGCTGAACCTCGCCATCTGCAGAATCGTACATGAAGAGGGGCTATCCCTCGATGTCGCATCCATCGGTGAACTCTACACTGCCCTCGAAGCAGAGTTCCCCACCGAAAGAATCTACCTGCACGGGGTCTATAAGAGCCAAGACGAGCTTCGCTTGGCAGTCGAGTCGCAGATTTCAGCGATTGTGCTGGATAACTTCGAGGAGATAGCGCGCCTGCTGACGATTACCGATAACCGTCCCGTTCAGGTGATGATACGGGTAGCACCTGAAGTATCGGCTTCCACTCATCCGCTCATACGAACGGGGCAACTGGATAGCAAGTTCGGTTTCCACTTGGTGAGTGGGGACGCCCTGCGCGCCGTGAAGCAGGTGCTTGAGGAGCCGAATCTGCATCTTGTTGGCTTCCACTGCCATATCGGCTCGCAGATTCACGACCTGAGTGCTTTTGCAGAGGCGACTCATGCGATGGTGCAGTTCCTCGCAGAAGTACGCCAACAGACGGGGTTCACTGCGCCTGCGCTCAATCTGGGTGGAGGGCTGGCAGTACGCTATACGCCCGAAGATGAAGTCCCCTCTGTAGAGGCATTTGCCGAGACGCTCGTCCAGACTCTCCGGGCTGAGTGTGCGCGTTCTCAGTTGCCAGAGCCTGCGCTTGTGGTAGAACCCGGACGCTCGCTGATTGCGGAGGCGGGCATTACGCTCTACCGCGTAGGGGCGGTCAAGCATGTGCCCCATCAACGCCCTGACCTCCCGAACGACTACCTGATTGTAGATGGAGGCGTTTCCGATAATCCTCGTCCGCAGATGTATGGGGCGCGCTACACCGCACTCAACGCCCACAAAGCCGACCCCAACCATCCCACGCGTCCCTACCGCATCCTCGGCAAGCACTGCGAAACCGACCCGATTATCGACTGGGCGAACCTCCCTGAGACTCATACAGGCGAGGTGTTGGCTATCCTCTCCACGGGTGCGTATGCCTACTCGATGAGTAGCAACTATAACCGCTATCCGCGCCCTGCAATGGTGAGTGTCTATCGGGGGCAAGCGCGCGTGATTGTGGAGCGCGAAACGCCCGACTCGGTTATTGCCCATGACCGATGAGGGCTGAACAATTGATTTGGATGATTCGGATATCCTGCCCAATTCGCTCCCTGTATTGGGTATCCTAAAAGCTTAGGAGGTTGGTTGGTATGGCAACGACGATTAAATGGTTCGGGCACTCCACCTTTCTGATTCAGTCTCCTCAGGGCAAGCATATTTTGATCGACCCGTGGGTATACGGAAATCCAGCGTGCCCCGAAAGCGAAAAGAAGCTTCCACGCCTTGACTATATGCTCATCACGCACGGGCACTCCGACCATTTTGGCGATGCAATTAAGATTGCGCGTGAGTTCTCCCCGCAAATCTTCGCTATTTTCGAAATTTACCTCTATCTTGCCCAACACGGCATTAATAATGTCCAGCCGATGAATAAGGGCGGTTCTATCACAGTGGACGGCATCACCTTCACGATGGTGAATGCGTTCCATAGCGGTGGAATTGATGAGCAGGGGAAGGTCTTCTACGCAGGTGAGCCTGCGGGCTTTGTGATTCGCTTGGAGGACGGGCTAACCCTCTACCATGCGGGCGACACCTGCGTGTTTGGCGATATGAAACTCATCGGGGAGATTTACCAGCCCCAGATTGCGATGTTACCGATAGGCGACCGCTTCACGATGGGACCCAAGGAGGCGTCCTACGCTATCCAGTTGTTGGGCGTCAAAAAGGTCATTCCGATGCACTGGGGCACATTCCCGCTTCTGACAGGCACACCAGAACAGTTGCGCGAAGCCACGCGCCACATCGAAGGGCTGGAGATTCTCACGATGCGTCCGGGCGAGACCATCGCCGTTTAATCAACCACGCCATCAGCAAAATCCCGCCCGTATCGATAAGCACATCGACGGCTGAGGCGGTGCGTCCGGGCACGAACGACTGCTGATACTCATCCAAAATGGCGCGCACGATGCTCGTGACCACCGCCCGGTACAACGCGGGCTGACACGCAAAGCCGAACCCGATAGAGAACGCCTGATAGCCCAGCCAAGTGAGGATAGCGAACCCACAAAAATGGGCACCTTTGCGAGCGATGTAGTTGAGTACGCACAGCAGTTCAGGCGTCAATCGCTCTGCTAAAGCAGGGGCAACGGAGGCTATTAGCTTCCGAAGCCACTCAGCAGAGTTTTCGGAACTGCCCAGCTGAGATGATAACACCACATACAGCCCAATCCATGCCAGCCACAATACCACCCACACCCATCGCCTCACACTGAAGCCCCCTCCATCGACCTGAATACGGTAACCCCAGCGAAGAGCGTGCCTGCTACGAGGGCTACCGACGCACCTGGCGGAATCGGTTGCCACAGGGCAACACCAAATCCTATCAGAAGGCTCGCCATCCCAAAGAGCCAACTGAGTATAAGCATTCCACGAAAACTTGTACTTAATGTGCGCGCCGTAGCAGAGGGAAGCACCAGCAGGGCACTAATCGGCAAGATGCCCACAGCACGAATCCCCACAGCCACTGATAGTGCAAGCCCCACTAAGAAGACCGTCTCCACCAGACGCACGGGCACACCCTGAGCGATTGCCAACTCTCGGTGGAACGCGATGCGTATCAGGGGGCGTGAAAGCGCCAGCAACATCGCCAGCCCCAAGCAGTCTGCGCCAAACAGACGCAACAGGTCAGCGCGCTCTATGGCTAATATGTCGCCAAACAGCAGGGCTTGCAGGGCTAAAGGGGTCTCCATAAGGCTCACAAGGGCGATTCCTATGCCCGAAACCGTCGTAATTGCCACCACCAGAAGCGTATCGGCAGGTAGGCGCGTGCGATGGTGAAACCACGCCACCAACAAAGCAAAAATCGGGGCAGTGAGCAACAGAGCATCCCCCATCTGCCACCCCAACACTCCTGCGATACCAGCCCCGATAAAAGCAGAATGGGCAACCGCATCGCTGAAATACGCTACCCGCTGACTCACCACAAACACCCCCAGCAGGGGATAGAACAGCCCCAACAACGCCATCGCCAACAGCGCATAGCGCACGAACTCAAACTGAAACCATTCCACAAGACCGTCCATATTTCTACTCTGTTCCTTCGTGGTGGTAGACCCCAACAGGGTGACCGTACAGCTCTTCTAATATCGGCATCTGAAGCACTTCGGCTGGAGTGCCCATGCAGACCAGTCGATGATGAATGCACACCACCCGCGTGGCGTACCGACTCACGATGCTCAGATCGTGAGAGACCATCAAAGTGCCCATCGCCTGTTCGGTACGCAACTGTTCGATGAGTTCATAGAAGTGGAGCCGAGTGCCTACATCGATGCCCGTGGCAGGCTCATCCAACAGCAGCAGTTTCGGCTGGAGGGCAAGCGCGCCCGCAATGATGACCCGCTGAAGTTCGCCTCCTGACAGGGCACGCAACGGCTTCGAGAGCAGGTGAACCGCATCGACCACCTCCAAAACGCGCTCTAATGCCGATAGCTTCTGGAACGCTTCTCCGAGCATGGCGCGCAGTAGCTCGCTTACCAGCAGGGGCATCGAACGGTCAAACTGCAACGCCTGAGGCACATACCCAATCCGCTTGCGGTCGGCAGGGGTGAGCCGTTTCGGTTCCTTGCCCAGCACCCGCACCATCCCCGACTGATAAGGCAAAATCCCGAGCAGAACACGCAGGAGCGTCGTCTTTCCCGCACCGTTCGGACCAATGAGCGCCACCGTTTCACTGGGTTGTACCTGAAGGCTAAGCCCTTCAAGGATAGGGCGTCCCCCCAACTGCACCGAGAGATCGGACACCTCTATTAGGGGCATGGGTAGCCTCTCTTATTTGGGTCGTGGCGACTCGTACACGGCAAAGGCATTATGATTGTGGATCGATTCGATCGACTCGCACTCCACACGGAACCAGCGCAGTTCCGAACGGTTCTGGAGGCGCAGTACCATCTCGCGCGCCACATCTTCCACGAATCGGGGGGTATCGTAGGTGCGCTCGGTGATGTATTTCTCATCGGGGCGCTTCAGCACAGGATAGACCAACGCACTGCTCGATTCCTGCACCAAAGGGAGGTACTCATCCGGTAAGCGGGGGAGGCGGTCGCGAGTCTGAATCCACAGGCGCACGATGGCGCGCTGATTATGCGCCCCATAGTCCGAAATCTCCTTGCTACATGGGCAAAGCGTCATCGCTGGGAATATAAACAGACTGGTGCTACAGGAGGCACCGTTGTTGAGGGCACAATCCCATTCCACCTCCACATCCAGCAAGCCCGATACGCCTGTGATGGGTGCGCTCAGGGGGATAAAATACGGGAAGCGCAAGAGCAGATGAGCGCGCCGACTGTTCAACCGTTCTTGTGTGAGTTGGAGCAATAGGCGCACGGCTTGCGGTTCGCGAGGCTCAGACGCCCATTCATAAAGCGTTTCCACAAGACGACTCATATGTGTGCCACGCTGGTCGGCTTCAATATCTACTCCAAGGTCTGCCACCGCAACGACGGTCTGCTCGGTGCCAGTGGGTGTAAGCAGGCGTATGGGCAACCGCAACTGGCGAATGCCGACCGAATGAAGCGCAATCCCGCGTGGGTCGAACTGGCTCGCCACATCGGGCAACTGATCAAACGGCTTGTTCATACTGCAGGAATCATACCCCATCCCGTCGGTCAGGTACTATCAATTGGGATGAAGCGATTGAGGGCGGTTTTTATTCTGAGCGGACTTTTTCTGGGGATAGACCCCCCCATATTGGCACAGCAGGCTCCAGAAAGGATAGAGAAATGGATTTCCCCGCATGTCCAATTGTTCCAAGAGATTTCAAAAGACCCGCCCTTAGCTATTCAGGGATTGCGCATTACACCTGCGCGGAGGGTGCGCTTGGAGGCGATGTTAGGCTCCGATGTCGTGTATCTGGACAATCCTGCACGCGGTCGTGAGACCACAAGCCGAGCGGTGTGGCGTCGGCGTGCGCTCGCAGGCATCAATGCGGACTTTTTCGCCCCTAATGGCGACCCGTTGGGGCTAAAGATTATCGGTGGTGAGATTGTCAGCGAACCTTATCCTGACCGCCCTGCCGTTGGGTGGCTCCCAACAGGGGAGGTGGTGATGGGCACTCCGACCTTCGATGCGATTGTATCGCGACCTGATGGCACGCGCGCACCCCTCAAAGGTCTTAACCGCCCAGCGAAAGGGAACGATATGGTGCTCTGCACTGCTTATTACGGAACAGTAGCACAAGCAGAGACTCAGGCGGTCTTTGTGGTGTTGGATGCGCTAACCCGTCCTCTGCGGGCAGGAGGTGCTGCAACCGCAGTCGTGCGGGAACTGCGGGAGGGGAACTCCTGTCCTATCCCTTTCACAGGGGGGGTGTTGATAGGCACAGGCGAAAATACAACTTTTCTGCAGAATCTTCAACCAGGCGATACCGTTCAGATTCGGTTAGAGCTGAGGGGTGAACAGGCAGAACTCTGGCGCAAAGTGCAAGAGGCGGTGGCTGGCGGACCGTGGCTCGTGCGAAACGGGCGCGTGCTTGCCAACAGCGAACTGGAGGTGGGAGGCTTCAACCGCGCCAGCTTCGTGGAGCGACGCCATCCGCGCACGGCTATCGGGCGTACTGCAAAAGGCGAGGTGCTGTGGGTCACAGTGGATGGGCGTCAGGCTCATAGCCAAGGGGTTTCCCTCGCAGAGCTTGCCCAACTCATGAAACGGTATGGAGCGGTGGAAGCAATCAATCTCGATGGGGGCGGTTCCACCACTTTGGTGGTATTCAATCAGGTCATTAACAGCCCTTCCGATGGCACTGAGCGCGCCGTGGCGAATATGCTGTTGCTCTATGACGATACTCTGCGCCCCACTTTGCCCCAGCCCAGCTATCGCATCGAACCACCTCAAGCCACCCTAAAAGTGGGACAATCGACCCGCTTCCGTGTGTATCGCAACGAGGAGCCAATCTCCACTTGGGAGGTGGTCTGGGGCGTGCAAGGCGGGATTGGCTTCGTTGACCAGTGGGGACGCTTTACCGCTTTACGCCCAGGGCAGGGCACAGTCGGTGCCTATGTGGCGGGGCAGTGGCTCTATGTGCCCGTAGCGGTAGAGGGTGAACCTCCACCTGCAAACAACGAGAACACGAATAGCAAATAAAAGATGGAGGCGCGGGTGGGAATCGAACCCACGAATAGAGGCTTTGCAGGCCTCCCCCTTAGCCACTTGGGTACCGCGCCTCAGGGGACGCTGTAATTATACACCATTTTCTCAAGGAAAGTCAAGAGGCTGGGTGCGCTCATACCTTCACTCGTTTCCAAGCGCCGCGCTTGAACAGCCCCATCATCAAAACACCACTGAATCCCGAGCTAATCGCCATCGCCCACCATGCGCCATAAGCATCCCAGCTCAGTCCAAAAGCCAGTAGATAAGCAAGGGGGATGCGTATCACCCACTGGGTGAGCAAGGTTGCCAACATCGCCTTGAGCGAATCACCTGCACCCTGAAGCGCACCTGCCAACACCATCCCGAAAGCAAGAAGAGGTTCCGTTATGGCGTTAATGCGCAGGTAGGCAACCGCAAGGGCTATCACTTGGGGGTCGTTGGTGAACAGGCGGGCGAAGTGCTCAGCAAAGATGAAGAACACCACCGCCATCGCCGTCATAATACCACAGGCTTGCCAAGCCGATACCCAACCGAACCGCTCTGCCAGACGCTCGTTGCGTGCCCCCAACGCCTGCCCGACCAGTGCTGACGCAGCAATCGCAAAGGCAAAGCCCGGCATAAAAGCAATCGACTCCGCCGTCAGCCCTATCGGGAGCGCCGCCACTGCCGAAGTGCCCGCCATAGTTGCCGACAAAATACCTGTGAACATGATAGAGCTGGTGGAATAGATAAAGGTGCGTGCCGAGGCGGGCAACCCGATGCGCATAATGCGTATCCACCACGCCCTCACAGGAATAGAGGGGATTGCTAACTCCCGCTCGCCCCGAAACCATTGGATAGCCCACAGCACAAACGCCCCCGTCCAAATCGAGAGCGCCATCGCCATCCCTGCACCCTGAACGCCCAGCGCGGGAAAGCCAAACCGCCCAAAAATCAATACCCAATCGCCTACAATATGCACAACGGTGGCGAAAATGCTGGCAATCATCGGGGAGCGGGTATCCCCCATTCCCCGAAAAGTGCCTCCCAACCCCATCATTGCGAACATACCAGGTACGCCCAACAGCGCCCAGCCCAGAAACTGATGAGCATACCGATTCGCCTCCGCAGTTAGTTGGTAGAGGTCTACCAGCTTAGGCAAGAGGGCGTACCCCAGTAAGGTAAGGGCAACTCCTAACACAATGGCAATTCCCAGCGATTGGCGTCCTGCTTCGCGTAGGGTGACGCGGTCGTTGGCGCCCACCATACGCGCTACGATGGCTGTCGCCCCTGTGGAGACCGCCATCGCCAGAGCCATCGTGAGAAACACCATCTGCCCACCTACGCCCACCGCCGCTAACGCCTCCGCTCCCAAACGCCCAACGAAGATACGGTCAAGGAAACTGTTGATAGTTTGCACGATGGAGCCAATCATCGTGGGCAAAGCAAGCGACCATACACTGCGAGCCACATGCGTTTCCGATAAGAGATTGCGCTCCTTAACAACAGTCGATTTCATACGGGGCTAATTCTACCTGTAAAGAGGCAGTAATGTGGGGCACGGGCGTCCTCGCCCGTGAGACTCCTCGCTTCGCTCGGAGTGACAGAGGGCAAGATGCCCAAGCCACCAGAGTCGTGGCACGGGCGTCCCGCCCGTGTAATCCCCCCTTTGATTCCCCCTTAGTAAGGGGGGCAGGGGGGATAGGCGAGACGCCCAAGCCACTTGTCATCCTGAGCAGAGCGAAGGAACGGGCATCCTGCCCACAAGCCACTCAGCCACCTTGAAGCTGAATAGGCTGGGATTCTTCTCCATGCCCAGAATGACGGGCAAGGATGGACAAAATGCCCTCGCTACATAATCGTAGCGAGGGATTTCCCGGTCTTGTTATCGCTACCTCATGCCTAAATGGCTAAGGGTTGGGATTATTAGGTAGTCCATGTAGCTCCCGCGAAGTGTATCGACAAGCAAGTCCGTTTTCAGAGAAGGTTTTCACATGCCCATCGCAGAACAGCACATTCGTTGTGCGATTATGCCGACAGGCGACTACATCGGGCCAATTAGGATTCCAACCTATATTAGTACGCTCATCAAAACACGGATGAGATGTGTTGGGGGACTGTTCTCTACACCCTCCAATAAAAGCAGGTGAGAAAAAAAGGTAGTATCCATAGGGCTTTTCGAGCAACAAGGCAAGACGCGAAGGGTCATAAATCATAGACTCACCAACTGCGTAAAGTTGAAGTATTTCTCCTTGATGCGTGATAGCCGCCAGTCCCAGTTGGGTATTCATCCCATAGCTTAGTCTGGTTATGGAAGCAGACATGTCCGAAGGGCATATATATACACTGGTGTTTCGGACATAAGGGTATAGTACACCTTCCTCGGGCAACATTCTCGGTCCATCGTCTTGCACCCCGCCATATGCAACCCAAGAAAAAGCAGGCTGAGTAATATCAAAAGATGGAGGAAAACTATCTTGCCAATCTTGTAGATACATTCGGAACGCCTTTCCCAACTGTGACAGATTGCTAATACACTGAGTCTTTCGGCTTGCTTCGCGCGCACGGTAGAAAACACGCTCAATCCCAGCTCCTCTGCGATTTCTTGGCATGTTGCACCCTCTATTCGCCTTTTCAGCACTTGACGCATTTGTGGTGACAAATGTTCAAGGAACTGGTCGACCATAGTGCGCGCGACCGCCTCCTCCTCTAAGCTCACAGCTGTTGTCTCTACGACACACTGCTGAAGGTAGATTGCCTCGCCAAGCTGGCGTCGGCTTCTTTTGCGAAACTGTTCATTGGCAATATCTCGAGCTAACTGCCTCAGTAGTCGCAGGTCTGGCTCTACTTGTTCCCAAGGATATCCTCCTGTGCGACGCTGATAACGTAGGAGCAGTTCGCTGACACCGTCTTCGGCATCCTCACGACACAGCCCTTGTGACTTGAGTTGGCTACATACCCATTCTATCCATCGAGCGTCTGACCAGCCCATAGCTATCTACCAGGCAACAAAATACCTTGCCACTTGCGAGATTCCTGCCAATTTCTGCACTTACTCTCGTAACCTTACCCTATGAGCTCATCTCAAAAGCCACCAACAGGTTTGTTGAACGCTCTTAGGCATAATGCCCAGGCACAAAGTCGCCCTTAGCCGAAGGCGAAGAAGTTTCTCCATGATAACGATGGGGGATAAGGTAGGAACTCGCAAGCGTTTCTCGAAAGGAATCGTCGATGACGCGCGAGCAAGCACGGGCACGAATCGAGGAGTTGCGGAGGCTCATCGAATATCACAACTATCTCTACTATGTGCTGGACCAGCCTGAGATTTCGGACGAAGAGTATGACCGCCTCTTCCGGGAGCTGGTCGAGTTAGAGAACCAGTATCCAGAGTTTTACTCGCCTGACTCGCCCACTCAGCGGGTGGGTGCGCCCCCGCTGGAGGCTTTCGAGGAGCATATCCACCGTGAGGTGATGCTCAGCCTCGATAACGCCTTCAGTGAAGAGGAGCTTGTCGCTTTTGACCAGCGTGTGAAACGGTTTCTGGATATGCCCCCCGACAGTGTGATAGAGTACACCTGTGAACTTAAGATCGATGGGCTGGCGGTTTCACTGACCTATGAAAATGGGGTGCTGACCGTTGGGGCGACGCGGGGCGACGGGGTGCGTGGGGAGAATGTAACGCCCAACATCCGCACCGTACGCCAGATACCCCTCCGCCTGCGTACGGGGGATAGCCTTTTCGATACGCCCCCACCCATCGTCGAGGTGCGTGGAGAGGTCTACCTCAGTTATCGCGAGTTCGAACGGGTCAATAGGGAGCGGGAGCAAGCAGGAGAACCTCTGTTTGCTAACCCGCGCAACGCTGCAGCCGGAAGCCTGCGCCAGCTCGATTCGCGCATTACTGCCAAGCGCCACCTGCGCTTCTGGGCATATGGCGTGGGCTATTACGAGGGCATCGAGTTCGCCAGCCAGTGGGAGGTGCTCCAGCAACTGCGTGCATGGGGATTTCCCGTCAATCCGCATACCCGATTGGTCAAGGGGGTTCAAGAGGCGCTCGCATTCTGCCGAGAGTGGAGTTCGAGGCGTGCGGAGCTGGACTACGCCACCGACGGGGTGGTCATCAAAGTGAACGATTTTGCGCTTCAGCGTCAGTTGGGTGCCACTCAGCGTGCCCCACGGTGGGCGATTGCCTACAAATTCCCTGCTGAACAGGCGACCACCGTGCTCCGTGAGGTGCGCTGGCAGGTCGGACGCACGGGCGTGTTGACTCCTGTCGCCATCATGGAGCCAGTGCAGGTCGGGGGCGTAACGGTTTCGCGCGCTACCTTGCACAATCTGGATGAGATACGCAGGAAAGATGTGCGCATTGGCGACACGGTGGTCATCCAGCGGGCAGGGGAGGTCATTCCAGAAGTGGTGCAGGTGGTAGCATCGGCGCGTAAAGGCACGGAACAGGTGATTGAGCCTCCTATGCAGTGCCCTGTGTGTGGGGCGCAAGTAGAGCGTGCTGAAGATGAAGCGGCTCTGCGCTGTATCAACCTCGCCTGCCCCGCCCAAATCGTGGAACGCATCCGCCACTTCACCAGCCGACACGCCATGAACATCGAGGGGGTCGGGGAAAAGTGGGTGCAGAGGCTCTTCGAACTGGGCTACATCAAAGACCCTGCTGACCTCTACTATCTCCATCAATACCGCGAGCAACTGGTAGAGTTAGAGCGCAGTGGCGAAAAGCTCGTCAGCAACATCCTGAACGCTATCGGGAAGAGTAAATCGGCAGGGCTGGCACGGCTCATCTTCGCGCTGGGGATTCGGCAGGTAGGCGAACACGCAGCGCGCCTGCTTGCTGAGCATTTCGGGAGCCTCGATGCCCTCATGCAAGCCACTGAAGAGCAACTGACCGCCATTCCGGGCATTGGACCCGAAACTGCACGCGAGGTGGTTGAGTTCTTTGCACGCCCTGAAAACCGTGCGGTTATTGAGAAACTGCGTCGGGCTGGGGTGCAAATGTCGGAAGAGCGTGTCCAACCCCAAGCCACTCCCTTCGCAGGCATGACCTTCGTGTTTACAGGTGAGCTTCAATCCTACACGCGCGAGCAGGCAGAAGCACTGGTACGCTCTCTGGGCGGGCGTGCCACCTCCTCGGTAAGCAAAGCCACGACCTATGTGGTAGCAGGACCTGGGGCAGGAAGCAAACTGCAAAAAGCGATCGAGCTGGGCATCCCTATCCTGAACGAGGAGCAGTTCTTAGAGATGGTGCGCCAAGCCACAAATCCGTAGCACGGGCGTCCCGCCTGTGTGCCGAAGGGGCAAGATGCCCAAGCCACAAATAGTAGCACGAGCGTCTCGCTCGTGCAGTGCTTGAACGGGACACCCAAGCCTCAAATCAGTAGCATGAGCATCTTGCCCTCAAATCCCTTTCCAAACTTGGAGCAACTTATGGTACAATCTCTATAGCCGACAAGGCGTTGGAGGCGTAGCGTGAGAATCTTCCTAACAGGTTGTGCTGGTTTTATTGGGGCAAAGACGGCGGAGTTCCTTTTAGAGCGTGGCGACGAGGTCATCGGTGTGGACAACTTGAACGATGCCTACGACCCCAAACTCAAGTATTGGCGGTTAGAACAACTCCAACCATACCCAAACTTCAAGTTTCTCCAGCTGGACATCAGCGAATGGGAGCCGACCCGTGCCGTTTTCGAGGCGCACCTCCCCTATGACGCAGTATTGAACCTCGCAGCCCGCGCGGGCGTGCGCCAAAGCGTACAAAACCCCTGGGTCTACATCAGCACCAACACGACGGGCGCGCTGAACCTGCTGGAACTGTGCCGACAGCATGGGGTGAAGAAGTATGTCTTAGCATCCACCTCCAGCCTGTATGGCAATAATGAGCGCCCCTTCCGAGAAGACCAGCCGACCGACCGCCCCCTCTCACCCTATGCCTCCTCTAAAAAGGGTGCAGAAACACTCTGCTATACCTACCATCACCTCTATGGGCTGGACATCACGGTGCTACGCTACTTCACCGTCTACGGACCCGCGGGCAGACCCGATATGAGCATCTTTCGGTTTATCCGATGGATTGCAGAGGGCGAACCGATTCAACTGTTTGGCGATGGGCTACAAGAGCGCGACTTCACCTATGTAGACGATATTGCGCAGGGCACGATTGCAGGGCTAAAACCGCTCGGCTACGAGATTATCAACCTCGGTGGCGACCGTCCCGTGTCGCTGAGGTGGATTATCGAGACGCTGGAGACGCTTATCGGCAAGAAGGCGCAGTGGACCCAGCAACCGATGCATCCCGCCGATGTGAAGGCGACATGGGCGGACATCACGAAGGCGCGCACTTTGCTGGGCTGGGAACCCCAGATTAGCCTCGAAGAAGGGCTGAAACGCTCTGTAGAGTGGTACTTCGCCAACCGTGAATGGGCGAGGGAGGTCGTATTGCCATGAACCAAACGGTTTGTATTGTGGGCTTGGGCTATGTCGGTTTGCCTTTGGCAGTAGCATTTGCTAAGCATCTGCGCACGATTGGCTACGATGTGAGCGAAGAGCGAGTGAACGAACTGAAACAGGGCTATGACCGAAACGGGGAGATCCCCGAAACGGAACTGCGCCAGCCAAACCTCATCCTCACTACCGACCCCACCCTCATTCGGGAAGCCGATTTCGTGATTATCACCGTGCCGACCCCTGTGGACAAAGCGAAACGCCCCGACCTGCGCCCGATGCTCTCTGCCAGCCGAACCGTCGGGCAAAACCTCAAGCGCGGAGCCATCGTGGTGTATGAATCGACGGTCTATCCGGGCTGTACTGAAGAGGACTGTGTGCCTGTGCTGGAGCAGGAATCGGGCATGCGCTGTGGGGTCGATTTCAAGGTGGGCTATTCGCCTGAGCGCATCAACCCTGGCGACCCTGAACATACGCTGGAGACTATCGTGAAGGTGGTGGCAGGGCAAGACCCTGAAACTACTGAGAAACTCGCAGAGTTGTACGGGCTGGTGGTCAAAGCGGGGATCCATAAAGCCCCCAATATCCGCACCGCCGAAGCGGCGAAGGTTATCGAGAACACCCAGCGCGACCTGAACATCGCCCTGATGAATGAGTTAGCGATGCTCTTCCATCAGCTTGGTCTCAACACGCGCGAGGTGCTGGCATCGGCGCGCACCAAGTGGAACTTCCTACCCTTCGAGCCGGGGCTGGTGGGCGGGCACTGCATTCCTGTTGACCCCTACTACCTCACGCACAAGGCACAGGAGATTGGCTTCCACCCCGAGGTGATTCTTGCAGGGCGACGCACGAACGACCAGATGGGCATCTATGTCGCAAAAGAGACGGTCAAACTGCTGATTCATGCGGGCAGACCCGTGCGAGGTGCAAAAGTGCTGGTAATGGGGCTGGCATTCAAGGAGAATGTGCCCGATGTGCGCGATACCCGCGTGAAGGAGCTGATTGCGGAACTGCAGAGCTTCGGCTGTGAGGTGGAGGTGTGCGACCCATTGGTGGTCGATAGCGACCGCAAACGGCTTGCTTATAGTTGGGTAGAAGGCCCCTTCCACGAGCGCAGGGGCTACTATGATGGGGTCGTGTTAGCCGTGCCCCACCGACAGTTCCGTCAGCACTCACTGGAGGACTATCTCCACCTCTGCTCGGAGGGCGCAACGCCCGTGTTCGTGGATGTCAAAGGGGTCTACTTCAGCGAGGCGCGTGGACGGGAAGACCTGCTCTACTGGAACCTCTGAACCAGCCTACGAATCTCACTCAGGGGGCTGGATGTTGAGGGTCAGCACAGGGCACGAAGGGGTTCGCACCACCTTCTCGGTGACCGAGCCGAACACGAACCGCTTCCAGCCACTACGCCCGTGAGTAGCAATCACGATAAGGTCAATCCCCTTCTCCTTCTGGTAGGCAAGGATTTCATCGGCAGGGTCGCCCCACACGACGCTGGAGAACACCGTAACGGACTTCGGGACACGCTGTTCCACCAGCTCCTGCATCGATCGCTCTGCCGCTTCGCGCAGTTCCATCTCATAAAGCGGTATCTCCACATTCACGGGTACGGGCACCACATGGAGTGGGGGAACCACATGCAGGATGTGGAGTTCCGCTCCGAAGTGCTGTGCCAGCTCTATTGCCATCTCCAGCGCCTCATAGGACGGCTCGCTAAAATCGGTCGGTGCCAAAATCCGCTTGAACGGTAGTCGCATAACTCCCTCCGCCCTAAAGTGTACCTCACTCGGTATACTCTCGATTATGCAGAGGGTTAGACTGTTCATCGGGCTGTTGGGGCTTCTGATGGGGTTGGGAGGGTGTGCCTCGCAAGCTAAGCTCACCGAGAGCCAGCGGATGGAGGCGTTCCAGTTCGTGTGGGAAGAGGTACAACGCTCGCACTATGACCCGAACCTGGGCGGGGTGGATTGGAACGCCGTTCGAGATGAGTTCGCCCCACGCGTGCGCTCAGCGAAAAGCGATGCCGAGTTCTACGCGCTTTTGGACGAGATGGTCAAGCGAGTAGGGCAGTCGCACATGGCGGTTATTCCCCCGAACGCCTATGTTGCAGAGGAGGAGGTGCGCACGCGCGTCGGGATGGGTGATGTGGGACTAACGGTGCAACTGGTGGAAGGGCGACCCCTCATCACGCGCATTCGGAACGGCTCACCCGCCAAGCGCGCAGGCATCCCTCCAGGAAGCGAGATGTTGGCTATCAATGAGGAACCCGTAGAACGCTATTTAGAGCGCATTCGCGAGCGCAAACTCTCCCCCATCGAGGAGCGTATGCAAGTGATGCTCACCTTCATGGCTCTCCTAAGTGGAGAACCGAACACAAAGGTCACGATTCGCTACCGCGACCTGAACGGGCAGGAGCATGCCGTGGAGCTCATCCGCGAACGCCCTCCAGGCGAAATCTCGCAGTTTGGCTATCTGCCCCCTATCCCCGTGCAAGTAGAGAGCCGTCGCTTGCCGGGCAATATCGGCTACATTCGCTTCAACATGTTCATGCCCCCTGTGATGAAACGCTTGCCCGATATTATTCGCAGTATGAAAAATGCACGAGGACTCATCATAGACCTTCGGGGCAATGTGGGCGGGATTGGACTGATGGCAGGGGGTGTCGGCGGCTATTTGGTAGACAAAGAAACCCCGATGGGTGTCATGCGTCTGCGCGCGGGTACTTTCGGTATCGTCGCCAATCCCCAATCGGGAGCCTATCTCGGTCCTGTGGTAATTCTGGTGGATGAGCTGTCTGCAAGCACCTCCGAGATTATGGCGGGCGCACTTCAAGAGGCGGGGCGCGCCACGATTATCGGTCGCCCAACACCGGGCATGGCTCTTCCCTCCAAACTGGTCGCCATTCCCCACGGGGGCTACCTCCAATGTGTGATTGCCGATTTCGAAACCCCTAAAAAGCGTCGCTTAGAGGGGGTAGGAGTCACGCCCGATATTGTTGTAGAACTCAAGCAAGAGGATTTCCGCACCACCGATGACCCCATCCTCCAGCGGGCTGTTGAGTATCTCCAAGCGCAAAGACGCAAATAGTCCCTCACATCAGACTCTGGGGATCGATATCTACATACAGTTGGGCTTGTTCGCGTAGCGTGAGGCTCTCCAGTAGAAGCGCCAGCACCCCGGCGGGTTCACTCTCGGGAGGGAACTTCAGCAGAAGGTGATAGCGCGCCTTGCCCTCCAACCGCTCCAACGGGGCAGGGGCGGGTCCCAACACCTGAAGTAGCTCTGCATCGCTTAGACGCTCCCGCAACTGCACGAGCACACTCTGTGCTTGCAGAGGATTCTCGTGGGTGCTCAGCACATTCACCAGCCGACAAAAAGGGGGATACAACGGCTCGCGTCGCAGTTCCAGCTCATACCGATAGAAGCCCTCGTAATCGTGGTGCTGAGCGCACACAATAGCGGGATGGTCGGGGCAGTAGGTCTGGATAAACACGCGCCCTTGCTGGTCGCGTCGTCCTGCCCGTCCCGCCACCTGCATCAGAAGATGGAAAGTGCGCTCGCTCGCCCGAAAGTCGGGGATTCGCAAGCCCATATCGGCACTCACTACGCCCACCATCTGCACACGGGGGAAGTCCAGCCCACGCGCCACCATCTGCGTGCCGATGAGCACATCAATCTCACCCGCCCGAAACGCCTGAAGCACCTGAAGGGCGCCCATACGCCCACTCATCACATCACGGTCTAAGCGCGCCACACGCAGGTCGGGCAGAATCTGCCGAAGCACCGCCTCTATCCGCTGAGTGCCCACCCCAAAGGGGGCAATCTGCACACCTCCACACTGTGGGCACACGGTCGGTGGGGGCTGACGGTGGTTGCAATGATGACAGCGCAGGGCATAACTACCAGCACGGTGATAGGTGAGCGCAACGGAGCAGTTGGGACAATAGGGCACATGCCCACACTCGCGACAGAGCAAGAAAGGTGCATAGCCACGACGATTCAGAAACAGGATGGCTTGATAGCCTTGCGAAGTTGTCTGGCGAATCGCCTCCAGCATGCGCTGGGTGAGCACAGTGAACTTCCCGCCACGCAGGTCGATGACCTCCACGGATGGCAGAGGGGTTTGTCCCACCCGTTCGGGCATATCAAGCCGTTCCAGCCTGCCCTGTTCTGCTTGATAGAAGGTCTCCAGCGATGGGGTTGCTGAACCGAGCAGGATCACGGCTTGCTCCGCTCGGGCACGCGCATAGGCAAGCGTACGCGCATGATAGGGAGGCACAGCCGACTGCTTGTAAGAGGGTTCATGCTCCTCATCCACCACAATAAGACCGATATTCTGCAGAGGTGCAAACAGCGCTGAGCGTGCGCCCACCACTATCGGGGCTTGCCCCGACCGAATGCGCATCCACTGAGCATACCGCTCGTTGGGGCTGAGCTGACTATGCCACACCGCAACCGGGTCGCCAAACCGCTCTCGGAAGGCGGATACCAGCTGGGCAGTGAGCGCAATCTCTGGCACTAAAAACAGCACGGTGCGCCCAAGACGCAACGCCTCCGCAGAGGCGCGCAGATAGACCTCCGTCTTGCCACTGCCCGTGACCCCATAGAGTAGGAACGGAGCGTAAACACCCTGCGAAAGTGCCGACCGCAGACGCTCTACGGCATACTGTTGGTGGGGGGTGAGCTGAGGGGGTACAAACCCCTCTGGCGTGCGCGGGTAAGTCCGTACGCGTCGTACAAGCCCCTTGGTTTCGAGCGAGCGCAGGCTCTGAAGGTTAGCACCTGTCTCCTCTAACAGCACCTTCATCGGCATGCGCCCCTCGGGGTGAAGAAGTAAGCGAGTCAGCAGGGCGGTCTGTACAGGGGCACGCTCGGCAGTCTCGGAAAAGAAGGACTCTAATCGCCCTGGTTCCTGCACCACCTCTATCCACTCTTCGCCTAACGATAGAGGGGGTGGCGGTTCCAGCTCGTAGGAGGTACGAAGGAGTCCTTTGGCGCGCAGTGCGGGCAGGGCTGAGTTCAGAATTGCGCTGGCAAGCGCGCGCTTGAGCGATTTTAGGCTCATCCGTCCCCCGTGCGCCCGAAGCGTTTCCACTACCATCTGATGGGATCGCGAGCGCAAGGGAAGCACAGGCTCCACCAACTCCACGAGGGTGCGAATCTCGTAGCGTGCCACACTCGGCAACACCGTCTGAACCGCCTCCGCAGGCGAGCAGAGCAGGCTATGCTCTATAACCTGCACCAGTTCCAACAGGCTCCCCTCTACCATGGGCTGGTTCAGCACTCCCTCGATGGGACGAATTTCTATATTAGCCCTCACCCCTTGCCCCTCTCCCTCTGGGAGAGGGGAGTCTGCCCGCCCTATCTCCTTGTGAGAGGAGGGGGTTAGTGGGATGAGGGTTTCCTGCTGAGGATAAACCTTGAATACCACACCTAATGCTAACCGAGTTCGCAAAGGCACGACGACCCCAACGCCTGTCTTGACCTGAGACGCTAAATGCGGAGGGACACCGTAAGTCCAAGTGCGGTATGCCACTTCACCGCCCGTGAGCACCAGCACATCCGCAAGCAGAGGGTAGGGGTGGTCGGTCGTCATGGCGGTAGGATTATACTCGGTGATAGCGTTCAAAACGGAAACACCCCCTCAGCCGATCAGCCGAGGGGGTGTGTTCGGAATAGGTCTGCAATGCGACTTATGGACAGGTGTTCAGGTCTTCCGAGTCGGTGACACCAGTGCCTGGCACGCCGTGCAGGTCATTGTACGGACCGTTTAATCCACTGGGTGTACTCTGAACAGCCTGGAGACCTGCCTCCGAGTTGATGAGACCCTCGTTAGGCAGTTCACGCCAACTGTAGTACCAGCTGTTGGCGCCAACGCGAGTGGTCTGACCATTATAAGCAGTGGCTGGGGTAGGGAACTGCTCACGCGGAGCGATATTCTTGACAGCGTTCCACTTCCACCACTTTGCGTGCCCGTCCACGAAGTTAATCACGACGCCCTCCTTATGGCGTGCCCAAGCGAGGAAGTTGAAATACTCCAGCGGTGCCCGATCCTTGAGGTACCCGTCAGAGAGCATGATGGTGTTGACAGGCGACTCCACGACTGCCATCTTGTTAACGGGAGTGCGTTTTGCCACAACAGGGCAGAAGTTCTCGCCGAACAGACCGAGATTGGGAATATAGCCGACATAGCGGAAAGTGCCCAGTGCAGGGCGTGGAGAGCCAGCATTTTGCACACGCTGGATCCAGTCAACACCAGGACGATAGCTTGGACAAACGAACACATCGGTGTTTTTGATGTAGGGCGCCACAATATCATAAATCGCTACAAGGTGTGTGGCGGAGAAATAGGCACTGGGTGGGAAGGTCTCGTCGTAATCGTTCACATACTGCAGAACCGCCAAAGCCACTTGCTTCTGATTGTTCGTACAACTGGTTTGGCGCGCACTTTCGCGTGCCTGCGCAAAGACGGGAAACAGGATCGCCGCCAAAATCGCAATGATGGCGATCACCACTAACAGCTCTATCAGTGTAAAGCCCTTACGATGCATAGCTCGCTCTGTACCTCCTATTAGTGTTTGAACCCGCATAAAAAGAGGGCGGTTTCCCAAGAAGTTCTGGGAACCGCCTTCTGGGGTTCCCTCATTATACCCTATTTGACCGCTTGTCAAGGGGGTTTGTTCCCCGTATTTTTACGGTATTCGGGGTAAGGTATACTCAGCAAGGGAGATGAATGCGATGGCACCAATCGTACCGAAACGAATCACATTAGAGCCGTTGCATCTGGAAGAGTACCAGTGGAGTGAAGAAGGGTATGTGTTCGTACAAGCAGTTGCAGGGGATCAGCCTTTCCGTCCCCGTCTGTTTCCTGAACTAAGTTTTACCTTATCGGCACTGTAGGAAACTTCCCCTTCAAGGTGAATCCAAGAGCTTACTATGGTAATGCGCAGGTTGATGCTGGGTGTTCTTGCGTGGTGTTGTGCGGTTGTGTTTGCTCAGACCCCTGTGAAGTTTGCCCGATTCCCTGCTCCTTCGCCTGATGGAAAACAGCTCGCCTTCTCGTGGCAGGGTGATATTTGGGTGGTTCCGATAGAAGGAGGCTTAGCTCGGCGTCTCACGGTACACTCTGCCTACGACTTCGCCCCTATCTGGTCGCCTGATGGTACGAAAATCGCCTTCACTTCCGACCGACACGGCAACGACGATGTGTTTGTGTTAGACCTCATCACGGGCGAGATACGACGCCTCACATGGTTTTCGGGGCGCGACCGTGCAGTGGGCTGGCTCCCTGATAGTTCGGGGGTAATTTTTGAATCGCGTCGGGATTGGGAACCGTATGGAGCCGAGTTTGTCGCCTATGTCGCTCCCCTCTCTGGCGGTACTCCCTATCGCCTGCACGATGTGGAGGGAATCCCTGTTGCGCTGGCGCCCGATGGGAAACGGATAGCGTTCGTCCGACGCGACAGCGCATGGTGGCGCAAGGGCTACAAAGGCAGTGCTCAGGGCGACCTCTGGCTGGGTACACTCGGCACAAAGCAGTTTACACGCCTCACGAACACCGACACGCCCGATACATTTCCCCTCTGGTCTGCCGACGGGCGTACGCTCTACTTCGTATCTGAAAGGGACGGCACTTTCAACCTTTATGCGATGGATGTTGCCACGAAGCGCACTCGCCAGCTCACCACCTTCAAAGGCGATGGCGTGCGATTCCCTCAAATTGATGCTCAAGGCACAGTCATCACCTTCGAGCAAGGGATGGATGTGTGGAAGCTCGACCTGCGCACGGGCAAGTATGAGCCTATCCACATCGAAGTGCCTGCGATGGACAGCCGAACGCCTACCGAGGTGATTCGAACCTTTTCAGCGAATGTCTCCGACTATGCAATCGCTCCTGAGGGCAAAGAGGTGGCATTTGTGGTGCGGGGCGAGGTGTTCGTTACCCGATTTCCCGAAGGGGGCAACCCGACCACCAACCTCACGAAGACTGTAGAGCCAGAGGAGGGCATTGCTTGGAGCAAGGATGGCAAGTGGGTCCTCTTCGCTGGTGAGCGGGATGGTCAAACCGACCTATTCCGCCTCACCTCCGATGACCCTGGCGAACCCCGCCTGCGTCGCGCCACACGCCATAAGATTGAGCAACTGACCCAGACACCTGAAAGCGAGACGCGCCCCACACCCTCGCCCGATGGCAAATGGCTGGCTTTCGTTCGCGGTCAGGGCAACCTTGTGATTATGGACTTAGAGACCCGCGAAGAGCGTGTCCTTATCGAATCGTGGACCCTCGGCAACCTTGTGTGGTCGCCCGACAGCAAATGGATTGCCTACGACCAAAACGACGAAAACTACAACTCGGATATCTGGATTGTGTCTATTGAGGGAGGCAAGCCGGTGAATATCACGCGTCACCCGCGCAACGACTATGCGCCCTCGTGGTCTGCGGATGGGCGCGCCATCGCCTTCCTCTCCGAGCGTGATACCGATGTGGTGAATGTGTTCCACCTCTACTTGCGGAAGGAAGATTTCGAACGCACTAAAGCCGACCGCGAGGACGAGGAAGACCATAAGCACGATGCCCCCAAGAAAGCCGACGAGAAAAAGGAGGAGAGCAAGGAGCCTCCCGCCGTCACGATCGATTTTGAGGATATTCACTTGCGGATACGCGCGGTGACACGCTTTACCAGCAGTGTGCGTGAGGCGGTTATCTCGCCCGATGGCGAGCAGATAGCCTTCGTCTCGGCTCACCAAGGTCAACCAGACCTCTACCTTATCAAGGCAGACGGTTCCGACGAGCGTCGGCTTACGACGGGTGGGCTATCGCCCAGCAATCTTCAGTTCAGCAAAGATGGCAAGATGCTCTACTTTATCAGCAGGGGGCGCATCCAACGGGTTGCTACCACTGGCGGAACGCCCCAAGCTACCAACACCGAGGTGCGCATCACCATCAATGAGCCTGCTGAACGCCTCTATCTATTCGACGCTGTGTGGCGCACGCTCAATGAGACCTTCTACGACCCCAACTTTCACGGCGTCGATTGGCAGGCGATGCGCATGAAATATCGCCCCTATGTGCCGTTCGCACAATCCGACCGCGATCTGACTGCGGTCGTGATGATGATGCTGGGCGAATTGAAATCGTCGCATGTGAGCTTCTCGAAGGGTGGGGGTGAATCCCCTGCTCAGCGTTCCGAGACAGGCATGCTGGGCGTGGTGTTCGGTAATCAGCGGGAGGGCGAAGGTCTGCTGATTGAGCGTGTTCTGCCCAACACGCCCGCTTCGCGCAAGGATGTGAACCTCCAGCCCGGTGAGCGCATCCTTGCGGTCAACGGCAAACCCATCACGCCCATTACCAACATCTGGCAACTGCTGGACAACATGGTGGGCGAGCGAGTGGAACTTCGCGTGCGTCAGCCCGACGGCAACGAGCGCACCGTATTCCTGCGTCCTATCTCTATCACAGAGTTCAACAACGCCCGCTATCAGGATTGGGTGGCGCAAAAGCGTCGGTATGTGGAAGAGAAGAGTGGGGGCAAGCTGGGCTATGTGCATATTCAGGCGATGGGCGAGCAGAGCCTGCGCGAGTTCGAGCGCGACCTCTACGCAGTGGCTTATGGCAAGCAGGGACTCATCATCGATGTGCGATTCAACGGTGGGGGACGCACCGCCGACTATCTCTTCGGCATCCTGCATGTGCCCCGTCATGCTTACACTGTGGGGCGCAACGGCAAACCGGGCTATCCAATCGACCGCCTGCCCCTTGTGCCGTGGCATAACCCCACTGCGGTGCTGTGCAACGAGCGCAGTTTCAGCAACGCCGAAATCTTTGCGCATGGCGTCAAGACGCTGAAACGCGGTCCCCTTGTAGGCATGCCCACAGCGGGCGGTGTAATTAGCACAGGCTCGCGCACCCTGATGGACGGCAGTCGCGTCAGCACTCCGGGTAGGGGCTGGTACACCATCGATAAGCACCTCAACTTAGAAGGCAACGGCGCCCAGCCCGACTACCTCGTGGAAGACCAGCCCGAAGACCTGATGGAAGGTCGCGACCGCCAGCTGGACAAGGCGATCGAGGTGCTGATGAGGCAGGTTCGCTAAGGGCTACCAACCTCCTACACAGATGAACGGTGCCCAGTAGTAAGGATGGGCATACTCAGGCATCTGCTTGAGCGTAAGAGAAGCGGAACGGAGCGCCTCGCTGGGCGATTTGCCATTGGCAATCTGCTTATAGAATTCGCCCATCAGCCGAGCCGTGCTCTCATCGCTTACCTTCCACTGGCTGAGCACTTGGGTCGGTACGCCTGCAGAGCATAGCACCCAGATCATGCCCATCGTGCCCTCGCCTGGGCGCGCCGCGCCCCGCCCGCTCTCACAAGCGGACAGCACGACCATCTCGGCACTGAGGGGGATCTCCATCAGCTCGCGCGCAGTTAAAAGACCATCCTCCTCTGAATCGGCATCGGGTTGGGCTAACAGAAGCCCACTTTGTAGCGGGGTGACCATACTAAAGTAGCCATGGGTAGCGAGGTGGATATAGCGGTAGTGGCTCATCCGCTCCTTCAGGGTCTTCTCCTGGGCTTCGCGTCCAGTCAAGATAGTAGCGTTCATGAACAACGCTCGGATGGTTTCTGCCTCTTTTTGAGTATGGGGTAGCGGAGAGACACTCAAGGATGAGCCGATGAGGTATGTTCCCGCAACATCGCGTGCGCCTGTCGTAAGCGGTCGAGCGCCTGTCGTAAGTGGACGCGCCCCTGTCGTGAGGGGTCGTGCGCCAGTAGTGAGCAAACGCGCCCCGATGGTGATTGGTCGCGCCCCTATCGTAAGCGGTCGCGCCCCTATCGTAAGCGGTCGCGCGCCTGTCGTAAGCGGTCGCGCACCTGTCGTAAGTAGACGCGCCCCCACCGTAATTGGGCGAGCCCCAACCGTTATGAGGCGTGAACCGACCATTATAGGACGTGAGCCTTTCACAAGTGGGCGTGAGCCTTTCAAAAGAGGGCGTGAACCCACCGTGAGTGGACGCGACTGCTCAAGAAACGCCAAAGAGAGACGACCGAAGTCGGGATTTGCAACCACGAGCATGCTCTCGGTGGGGCGAGGGCGTGCTTGGGCGAGCTCTTGGCTCCGCATCGCGATTGCAATCGTGGCACTGGGCGCGTAGGCAATCGTATAGTGTTCTCCCAAGAACCCCCGATTGGTTTGAATCGCTTGAAACGGCACATCCCACAGCTCGACATCGGGGCAGATAATCAGGAGACGCTTCTCTGCCCAGCGGGTGCGGGCAGGTTCCAGAAGGATGCGCTCCAGCCTGTTGGAAAGCTCGGCATAGTCCCCATTCGGGACTGCGCAGGTAAGCACGAACGATTCGGTCAGCTCCGCGAGCGGTTGCCCCTCCGTAAAGATGGGGTGTGCCGTCAGATGGGGTTTGCCCTGCTCGTTTGAGAGGCAGAAAAGCATTAATGCGCTTCCTCCCTCCGTCGTACGGGTCAAATGGACATACTCAAGAAGCACTGCATCGCTTGGCAGGCTCTGAGCAATTTCCTGCAGGGTAGCCGTGCGCGCTCCGCTTTGGGTAGCGAGATGAGGATAACGCGCATAGAGGCGGTCGTAGAAGGCTTGCAAATCCAGTTCCGCTTGTCGTGCCTCTTGGCTGAAGAGGTCAATCAGTGCCTTATCATCAGGGTTATCGGGGTTGGCAACCGCGCGCACCGCAAGCAGATTCTGGTTGGCACGGTCGAGCCGAAACCGAAGGGCGCGCTCTTGTTGGCGTTCCTCTTCCGAAAGCTTGATAGAGGTGCGTCCGCTCGCCAGGAGTTCATTCAAAGTACGTGCTTTCGACCTCTGTGCCAGCTCGAAGGCAGACTCGAGCCCTCCCTCCTGAACCAGCAGGTAGATGCAAGTGGCGTATAGCCCCTGACGCTGGGCTTGGAACGCAATCCGCCCTTCAGAGAGGGGAGAGGTCTGTTCACGCAAGCGTTCTGCGCGCTCGATAGCTTGCTGATAGCACTCTAATGCTTTGCGTCGCTCCCCTATTTTGACATAGGCAGTGCCTTGATTGGAGAGGGCTATCATCTCCCCGTTGAGGTCGCCAATTTCGGCATAGAGGGTACGAGCGGTTTCAAGCGCGCTCAGGGCTTCCGAATAGCGGTTAGCGCGGATGTGGAGCAAGCCGAGGTTGGTGTGAATATTCGCTTGGCTTTGTCGGTCGGAATGGGCACGAGCCAGGGTGAGGGCTTGCAGATACTGCTTTTCAGCAGATTGGGGTTGGTCGTTCGCATCCAGATTAGCAAGAGCGGTTAGCGCAGAGATTTCTCCGCGTACATAGCGAAGGGTTCGGCTATGTTCCAAGGCGCGCTGGAAGTAGTCCCTCGCTTTGGCGGAATCGTTTAGGGTTCGGTAGAGATTGCCCACTCCCAAGTAAGCGACCACCACTTCCTTGCGCAGGGGGTCTTTGAGGCGAAGTTCTAACGCTTGCAGATAGTAGTTCAACGCCAGTTCAGGCTGACCCATACTGAGGTAGAGCGAGGCGATCCCAGAGAGGGCAAGCGCTTCCGTTTCGGGGTTGGGAGACTCCTTGCACACTGCAAGGACTTGCTCGTAGGCACTTAGGGCGCCTTGCCACTGTCCTGTAGCGTGCAGGAGATTCCCGATATAGCGCAGGCACTCCGCTTGGCGGGGCTTATCGTCCAGTTCCCGCCAGATGTTCAAGGCGTCCCGCATCATGCGGAGCGCAGAGGTGGTGTCGTAGAGGGCGTAATAGACAAGCCCAATTCCTTGAAGGGTGTGTGCCTCCTCGTATCGGAGTTTCAGCGAGCGGTTGAGGCGCAGGGCGTTTTGATAAGCCGAAAGCGCCTCCTGAGCGTTACCGAGGTTCGTGTAGGCAACCCCAAGACTTCGCCAAGCGGTTGCTTCGCCTCTCGAATCGTTCAGAGATTGCCACAGGGAGAGCGCTTGCTGAAGGGAGGCGACCGCTTCGTGGGGTTTTCCCAAGTCGATGAGAGCAACTCCTAAAGCGTGCAGAGCAGAGGCTTCTCCACCCTTATCGCCAAGCGTGCGAGCGCGTTCGAGGGCTAACTGATACCGAGCAAGTGCCTCTTGTGCCTGCTCCTGTTGACGCGCACGGTTGCCTTGCTGGATGAGGTCTGCCACTTCGGGCTGTACCATCACCTGAGCGGGCATCAGGGCTACCAAACATCCTATGAGCCATCCAACTGCTATTATCCGCATCATCAAAAAACGGTAGTCTCCCTCTAAACCGTTGATGGTAAAATAACCGCCAGAACGTGCTTGGGGAGGGAGACGATGAAAATGCAACTAGTCAAGGTGGGTCAGT
>FWWM01004581.1_pt1 | contig 31956 bp, 28 predicted proteins | sample 2228351 | NCBI WGS metagenome assembly FWWM01 (sample SAMEA103939774, study PRJEB20133) | metagenome | reverse complement strand
ATGGTTGCACCCGTCCCCCGGGACGGGTGAGGATTGAAACTTGCCATTTTTTTCCCACCTCCGCTGATATTCGGGTTGCACCCGTCCCCCGGGACGGGTGAGGATTGAAACATTTTATCCGCTGCAAACATAGAGCCAACATCGGGTTGCACCCGTCCCCCGGGACGGGTGAGGATTGAAACCGCGCCATTCCGTAGGGGCAATCCCTTGTGGTTGCCCCTCGCCGCTGTGGTTGCCTCTGACCCCGCTGGTTGCCCCTAACCGCGATCAAGGACCGACGCATCCTTTTTGCGGGGCAGACACAAGGTCTGCCCCTACATGTCCGTTCCGCAGGGCAGACACAAGAGGGCAGACACAAGGTCTGCCCCTACATGCCCGTTCCGCAGGGCAGACACAAGGTCTGCCCCTACCCCTGCTGCAGGTTGACGCCCGACCCCTGTAACCGATATAATGTTCACGCGAAATACTGGAAACGGGAGTTGCAAGCGTGAAGCTCAAAATCGGTTTGCCAAAGGGCAGTCTGCAAGAGGCAACCTTTGAACTGTTCAAGAAAGCAGGGTTCGATTTCCATGTGTCCATGCGCTCCTACGAACCCACGGTGGACGACCCGGAGCTGGAACCCTGGCTCATCCGCCCGCAGGAGATTCCTCGCTATGTGCAGGACGGCGTGCTGGACGTGGGCATCAGCGGGAAGGACTGGATCGAAGACAACGGCGTAGACGTGATCGAAGTCGCCGACCTGACATATTCCAAAGCCACCCGCAACCCCGTGCGGGTGGTGCTGGCGGTGCAGGAAAGCAGTCCTGTGGAGAGCGTCAAGGACCTGCACGGCAAGCGTATTGCCACCGAATACGTGCGCCTGACCGAACGTTATCTGCAACAGCACGGCGTGCAGGCAAGCGTGGAGTTCTCCTGGGGCGCGTGCGAGGTGAAGGTGCCCGTGCTCGCCGACGCTATCGTGGTGAATACCGAGACGGGCAGTAGCCTGCGCGCCCATAACCTGCGCATTGTCGATACCCTTCTTGTCTCCACCCCGCGCCTCATCGCCAACAAGCAGGCTTGGCAGGATGCGTGGAAGCGCGAGAAGACCGAGAACATCGCCATGCTGTTGACCGCGGCGCTGAATGCGGGCGCGCTGGTAGGGCTGAAGATGAATGTGGAGAAAAGCAAACTGCCTGCGGTGCTGGGCGTGTTGCCCGCGCTGAAGAACCCCACCATCTCGCCGCTGTCGGACGAAGGCTGGGTGGCGGTGGAGACCATTCTCGAGAGCAAGCAGGTGCGCGACCTCATCCCGCAGCTGAAACGCGCGGGCGCACAGGGCATCGTGGAGTATCCCCTCAACAAGGTGATTTACTGACCATGATTGCGCACGTGCGCGGCACGCTGGTGGAGAAAGACACGACGTCGGTGGTGGTGGATGTGAACGGCGTCGGCTACCGCGTGCTGGTGCCCGAAACGGTGTCGGCGAATCTGCCGCCGGTGGGTGAGCAGGTGCACCTGCTCACCACCTTCACCGTGCGCGAGGAGGAGATGAGCCTCTACGGGTTCCTCACCGCCGAACAGCGCAGGCTCTTCGAAATGCTCATCAGTGTCAACGGCGTGGGACCCAAAGCCGCGCTCAGCCTGCTGAGCGTCATGGACGCCGAGCAGCTGGCGATGGCGATAGCGGGAGAAGACATCAAACGCCTGACCACCGCGCCCGGCGTGGGCACCAAAATCGCCCAGCGTATCGCCATGGAGCTGAAAGACCGTGCGGCAGAGATAGCCTGGCAGCGCAAGGTGGACCGCCTCGCGGCGAAGGGCAAACCGCTCCCCTCCGACAGGCTGGAGGATGCTGTGGAGGCACTGATGGCGCTGGGATACAGCCGTACCGACGCCCGCCGCGCGGTGGAATCCGCCGCCAGGGGGCTTCCCGCCGACGCCGATACCGCCGCGCTGGTGCGAAGCGCTCTGCAGGTGCTGACCACAGGTGGACGCACGTAACGTCTTTCCAGCCGCAACCGTCTAATAGGTAGACAGATGTTTATAAGGGACGCACCATGCGCCGAAACGATGACGCCGAAGAACAGCGAATAGTGACCCCGCGCCGACGGGTGGAAGAGGTGGAGGACGAGCTCAGCCTGCGCCCACGCTGGCTTCGTGAGTTCATCGGGCAGGCGCGGCTCAAGGAGAACCTTGGTATCTTCATCGAGGCGGCACGTCAACGCGGGGAGGCGCTCGACCACGCCCTGCTCTACGGTCCGCCCGGGCTGGGCAAGACCACCATCGCCCACATCATCGCCAACGAGATGGGCGCACCTATCCGCTCCACCTCCGGTCCCGCCATCGAGCGACCGGGCGACCTCGCGGCGATACTGACCAACCTCGAACCCAACAGCGTGCTATTTATCGACGAGGTGCACCGCCTCAGCCGACCGGTGGAGGAGATACTCTACCCGGCGATGGAGGATTACCAGCTGGACCTGGTCATCGGCAAGGGACCGGCAGCGCGCACGATCAAGCTCGACCTGCCGCCTTTCACGCTGGTGGGCGCCACCACCCGCGCGGGGTTGCTCACCTCGCCGCTGAGGGCGCGTTTCGGCATCGTGCTGTACTTCCAGTTCTACACGCCGGAGGAGCTGGAGACCATCGTCTTGCGCTCGGCAGAGATACTGGACGTGCCTATCGAGCGCGAAGGAGCCGCGGAGATCGCCCGCCGTTCGCGTGGCACCCCACGTATCGCTAACCGGTTGCTCCGGCGCGTGCGCGACTATGCGCAGGTGCGAGGCGACGGCATCATCACCCGCCAGATCGCCGATGAAGCCCTGCAACTGCTGGAGGTGGACACGCTGGGGCTGGACGAGTTCGATCGTCGCTTCCTGAAGCTGATTATTGAGAAGTTCGACGGCGGACCGGTGGGCATCGACACCCTCTCCGCCGCCACGAACGAGGAACGAGACACTATCGAGGACGTGTACGAACCTTTCCTGATACAGATAGGCTTGTTGAACCGCACCTCGCGGGGACGGGTGGCAACTCGCCTCGCGTATGAGCACCTGGGCGTCCTGCCACGCAGCGAAAGCCATCAACAGCGCCTGCTATAGGGGGTGAGAGCGATGTTCTGCACGCAATGCGGTGCGTACAACACAGAAGACAGCCGGTTCTGCCACCAGTGCGGGCATCGGTTACAGCCGGAGCGCAAAATGCCTCCAATAGACGAAAGCGCATTTCAGATCGACTCGCCCGAACAACAGCAGAAGATTCAGCAATTGCTGGACGAGGCGCTGGCGCACGAATCGGAGGGACGCCTGCACGAGGCTATCCTCGCCTGCGAGGGCGTGCTGGTGCTCGACCCCGCCAACACCTCGGCGCACTCCCTTCTCGGACTGATTTACGAGAAACAGGGTGACCTGCAGAAGGCGGTTGCGGAGTACGAAAAGGTAGTCGCTCTCAACCCCGACAGCGCTGCCGACCGCGCCAAGCTGGAGGAACTGCGCCGTCGCCTGCGAATGCCGTCACCCAGAGTGCCTGCCCAAGAGCCGAACCAGGCGCCCCTGCTCATCGGCATCTTCGTCGCGGTGGCACTGTTTGTGCTGGGGCTGGCGGCGATGAACTATCCACAGCGACCGAAACGCACGGAACCCCAACCGCAGGCTACCACGCCAGCACAAACCGCCCCGCAAGCCGGCTACACCGCGCCCGGCTGGTACCCATACACCGCGCCAGGCTACACCCCCGGCTATACCCAGCCGATGGAGACTGCGCCCGCCCAACCCCAGCCTGCTGTGCCCCAGCAGGGAAACACGGCACCACGTGCCTCGTCCGCCCCACGCCCAGAGCGGTTGCCTCTGCCTCCCCTACCCCCGCTGACGGTGACGCCGTCGCAACCGGCGACCTCAGCTGGCGCCAACAGGCAACCCCCGGCGAACGGAAGAACGGAACAACCTGCCTCAGCCAGCTCGATCGTGATGCCCGACGTGCCCCTGCAACCGGGGACACCGCCGCAACCTGCAGGGCGTCAGCCTGTGATGGAGATTACGGTGCGACCAGGAACCGGTGGGGGCAGTGGTGTGGTAGCGCCTCCGCCTGCCTCGATGGAATCGGAAGACCTGATGCGGGTGGCGCAACAGCACCAGCTGGCAGGCAGATACCGCGAGGCGGTTGCTCTCTACCAGAAGGCTCTGCAGGGCGCGGGCGACAAAGGCTTCGTCTACCAGCAGATCGGGCTGTGCTACCAGCGATTGGGCGAGCTGGACAACGCCCGCAACGCCTACATGCAGGCGATCACCGAGTATGAACGCCAGATCGCGGCGAACCAGAACGTGGAACGTGCCAGGCGTGGTCTGGAGGCAGCCAAACAGGGACTGGCAGCATGTGGAGGTTAGCAACGATGGCGATTCACCAGCTGGTAACCGTAGCCGGATGCAGGCATCGCATCCATTGGATGCTTGTCTGCCTGCTTTGCCTGGCAACGCTTACAGCTTCCGCCCAGCTGCCCGCCCGCCGACCGCTGGTAGTCATCTTTCCCGAAAAAGTGGAGGTCAAAAAAGACCAGCCTGACCCCAATATCGGTATTGCCACGCCGCTGGCGGAACAGCTGGAAGCCACCCGCCGCGTGGATGTACTGATATACGACCCCGCCGCCTCCTATATCCAGCGGCTGGTGCAGGAAGGCGCTCTTCAGCCTGCGGACGTCAGCGCGCAACCGTCTGCCGACCAGAAGAAGCGTATCGTACAGGCGCTCGAAGGTGAGTACGCGTTGACCGTGCGCGCTGTGTGGTCGGATAAGCCTCCGGTGATGTCTCGCGCTCCACGTGGCAAGAAAATAGACCCTGTTCTCCTCCAGAACCTGCCAACCAACCTGGTGATTCAAGTTCAGGCATGGTGGACGCCCGTGCGCGGGGGACGAACGTGGCAGGTGCAGATAGAAAGCCAGCCGGTGCAGAGGGCAATGCCGGGTGGAGGCATGACGGTAGACCCCGTGAGCACCGCCCGCACCGCCGCCAGCAACCTCATCGCGAGGCTCATCGCTGAGCCGCTGGCAACCCTCGCGCGGGTGGATGTGACTCAGGCGGAAGCTCAGGCAAACATCCCCACAGGCAGAACCTCTGCCGAAGACGCCACTGCCCTTATGAAGCAGTTCCTCGAGGAAGGGCAGAAATACGAAAAAGCGGGCGACTTAGCCAACGCGGTGGAGGCGTACCGGCGCGCGATCGACGCCCGCCCGACCGATCCCGAACCGCGCAGGCGACTGATGGCAGTGCTCCTGCAGAGAGGGCTGGAAAACGTGGCGGTCGAGGAAGGAATGCGCGCCGTGCAGGTGGTATCCGACGCTACGCCTCTCCTGCTGGAGCTGGCAGACGCCTACATGCGGTCAAACCGTCTGGACGACGCCGAGGTCACCTACCGTCGGATGCTGGAACGCGACCCGCAGAATGTTTCCGCATGGCTCCATCTGGGCGACCTGATGTGGAACCGCGCACGCATCCCGGAGGCTGAGGAGTGCTATTCGCAAGCGGCTCAGTGTGCCCCCACCAGCACCGAGCCGTTGATGCGTCTGGCAAAGCTCCACCTCGCCCGCGGGCAGTATGGGCGCGCCCGGGAAACGGTCGCCACGCTCTATACGCTGGTGCCTGAGGAAGACGAAACCCGGCGCGGGCAGATATATACCACGCTGATCGATGGGGCGGAGACCGGCATCACTCAGATAGCTCAGCGCATACAGGAAGCCATCGCCTCATATACCAACGGCGATGTGACGCTGGAGACCCTCTTCCGCACATTGAAAGCACTGGAAACGCAGGGCAACGACCTCCGGCAGTTCATGCAGTCTCTCAAGCCCATTCCCCGCCTGCTGGACGCCCACAACCGCTTCCTGCTCGCCAGCAGTTTGCTTCAGCAGTCGCTCGGCAGTCTGCTCTCCTTCGCGGAAAGCAAGGAGACGCGCTTTCAGGAAGAGGGAATGCTGTTGCGCAGTGAGGCTTTACGAGAGCTGTCCACCGCCTCGCGTTCGTTGCGTGCCAGCACAGTCAGATAGAAAACAGAGGAGGTGGGCGTAACGATTACCCACCTCCCTGCTCATTTACGCCTTGCGCCGCGAGCGCAAAAGCAGTGTAGCCACCCCGGAACCGAGTATCACCAGCGACGCGGGCTCGGGTACTGCCTGGTAAATATCCAGCCGGTCGATGGTGCCAGCGGGCGAAGCGGGCGTATGTCCGCTTACCACGAACAGCAGTAACCTGCCATCTGCCGTGCGGTAGGGGAAGGCGTTGATCAGGTTATGCCGGTACTCCCCCAAGCTCACACCATCCTCCGTGACCTCAGACCCGTCCAGCTGCACGACCAGCGTGCCATCGAGCGTGGTCAGGAAGAGCCTGTTGGTCTCCGCGCTGACGGTTGTCGGACGGCGGTTGTACGCCAGCAGGTCACCGAGCGCAGGAAACACATCCGACGCTGGCACGTAAGTAATCGTGGCTTGCTGGAAGTTGCCCTCATCTACCGACACGACGGCTGACGGAGTACCGTACTCATCTACTCCCAGCCGTTCCGCCCTGAAGACGCCGTCGTTCGCGTCGTTCGACGCGCGATGAAAGTAGACGTCCCCGTTGGGAGCAAAGGCGATGTCGCGCAGGAACGTGGGCATTACTGCATTCGATGTGCCAAGCAACTCGCCCATTTCCAGTGAGAATCGCTTAATCGGCTGAGCAGCTGCCGTGCTCAGCGAGGTGACGGCAAGGCTTGGCCCCGTCCCGCCGTACCCGGGGTCGATCTCCAGCGTGTCGTAGCGAGAGAAGCCCGCTTCCCCAAGAGTGAGGACACCATCGCCAGCCCAGCCGGTCACCAGGGTGCCATCCGGCGCGAACTTGCGGATAGCGCTGTCGGGGCTTGTGCCCTGCCCCAGCCCGGTGCCCAGATAGAGATAACCATCGTGATACACCAGCCGGGTATCCCGAGCGCCACCCGCCGCTGACAGAGCGATGATGCGGCTGACTCCGGGAGTTGAGGCGTTTACGGTGCCGCTGGTCAGGCTCAGCACGTTATCGAGTCGGACGACACCGACAGTCCCCAGCCCCGATTGTGAGCGGAAGCCTGCCAGATAGGCGTTGCTACCGTCAAACGCTACGTCGATGACCGCATCGCCTGCTCCGTTGGCGCTCCCGTCGAACAGGGCAGATACGTTAAACGCCTTCAGGTGTTTGAACAGGGTCTGCCCCTGGGAGGGAGACGCTATCAGCAGTCCCGCGAGCAGCGCCACGACAACAAACCAGCGAAAGCGCCAGAGCATTGTGAAACCTCCTTTCAGGCTGTGCCGTTATATAACGCTCGCGCTTACATTGTAAGGAGATAGCGTGGAGATAGGAACTGGTAAAATTACCAGTTTTTTGGGACACAGCCGGAGGGCGTTTGAACGTAGCACGGGCGTCCCCGCCCGTGTATACCAACACCCGTTTTGTTGACCGCATCGTGTCGTCGGGAGCGGGGAAACCGCGACTCGAATACGGGCAGGATGCCCCGGCTACGTGATTTTCCAAACACACTTGCATGAGCGAGAAACGACGAAGGGACTAACAGTGTCAAGCTACACCGGCGCCGACAATGGGAACTCGCGCACAGGCGTATACTGCGAGCCGTTGGGATGGAGTACACTCTGCATCAGCACAAAAGAGCGCACCTCCACCACTCCGAGAGGTTCATCGGGTAGCGAGGATAAAAGCTTTTCTATAACCTGAGCGGGCGGAGGCTCCTTGATGCGTCCCACCGTGATGTGCGAGCGAAACGGCTTGTCCTCTGAGGGGAAACCACGCTGTCGCAACTCGCGCTCGAGATGTCGTGCCAAACAGTGGAGCTCCTCTACCGGCTCCTGCACGCCCACCCACAGCACCCGCGCCCGACGGGTATCCGGGAAAGCACCAGCCCCTCGTACCACAAACCGAAACGGCGCATGTTGCCGCGCAACGCTCTCCCCCGCCTCGATAGCCCTCTGCAAACCAGTATCATCCTGCTCGCCCAGAAAGCGCAGAGTGAGATGGAGATTCTCCTCTTTCACCCACGAGATGCGCTGTCCCGCCAGGGCGCGTTTCATCGCCTCCTGCACAAGCCCAACGCGGCGCTTCATACAGTTCTCCATCAACACGGCAAAGAACAGGCGCATCATAACAGCTCCTCTCTGAGCATCACCAGCGCGGCTTGCGACGCCCGCCACTTGATCTCGCTACGCCTGCCGAGGAAGCGATGCTCCCGCACGCGCGTGCCCGACGGCGTCGCCACAGCGATATAGACCAGACCCACGGGCTTCTCAGCAGTACCGCCAGTGGGACCGGCTATGCCTGTCGTGCCGATGCCGTAATCGGCTCCTGTCAGCCGACGAATGCCTTCCGCCATCGCGCACGCCGTGGGTTCACTCACCGCTCCATGCTCCTGAAGCACCGCTTCCGGCACGCCCAGCAGTCGAACCTTTAATTCGTTGCTGTAGGCGACGACTCCCCCTATCATTGCCCGAGAACTGCCGGGCACCTCCGTCAGCCGATGCCCGATAAGACCTCCTGTGCAGGACTCGGCGACCGCAACCGTTGCCCCCTTTGCCCACAGCAGCTCCATCACCGCCTGCTCCAGGGTCTGGTCGTTCACCCCGTAGATGGCGTTGCCTAATCGTTCGCGAATCTGCCCTTCCATCTGCGCAATCATCTCTTCTGCCTGCGCGGGCGAGGGCGCGCTTGCGGTGATGCGCAGATGCACCTCCCCCGTCTTCGCGTAAGGCGCAACCGTGGGGTTGGAACCCTGCATCAGGTCTTTGATGCGGTCTTCCACCAGCGACTCGCCCATTCCGCACACGCGCAGCACGCGCGACAGAATCACGCCCGGCGCGCCCCCTGCCCTCTCGCGCAGGTAGGGCAGAACATACTGGTCAAACATGGGTATCAGCTCGGCAGGAGGACCGGGCAGAGCGATAACCGCTTTACCGTCCTTTTCGGTAATCAACCCGGGTGCCGTGCCGTTGGGGTTTGGCAGGGGACGCGCGCAGGCAGGGCGATACGCCTGACGCAGGATGCTCTCCACCATCGGGTAGCCGCGCTGACGAAACTTCTCCTGCAGTTCCGCCTGAAGGTCGTGGTCGAGAATGAGCGGTTCGCCCAGAGCGGCGGCGATGCCCTCGCGCGTCAGGTCGTCCATGGTGGGCCCCAGCCCGCCGATGGTGATTACCACGTCCGCCCGCGACAGCGCCAGCTTCAGTGTCTGCGTCAGCCGTTCGAGGTTGTCGCCAACCGTCTGCCGGAAATACACCCTGTAGCCCACCTCCGGCAGGCGCGAGCTGATATATGCTGCGTTCGAGTCCACAATCTGCCCCATCAGCAGTTCCGTACCCACCGAGACAATCTCCGCAATCATCGCCGCCTTCCCCCTCTGTGGTTCACGCATCTATCCTTTCGCCATCTGCCTCAGCACCATCTGCAGGATTCCGCCGTGGCGGAAGTACTCCACCTCCACCGGCGTGTCGATTCGCGCGATGGCGCTGAAGCTTTTCTCGTTGCCGTTCTCGTCGCGGGCGATAACCGTTATCTGCTTTCGCGGCTGGAGGTCAGCGATGCCCAGAATCGTGTATCGCTCACGCCCGGTTAGCCCCAGCGTCTCGCGGTTTTCACCCGGCTGGAACTGCAACGGTAACACGCCCATCCCCACCAGATTACTGCGGTGGATGCGCTCGAAGCTCTCCGCCAGCACCGCCCGCACACCCAGCAGGATAGTGCCCTTTGCCGCCCAGTCGCGCGAGGAGCCGGAACCGTACTCCTTGCCTGCAATCACCACCAGCGGAATGCCTTCCTGCTTGTAGCGCATCGCTGCCTCGTAGATGGGCAGGGTCTCGCCCGACGGGAAGTGCACGGTAACTCCGCCTTCCGTGCCCGGCACCAGCAGGTTCTTGATGCGGATGTTGGCAAAGGTACCGCGCATCATCACCTCGTGGTTGCCGCGGCGCGCGCCGTACGAGTTGAAGTCCTGCGGCTGAACCCCTCGCGCAATCAGATACTGCCCGGCGGGACTGCTGACCGGAATCGAGCCTGCCGGAGAGATGTGGTCGGTGGTGATGGAGTCGCCGAAAACCGCCAGCACATGGGCATCGTGGATGTCACTCAGCACGCCCGGCTCCGGCGACATGTCTACGAAGTACGGTGGCTCCTGAATATAAGTGGAATCCGCGTTCCACTGATACAGGCTACCCTCAGGCACGGGCAGATCCTGCCAGAACTTGTCGCCCGCGAACACCCTGCTGTACTGTCGGCGGAACATCTCTGCGTCTAGCGACTCGCGAATCGTCTGGCGTATCTCGTCCTGCGAGGGCCAGATGTCGCGAAGGTACACCGGATTGCCCTCCCGGTCTGTACCGAGCGGTTCGTTCAGCAGGTCGATGTCCATCGTGCCCGCCAGTGCGTAGGCAACCACCAGCATCGGCGAGGCGAGGTAGTTGGCGCGAACCACGGGATTGATACGTCCCTCGAAGTTACGGTTCCCGCTCAGCACCGCAGACACCACCAGATCACCCTCCCTCACTGCACGGGCAATCTGTTCGGGCACGGGGCCGCTGTTACCGATGCAGGTCGTACAGCCGTATCCGACCACATGGAAGCGCAACTGCTCCAGATAGGGTATCAGCCCCGACGCCTGCAGATAGTCGGTCACCACGCGCGAACCGGGCGCAAGGCTGGTCTTCACCCAGGGCTTCGTTTGCAATCCGCGCTCCACCGCCTTCTTCGCAAGCAACCCTGCGCCAATCATCACCGACGGATTGCTGGTGTTGGTGCAGCTGGTGATGGCTGCGATGACCACGTCGCCGTGCGTCAGGCTGAAATCGGCGTCCTCCACCTGCACCTTGCGGGTAATTTGCTCCTCGCTCAGCTCGAACCCGCGCTCTTTGATAGGCGCGCGCAGGCTCACCGCGAAAGACTTTTTCGCGTCGCGCAGGGGCACGCGGTCGTGCGGACGCTTCGGTCCGGCGAGGCTGGGTTCCACCGTGCTCAGGTCGAGCTCCAGCATGTCGGTGAACACCGGCTCCGGCGAGTCGTCGGTGCGGAACAGCAGGTTCTCCTTGCAGTAGCGCTCGGCGAGCTCCACTACATCGTCCGGTCTACCCGTACCACGCAGGTAGGCGATGGTTTCGGCGTCTACGGGGAAGAAACCCATCGTCGCCCCGTACTCGGGCGCCATGTTGGCGATGGTAGCGCGGTCGGGAAGGCTCAGCCGGCTAACGCCCTCACCCGTAAACTCCACGAACTTGCCTACCACACCCTTCTGCCTCAGCATCTGCGTGATGGTCAGCACCAGGTCGGTGGCGGTGGCGCCTTCGGGCAGTTCTCCCGTCAATCGGAAGCCCACGACTTCGGGCGTGAGCATGTAGTAGGGTTGTCCCAGCATCACCGCCTCTGCCTCGATCCCGCCCACGCCCCAGCCCAGCACGCCCAGCCCGTTGATCATGGTCGTGTGGCTATCGGTGCCCACGAGGGTATCGGGATAGGCGACCACCTCGCCGTCTCGTTCGCGTCGGTGCACCAGAGGCGACAGATATTCGAGGTTCACCTGGTGCACAATGCCCATGCCCGGTGGCACGATGCGGAAGTTCTGAAACGCCGATTGCGCCCAGCGCAGGAAGGTATAGCGCTCTACGTTGCGCTGGTACTCGATGGCAACGTTGCGCTCGTACGCCTCCGGCGTTCCAAACACATCCACCTGCACCGAATGGTCGATCACCAGGTCCACGGGCACGATGGGGTTGATTTTCATCGGGTCACCCCCCAGCCGTTGCATCGCCGAGCGCATGGCGGCAAGGTCCACCACTGCGGGCACGCCCGTGAAGTCCTGCATCACCACGCGGGCAGGCATGAAGGCAATTTCTCGCGCGTCACCGCCCCCTGTCCACCGCGCCAGTGCCAGCACATCGTCCGCGCTGATGATGCGCCCATCCTCATGGCGAAGCAGGTTCTCCAGCAGTACACGAATCGAATACGGCAGGCGATCAAGACCGGTCACCCCATTCTGCAACAGCGCATCCAGGCGGTACACGGTCACAGCCCCAGAGGGGGTATCCAGTAGTGCTTTTGCGTTGAGAGAGTTGCTCATGGCAAGCGTTCCCCTTTCCCAAGCGTTCTGTAATATTCTACCAGAATTGCACACCCGAGGTGACCTGCCATTACGGGTGGCTTGACACGCATTCAATTCAGTTGTACAATTCAACTAACAAACACAGGTTCTGGTGATAGCCACCTGATGTGCAGATCGCAGGTCGCGCTGCCGCTGGATTTCAGGTAGACTACGCCGAGCCGCGTGTGAAGGAGAGGAGGATGTGCAATGAAGCACAGGTCCGGCTTCGAGGGCAGGATTTACCCCCGCGTCCTCGTCGCGATGCTGGCAGTAACAGTTGTGTTCTCCCTGTCCCGCTGTGGCGGAGGTGGAGGAGGACAACCGGAGCTGGTCCGGCTGAGTGATGCTTCTGGACGCTCCATCACCGACACCAACAACAACGGAGTCCCCGACATCCCTCTGGACAGCCGTCCAACCGTCATGAGTGCCCTGAGCGGCTTCGCGCCGTACACGGCTGTGGAGGTGCAGATCCTGCACAACGGCACCCCCATGACCGACCCCGCCACGGGGGAACCGCTGATTCTGCAGCTCACCACCGACGCAGACGGCAACGTGCCACGATTTCCCCTGTGGGACCTCGGTGTGGACCCCGACTCGGGCTTGCCTGACGACGGCGCCACCGGTACTTACACTATCGTCGCCACGGCGCAGGGCAAGCGGGTCACTCTGCAGTTTGAGGTGCTGGCGGGACGTTCTGCTCGACCGCAAAGTCGTCAGGCTGGCACGGGCACGATCGTGGTGCTGGCTGGCGGTCCGTGGTATTACCCGCGGGGGTCTGTGCTTGCCGGTGATCCGGTGGCGGTGGAGGGCTTCGGGTTCCCCGCAAACCAGCAGGTGAAGGTGTTCATCGTGCGCGACAGCGAGGAATGGCTGAACGGCGCGACACTCACCGACGTGACCGGAGGCGCAGAAACGGTAACCTGCACGGCGCAGGGAGACCTTCCGCGCACCACCGTGTGGCAGTCTGCACAGCGGCTGGGCAACGCGCAAACCGACGGCGATTTCGATGTGGTCGTCGACGTCAACCGCAACGACCGTTATGACACCGGCGTCGACGTGGTCAGTGGGATGCTGGGCACCAGCTTCACGGTGCAGGAGGTCACTCGAAGCAGGCAGGTGAACGGTCATCTCGCCGTGCAGCTGTCAGCATCCACGCAAAGGGCGTTCAAGGATGTTTTCGATGTCCGCGAGCCGGTCGCCGTGTGGGTAAATCCCCCGTGGCGCCCGCTCTTGCCCGGCAAGATGGTGCGCAAATATGTGGTACTGCACAGGGACAACTGGCAAAACGGCGATGAACTGGTGGACGTGACCGGGCGCGCCGAGTGGGACATGGTGCGCTACGCCTGTGCCAACCAGTACTCCTGTCCCGTGTGGTATCCCCTGCTGACGCCGGGTAAGTACGATGTGATTATCGACGTGGACGAGGACGGCAAATACACCCTTGGCGTGGACTATATCGACGCGGGCATCGGGACAGGCGGTGCAGGGTTCGAGGTGACCGGTACGCCGCCGCCGATTCGGCTGGTCCTCAACGCGGCATACCCCACCATGAACATTAATGAGATGAACCCTGTTGTCGCGCAGGTGCAAACGGACGAGGGGCAAGCCGTTGCTGGCGCGACGGTAAGCTTCAGCATTATCAGCGGGCAGGGCGGGACGCTGAGCAGTAGCTCGGCAACCACCGACGGCGGGGGCATCGCGCGGGTTCATCTCACCGCCACCCAGCCGAACACCACGCTGGTGGTGCGAGCAACGGCTACCTACGGTGAACGGACCGCCTCTGCCGAGGTCTCGGTGCGCGTGCGCGCTCCCGGCGAGCTCGGCGTGGTGATACGATAACCCACGTCAGCGAGGCAAAGAAGGGAGGAAGATACTATGAAATACCGATCGCTGACCGTTACCGTGCTGGCAGCTGTTCCGTGCCTCGTACTGGCAACTCTGTTCGCAGGGTGCGGCGGGCATTCGCAAACAGGCACAAACCTCCAGCCGGGACGCACAGCCGAGGTAGTGCTGACCATAGACTGGAATCGAACGCGCCTCATCCCACCGGAGACCACATCGGTGCTGGTCACAATCACCGGTGATGGGCTGGCAAATCCCGTGACCGATTCCATATCCCGCCCCGCGAACCAGAACAGCGTGAGCAAGGTCTACCAGCTGCCGGTAGGCTTCAAGCGGATCACCGCTCAGGCGAAGGACGCCAGCGACAGAACCCTGGCATCGGGCACAGCGCAGACTTACCTCAGCGAAGGACAGCGCGCGGATGTGGAGATTGTGATGGCGGAGGTGGCCACGCGCTCGGTGCTCGTGCGGATACGCGGCAACGCGCCAACGTTTGTCGCTTTTCAGGATGGCGACGGCGCATGGCAGGCAGTGCCGGTCAGTGGTACTGAGTACCGTCTGACCGTCAACGACCCAGCTCGCAGATACGGCATCGTCATGGTGCACGAGCAGACGATGGTGGGAGGACCTCCCATTGCATTCGTGTACGTACTTCACGCCACCATAGAGGAACTGCCCGAAGTGGAGTACGTACCGGAGGCGCCGGAACAGACAGGTCAGGTGGCTGTTACAGGCACAGTGCAGGGCATCACTGCGCCCGAATATGCCGAGATCGCCATGGGCAGCGGCAGAGGCACGGCTTTCGCCTACTTCGGCTATTCGTATAGCCTCTACGTCTCTCCCGGAACATACGACCTGTGTGCATCGCGGTTCAGTGGAACGCACGGAGGCTCTGCAGACAAGCTGTTCATCCGACGAGATGTAACCGTCGCCGGGGATGCGACCATCGACATCGACTTCAACAGCGCGGATGCCTTTGCGCTCCAGAACAAACGCCTCACCGTGCAGGGGATGACGGGCGACGGCATGGTGGTGGTGAATCTGCTGACGAACCGTGGTAGCATGGCATCTTTACAGAAGCTATACCAGGTTACCACAACGGACATCGACATGGCAACCGTACCGACGGACAAACTGCAGGGCAATGACATCCACCAGCTGATGGTAACGGGATTTGAGGGTGGCACCTACCGCGAGGTCATCCGCTACTTCAAGAGCGTGGACAGCCTCACCGTTACCCTGCCGCCACCGCTGGGAACAGTGTCCGTCCGCCAGGTTGCCATCACGCCCTACCTGCGTCTCCAGATGCAATGGGAAGCCTATCCCGGAGCACAGGGCTACTTCACAAACATCTCGTCGAGCATTCCGCGCAGCAGGGCGCGCGGGCGAACCCCAGAAGGGAGCAGTTGGAATATTGCGCTGAGTATCGGATGGCTGGGCGCACAGACAAGCTACACCATCCCCGACCTGAGCAGTGTGACCGGCTGGAACAACGCATGGGGTCCGCAGTCGACCGGCTATATCGAGTGGAATCTCTCCGCGTTCTCCACCAGCGGAGACTTGCTGAACGCGCTGGTGCATGAGAGCAACCCCGCAGACGGACTGGAGATCCGAATGGCTTCCCAACACGGGACGCTCGGATCGGAGTAAGCCCCGCCTCTTTACTGCAACGGGCTTGGGGACGCACGTCCCCAAGCCCCTCTTTTTCGGGTACAATGCAGACACCAATGCCTTACGTCGAGGTCGCTCATGAGTCGAACTTTGACTGCAGATCCATCAATTACCATAGAACACATCGCCGACAGGGTATACAATAACGAGCCACTGACCTTCGAGGAGGGCGTCTGGCTGTTCCGGTACCCACGCCTGCCCGAAATCGCCGCACTGGCAGACCACGTCCGTCAACGTATTCACCCCAACCGCATCGTCACCTACATCATCGGGCGCATCGTCAACTACACCAACGTGTGCTGGGTACGGTGCAAGTTCTGCTCGTTCTATCGGGTGCCGGGGCACGACGAGGGCTACACGCTCTCGATGGACGAGATATTCGCCAAGATTCAGGAACTGGTCGACAAAGGTGGCGTGGAGGTGCTGATCCAGGGCGGGCTGAATCCGCGCCTGAAGCTGGACTACTACGAAAACCTGTTCTCGTCTATCCGTGAGCGCTTCCCGCAGGTCATCATCCACGCCCTGTCGCCCACCGAAATCATCTACATCGCGCATATCTCGAAGCTCAGTATCGAACAGACGCTTCAACGATTGCGAGCGGCAGGGTTGCAGTCCATCCCGGGCGGGGGCGGCGAGATTCTGGTCGACCGCGTGCGCCAGCAAATAGCGCCCTACAAGCACACGGTGGATGAATGGCTGGAGTGCATGCGCATCGCCCACGAGATGGGCATCTACAGCACCGCCACCATGATGTTCGGGCACGTGGAAAGCATTGAAGACCGTGTGGAGCACCTGATGCGCATCCGCGAACTGCAGGCACAGACGGGTGGTTTCCGCGCCTTCATCGCGTGGAACTTTCAGCCGGAACAGACCGAAATGCCACACATCCGCAAAGCGTCGGGCTACGACTACCTGCGCACGGTGGCTATCGCACGCCTGATGCTGCACAACGTGCCCAACCTGCAGGCGTCGATCCTGACGCAGGGTCCCAAAATCTCGCAGATCGCGCTGGGATACGGCATCAACGATCTCGGTTCCATCATGATCGAAGAGAACGTGGTGTCGGCGGCGGGCAGTAAGTTCATCCCGACGGCAGAGGAGATGGAGAGGCTGATCCGCGATGCAGGCTACGAGCCGAGACGACGCAACACGCGATACGAACTGCTGGACTGAGCGGAACGGTTTCACTCCGGCAGGAATACGCCCTGCCCAAAGCGAAGGCTACTATACCGGATGGAAAGGGGGCAAATACCGTGTCTGAACAGGTCGTTTCACCGAAACCGATAGAGGCGAGCAAACCGGTACACCTGATATTTGTCGGAGGCTTTCTGGGCGCGGGAAAAACCACGGCGATGGCTGCACTGGCTCGCCGACTGTTGCAGGACGGGCTGAACGTGGGACTGGTGACCAACGACCACGCCGACGAGATGGTGGACTCCGCGCTGGTGAGACAGTTCGGGATGCCGGTAGCAGAAGTCTCTGGCGGTTGCTTCGGTTGCGAGTTCAACGATCTGATCGATGCGACCGAACGGGTGCTTCTGCAGGAACCGGATGTGCTCATCGCGGAGCCGGTTGCCAGCTGCGCCGACACTGTGGCGACGGTGATTTTGCCGTTGAAACAGTTTTACGGTGGCGTGTTCCGCATCGCGCCCTTCTCGGTGCTGATCGACCCCATGCGGCTGTACGAGATGTTGCTGGAGGAGAACCCCAGCGAGTTTGCCCGCAGTTTTGCCCCCATTTTCCATCGCCAGCTGGAAGAGGCAGATATCCTGGTGCTGAACAAAGTCGACAAAATCTCCAGCGAAGAGGTGCAGAAGCTGACCGCTGCGCTCAAAAAGCACCATCCGAACAAGACGGTGCTCGCCATCTCCGCCACGCGCGGCGACGGCGTAGACGAGTGGATGCAGATGGTCATGCAGGAGGCGCCGGCAGGCTCGCGCGTGCTGGAGAAGGCAGACTACAGCGCATACGAGGTCGGTGGTGCGAAGCTGGGCTGGCTGAACGCTTCGGTACAGCTCGTGGGTGAGCCGTTCTTCAGCGCCAGAGAGTATGCCGACCTGCTCCTGCGGCGTCTGCGCGAGGCAGCGGTATCGCGCGGCACGGAAGTTCTGCATATCAAACTGGCTCTGCACTGTCAGGGGCGAGTGATGGGCGCGAACCTGCTCAGCACCGACACCGAGCCTGTGTTCGGCGGTGAGGATTTGGGCGATGTGCGCCAGGCGATGCTGGTGCTGAACGCGCGTCTGGGCATCGACCCGCCCACGCTGGGAGGGATCTCCGCGCAAGCCATTTACGACGTGGCAAAGGCGCTCCGGGTAGATGCGGAAATCCTGCGCCTGCATACCGTGAAGCCGTCCGTCCCTTGCCCGGCGTTCCGAATGTGCAATCCGGTGTGAGGCTCGGCAATGAGCACAAAGCTCGTTGACCATTGGCTTGAGCGATACCAGCGCGAAGCAGTGCCTGTCATACGCAGGGTGTTTGGTGCAACACGTATTATCCTGTTGGGCTCTCGCGTGAAGGCAAGAGCCAGCGAGGACTCCGACATTGACGTCATTCTCGTATCGGCAAGCTTCGAGAACGTACCATTCCTCAAGCGGATGCCGATGGTGCTGGAGAGAGTTCCATTTCCAAAGCATGTTGATTACATGTGTTACACGCCCGAGGAGTTCGAACGAATTAAGCACGAATCTGCCATCATCACAGATGCATTGCAGGAATGTTTAGAGTTGGACACCTGAGCGAAGCATGTCGGTGGCGCATACGGTTGAGATTCTTCGCTTCGCTCAGAATGACGGCACAGATAGCAGAATGAGCCAGTTATTTGTCATGCTGAGGCGTAAGCCAAAGCATCTCAGAGATTCTTCGCTTCGCTCAGAATGACGGCGGTAGATGGCAGAATGAGCCTGTTATTTGTCATGCTGAGGCGTAAGCCGAAGCATCTCAGAGATTCTTCGCGTCGCTCAGAATGACATCGTTATTTGCACCCAGTAACATGGAGGAGGCACTTATGCGCATCGTTGCGCGTCCCACTGCCCGTCAGGCAACCGCGATGTTCCAGCGGTGGTTCATCACGCTCGCGGTGTTCAGCCTTTGCGCTGGTAGCTTGGCTTCCTCGCAGGAAAGCGCCTTCCTCCAGCGGAAGGGCACGCAACTGATGCTGAACGGCAAGCCTCTGCATCTCGTTTCAGTGAACAAGTTCGACCTCTTCCTGCGCTTTCTGGAGGGAGGCGAGGCGAAACGGCAGGCGGTGCAGGCAATACAGCAGGCGGGAAAGGAAGGATTCACTGCCATTCGCTTCGCCGGCGTGGGATTCTACCCTTCGCATATGCGTAACTGGTCCAATGAGAAGGTCTACTGGGGAGCATTCGACGAGCTGGTACAGACGGCGAAGGCAAACGGCGTGCGACTGATACCGGTTATCAACTGGAACCTTTACCTGTTTCCGGATATGGCGAACGAGTGCGTGCAGGACATGCTGACCAATGCCGATTCGCGATCGAGGCAGTACCTGTGGCTGTACACGCACCAGCTGGTATCGCGTTACAAGGATGAACCCACCATCCTCTTCTGGGAGCTGACCAACGAGATGAACCTGCTTGCTGACCTCGAATTTAGGGCTCCCTATGGCAGAAGCGACCTCAACCCCGCGCACGAAGGTACTGCCTTTATGCGCCTGCGACGCGACCACTTCACCACCGAGCAGATGATACCCTTCCTGCAGGAGTGGGCGCGCTTCGTCAAACAGAACGACCCGAATCACCTGATCGGTTCGGGGTTCTCCGCGCCGCGACCGTCCGCCCAGCATCTGCATCGGGCACAGGGCAAAGGCGACTGGACAGCGGACAGCGAGCAGGAGATGGAGGCATATCTGCGCGATACTCACCCCGACCCCATCGACCTCATCAGCATCCACTTCTACCGCAAGCATGATAACCTGCGCTTTGGCAACCGCGACGAAGACTCAGCGCAGGTGCTGGACGCTTTTGTGCGCGCTGGCGAGCGAATCGGCAAACCGCTGTACATCGGCGAAACGGGCGACGACTACGCCGAGAGACCCAGCGCCCCCTTCCTGCGAAACGTGCTGGACAGAGTGGTTGAACTGCGTATTCCGCTAACACTCATCTGGAACTGGATGAGTCCGGGAGACCCCTACGACGTCAGCGCCGAACGCACCCGCCAGGTCGTGCAGATGATGCGGGAGGCAAACCAGAAGCTGAACGCGAACGTCCGCTGAACACGCAATTCCGGCAGGAGTTACGCCCGTCGATTGTGAAATGGCATCCGGTAACAACATCTGCGGGGAACCATTGACTATCCGGCAAGAGGTGTTAGCAGGTCTATGAACTGGTCTGCGGTGCGGCGGCTGATTTTTGGGTCGCCCTTGATGACAGAGCAGCTGGAGCATCAGCGACTGCCGAAGGTGCTGGCTCTGCCCATCTTTGCATCGGACGCGCTATCTTCCACAGCGTACGCCACGCAGGCGATCCTGTTCAACATTCTTGTCGCTGGCACACACACACTGCACCTCACGGTTCCGATCTCACTCGCAATCGTCGTCCTGTTGTGGATTGTTGTGATCTCCTACACACAGACGGTACATGCGTATCCGCAGGGCGGCGGCACCTACATCGTGTCCCGCGAGAACCTGGGTGTCAATTACGGACTACTGGCTGCCGCTGCCATCCTCACCGATTACGTGCTGACAGTGGCGGTAAGTATCACTTCGGGCGTACAGCAGATCACGTCGTTCTTCACGGGGCTGGCACCGTATCAGACGGAGCTGGCTATTGCTGCCATCTGGTTCCTGACGTTAGCCAACCTGCGAGGCGCACGGGAGAGCGGTCTTCTGTTCGCCATTCCTACTTATTTCTTCGTCGTTGTTCTGCTGAGCACGGTGGCAGTCGGGGTTTTCGGTCCACTCGTGGGCTATCACCCGAAGCCATACCAGCCTCCCCCCGGCACACAGATACCGCCCCTGATTCATGCTGTATCGCTGGGGTTGATCCTGCGCGCGTTTGCCTCAGGGTGTGCCGCAATGACCGGGATCGAAGCGGTGGCAGACGGCGTACAGGCGTTCCGCCCCCCAGAGAGCAAGAACGCCGCTCAGACCCTTATCGCCATGGGCGCGATCCTCAGCACGATCTTCCTGGGAATCTCTTACATCGCCCAGACCTACGGCATTATCTACATGGGAAGCGGCGGCGGACACGGCGGCGACGCCCACGCCGAGTCGGTCATCTCGATGGTGGCACGTGTGGTGTTCCACGACCACCCGGTGTTTCGTGCTGTCATCCTGTTTGCCACAGCCATTATCTTGGTGCTGGCGGCAAATACTGCCTACGCCGACTTTCCTCGTCTCAGCTCCATCCTTGCACGACACGGTTACATGCCCCGCCAGCTCGCCAATCTCGGTGACCGGCTGGTGTTTTCCAACGGCATCATCCTGCTCGCCGTGTTCTGTTCGATTCTGGTGGTGGTCTTTGGAGCCAACGTCGACCGCCTGATCCCGCTGTATGCAGTGGGCGTGTTCACGGCGTTCACGCTCTCGCAATCGGGCATGGTGCGACACTGGCTGAAGGAGAAGGGCCCGGGCTGGCAGTGGAAGGTGCTGGTGAACGGCATCGGCGCCGTAGCCACCGGTATCGTCCTGCTGGTCATCATCATCGAGAAGGGGCCGCAGGGCGCGTGGCTGGTGGTGGTCATCATCCCCATCATCATGTGGATGTTCACGCAGGTGAAACGCCACTACGAGAAGGTGCGCGCCCAGCTGACGCTGATCGGCTACCAGCCCGAACCGCCTCCAGCGCACACGGTGCTTGTCCTGCTCTCGGGAGTACACCGCGGGGTACTGCCTGCGCTGGAATATGCCCGCGAGATCGCCAGAGACTGCCGGGCTGTGCATATCGAAATCAACCCCGTCGAAACCCAGCGCCTCAAGGAGCTCTGGGAGCAGTGGGGGGGCGATATGCCGCTGGTCATCATCGAATCACCCTACCGATCGCTGATCGGACCGCTGGTTGAATATGTGAAAGAAGCGCGCGCAGAGCACGCACGCCATCTGGTGACGGTGGTCGTGCCGGAGTTTGTGGTGACGCACTGGTGGGAGCGAGCCCTGCACTACAACGCGGCGTTCATGATTAAACTGGCGCTGGGCAACCTGCGCGGTGTGGTGGTAACCAACGTGCGGTACTGGCTGGATTAGCGCATATGAGACAGGTTCTTCTCAAACCCGCGTTCTTCAGCAGTGCTCGTCAGGTACTGGCGCCGCTCTCCTTCCTGTTGATACTGGGAATATTCCTCAGCCTGCAAACGCCCAGCTTCCTCACCATCGACAATCTGCGCACGGTCGCTATTCAGACCGTGGCGGTGGCTGTCCTTGCCATCGGCGAGACGGTGGTCATTATCTCCGGAGGGATCGACCTGTCGGTAGGGGCGGTGCTCGCGCTCAGCGGGGTTGTGGCGGTTTACGTGATGAAGGCAGGCGCGCCGGCGTGGCTGGGCGTGCTGGCTGGCCTGGCGACGGGTGCGCTGTGCGGGCTGTTCAACGGACTGGTGACCGCTCGCCTGCGGATGCCCGCTTTTGTCGTAACGCTGGGGATGCTGGGTATGGCGAGCGGCGCGGCGCTGTTAATCAGCGGGGGGGTATCATTGACCGGCATTGCGCCCGGCTTCGAGCGACTGGGTAAAGAATGGTCGTTGTGGGTGCTGTTGCTGGTTGCCGTGGGTTTCCATCTGCTTCTGAGCTACACGAAGCTGGGACGGTACTGCTACGCCATCGGAGGCAACGCGGAGGCGGCGAGGCTATCGGGCGTGTCGCTGGTGCGCTACCAGACCATCTACTTCCTGTTGTGCGGGCTTTGCGCGGGGCTGGCTGGGGTGCTTCAGGCGAGCCGGGCAACGGTGGCGCAGCCCACTGCAGGCAAGGGCTGGGAGCTGGATGCCATCGCTGCGGCGGTGATCGGAGGAACCAGCCTGATGGGCGGGCAGGGCACGATTATCGGCACGTTGCTGGGCGCGTTCCTGATGGCAATCATCCGCAACGGCTGTAACCTGCTGAACGTGGAGGTGGAGTGGCAACAGGTGCTCATCGGCGCGATGGTGATTGTGGCGGTGTTCTACGACCGCTGGCAGAGAGGAAGAAGGTGATGTGAAAGGCGATTTCGTCAGGAAGGCTCATGATTAACCTCGGTTCTTTGGTTTTAACCTACCTACGAGTGGACTCCTCAACGATGGTTTGTGCAAGTGAGAAGGCTTCTTCGGCAAGTGCGAAGCAACGCCGGGCATCGGCTTCATCGAACAGCTCCCAAGGAGTTAGCCCTTTGAGTTCATCACCGTAGTCGGTCTGCATGTGAATGTCTGGGCCGAGCAATTCAGCGCGTTCCGCCAAGGCGCGTACTGCTTCAGCATGTGCGCTCAAGTGCCCTTCTTCCAGAGCCTGACGCAGGTGTGTGGCGGGGTTGTGCGTGCGACCGACAGGGCAATGAGAGATAGAACCGCCTTCGCCGCGTGTTCAGCCGCCAGCTGGCAGTTATCTACAGCCGACCGCCAACGTCTCAGATCGATATCTTGGCGTGCCTCTTCCAGGAATCCCTCGGCCACCCGTAAGCGGTGCAGTGAGTTCTGGTACGAGGTCATAAGACAGTCTCCCATTCAATCGCCCACTTCGGCGGTGGTGGCTCGCTCCATCGCCACAGGGTCTCCTTCCCAGCTATCTGACGCTCCAGGCCGAGGCGCGTTATGGCAGCGCGCAGTTTTGCAAGGCGTTTGGTCATGTAACTCTCTATGTCGTAGAGCACGATACCATCCAGAGCGATCTCCAGATACAGTGTGGGTAGGTGAGCCTCAAACTCTTCGGGAGTCCTGGCAAGAATAGACACAATGCCGCGCCATTCATCCGGCAACAGGCTCTTCAGAAAGAAATGACGTTTCAGAGCCGTTTCCGGCAGGCGGCGAGCGACGACCAACAAATCCCAATCACTCTCTGGAGACGCCTGTCGGCGCGCCCGTGAGCCGAACAGGACGATGGCGACCAGGTCATCACCCAGTCCGCGTATCAACGCCTGAACCACCGGTTCCAGAACCTCATGGACATCCCTGCACATGGTTGCACCTCTTCACCTCGAAGGACACTACCCTGCTCGATGATACCCGAAATCTAATAACCTGAGTTCGGGTTAAGCGACAAGGACAGGCAAAGTGCCTAAATCCAGAGAGGGCTTCTTGGGCTGACGGCAATAGGCTATCAACCCACACACCAGATTGACCAAGAAGTTGACCACACTGCGATGACGAGTGTGTTCAATCTGCGACACGTTCTTGAGTTGGTCAATGATTGTCTCCACTATCGCCCGTTTGCGCAGTAACAGTTTGTCCATCAGCGACATCGGCACTGCCTTCATGTTGGAACGCACACCGGTCACCAGTTCAATCTGGAAGGTGCGCCACCACTCTTCTCGCAGGGCTTGGGAGATATAACCCTTATCGCCGATCAGTTTGCCAAACAGTTGACTTACCATCTCAGGAACCGGTCGGCGGTCATCCACGTTGCCGGGGGTCAGGGTGAAACTGAGCAACTCTCCACAATCGTTGAAGATGAGGTGTAGTTTGAAGCCATAGAACCAGCCCGTGCAGGTCTTGCCACGCTGTGCCAGCCCAGCAAAGACCCGATGGGAGTGGATACGGGGGTTCTTGCACACAGCATTGGCAGTGGAGTCGATGAAAGAGATGCCGGTGCAGGTTCCCAAGCAGCGGGTGCGCAGGTAAACGCACAGGGGTATCAGCACGGAGGGAATGAACTCCACAAAGCGTGAATAACTGACCAATGTGGGGAACTCGGAGCGGAGATGCACCTGCACGTATTCGGTATAGTAGGCTTTGAAGTGGCGGTAATTGGATTGATGGAAGTAGATGAGGATGGTCATGATCTCGCTGATGCTCAGGGTTCGCTGTCGTTGTCGTTGCCTTTGCCCGGTAGCGAGCATTTCTTGCTGCCACTGTGGCACAAACTCTTTGCAGAAGTCATCGACATCGCAGAACAATTCGAGTAAACTATCCATTGTGAGGCTCCTTGGGTTGTTGGTTTTTTGTTCACGACCATTCTACCCCCATGGAGCCTCTTATCCCGAACTCACGTTAAATTAACCGCCTGCCTTCTGCCAGATACCGTCCTTACGTATCTCTAGACACAGACGTTCGGTGACCATTGATCCAGGCACCCAACAAACTACCCCCTCGCTAAGGCTCTGTCCAAACCTCTGGCTGTCTTTGCCACGCGTCTCCCGCCCAACCAATGGCTCAATACCACCGTAAGCGGCAACTCCTTTAACGGATGTGTGACCCAGGAGAGGATAACATGGTTCTACGCAAACCACAGGGCGCACACCGTTTACGTTGAGAGAATAACTGTAATGTAGCACATCTAAGCTCTTTGCTTCGGATATGTCTCTCAGCACCATCCTCCCGAAACCGTACCGTCGCTCACCACCTACATTCAGAACTTTGCCGATGCATGACGACACGCTCTTGTGCGGTTTCATATGCTGTTCTGCCTCTTCATCCATGAATACCCACCCACGCACTGACACTGGTTCACTATCCACATAGTGTTTCAGGAGTTCAACCTCATGCATGCTGCCTGACTCCGCAGCATTGGTCACGCTGTCGATAGCAGTAGATGCATATGAGCACAGGTATTGCCTCTCGAAGTCAAAGACCTTCAGATCCCCGTAATGCAACGCATCCGCTTTCTCGTAGTGCGGCACCAAAACCTGGTTTTTGTGGCAGAGAAACCAGTAACTGAATGCACAGTGTTCCTGCAACCATTTGCCAAGAGCCTCGTAGTCGGCAGTCTTCGAGGGGAGGAAATCCAGCTGCGTGAGACGGGCTGTTACTGCGCCCCAGACAGTGCGGGCAGGAATATAATATCGCGTGCGCTGCACATGACCCACCTTGTGATAGCCGATGTGCAGCGGGCTAAGAAGCTCATAGGTCAGTTGAAAGCAGCGCCAGCTCATCTCAGCCCTCCATCGCTTTGACATGATAGCGGGCGTAGATGAGGGCCTGCTCCAGCAGCCGCTTGGCGAGCAAGAGCTGGTCCAGGTCGCCGGCGAGATGTTCGCGCACCGCTGCCAGCGGGTCATCGGCGTTCTGGAAGGCAGCGATGCCCGCTTCTCTCAGAAAGGCCACAGCCTGTTCTTTGAGTCTATCTGCGCCGGGCTTTTCACGCTGGCCGCGCGAGACCTGATACAGGAAGAAAGCATAGGCGCCATCCCCTTGCAGGACGCCGAGCGATTTGGTGATGTGGTTTTCGGCGTTCTTGCCAATCGCCTGATGGACTTTGTCGGCGATCTCCCAGCCGTATTTGGCGCAGAGTTGATCTAGGTTCACGGTGCTCATTGTCCACCTCCTGCCTGCAGGTTCAGGATGCGCAGCCGGCCCATGCCGCGCGTGCCCATCCCGCCGATGCCGAGGGTTTCAAACAAACGCAAACCGTTTTCCACCGTCTTCTTCACCTCTTGTTTACCGTCTGGCTCGGCCTGACTCTCGGCGGATTGTTCTCCTGACGAGGAAGCAGGTTCGTTGCTACCGCAGTCCTGGTCCAGAAGCGGGATCTTGCCGTTGATACAATAGAATCGTGGATCGCTCACCACCACCTCAAACATCAACACGCTGCCGCGTGGCAGGGCTTCGTAGGTGAACAGCGCGCCTTCGGCGGCGGCGCCGGTGGCCGGGTCAATGCTCACCGAGGTGCGCACCTCCAGGTTGTCGTTGACGATGTGGCCGAACATCTTGTCCGAGACCAGCACGGCGCGGTTGAGAATCTCCGGCGGCACATCCGGGAACTTGCCGGCGCCCAGGTTCAGCCCGCCATCTTTCACCGTGAGCATAAGCCAGCCCAGGTTGAGCCGGCCGCTCACTTTCACACCCTCTGCCACGCGGACTTCCCCATCGCCCGGTTCGGTTTCGGTTACTCCCAGGTCTTTCAGGACGGACGGGCAGGTCACCCACACCGGGCCGGCCAGGGAGTGGACGGGAAAAAAGACCAGGCGGGCATCGGAAAACTGGGCCAGGCCTTGGAAACTGTTGCCACTGCCTTTGGCGAAACCGAAGGTCACACAGATAGGGCAGTCGTGTTGGCCGCAGTGCCCTTGGTAAGCGCCTTTAGCCTGCCCCTGCCCGGCGCAGTGCGGCCACTTATTCGGATGCTGCATCGTAGCATACGTGCGGCAGGCGCCGGCCAGGCTGGTGCCGGGGATCTTGGGCAGGTCGGTGCCCGGCTCGCGCACAATGGACATATCCACGCGGCCGAGGCGCATCCCACCTGTTCCCACGTGAATCGGGTCCAGTGCCAGGGCAAAGTATGTGCTCTTGTCCGGCAGTTGGGGACTTTGAGAATTGCTCATGGTGTTCCTCCTTACTTATGCGTACTCACACGACATTTCAGGATATGCAGATACAAATCCACACAGCGGTGGAATTGACCGTTCAAGACGTCCTCCACAGTCGCTTGGACGTTATCCCTCTGAAGGGTGGTCTTGACCAAATGACGATAGACATCATCCGTGATAGGGTGCTGCGGGGTGGGCTCCTCCAAGTTCCACTCCTGGCGTTTGGCCTCGAACAGTGCATGGATGGCTTGCAGTTTGGAATCGCTCATATCGCGAGATTGGCAGATCGCCTCCCACATCGCCATCAGGCGGGGCAGTTCATCCAGCAACTGTACATCCTTCTGCGGGTCAAACTCAAACCGCCGCGCCGTGCTATCCAGCCAGAGATAGGTGAAGCGGGATGGAGTGATGCGCACCCTATCCCCTTCTTGCAGTTCCTTGACATGGACCAGCCAGCGCCAGTTATATTGAAAACGGCGGGCGCGGTTATCTGGGGTGCCATCGGCGAAGTAGTCGACGAAGAAGTACGGATACCACACATCCTCGGTCGCGCCATCGCCCATTTTGGTCGGGACGCTTAAACTAATGCGCTCATCCTTTAGAGAGAGGCGGACACGGTGCTCTGAGCCATTATTGTCCGGGCGGTTACACTCCACTTGCCAGGTCTCCTCACGCAGATTTACGCCCTCCAGCATCCGCCGCGCCGCGTCCATCACCGCCACCAGCGGCATCTTGCGCGGGAAGAAGACCAGGCCCAGGAAAAGGGGCAGGCGGTTCTGGACTTTGCCGAATTGCTTCTGGTACTCCTGGCGAATCTTTTCTGCGATTTCCAGCGCATCGTAGGCCGGCACCAGAGCAAGGAATTGGTCGGGCGAAGTGAGCAAGGAAAGATAGGGCAAGTACTTGCCCATTCCATTCAGCGCTTGCATCACACCTTTCACGGTGAAGGTGATCTTGCGCTGAGGATCATCAGGATCGCTAACGATAACCGTTTGCCCCTGTTGGATGTTACCTGTCAACTGCAAATTGATGATGGTCACGAAATGTTTGGCATCGTCACGCCAGAGCAAACTGATGGGCTTGCCGTTGGTTGTTCCATCGTACGGCACATTTGCGCGCCACTCGTTTTTCTTGTCTGGAATCAACAGCAAACGCAGACAACGCAATTCAGCATCGTCCGTTCCTTCGGCATAGTTGTGCTTGGCAAGAATTTCCTCTTCGACGGTTGCTTGCCAAAAGCGCGCGCACGTCTCCCACACACGGCGCAAGCGCGCGGGCGAAGGATTTTTGGGTACGCACGCGCTCGGATTGTTCTCGACGGCTTTCACAAACATCGTTTGCACCAAGTCACCGGAGAGCCAATCCTCCAGCCCGAACTTGCCGACGACGAGCGCGACACGGTCGTTGTGATCGGCGATCTCGTCCACCCAGATCGTTTGCGCGGGATTCTTTTCCCACGCTTCGATACGCGAGCCGCGCCGCTCGAGGCACGTGTCGCAGGCCTCTGCCTTTTCTTCCTTTGGCCGCAGGCGACAGACGGGGCAAACTTCCCATTTACCATCCGGCAAGTTGTCCCACTGTTGTTGCCAGCATGGGCTGAGATTTTCGGGCACAAAGGGGTAGGCAAGCGCTTGACGCGCCGTCGTGCGCGCATCAGCCAGCATCCGCTTGGGTTGTTTGACGGCGGTGTCGCCCTGCGGCTGTTCTACAGCGATGCGCGGGGCCAGTTCCAGATCAATCGTTTCTATGCGACGGCGGATTTCCTGTGCTCGATCAGCGGGCAGGTCCAGGTCGGGGAAGGTGAAGTAGATGCCGCTGGTATCGCGGTAGATTTCGTTGCCCAGCGGGTATTCCTCTTCCACCAGCCGTTTGAGTTCCTCGCAGGCTTGCTCCACGGCGCGCTGATAGCCCAGCAGGTCGGCGATCTTGACCGCCTTGGCGTATAAGCCGAGCACGTCAAAGTTGACGCGCAGGACGCGCCAGCGGAGGTTATCAGGATCAGGTTGAACACCAAGCAACGCCCCCGCAAGCGCTGACTTGTAAAGCATCGCCACTGCGCCCGACCAATCCGCGAGTGTTACTTCATTAACGGGGCGGCGCGTATCGCCAAGCGCTTTTGAAAATGCATCTTGTGCTCGGGCCACCAATTCTGCACGATTAGACAGGTTATGAAGCGGTAATTTGTCCAACAGTTGGGTTAGGCCACTTACTGGATTACCTTCGATCCCAAAAGCTGTGCTTAGGCGTGTATCGTTTTGTGGCTGTTTGGTAGACCTATCACGATCATCGAGTTCCTTTTCCACATGTGCCACCGCGTGACATTTTCCCAGGGCACGCAACATCCATGGCTGCGAGTTATCGTTTATGATTCGGGGCATACCTCGCTCAATCAGGTCCTGGACCGTCGCTGTCTCGCCCAGAAGGTTGACAGACGGAGGTGGTGACGGCAAACGGTGAGATTGGGCACTCTTGTAGCGATATGAGTGCCCTGGCGGCGCGTCGGATGCTTGGTGAACAATGTGTTCATCAGCGCATTTGCCCATATCATGGAGCCATGCCGCCACCTCTGCAAGCAGCAGCGCCTCGCGGTTCTGCTTGAGTATCTCCAGACCAGCCATAGGCAACCTCCTGAATGATGGACTGCCTCGCTTAAACTGACCCCTCTCCTGCTTCCTCAATCAGCCGTTCCACCCGGCCCAAGATTTCCGTGGCGATGGTCAGAGCCTCTCGGGCTTCTTCCTCGCCAAGCAACCCCCAGGGCAAGCGACCTCCGAATTCGTCACCGTAATCGGTTTGCACGTGGAGTTGCGGCCCAAGAGGTTGGCCCATTTCGGCCAACTCCTGTACGGCCGGCTGCCAGCGGGCGGGAATCTGCTGACGAGCTCCTTCATGGCATCCACTCCAGTGTCCAGTTGCGCCTGGGCGGATCGCGCCACAGCCAGATCCATTCCCCTGTACCCAAAGCACGACGCTCCAGACCCGAACGGGAGATCTGGTCTCTCAAGGATGCCAGGCGTGCAGAGAAGATGTTTTGAGGGCGCTCGTACAGCACGATGCCGTCCAGGGCGATGTCGAGTGCCAGGGGGGTGACGCGGGCGAACCATTCGGCGGGCGTGTGGGCGACAATGCCAATGCGATATCGCCATTCCAGGGGGAGCATCCCCTGAACCCGGCGAAGGCGGCGCCAGGGGGATGGCGGGAGATTTTCGGCAAGGACCAGCCGGTCCCAGTCGCTTTCCGGGCAGGCCTGGCCGCGCGTTTGCGAGCCAAAGAGGGCAATGGCAACCAGATCATCGCCCAGGCCCTGTTGAAGCGCCCGAACAACTGGCCCAAGAAGATCATGAAAATCGGACACTTTGCACCTCCTCGGCCAGTCGGCTCAAGCGTGTCAATTCCCCGCTGCGTGTCCTGACCACGCCCGTAATCTGATCCTTCGCCGCCCCGTAGCCGCTGGTGCGCTTGGCGGAAAAGCCGTAGGTGAGCATCATCTCGCGCACCGCTTCGGCCACGCGCTGTAAATCCTCCTGGGCCTGCTGCACGGCATCGGCCTGGCCGATGAGATCAAAGGGGACGTAGAGCAGGCTGAAGGTGCCCTGCGCGCCGGCGGGGACGCATTCCAGGTAGATCGGGTGCGTGCCGGCCTTAGTCTGGCGCCTGTGGGGGTTGATCACCTCCACGTCAATCCGGTCGAAAAAGGTGGGATAGAACATCAGGCGTCCGCTGTGATGGGGAAGCGGGTCATCGCTGTTGAGGCCAAAGCGAGCGCGCACCATTTGCTCATATTGGTTTCGCGCCTCCGGTCCTCCCAGTTCATCCAGATAGGCAGCGAAATCTCGGGTCTGTCCTGCTTCTTCCCCTTTCTCATCGCCGAAAAGCAGGGTCTGGGCCAGGCGCTCGCGGGCAAATTCGTCCGGAGAGAGCTGGTCCTTCTGGAGAGCCAGGCGTACGTGCATCATCGTCCAGCGCAGCAGGCCTTTCCAACTAGCCGCCGATATGACCGGCACCTTGAACACCTTGTCTTTGCGCACCGGGTTGACGCTTTCGGCCACATAGAAGGGGTCATCGTCCTTGCTGATCCAGGGTTTGGCGAGGGTGAAGGTGAATTGCAGGAACCAGTAGCCGTTGGGGAGACCCTCAAATACCGGCACCGGCGGCTTGAGCCAGTCAAACGTCTTGAGAGCCGATTCAACTTGTCTGGCGTAAGCCGTTTGTTTCGGATCAGGCCCATGAATCAAACTCTTATATCCGCCGCCCTCTCTGCGGTCTCCGCTCTCGACGTAATCTCTGACAGATTGATTGCCCGCAGCGATGCCTGTCAGAAGACGGATACGGGTGGCGATGTCCGATATGGTAAAATTGCGGAAGTTACCATCCACAACGGCTTTGACATCGTCTTGCGATTCACCACCAAGTTCAACGTAGAGGTCATAACTCATGGAGCACCTCCTCGCCAGTTTTTACGGTGTAGTTGCCTTGCCCCAGGGCACCTCTGATAACTCTGATAATCTCATCCCGCATCGTTGCATCGCGCGCATACCCCCAGATCCGTCCACCGTTCGCGCGGAAAGAGAAGAGCTTCTTGCTAGCCGCTGGCGTGTTCTCGCTGCCACGCCTTCCCTGTAGAAACCTTTGGGTCTCGTCCAAATCTGGGAGGGGATTCCCCTTTGGGTCCAATCCGAGCAACGGATTCATTTGAGCGCGGCAAAGAAAAGCACCTTGAACAAAGAAAAACCAGCGTAGGTCGGGTAAATGGGAAAATCGCTTGTCGTCCGAGCGCAATTAGGCTCTCACTTGTTCACACTTAAATTCTGGAACGCCGTCACTATGAACCCATTGAATAATGCCATAATCCGCGCCGACCTTGCCTGCCTGCGGTTTTAGAGTTGTCTTACCGCCCAACGCTCCATATCTGACAGCGATTTCGGTCGCTTTGGCCAGCAGCCACTTT
>FWWM01004580.1_pt1 | contig 31961 bp, 28 predicted proteins | sample 2228351 | NCBI WGS metagenome assembly FWWM01 (sample SAMEA103939774, study PRJEB20133) | metagenome | reverse complement strand
GCACTGCGACGGTATGACTGCGGCAGTGCAACTGCCGCAGGAACACTCAGGACAAAACTTTCTTTACGGACTACTTAGGCTCGACGGGATCCCACACCGGTCCCGATTTCCGGCTTGACCGTGGTTGACCATCGAGGATATGCCGAACGCATTGCGCCATCCTGTGGCCGGAATCTACGACGGCCGAAACGGCAAGTCGTCGGGGCAGACCCCGGCACCGTCGCCCGTGCTTTGATCGGCGACAGGCGCATCACCGACGATTCACGCATCGGCTGACCGGCCAACGCAACGCCTGCTGCACACGCGGCGCAGCGTCCCTCGTCGGATCACTCGCGCATTGCCGGCCGGATGCAATCGCCGAGGTCCACACCTTGAGATTATCGTGCACCTCGAGGCCGTCGTCCAGATCAGGGGATCAGCAACACCTTGCCGCGGGTCTGGCGCGTCTCCATGTAGCGATGGGCATCGGCCGCCTCGCGCAGCCCGAACGTGCGGTCCACACGCACGACGAGCTGGCCTGTCGCCATCCAGTGGAAGAGGTCGCTGGCGCGGCCGAGTAGCTCGGCTCGGGTAAGCGTATAGTGCCCAAGCGTCGGCCGGGTAAGGAAGAGCGACCCTTTCTGATTGAGTAACTGCGGGTCAACGGGATCCACCATGCCGCTGGACTGACCATACAGCACCATATATCCCCGCGGACGGAGCACGTTCAGGCCCTTCAGGAACGTGTCCTTGCCGACCGAGTCGTAATTCACGTGCACGCCGGCGCCGTCGGTCAAACGTTTGACCTCCGCCTCGAAGTCCTGCTCGCGGTAGAGGATCACGTCATCCGCACCGGCGGCCCTGGCCAGATCCGCCTTGTCGGCCGAACCGACCGTGGCGATCACGCGCGCGCCCATTCGCTTGGCGATCTGAATGAGCAACTGCCCCACGCCGCCCGACCCGGCATGCACCAGCGCGATATCGCCCGGCTTAAGTGGATATGTGCTCATTGCCAGGTAATGCGCGGTCATGCCTTGCAACATCACCGCTGCGGCCTGCTCGATGGACACGCCCGCCGGTACAGGCACCAACCGGCTCGTCGGCACGATCGCGTACTCGGCATACGCGCCCATCACCATGGCATACGCGACGCGGTCGCCCGGCTTGAACTCGGTCACACCGTCGCCCACGGCTTCCACCACGCCGGCTGCCTCCTGGCCGAGCACGAATGGCAACGGCACCTTGTACCAACCGCGCCGATGATAGATGTCGATGAAGTTCAGGCCGGCCGCGCCGATCTTCACCCGAGCCTCGCCCGGCCCCGGCTGGGGCGTGGGCAGATCCTCGTACGTTAGCACGTCGGCGTCACCGTGTGTGTGAACTCGAACCGCTTTCATTGAGATGTCTTCTCCTTCGTTGCTCGTTGTTGTGATGAATCGGGCACCGATCGAGCGATCAACTCGATCAAGCGCATTACATCTTTCTTGAGATTGCGCCCGTGCGCCTCCATAGCCGGATCCACCGGACCGACGCACGACGGGCAGCCATGGTCGCACGGACACTCGCGCACGCGCTGGGCTGCCATCGCCATCAGCGCCGAGTGATGAATCATCAACTCATCGGCAAGCCCGGTGCCGCCAGGGATCAGCTCGTATAGCGTGATGGTCGGCAGGCGTGTATGCGCGCTGGCCGGATCGAACGTCGCAGCGATGTCGCTCGGATCGCACATCACGAAGAGCGGAGCCAGGCTGCCGAGCAGGTAGCACAGGCCGCTCAGCGCCTGGTTCACCGGCGCCGCCGTCTCGATCTTCGCATGACAGGCCGGACACACCGTCATCAGGTTGTCCAGGTCGTTGGCCTGCAGGTAGGCATCATTTTCGCCGCGCACATAGCCGAACGCGCGAAACGGCCGGCGGTGGTGCACGTGGTGCTGTTGATGCGACCCTTCGGGCTTGCCGCAGATGACGCAGCGATAGCCGTCGCGCGCGCGGGCAGCTCGGCGCTGCTGCTCCCAGTTCGGCCCGTAGTCGTTCGGCAAGCCGATGATGCCCTCTTTCTCCAGTTGCCTGCAGAGAGCCTCCGGTATGGCAAACCAATAGCCGGCTGTGAGGAGCTTCTGCGACGGCAGATCCACGTCGCCCCACCCCAACGTCCTGTGCGTGCCAAATTGCACCTGCCGATATCGGCTGACGGTGGTGGTGACTTCGATCTCGCCGCTTGCCGGAGCGCAGTGACCCTGCGGCGCGTGCGCCGACCCTGTCCTGTCGAACTCGCGCAACACTACCACCTCGGATACGGCGCTCGCCTGGGTGTAATAGTCCGATTCGACGCGGCGCGCGACGGCCCTGCCCAGATCCCAGTCGAGCTCGGTGACGAGAAAGGTCTCGGCCTGATGCAAGTAGATGGCGCCTGGATGCACGCGCGCCGGCGCCGTGCCACGTTCAGTCTCGCCGATCAGGTTACCCTGCTCATCCATGATGCTGATGCGGTCACTCACGCCGCGCAGGCTGACCCGATCGGCCGGATAACCCTCGCCGACCCATGTGTAGCGCGTCGCAGGTTGCCGATCATCCCCGCCCCTGAACAGGGGGAGCGCTTCGACACCGCTGGCGTGTAGCACGCCATCGTCGGCCAACGCGTCGAGCAGCTCGTCCACGTCGGCGGCGCCGAATCGCTCGCCGCGGGTGAACGGCAGCTCGAATGCAGCACACGCCACATGCGCTGCCAGCACGCCCAGGTTGTCCGGCGCGATGCGCGCATGCTCCGGCGACTGCCGAAAGAGATATTCCGGGTGTGCAGCGAGGTACTGATCGAGCGGATCGGGTGTGGCGACCATGACGGCGACGCTGGCACTCTGCCGCCTGCCGGCGCGGCCGGCTTGCTGCCAGAAGCTGGCGATGCTGCCCGGATAGCCAAGCATCACGCACGCGTCGAGCGCGCCGACGTCGATCCCCAGTTCCAGCGCGTTGGTCGCCACCACGCCGCGCACTTCGCCATCGCGCAAGCCCTTCTCGATGGCGCGCCGCTCTTCGGGCAGGTAGCCGCCGCGATAGCCGGAGACGGAAGACGCGAGGCGAGGTGCGGAGGAAGACGCCCCCGGCGCTTCTCGCACTGCGCCGCGCAGCTTCTCTCGGAGGGAGCTCAGCAAGATCTCTGCGGCGTTGCGCGAGCGCGCGAAGCAGATCGTCTGCAAGCCTTCGGCGATGAAGCGCGCCGCGATGTCGCGGGCGACGAATTCTGCGCTGCGGCGCAGGCCGAGCTGCGGGTCGGTCACCGGGGGATTGACGATGAGGACATTGCGCTCGCCGTGCGGGCTGCCGTCGTCGTCAACGAGCGTCACCGGCGCTTCGATCAGGCGCTCGGCGTGCTCCTTCGGGTTGGCGATGGTGGCCGACGCAAGGACGAAGATCGGCTGTGAACCATAGAACGCACACACGCGTTTCAGACGGCGAATGATGTTGGCCACATGGCTGCCGAAGATGCCGCGGTAGGCATGCACCTCGTCCACCACCACATAGCGCAAGTTCTTGAAGAACGCCGCCCAGCGCGTGTGGTGCGGCAAGATGCCGACGTGCAGCATGTCGGCATTGGTGATGAGCACGCGCGCGTCGCGGCGAACCTCGGTGCGCCTGGCCTGAGGCGTGTCGCCGTCGTAGATGCTGACCAACTTCGACCTTTCATCGTTCGTGTGGGCACGTTCGCCCCACGGAAGGTGAGCGGCCAGGGAGGAAAGATGCGACAACTGGTCCTGGGACAGCGCCTTGGTCGGGAACAGGCACAAGGCGCGCGCACCGGGATCGCGCAGCCATGCGTCGAGGATGGGCACATGAAAGCACAGCGACTTGCCGCCGGCCGCGTTCGCCACCACGACGACGTGTTGCCGATTCAGGGCGGCTTCGACCGCCTGGGATTGGTGCGTGTAGAGTTGCTCGATGCCGCGCCTCTTCAACGCTTCGCGCAAGCGCGGATCGAGCATGGCGGGGAAAGGAGCGAATCGCGCAGGCCGGGCCGGCGCGCGTTGCCAATCGCTCACGTCGCGCATGAACGCGCGGTCGGCGCGCAGGCGGGCAAGCACCTCGTCCACGCGTGTGCTGCTGACGGCATCACGAGCGCTCATGGCTGATCGGATTGTAACGCCCGATGTCTTCGTGCAGTCCCCTGCGAGAGTCAGGCGTGGCTCGCCCTCGCTTCGATGCTGACGCAGTCCAACCAAGAACCGGCCCTCCCCAGGCGCGCCGGAGCCACGGCCGGGATGGACGCTCATCTTTCGACCGGATAATTGCGTTCAGGATGAAGCTCGTCCGCCCGCTGCTTCTGATCGCAGGCTGCCTGGCCCTCGCCGCATGCTCGGCTGCACCGGCCGAGACGCCGACGCCCGATCCGGTCGCCGTTCAGACGCGCATTGCGCGCGAGCTGGCCGGCATCCCGACGGCCGCGCCGGCGCCGGGGCGGACGCCGCTGGCCAGCCCTACACCCGCACCCGACCGGCCACCGACCGGCGCGACCGAGCTTCCCTCAACGCCCACCACCATCCGGCAAGACCTCGGCCCTGCTCGCGAATACACGGTGCAGACCGGCGACACCCTTTCCTCCATCGCCGCCAGGTTCAACACCTCGATGGCAGCCATCCAGCTTCTCAACAACTTGAACGACTCACAAGTCGTCCGCGCCGGGCAGACGCTGAAGCTACCAACCGGGCAACTGCATCCCGAGGAAAGCCCATGGTGGTTCATCTACATCGTGCAGCCCGGCGAGACGCTCAGCAACATCGCGGCGAAGTTTCGCGTGCCGCTCCCCGACCTGTTGCGCGTGAACGAAGTCGCCAACCCCGGGCTGGTGCGTGCCGGCCAACGGTTGATCATCCCAGCCAGAGGACCGCGCGCAACCTAATCACGTATACTTGCAGCCACATTGCCGGAATCCATCGTGATTCTGGCGGTGGAGACTGCGCGTCGGTTGACCGGAGCAAACCACATATGAAAAGATCCCTCTCCCTGTGCGCGATGCTGGCCTTGCTGGCAGCAAGCCTGATCGGGCCGGTCAAGGGCGCACATGCAGCCCAACCGCTGAACGCCCCGCGCGAGTATGTGGTGCAACCGGGCGATACGCTACTTGGCATCGCGCTGACCTTCGGCGTATCCATGGCCTCCATCCAGGCCCTCAACGACCTGTCCGACCCAGGCCTGATTCGGGCCGGGCAGAAGTTGAAGATCCCGGCCGAGGCACTGCAACCAGGCGAGAGTGCGCTGTGGACGCTGTATGTCGTCCAGCCCGGCGATACGCTCAGCACCATCGCCGCCCGCTTCCAGGTGAAGATGACCGATTTGACCCGCGTGAACGGAATTGCGGAAAGCGCGATCATTCGGGTGGGTCAAAAGCTGATTCTCCCCGTCAGCAGCTCACCCAGGCCTGCCGGCGCGTCAGCGCAGGAGCGACAACCAGCCAACCCGCCCACGTCGGCATCGCTCATTCCCCTCGTGCCGATCGCTTCACCCGAAGCAAGCAACGAGTCGGCGCCGGCTCAACTGGCTTTGGCGACCGCCGAGTCGAACACCCCGGCGGCGACGGTCCCAGTCGGAGGGGATGCCATCGTGGCGATCGAGTCTGCGCGGGCGCGCCTGTTGGAGCTGTACAACCAGGCGCGCAGCGCGAACGGCCTGCCGCCACTGGCCTATTCGTTCGTCCTGCAGGCCGCCGCGCAGGCCCACGCCGAGGATTGCGCAGCGCGCGGCTCCGGCAGCCACTTCGGCTCGGATGGCTCGCGAGCCAGCCAGCGCATCGCCCGCGCCGGCTACGCTGGTCGGATCACCGGCGAGAACTGGGCCTGGGCGCGCAGCGCCGACCAGGCCTTCGACATGTGGTACACGCAGGAAATCCCAAGCCAGGGTCCCCACCTGAAGAACATCCTGTCGCCGCGCTACACGGAGGTGGGCTTCGGCATCGCCCCGGCACGCGGCGGCTACTTTCTGATCGCCAACTTTGGCGGATAGCGCGCCGATGCAGGGCAGTCAAGGCCTGTCCCGACGCGCGCTCTCCTGACGCTGGATGAGAAAGGCCAGCGCCTCGCTGAAGTGCACGTCCATGGCGTGACCTGCGCCGTCAGGATTGCGATAGCCGATCTCGGTAACGATGGCTTCGTGCAGCGCGTGCACCCGCTCCAGTTGCTGACGGTTGCGCCGCCGATACAACATGACGTGCGTCAGGTCGTTCAGCGCGCCGCGAAAGGAGCGCACCAGGTGGGCGATGATGACGTTGCCCGACGCATCGGCGATCAGGGCGTGCAGGTCGTGGTCGAGGTCCACGTAGGTATCGGCGTTGCCGATGTGGCGCCGCATGCGCTGCACGATATCCTGCAGAGCATCGAGCTGATCGGGCGTGCGCCGCTGGGCCGCCAGGCGTGCGCTCTGGATCTCGATCGGTTTGCGCGCCTCCATCAGCTCGCGAAAGGGCACGTGTTGCACGGCGATGGCATGGGTGAAATAGGCGCGTAACTGTCGCTCGCCCAGCGGCCTGACCTGTGAGCCGCGCCCGTTGATCACCTCGATCAGTCCCTGCCCTTCCAATCGCTTGATCGCTTCGCGGATGACTGGGCGGCTGACCTGGAAGCGATTGGCCAGCTCGCCCTCCGAGGGCAAGAAGGCGCCCGGCCTGAGCTCGAGCTGGATCAGCTCGGCCAGGATGCGCTCTGCGATTTGTGCAGGCAGCGAAGGGTATTCATGGATGTGAGAGCGTGTCGCCATAGCACAGACCTATCTGATAGGTTGCCATTGTAGTCGTTGACACGGCGAACGCAGCCGATATACACTCGACGACGCATATGAGCGTTTTGCTCGTCGTTGTCGTCATTGGCTTGCTCCTCGTCCTTAGCGACCTGGAGCACGTTCCGTTTGGGATGGCGACCACGCGAGCCTAGCACGCATGCACAGACCGAAGAAGCCCTCCTGAACGGAGGGCTTTTTTTGTTGAACTGCGCTTCCCTTCACGGGGACGTGCAGCAAGTCGATTAGGAGACGAAGCAATGAAACTGACCGGTGCACAAGTGATTTGGGAGACGATCATCCAGCAAGGTTCGACGACGGTATTTGGCTATCCGGGCGGCGCAATCCTGCCCACCTACGACGCCCTGGTTGACTATCAAGACCGGGTGCATCACGTCCTCGTCCGCCATGAGGAGAACGCAGCGCTGGCGGCCGACGCTTACTTCCGCGCCACCGGCAAGGTCGGCGTGTGCATGGCGACATCCGGGCCAGGCGCAACCAACCTGGTCACTGGGCTGGCCAACGCGATGATGGATTCATCAGCCGTCGTCGCCATCACCGGCCAGGTAGCCTCGCACCTGGTCGGCTCGGATGCCTTCCAGGAGACGGACGTGACCGGCGTTACCCTGCCGATCACCAAGCACAATTACCTGGTGATGGACGTGAACGAGTTGCCGCAGGTGATGGCGGAGGCGTTCTACATCGCCCGCAGCGGCCGGCCGGGCCCGGTGCTGGTGGATATCTGTAAAGACGCTCAGCAGAAGATGGTGGATTACGAGCCGATCACCAGCGTGCAGATGCGCGGCTACCGCGCCATCAAGCCCCACGGTCGCCAGAACCTGCCAGCGCTGCTTCAACGCGCCAAGGAACTGATTGACCACGCGCGCCGGCCAGTCATCCTGGCCGGCCAGGGCATCAAGCATGGCAACGCCCATGAAGAATTCCGCGCGTTCGTGGAGAAGTCCGGGATTCCGGTGGCGACCACGCTGCTGGGCATTGGCGTGCTCAGCGAGGATCACCCGCTGAACCTACGCATGATGGGCATGCACGGCGAAGCGTACGTCAACCAAGCCATTGCCAACGCCGACCTGCTGATTGCTCTGGGCATGCGCTTCGACGATCGCGTGACCGGCAACCTGAAGACCTACGCCAAGAATGCCCGCGTGATCCACGTGGACATTGACGCCGCCGAGATCAACAAGAACGTGCCGGCCGACGTCGGCATCGTCGGCAGCGTCAAGGACGTATTGCGCGAGCTGACGCCGATGATCGAGCAGCGCAGCTACCCCGCCTGGATGGAGCAGATCAACGAATGGCGCGCCGACACCAAAGCGCATGATGTGCTCAACGTCCAACTGCCGGAGGACATGCTGCTGGCTCCCCACGTCATGCGCGCGATCTGGGAAGAGACGCAAGGCCAGTGCACGATCTGCACTGACGTCGGCCAGCATCAGATGTGGGAGACGCAGTACTTCCAGCACACGCGCAAGAACCAGCTGATCACCAGCGGCGGGCTGGGCACGATGGGTTTCGCGCTACCGGCGGCGATCGGCGCCAAGTTCGGTCGCCCGGATGACGAAGTGTGGGCCATCGCCGGCGACGGCGGCTTCCAGATGAGCATCCCAGAGCTGGCGACCGTGATGCAGGAGAGGCTCGACATCAAGATCGCCATCATCAACAACAACTTCCTCGGCATGGTGCGCCAGTGGCAAGAGCTGATGCACAACCACCGCTACTCAGCCGTCGAGATGTGGACGCCGGACTTCGTGAAGCTGGCACAGGCCTACGGCATGTGCGGCCTGCGGGCGACAAACATCCGGGAAGCGCGCGAGGCAATCCGTCAGGCCCGCGCGCACCGCGGTCCTGTGCTGATCGAGTTCGCCGTGGAGAAAGAGACCAACGTCTTCCCAATGATCCAGCCCGGCAAGTCGCTGAATGAGATGACCCGGCGACCGATCCAGCCGGCTGCGCTGGGCGGGGGAATGGAGTTCATGAAGGAGAGGGGGTAAGCGCGTATTGCGTAGTGTGGGTTCGTGTTGCGCGCAATAGCTCAGAGAGGCCACGCAACACGAAATACGGAACACGTCATACCACAGGAGATCCCAATGCTCATTGACCGAATCGAAGCCCAAAAGAATCCGACCAAACACACGCTGGTTGCGCTGGTGGAGAACAAACCCGGCGTGCTCAACCGCGTCGCCAGCCTGATGCGCCGGCGAAACTTCAACATCGAGAGCCTGGCCGTCGGCACCACCGAAGACCCGACCATCTCGCGCATGACCATCGTCATTGACGCGAGCAAGACCAACGCCGCGCTGGTGGAGCGCAACCTCTACAAACTGGTCAACGTCATTGACGTGCAGGATGTGACCAACCTGCCCACCGTCGTGCGTGAGCTGGCGCTGATCAAAGTGCGGGTGACCGACGCGCAACACCGCGGCGAGATCAAACAGATCGCCGACATGTTCCAGAGCCGCGTGGTAGACGTGGCCAGGGATTCGGTCATGATCGAAGTCACCGGCGAAGAGCAGAAAGTGGATTCGATCCTCGGCGTGCTGCAGGACTACGGCATCCTCGAAGTCGTCCGCACCGGCCGCATCGCAATGACACGAGGCTGAACAAGACAACAAAACCCAGACGTCAGAATCCGGAAAGAGGCCCGATCTGGACGCTATATTCTTCCATCATGGCAAAGGTTTACTACGACAAAGACGCCGATCTCGAACTCCTCAAAGACAAGACCGTGGCCGTCATCGGCTTCGGCAGCCAGGGTCACGCCCACGCGCTCAACCTCAAGGACAGCGGCGTGAGCGTGGTGGTCGGCCTGCCGGAGACCAGCAAGAGCCGCGAGAAGGCGCAAAACGCCGGCTTGCGGGTGATGAACGTTGCCGAAGCGGCCCAGGCCGCCGACTTCATCATGATGCTGGTGCCCGACGTGCCGGCGGCGCAGATCTACCAGGAGCACATCGAACCCCATCTGACCAGGGGCAAGACGCTGATGTTCGCCCACGGCTTCAACATCCACTTCGGCCAGATCGTGCCGCCCAAATCCGTGGACGTGAGCATGGTCGCCCCCAAAGCGCCCGGCCACACCGTGCGCGGCACCTATCAGGACGGCGGCGGCACGCCCTGCCTGGTAGCCGTGCACCAGGGCGGGACGCGCGCGCTCAAGAACGCCCTGGCTTACGCCAAGGCCATCGGCGGCACGCGCGCCGGCGTCATCCGCACCACCTTCAAAGAGGAGACCGAGACCGATCTGTTCGGCGAACAGGTGGTGCTGTGCGGCGGCGTGTCGCACTTGATCAAAGCCGCCTTCGAGACGCTGACCGAAGCCGGCTATGCCCCGGAGATGGCTTACTTCGAGTGCATGCACGAGCTCAAGCTGATCGTGGACCTGATGTACCGCGGCGGCCTGAACTTCATGCGCTACAGCGTGAGCGACACCGCCGAATGGGGCGACTACGTCAGCGGCCCGCGCATCATCAACGACCGCACGCGCGCCGAGATGAAGAAAATTCTGGCCGACATCCAGTCCGGCAAATTCGCCCGCGAGTGGATCAAGGAGAACCAGACCGGCCGCAAACGCTTCAACGAGTACCGCCAGCGCGACATCAACCACCCAATCGAAAAGACCGGCTTGAAGCTGCGCCGCATGATGCCCTGGATCAACCCACGCGAGGTGAAGCCGGGAGAGGGCGGCGCGTGACCCATAGCCGGGGGGCGACCGACGCGGATCGGGAACCACGCAGCGCATGAACGAGGCGAAGAAAGACCGGGAGATGCGAGAGTTGGCCACGGCTCTCACCCACGCCCCACATCACCAGGTTGCCCAACCTCCGGGTCGCTGGCTCACCCCGGCATCGAACGGAGCCGCGGGCGATGCGCTGATCCACCTCGACCGCGTGAACGTCGCGTTGAACGGGGTGCCGGTGCTGCACGACATCACCTGGTCGCTTCGGCGAGGCGAGAACTGGGCCGTGCTCGGCCCGAACGGCGCCGGCAAGAGCACCTTCCTGCGCCTGTTGCGCGGCGAGGTGTGGCCGGCGCCGGTGAACGGCGGCGTGCGCCTGTACGCCTTCGACGGTCGCCCGACGCCATCCCCCATCGGCGTGAAGGAACGCATGGCCATCGTCAGCGCCGAACAACAGCAGCGCTATCTGCGCGCACACGGCCGCAAGTACGGCGACGATTGGAGTCCACGCCTCACGGTGCGCGAAATCGTGTTCACCGGGTTGCTGGATAGCGAGCTGGTCACGCGCAAGCCCACGCGCGTCGAATCGCAGCGCGTGGCACGGGTGATGCGCGCGGTCGGCATCGAAGCGCTGGCCGATGTGCCGTTCGACAAGTTGTCACAGGGCCAGTTGCGCAAGGCGCTGATCGCGCGCGCGGTGATCGGCCGGCCCGACGTGCTCATCCTCGACGAGGTCGGCGTCGGGTTGGACGCCCACGCCCGCCGCGCCCTGCTCGAGATGATCCAGCGCGTCGCCGAGCAAGGGACGCAGGTGCTGATGACCACGCACCGGCGCGACGAGTTGATCCCGGCAATCACCCACGTCCTGGAGCTGAAGCACGGCCGCATCGTCGCGGCGACCCGGCGGGACGGCACCCCGGCAACCGGCGCCGCCGAGCCGGCGCGCTTTCGACCAATCGCCGACTGGACGGCGCGCGAGCGGCAAGCCCCCCTCATCAACATCGTCGGCGCCAGCGTCGCGCTGGACGAGGGGGCACAGGTAGTACTGCACGACGTGACCTGGCGGATGAACGAAGGCGAGCACTGGATGATCGTCGGGGACAACGGCGTCGGCAAGAGCACATTGCTCAGGTTGATCCTCGGCGAGCTATGGCCGGCGCACGGCGGCCGGATCGAGCGCCTTTCTTCGTGCGGCAACTTCGACAACATCTGGGAGATCAAAAAGCGCATCGGCTATGTTTCTTGCGAGCTCCAGGCCCGCTACAGCACCGACCTGACCGCCGAGCAGGTGATCGCTTCGGGCTTCTTCGCCAGCATCGGCTGGTTGCAGCCGCTGACCCGGGCGCAGCACAGACGCGTAAAGGAGGTGATCGCGCAGTTCGACTTGCAGCCGCTGGCCAGGCGCAGCATCCTGGAGATGAGCTACGGCCAGGCGCGCAAAGTGCTGGTCGCACGCGCGCTGGTGAACGGGCCGCGTTTGCTCATCCTGGACGAAGTGTTCGACGGCCTGGACAAACAATTCCGCGCCGAGCTGGCCCAAATCCTGGATGGCGTGTCGAGGCACGCCGGCATCATCCTCGTCACCCATCACGAAGCCGACTGTCTGCCGTGCATCACCCATCGCCTGGTGATCGAAGGCGGGCGCATCGTGCGGCAGGAGGAACGCATCAGACCATGACGAGCCCACCGACCTGGGACGCAGCGCTCTACGACGACAAGCACAGCTTCGTCACCCGATACGGCGAAGCGCTGCTCGACCTGCTCGCCCCCAGGCCCGGCGAGCGCATCCTTGACCTGGGATGCGGCACCGGCCACCTGACGAAGCAGATCGCCGACCGCGGCGCAACGGTCATCGGCCTGGACAACTCGGCAGCGATGATCGCAGCGGCGCAGCAAGCCTATCCGGACGTCACATTCGTGCTCGCCGACGCGACGAACTTCGCGTTCGAGGCACCCTTCGACGCGATATTCAGCAACGCCGCGCTGCACTGGGTGCAACCACCTGAAGCTGCGGTGCGTTGTATCGCACGGGCGCTCAAGCCGAACGGGCGGTTCGTGGCCGAGTTCGGTGGCGCAGGCAACGTCGCCGGCATCACCGATGCCGTTCGTCGGGCACGACGCGCCCTGACCGGGGAGGATCACCCGCACGCCTGGTTCTTCCCCAGCATCGGCGCGTACGCGTCGCTGCTGGAAGCATGCGGGCTGGAGGTGCGGGCCGCCTGGCTGTTCGACCGCCCCACGCCGCTCGAGGGCGAAGCCGGGCTGCGCGACTGGCTTGCCATGTTCGGCCACGATTTGCTCCGCGGGTTGCCCGCGGATGTGATCGAGATCGTGACCGCTTCGGCGGAGCGCACCTTGAGGAAGACGCACTATCGCAACGAGCAATGGACCGCCGACTATCGGCGGATCAGAATCATCGCCATCAAGAGCATCTAGCTAGCAGTCAGTTTCGAGCTCTCCGACGGGTGAAGCCGTTGGCCGCGATGCCCACGGTTGATGACGAGCGAAACTCGAGACTGACGACGGAAACGGATAGCCATGAACGACCCGAATCGCGTGCTGATTTTCGACACGACCCTGCGCGATGGCGAGCAATCGCCCGGCGCGACGTTGAACCTGGCCGAGAAGCTGGAGATCGCGCGCCAGCTCGCCCGGCTGGGTGTGGACATCATCGAAGCCGGCTTCGCCATCGCTTCGCCCGGCGACTTCGAGGCCGTCAGCAAGATCGCGCAAGAAGTCGGGCAACTCGACAACCCGCCGATCATCGCCAGCCTGGCCCGCTGCGCCAAGAAGGACATTGACCAGGCCTGGGGTGCCGTGCAGTGGGCCAAGCGCCCCCGCATCCACACCTTCCTGGCCACCAGCGACATCCATCTGCAATACAAGCTCAAGATCAGCCGCAACGACTGCATCGAGCAAGTGGGCGAATTCGTCTCCTACGCGAAGAGCTTCTGCGACGACGTGGAGTTCTCGCCGGAGGACGCCGGCCGCAGCGACCCCGAGTTCCTCTGGCAGGTGTTGAGCGTCGCCGTGCAAGCCGGCGCGACCACGCTCAACATCCCGGACACCGTCGGCTACTGCACGCCCTATGAGTATGGCCAGCTGATCGAGGGCATCGTGAACAACGTGCCCGGCATCAAGGAAGGCAAGGTGATCGTCAGCGTGCACTGCCACGACGACCTGGGCATGGCTACGGCCAACACCCTGGCCGGCATCAAAGCCGGCGCGCGGCAGGCCGAGGTGACCATCAACGGCATCGGCGAACGCGCCGGCAACACCAGCCTGGAAGAAGTGGTGATGGCGCTCAAGACCCGGCCGCAGTTCTTCGGCGCGCTCTACACCAACATCGACACCACTCAACTGGTGCGCACCAGCAAGATGGTGAGCAGCCTGACCTCGATCCCGGTCCAGCCGAACAAGGCCATCGTCGGCGCAAACGCCTTCGCCCATGAGGCCGGCATCCACCAGGACGGCATGCTCAAGAACCCGCTGACCTATGAAATCATGCGGCCGGAGGACGTGGGCTGGAACAGCACCAACCTGGTGCTGGGCAAGCACAGCGGTCGCCATGCCTTCGCCGATCGCCTGCGCCAGATGGGCTACGACCTCAACCGCGACGAACTCGACAAGGCCTTCGAGCGCTTCAAGGTGCTGTGCGACAAGAAGAAGGTGGTCAGCGACGCCGACCTGGAAGCGTTGCTCACCGACCAGTTCGAGAGCCTCGGCAACGACGTGTTCAAGCTGGATGAGCTGCACGTCGCCACCGGCACGGGCAACACCCCCGTCGCCAGCGTGAGGCTGATCGACGAGGAGGGGGAGCCACACGAAGACGCCGCGCTCGGCAATGGGCCGGTCAACGCCGTGTGCAACTGCATCAACCGCATCACCGGCGCCGACGCCAAGCTGGTCGAGTTCCACGTGCACGCCGTGACCGAGGGCATTGACGCCATCGCCCACGTCACCATCCGCGTGGAGATGAGCAACGGCGACGGCAAGAAGTACATCTTCAGTGGGCGCAGCGCCGACACCGACACGCTCGTCGCCAGCGGCAAAGCCTATCTGGCCGCTGTGAACCGCGGGCTGCGGCGGACGCGAGGCGCACAAAAGGTGATGAAGGAGACCGTGTAGCGCCGGTGGCCGTGGACCGGATGGAGGCGATGACGACCGGCGGCACGGTGGCGTTCTATCGCTCCGCAGCAAAGCAACATGCTTACTCTCTTTCACACGGCTTCGGCCAACGTCGAGGTGTTCGACGCGCTGCTCAAGCACCTCGCGCCGGATGTGCCCGTTCGCCACGTCGTGGACGAGGCGATCCTGCGCGAGGTGCGCGACGCCGGCACGGTGACGCCGGCGGTCGTTGCGCGCGTCGGCGCGGCGCTGAACCAGGGCGTCGGCCCAGATTCACTGATCCTGTGCACCTGCTCCACGATCGGCGACCTGGCCGAACAAGCCGGCAAACACGTGCTACGCGTGGACCGGCCGATGGCCGAGCAAGCCGTGAGCCTAGGCGAACGCATCGGCGTGGCTGCGACCCTGCGAAGCACCCTGGCGCCGACCCAGGCACTGATCCGCGACGTGGCGCAGCGCGCAGGCAAAGCGGTGGAAAGCGTCGAGCTGTTCATCCCATCGGCCTGGCCGTTCATGGAACGCGGCGACAAAGACGGCTACGCGCGAGACATTGCCGCGCGATTGACCGAAGCCTGCGACCGGGAACGATTCGACGTGATCGTGCTGGCCCAGGCTAGCATGGCCGCCGCCGAGCCGCTGTGCGCCGGCCTGCCCTGCCCCGTGCTGAGCAGCCCCCGGCTGGGCGTCGAAGCCGCCGTCCAGGCCTACCGCGCCCACCTGTCAGACAGCCGATCTCCCCAGACCCACGGTATTCCGTAGAATCTCCGGCATGACCGATCCAGGGCCAGCCCGGCTTTCACCCTCGCCGGCCATCGCAGTCGAATCGCCTCCGGCCAGCGATGGAACGCGTACCGCGTTGTGATGGCAATGGGCTTGCCCTGCACACAGAAGCCTGTAAGGAAAGTTCGTATGTCTCACCCTCGAACCCTCTTCGAAAAGATCTGGGATGCGCACGTCGTAGCGCAAGAGCCGGACAGCCCGGCCGTGCTCTACATTGACCTGCACCTGGTGCACGAGGTGACCTCGCCGCAAGCCTTCGAGGGCCTGCGCCGGCGCGGCCTGAAGGTGCGCCGCCCCGACCGCACTTTCGCCACGCTCGACCACGGCATCCCCACGCACGACCGCAGCCTGCCGATCGTGGATGACATGGCGCGCAAGCAAATCGAGATGATGGAGCGCAACGCAGCCGAGAACGGCATCACGCTCTACGGCATCAAGACCGGCGCCGACAAGCAGGGCATCGTCCACGTGATCGGCCCGGAGCTCGGCTTGACGCAGCCCGGCATGACCATCGTGTGCGGCGACAGCCACACCGCCACCCACGGCGCGTTCGGCGCGCTGGGCTTCGGCATCGGCACCAGCGAGGTCGAGATGGTGCTGGCGACGCAGTGCCTGCTGCAACGCAAACCCAAGACGATGAACGTGCGCATTGATGGCGCGCTCAAACCCGGCGTGACGGCCAAGGACATCATCCTGGGCATCATCGCCAGGTACGGCGTGGGTGCCGGCACCGGCTATGTCTTCGAGTACACCGGCGAGGCGATCCGCCGGCTTTCGATGGAAGAGCGCATGACGATCTGCAACATGAGCATCGAAGGCGGCAGCCGCGCCGGCATGATCGCCCCCGACGACACCACCTTCGAGTGGGTGGCCGGCCGCGAGTTCGCTCCGAAGGGCGAGGCCTGGGACAGGGCGCTGGCCTACTGGCGCACGCTGCCCACCGATGAAGGGGCCACCTATGACGCCGAGATCACGCTCGACGCCGACGCGCTCGAACCGATGATCACCTATGGCACGAATCCCGGCATGGGCATGCCAATTACCGGGCGCGTGCCCGACCCCGACCAGATCGGCGATCCCAGCCAGAAGGCCGCGCTGCAAAAGGCGCTGGCCTACATGGACCTGAGGCCCAATCAGCCGCTGATCGGGCATCCGGTGAACGTGGTCTTCATCGGCAGTTGCACCAACTCGCGCATCAGCGACCTGCGCGAGGCTGCGAAGCTGCTGAAGGGCCGCAAGGTGAAGGAAGGCCTCCGCGTCATGGTGGTGCCGGGCAGCGCGCAGGTGAAGAAGCAGGCCGAGCGCGAAGGCCTGCACGAGATCTTCCTGGCGGCCGGCGCGGAGTGGCGCGAGCCCGGCTGCAGCATGTGCATCGCCATGAACGGCGATCAGCTCGAGCCGGGACAATATGCCATCAGCACCAGCAACCGCAACTTCGAGGGCCGGCAGGGCAAAGGCGGCCGCACCTTCCTCGCTTCGCCGCTGACGGCTGCGGCCTCGGCCATCACCGGCGTGGTCACCGACGTGCGAACGATGCTGCCGTGAACCAGGCGTCCGGCCGTGTCCGTTCTAAAAACCGACATGCAGAAATTCACCCCCATCACCAGCAAGATCGTCCCGCTCCCCAACGAGAACGTGGACACCGATCAGATCATCCCTGCCCGCTTCTTGAAAGTCACCGACAAAGCAGGGCTGGGCGACAACCTGTTTGCCGACTGGCGTTACGACGCCGACGGCTCGCCGAAGCCGGACTTCGTCCTCAACCGGCCAGAGATGAAGGGCCGCCAGGTGTTGCTCGCCGGCGACAACTTCGGATGCGGCTCGTCGCGCGAACACGCCCCCTGGGCGTTGACCGGCTACGGCTTCCGCGCTGTGATCAGCACCTCGTTTGCCGACATCTTCCGCAACAACGCGCTCAAGAACGGCCTGCTGCCTGTGATCGTGGACAGGGAGACGCACCGGCAGCTCTTCAGCCTGGTCGAGGAAGATCCAAACACCGAAGTAACCATTGACCTGGCGACGCAGGCGTTGACGCTGCCCGACGGTCGCGCCGTCACCTTCCCGATCGATCCGTTCAGCAAAACCTGCCTGCTCAACGGCGTGGACGAGATCGGCTACGTGCTGGGCATGGTGGATAAGATTCGCGCATATGAGATGGCGAACCAGAGATAAGAGCCTTCCGAATCACTCACCTCTCGGGCTTTTGGGCATCGAAAGCAATGCCCTCGCCCACGTTGCGGCGCGCCCTCGACCAAGGCCTGTGGTTCATTGAGCCGATCTCGGGCACGACCACCCCGAACCGTTCGAGCCGGTGCGAGAGCGGGCCGTCGCGTTCGTGAGTTCGGGTGGATAATGGCGCACTGGAGAGTGCGTCACATGAACCCGGACCTCGAATCTCAGCACAGCAGCATGCGTGCAGCGAGCGATCCCCAAACGGCTCCGCCCATCCGGCGAGAAGAGCTGGTAGCCGCGTTGCATGCGCGCGGCATCTGCTACCTGGCGCCTTCGCCGCACGGTGATGAGCGCCCGCTGAGCGACGATGAACTGATCGTCGGCCTGGCGTCGTCGCCGGATGCACGGGTGCGCTTCGCGCTGGCCGGCCTGCTGCTCGTCTATCCCGAGCTGGCCGAGCGAGCCGCCGCCATCATCCAGGGCGAAGCGCCCATCGTCGTCTCCGGCGCCGTCCGGGCCGAGATGACGAAGCAATACCTCGCCGCCATGTATCTGCAACGCATGTGGCGCACGCGGCTGAAGATGCAGTTCGGCGAGAAACCATTGATCCCCGAGCGCTTCACAGCCGAGATGGGACTGCCCCCGGCCGACGCCCTGTTCGGCGAGCTTGGGCTGCGCACCCTCACCGAGCGCAGCCTCTACAACGACTGGTCTTCGTACGAGCAGGTGGTGGACCTGTTGTGCGAGCAGCCGTGCGCGACGAGCGACAACAGACGCTGGGTGCTGGACTTCGAGGCGAATTCCCCCGGTCAATCCGGCATGAACCCGCCACCGGCGATCGCCGATCCTCGACCCTGATGCGACCGCCCATAGACCGCCTGCGCGTGCACTACTTCCTGGTCAAGCTCGGCATCGAGTTTCGACATCCGGCCAGGGTGTACCTCGTCGGCGGGACGACGCTGGTGTACGAGGGGCTGCGCGAGCAATCGCTCGACATTGACATCCACTACGAGGTAGCCGACGAGCACGAAGCCGAGTTCGCCCAGGTGGTGCGCCGGCTGAAGGACGAGCTGGAGATCAACGTCGAGCAGGCCTCGCCGGGCGATTTCATCCCCTTGCCGCCGGGATGGAAGGAGCGCGCCAAGCACGTCGGACGATTCGGCCAGGTGGACGTGTTCCACTTCGACCTGTACAGCACCGCGCTCAGCAAGATCGAACGTGGACGCGAGGGCGACTTCCAGGACGTGCTGGCGCTGCTGCAATCGGGTCAGATCGAGATGGGCGAGCTGCGTCAGGCCTTCGACAACATCATGCCGCGCGTGGAGCGCGAGAGCCTGAAGCGCAACCCCGAGCGGTTCCGGCGCAACTTCGCCGCCCTCGAGGCGATGTTCGCTGCGAACGGGGTCCGCGACGGACGACTGAGGTGAGATAGCACGATGGTCTTCTTGCGAATCATCGGCCTGCTGCTCGGTTCGGCAGGCATGCTGCTGATGCTGGTGGGCATCGTCTTCGGCGACGCCGCCGTGCAGAACGTGCCGCTGAGCTACGCCTTGTTCGCCATCCTGGTTGGCCTGCTGCTGGCGATCGGCGCCAACGCCGGCGAGCGCATTTCCCAGAAGCAAAAAGCCCAAAAGGCCAACAAGGAAAAGAAATCTTGATCGGGGTTGACAACTCGCTCCCGATGACTAGACTTTCGGCTCGAAAGATGCACGCGATTTCACTTCACCTCATCGCCATTATTTCGATTCGCGTTTCGATGATTCGAGGCGCGAATCGTAAACACGGGTTGAGGTGGGTGAGCTGATCGAGTCAGCCACGCAGATCGCACAGGTTGATCGCAGAGCCTTCCGCAGCCCGGAAGGCTCTGTTCGTTTCGATGCAAATACACATGGAGTGATGGAGAGACTGATCCCATGACGACGATGCTTTACGACACCACATTGCGAGACGGCACCCAGGGCGAAGGCGTCAACCTTTCCGTCGAGGACAAGTTACGCATCGCGCGGCGCCTGGACGAATTCGGCATGCATTACATCGAGGGAGGCTGGCCCGGCAGCAACCCGAAGGATGCGGAATTCTTCACGCGCGCGAAGACGCTCGACCTCAAACAAGCCCGGCTGGCGGCGTTCGGCAGCACGCGCAAAGCCAACGCTTGCGTCGAACAGGATCCGCAAATTCAGCTTCTGCTGAATGCCGGCACACCCGTCGTCACCCTGGTCGCCAAGACCAGCACCCTGCACGTCCGGCACGTGCTGGAGACGACGCTGGAAGAGAACCTGAAGATGATCGGCGACAGCGTGGCCTTCTTCAAAAGCCACGGCAGGGAGGTGATGCACGACGCCGAACACTTCTTCGACGGCTTCAAGCTCGACAAAGAATACGCCCTCGCCACCCTGCGCGCAGCGCGCGACGCCGGCGCCGACTGGCTGGTGCTGTGCGATACCAACGGCGGGACCATGCCCTGGGAGATCGAGGCGATCGTAGAGGCAACCATCGCCGCGCTACGATCGGACGAACGCGCCGACCGGCCGCCGGTGCGCTTCGGCATTCACACGCACAACGACGCCGGCGTGGGCGTGGCCAATGCGCTGGCTGCCGTGCGCGCCGGCTGCACACAGGTGCAAGGCACCATCAACGGCATCGGCGAGCGCGTCGGCAACTGCGACCTGATCACCACCCTGGCCAACCTCAAGCTGAAGATGAACGACGACTGTGTGAGCGACGAGCAATTGCGCCGCCTGACCGAACTCTCACGCTACGTGTTCGAGATCGCCAACCTCACACCCGATATCCGTCACCCCTACGTCGGGCAAGCCGCCTTCGCCCACAAAGGCGGCATCCACGTCGCGGCCATCCTGAAGGTGGAAGAAAGCTACCAGCACATTGACCCAGCCCGAGTAGGCAACCAGAAGCGCGTGCTGGTGAGTGAACTGAGCGGCCGCGGCAACATCGCCTACAAGGCCAGGGAGTTCGGTCTGAATCCCGACAGCGCAGAGGTCAGGCAGGTGCTGGCCCGGATCAAGGAACTGGAGAACGCCGGTTACTTCTTCGAAGGGGCCGACGCCACCGTGGAGCTGATGCTCCGCCGAACGCAGCCGGGCTACGTCCGTCCGTTCGAGTTGCTGGACTTCATGACCGTGGTCGAGAACCGCACGGGTCGCGGCCTGCTGGCCGAAGCCAACGTGAAAGTGAAAGTCGGCAACGAAGTGTCGTACACGGCTGCCGAGGGCGACGGACCGGTGAACGCGCTGGACAAGGCGCTGCGCAAGGCGCTCATGCCACACTACCCGCAGATCGAGGAGGTGCGCCTGGTGGACTACAAGGTGCGCATCCTCGACGGCGACAAGGCCACGGCGGCGACCACGCGCGTGACGATTGATTCTCGCAACGGCCACCGAAACTGGACGACCGTTGGCTGCTCGGTCAATATCGTGGATGCCTCATGGCAGGCGCTGGCTGATTCGTTGGAATACGCGATCATGGTGGCGAGCTGATTCTTCAACACGCGGAGAAGTGGAGAAAGGGGAATCAGGTGCAAATGCTTTCATGTCTTCGTGTTTGAATTCGACCCGTGAACGTGCAAAAACTTGATCTTCCCCTGGCCGAGGGCCGCACAGCCGAAGTCTTCGCGTGGGGTGATGGGCTGGTACTCAAACTCTTCCGGCCGGCGTTCGCGCGCGACGCCGAATTCGAGTACGGCATCGCCCGTATGATTGATGCGTGCAACCTGCCCGCGCCACGCGCCCTCGACCTCGTCACGGTGAGAGACCGCGCTGGCATCGTATATGAGCGCGTGGACGGCGTCTCGATGCTGGGCGAGTTGACAGCCCGGCCGCAGCGTGCGCCGGAGCTGGCGCGCACCCTGGCCGAACTGCATTTCGAGATTCACCAGCGCCAGCCGAGCGGCCTGCCGCGCCAGCGCGACCGATTCTCGCACTGGCTGAATCGTGCATCCTTGGATGAGAAGGTGAAGGCTCGCGTCCGGCGCACATTCGATGCGTTGCCCGACGGCGATGCACTGTGCCATGGCGACTTTCATCCCGACAACGTCATCCTGTCGCCGGTCGGCCCGAGGATTATTGACTGGGCCAACGCGTCCATCGGCAATCCAATGGGCGATGTGGGCTGGACAGCGCTGCTGATGCAGATTGCCAGCGCACCACCGAATGCAAGGCCAAGCGAGCCGCTTCGGCAACTTCGCAGATCCTTCGAAGAGGGCTATCGGAGCCGCTACTTCGAACTCGATCCGAGGGCGAGAGAACAACTCGACGCATGGGCACTGTCCATCGCCGTAGCACGGCTGGGTGATGGTATTCCAGAGGAAAGGCAAGCGTTGGTCGCGTTGATCGAAGCGTGCGTACAATCGTGGGGCAAAGGTGATAGTTGATTGCCGACTAGCGACTAGAAGAGGGGCGAGCACCCACAGAACCTGCACCGCGCAAGCGCTCGCAGCGCGATGACCCTTTTCATCCACCGACCGAATGCACGAAGCGCCGCTCACCAAATCATCGCCGCCAGCCTGGCCATAGCAGCGTGTGCGACCGCCTGTACGTCGGGTACCGTTCCTGCCGAGCCGACGCCACACATCGCCATCACCTACCATCCAACTGCCACGTCCCAGCCATCGCCGACGCCGCGCATCGTCACCACCGCGCCCTCGCCACAGCCCGGCGCGTCGTCGCCCGGTGCATCCCGGCCGGCCCGGCCAGACCCACCGCCGATCGCTGCGCCGGCGCCTTCCTTCCCTTTGCCCGGCCCATCGGCGCTGCTGGCTGGCATCCGCCACGAGCAGCAAACGTGGAACAACTGTGGGCCGGCCACCATCGCCATGTTGCTCTCCTACTTCGGTCGCAGCGAGACCCAGCGCCACGCTGCGCGCTTCCTCAAGCCCGACCGAGAGGATAAGAACGTCAGCCCAGATGAACTCGTCGCCTATGCACGATCGCTCGGCCTCGAGGCGCGCGTGATCGTCGGCGGCGACCTGAACATGATCCGCACCTTCGTCGCCAACGGACTACCGGTCATCGTCGAGACGTGGTTCATCCCCGAGCCGGATGACGAGATGGGCCATTACCAGCTTGTGATCGGATACGACGGGGACGAGCTGATCTTCTACGACTCATACCAGGGGCCGAACGTGCGCGCGCCGGCGGCGCAGTTCGATCCGTTGTGGAAGGTGTTCAATCGCGCGGCGGTGATTGCCTACACCACACCGATGCAGCCGCTGGTTGAGGCAATCCTGGGCGAGCGCACCGAAGCACCGATGATGTATGCACGCGCGTTGGCCCAGGCGCAGGCAGAGGTAGCCGCCAACCCGCAGGACAAATTCGCCTGGTTCAACGTCGGCACCAATCGGTTGGCGCTGGGGGACGCTGCCGGCGCAGCCGAAGCCTTCGACCGAGCGCGGGCACTCAAGCTGCCCTGGCGGATGATGTGGTATCAGTTCGGGCCGTATGCCGCTTACTATGAGCAGGGGCGATACGCCGATGTGATCGAACTGGCCAGCGCCACCCTGCGCCGGGTGAAGAACCTGGAGGAGAGTTTGTACTGGCGCGGCCGCGCCCTGGCTGCCACCGGCAATGCCAATGCCGCACGGGCCGACTTTCAAGCTGCGCTCCGGTTCAACCCACATTTCGCCCCCGCGCAGGAAGCGCTCGACGCGCTCCATCGCGACGGGGAGTCGTGAGGTCAGGGCTGCGCCAGTCGCGTGCCCAGGATCCTGGCTGCCGCGCGCACGCTGACCGTGAAGCCGAAGAACGGGCCGAAGTCCTGTCCCGCAGCGAAGCTGGTGAAGAACAGCCCCGGCACGTTGCTCTGGAAGTGCACGTTCAGGCATGGATAACCGTTGGCGATGTGCAGCCGGCCGAGCAAATTGCCCGCCGCGAGGAAGGGCACGCGCCGCACGTCCACTTTATAGCCCGTCGCAAGGATGATGTGATCCGCAGCGACGGGCTCACCGCTGTCCAGCGTTACCTGGAGTTCGCCGTATGGCCCGACGTTTACCTCCGCCACCTTCGTCCGCGGGTGCAGCGTCACGTTCGGCTGGCGCACGCGCGCTTCCAGCCACGGCTCGACCTTCAGCCGGCCCTCCGCCCACAAACGATAGCGGTAGTGCTCCTGCTCGTCATCGGGCAGCCGGCGAAACCAGCTCGGGTCGCTCACCATGTTGTCTACAATCGGCGTGACCCATGACCAATCGGCCTCCACGAAACGCGGCGTGTCGTGGCGATAGCTCACGTGCACGTGCGCCGCGCCGCGCTCGCGCAATAGCGCCGCCCACTCGAACGCGCTCTGCCGGCCACCGATGATCAGGAGTCGGCGCCCCGCGTAGGCATCGAGCGCAACGGCCTCGCAGGTATGCGTATAGCGGCCAGGGGGCAGGATGGCCAGCAGATCCGGCGGCACATGGACGAAGTAGCGAAAGCCGACGGCCACCACGACATTGCGCGCGATGACCTCGCGGCCGTCCGCGAGATGGGCCGCAAAGGCGTCGGCCGTGTGATCCAGCCGGGTGACGTAGGCCGGTAGGACATCGAACCCTTTCTGCGCGATGAACCACTGCGCGTAGTCCAGATAACGCTCTAGGGACAGCGGGGTGACCTGTGCAACAGTCAGGCCGTGCTCGTCGAGGTAGCGTTCGATGGTGTGGACATCTTCGGGGTCGAGGTGCCAATCGCAGCCGGAGCGCAGGTACATGCCGGCCGGCATGTTCGCCCGCCAGAATTCCATCGGCCTACCGACGAGGCGATGTTCGACGCCGAGCGCCTGCAACCGCGCGGCCAGGCTCAACCCAAACGGCCCGGCGCCGATGATGAGCGTGTGCACCGAATCGCTCATAGCATCTCACCCATCTTCCGATTCCCGCCCCCAGCCCCCCAACTTCCACCCTCTCGCTTCTCACTTCTCAATTTTCAATTCTCAATTTTCAATTCACCCTCTCCACCGCCAGCGCCACCGCCTCGCCTCCGCCGAGGCACAGCGTGGCAATGCCGCGTTGCAGGTTGCGCTGATGTAGCGCATACAGCAGCGTGGTGAGGATGCGCGCGCCGGTCGAGCCAAGGGCGTGGCCGAGGGCGATGCTGCCGCCGTTCACATTCACCTTGTCCCAGTCCCAGCCCAGATCGGCCAGCGCATAGCCGTTGGCGAGCACTTGCGCGGCGAAGGCTTCGTTGATCTCGATCAGATCCACGTCATCCAGCGTCCAGCCGACCTTCTTCAACAAAATCGGCACGGCTTTGGCCGGCGCGTCGAAGATGTATTTGGGCTCGACGGCGGCCTGGGCATAGCCGGCAATGCGCGCCATCGGCTGCGCGCCAATCTCGCGAGCCTTGCGCGCGCTGGCCACGACGAACGCAGCCGCGCCGTCGTTCAGGCCCGGCGCGTTGCCCGCCGTGACTCGCCCCCCCTCCTTGAAGGCAGGAGGTAATTTAGCCAGCGCTTCGAGCGACGTGTCGCGACGCGGGCCTTCGTCTTGCGAGACGAGCATCGGCTCACCCTTCGAGCGTCTCACCAGCACCGGCACGATCTCGGCATCGAAGCGACCGGCGTCCATCGCGGCGATGGCCTTGCGGTGGCTATCCAGCGCGTAGCGATCCATCGCCTCGCGCGTGACCTCGAATTCGTCGGCGATGAACTCGGCAGCTGCGCCCATCGCCCAGTTCTCGAAGGGGCACCACAACCCGTCCACCACGAGCGAATCTTCGAGCGCGAGATGGCCAAAGCGCATCTGGCCCAGGCGGCCCCGCACCAGGTGGGGTGCGTTGCTCATGCTTTCCGTGCCGCCAGCGACGAACAGTGCACCGTCGCCGGCCTTGATCGCCTGCGCTGCGAAGACGGCGGCCTTCAGGCCGGCGCCGCACACCTTGTTGATCGCGCTTGCGCCGACGGTGTGCGGGATGCCGGCGAGGATGGCAGTCTGCCGCGCGACGTTCTGACCAGCGCCGGCCGAGACGACGTTGCCGATGAGCACCTCGTCTATCTCGTTCGGGCGACCCAGACCGGCGCGCTCCACCGCAGCGCGCGCGGCGATGGCCCCCAGTTCACCGGCTTTCAACGGCGCGAGCACGCCGCCGAGCTTGCCGACCGGCGTGCGCGCCGCGCTCAGAATGACGGGCGCATTCGAACCATCCGTGGTCATCGTTCAGTATCTCCTCGCCATGGCATCGGTCTGGGGCACGCTGATGGTGCGCCCTGCGTCGCCAGGGTCCCTCTCGTCTTCGCGAGATCGCTTGCCAGACCCCAATTCTATGAGAAGAGCGGCTGGCGCGTTCAGCCTCTGGGGGTCATAGCGTGCGCCGCGAACCACTTACCGCGACTAAACTGAAGAAATCCAGGCATGTCTCACATCCTCATCGCCACCCTCAGCACCGAGCCACAAGGTGTGACGCGCGTGCTCGACGCGCTGCTCCAGCGCGGTTACCCGATGGGCGAAGTCGCCGTCATCCACACGACAGGCGACGCAATTCGCCCGGCCATCGAACGCCTGGACGCAGAGTTCGAGGCGGGCGCCTATCCGCAGATCCGATATCGCCGCATTCCCCTGAGCCGGCCGGATGGACCGGTGACCGACATCCGATCCGAAGCCGATGTCGGCGCGTTGCTGCAGGCGCTCTACCGGACCTTGCGCGCCGCCCGGCTGGCCAACCAGACCATTCACCTCAGCATCACCAGCGGCCGCAAGACGATGGCTGTGTATGCCATGGTCGCCGCACAGTTGCTGTTTCGAGAAGAGGACCGCGTCTGGCACATGCTTTCGCTCGAGCGCTGGAGCGGCGGCGAGAAGCGCATGCATGCGGAACCGGGCGAGCCCGTCGAGCTGATCTCCGTGCCGGTGCTGCGCTGGTCCGACGCCTCGGCCGCAGCCATCCTCGACTCGACCGACGACCCGTGGGAAGCCATCCGACGCCAACGCCAGCTGGCGCAGGCCGACCTGGCGCGACGGCAGCGTGAGTTTCTGGAGCGCTATCTCACCCCGGCCGAGCGGCGGGTGTGCGAACTGCTCGTGCGGGAGGGGCTGGACAACACGGCCCTGGCGAACCGCCTTCACCTGAGCGAACAGACCGTCGCCAACCACCTGTCGAAGATCTACCGGAAGTTCGGCGAGTGGCGTGGGACGCCGGGAGGCAGCCGCGCGGCGCTCATCGCGGAGTTTGCCGGCTACCTGGCCGCGCAGAGATCACCGTGAATGGCGACTGAATAGTAGAAGACTACTACGCAAAGTAGTAGATCTCCATGATGCATCTTCGCCGCGAGGAGGTGAAGATGGCGTTCATCCACAAGAGGAAGATATGAGTGAAGCGCCAAGCCTGACCGTGACGCTGGAGACCGTGACGCCGCTGTTTTTGGGAGGGGCCGACCCGCGTGGCACGCCTGAGTTACGCGCGCCGAGCTTTCGCGGCGCACTACGCTACTGGCTGCGCGCGGCGCTAGGTGGGGTGATTGGCGACCAAAACCTCGAAGGGCTGCGGAAGCTGGAGAGCGTTGTGTTCGGAAGTACGGAATATGCCTCACCCATCCACATTCGCGTGTCTGGTGATCTGAACCACACAAAAAAGGCGATTCTTCCTCACAAAACGGGCCAGTCAGCAGGAAGTCGAGCGGCATTTGACGCTGGGCAGGCATTTGACCTGACGATGAGACAGCTGCGCACGGATGATGAGGCAATTTGGAAGAGCGCATGCGCCGCGCTCAACCTAGTGCTCACCTTTGGGGGCATTGGACTGCGCTCTCGGCGAGGATACGGAACTCTGCGCGTCGCTCAAGTCTCTCCAGCCGACGGGGCCATCGTCAATTCACCGAGTACGCTCGAAGGTTGGAAACAGAACATCCGGGATGTACTGATTCACGCGCTTGATTCCGCACGCCAACTGGCACAGGCACATCAGGTGCGACAGGCGAGCTTACCCAGGTCACCCACTCGCTTCCCATGCGCTTCTAACGAAAACTTGATCCGATTAGCCACGCTTGCACCACCACACAACGCCTCAGCGATGGCTGCGGTAACGCATCTGATGAGCGTCATCCCCAAAAATCAGGCCTTCGGCGGAATCTCCCCACGTCAATCATCGCCATTGTGGGTGCGGCCTATCCAAATAGAGACAGGATACGCACTGTTGTTGGTCGTTCTCGCTTCGAACATCAAGCCAAAGCCCAATTACGCCGCAATCAGGAAGTGGCTCGACAGTAACTTCCCAGGTCAGGACCTCACCGTTCAAGGATGGAACGCATGACCACCTCCGTCCTCATCTTCACCTTCTCACCTGTCCAGACCTTCATCGCCGAGGCGCGGCGGGCAGCGGACCTGTATGTGGGCAGCAAGATCCTCTCCGAGCTGGCCAGGGCCGCCGCGCAAAGTATCGGAGTGGACAAGCTGGTGTATCCGACGTTGCTCGACAGCGACGTTCCCAACGTCATCGTCGCGCGCGTGCCGGCCAACGCAGATCAGGCAAAGCAGATCGCCGAAGGCGCAAAGCAGGCGCTGCTGAACGAATGGCGTCGCATCGCCGGCACAGCCAGAGATTGGTTCACGAAGCTGGGCTTCACCGACGATGCCTTCAACGACATCTGGACTCGCCAGATTGACCACCTGTGGGAGGTGTACTGGGTTGCCGCGGAAGAGGAGAACGGCTATCGCGACGCCTACGAACGCGCGCGTGACGCCCTCGACGCGGTCAAGCGCAGCCGAATCTTCGATGCCTGCGACGAGCCCGGCGTGAAGGACACGCTCTCCGGCCTGCGCGAGGCGATGCATCGCAGAGGCGAAACGAGCTACAGACACGTCAAGGGCTATTGGAAGACTATCGCGGCCGATGCGCGCGTCGGTCCGTCCAAGCTTCAATCCAAAGGCCGCGAGCGATTAGACGCAATCGGCGCAGTGAAGCGCTTCTGCCAGATTGCCAACCAGCAGTTTGCTTCAGTCAGCACCATCGCCGTGCTCGACTTCATCGCGCAGGCTAAAGAGAAAGCAGCAGACACACTCCGCGCCTATCGCGATGTGCTGCGCAGCTTCCTTGACGAATACGGCTATGAGCCGCGCAAGGACACAGACCCTGATTGGCCCTTCGACGGCGATCTGCTCTACGAAGAGACGCTCACACCGGAACGATTGAAAGAAAGCTACGGCCTGCAGGAAGTTGACGAGGCCAAACTCACCGACGTTCGTGCTGCGCTCAAGGCGCTCTACAAAGCAGTTGGGCACTCGCCTTCGACCTACTACGCCGTGTTGGTGCTCGACGGCGACGGCATGGGCAAGCGCATCGGCAATTGTCTGGCGCTGGATCACCCAGAGGAGAAACACCGCCAACTCAGCCTGTCGCTCGAGGCGTTCGCCCGACGCGCGAAGGCCATCGTGCCGGCAGACTGTTTGATCTACAACGGCGGCGATGACGTGTTGGCCTTCCTGCCGTTAAGGCATGCGGTTCAGATCGCCCGCGATCTGGCCAGGGCCTTCCGCGAAGTTGCGGAAGACAAGGAAGCGTCGCCTGTGCCCGGCACTGCATCCGCCGGTATCGCCATCGGCCATCACCTCGAACCACTCGACGTTGCGCTGGCCGCCGCGCGCGAGGCGGAGAAGCAAGCAAAGAAGCTGGAGGGCAAAGATGCCGTGTGTCTTACCGTGCTCAAGCGCAGCGGTGAAGAAGTCTCGGCGCGCAGCAAGTGGGACGACCTCGATCCGTTGTTCGCGCTTGTCGAGCATTTCGACTCGGGCGTGCTCTCGTCGCGCTTCGCCTACGACGCAATCAACTCTCTACACGCGCTGCCGCTCAGCGACGCCGGCGGCGGGGCAATGCTCACTGCCGAACTGACGCGGCAGATCAAACGGCATCGCGACAAGGGCCGCTCCGACGCGCCCGATCCAGACGCCCTGGCCGGCCAACTGAGCAGATGGGCAACGACATTGCCCGGTGGTTCGGATGAGTTGGGGCGCTGGCTGGGCATCGCCCGCTTCCTCGCCCAGCAACGAAAGGGAGGCCGCGAATGATGAAGCTGTTTCTCACACCCGTAGACGTGTGGCTGTTCCGCGATGGCCGACCGTTCGACGCGGGCAGCGACCACCGCGCGCGCAGCCTGTTCCCGCCGCATCCCAGCGTGATGCAGGGCGTCATTCGCTCGCATCATCTGGTGGTGAAAGGGGTGGACCTGAGCAGCAAGAAAGCGATCGAGGAAGCAGTCGGCACGGCGGATGACTGTCGCAACTTGCTCATGCGCGGGCCGCTTATCGCACATCGTGCCCCCAACGGCAAACTCACGCGCTACTTCCCAGCGCCGGCCGACGCCGCGCCCATCAACGACTCACAGCTCAAGCCTATCCAGCCCCGGCCTCCTGCGCACAAGCGCGTCGTCACCAGCCTGGATCGTCAGGTCCCGATGGTGCTCTTCCCCCACGACCTGGAACCGAAGAAGCGAGAGCTTGGAGGATGGCTGACCGAGGACCAGCTGTTCAAATGCCTTCAAGGGGGAGAGGCCAAGCCGGTCGCAGCTAAGGACCTGTTCACCATCGAGCACCGGTATGGGATCGGCATGGACAGCGACCGGCGCAGCACGCGGGAGGGATTGCTCTACGCCGCGGATTTCATCCGCACTTGCGACGGAGTCGGGTTGTACATCGAGGTGGATGGCTACGATGGCTGGCCCGACAGCGGCGTAATGCGCATCGGCGGCGAAGGACGCGGCGCGCGATTCGAGCAGATAGAAGCGCCACCCTGGCCTGCACCGCCTACCCCGTTGCCCCAACGATTCAAGTTGTATTTCGCCGGCCCAACCTACTTCACCGGAGGATGGCAGCCCGAGAGCTGGAGCAAGTTCTTCGATGGCGATGTGAGATTGCAAGCCGTTGCGATCAATCGCTACGAATCGCGCGGAGGGTTCGACTGGGCCAACGGCAGCCAAAAGCCCGCGCGCCGCTTCGTGCCCGCCGGCAGCGTGTATTTCTTCAAGTGTGAAGGTCAGGCACGCCTCAAGCCAGACCTGATCAACCGCGCCATCACCGACTTCGGTGCAGAGGTCGGCTACGGCCAGTTCATCATCGTGGAATGGAAGGAGTGACCCCATGTTCGAAGCCAGGAAACTGATGTTCATCTATGTCGAGACGCCGCTGCACGCCGGCAGCGGCAAGGGCCTGGGCGCGGTGGACCTGCCCATCCAGCGCGAGCGGGCGACGAACTACCCAATGCTGCAGGCCAGCGGCGTGAAAGGCCGGTTGCGCGCTGCGGTGCGCGAGGAGAAAGGGTGGAAGGACGACAGTGCGGAAATCACAACGTTGTTCGGCAAAGCCGGCGAGTCCGGCGAGAACCATGCCGGCGCGGTCGCGCCCGGCGATGCGCGCATCCTGTTGTTCCCCGTGCGCTCGCTTGCCGGCGTCTTCGCCTGGACGACCTGCGTCCATGTGCTCAATCGCTTCAAACGCGATTGCGAGATCGCCGGCGTGCGATTCGATGTGGCGATTCCAGATGCGCCTGACGGTCAGCTCTCCAAGGCCTGGGTAAGCGAGAACGCTGCGCTCAAGGCCGGAAGCGTCGTCGTGCTGGAGGAGTTCAGCTACGAGCCACAGGTCAAGCAGGAAGTCGCAGCAATCGGCAAGTGGATTGCCGATCATGCGCTGCCGGACAGCTACAGTTACTGGAAGAACGAGTTGCCGCACAAGCTCATCATCCTGCCCGACGATCACTTCCGCGATTTCGTGAGTTACGCGACCGAGGTGCAGACGCACGTGCGGCTGGACACGGAGAAGAAAACCGTCCAACAAGGCGCCTTGTGGACGACGGAGAGCCTGCCGCTGGACACGCTGCTATATGCGCCGCTGCTGGCCACCCGGCCGCGCGCGAACGGCAACCACCGATGGCAGAAGGCCGATGACGTGCTGAAGGAACTCGAGGGCGTGCTCGATGGGCGACGCCTGCAGATGGGCGGCGATGAGACCACCGGCCAGGGTTGGGTGTCGGTCAAATTTGCAGGAGGGCAGCCATGAGCGACAAATCTCAGCAGCGAACGCTGGAGCAACAGCGTGCGGCGGCAGCCTGGCGCGCTGTGCAGGACGTGAGCACGAGCAACGGTAAGGAATTCCGGTCGGTCGCCACAAGCCTGCCGGCTGACATCCAATCGAACGGCCTGGGGCAAACCATGGCCTTCCTGGAGGCAAAGGGCAAAGAGGAACATAGGGCAGCGTTCAAAGCCGTGACCGGCTGGATCAAGCAACGGCTGAACATCAGCGACAACGACTTCATGGCATGGCTGATGACGAAAGCCACGACCGAGCAGTACCGCTATGCCACGTCGGAAGCAGTTGCATTTGCGATCTGGCTCAAGCGCTTTGCCGAGGCGCGGTTTAAAGAGAAAGAGAAGGCATAGGGACATATGTCGAACCAATACGAAATTCCGATCCCGTCGGCGGCGGCACGGGCTTTTCACGGCTACAGCGGCGCCACGAATCCGGGCCTGATCTTCGACCGCTTTGC
>FWWM01004579.1_pt1 | contig 31962 bp, 23 predicted proteins | sample 2228351 | NCBI WGS metagenome assembly FWWM01 (sample SAMEA103939774, study PRJEB20133) | metagenome | reverse complement strand
GATTCTTGCCATGCTCGCCGCTCTAAACAGGGCTAGCTAGAGCGGCGAGTTTTTGCAATGTTGAGGTGATCTTGGGGTCGATGGTGAAGCTCTCACGCTGATTCAGGCAAAACCACTGCTTGAAATCCATGGGTTAGCTCCTGTTGGCGCGTATGGGTTGAATAAGCCTGCTGCTCCCCAGGGTGCGCAGGCGGACGCTGGCCCAATAGTAAAGCTCACGAAGCAAGTCCCGTCCGATGCCCTCGGCATAAACGAGCATGCCGAGTTCAATATTCGACCCGACGGAGGCGGACGTGAGGTTACCTGAACCAAACAGTGCAAATGAGTCGGCCTCGCGCTGACCCAGCGCCACGTACAGCTTCGCGTGGATCGCGGGGTTGTATCGCAGTTCGATCCACGGGCTGCCCAAAATCGCCTCCATCGCCTCTTGCTGGTAGGACTCGGCCGGTTCCCGCGTAACAACATAGGTCGGTATCTTCTCCGATTCGGCCTTGCTGCGAATGTGGCAGATCGAGAAGCGGCGGTCTGACATCGCGGCGATGAACGGAGAAACGATACAGAGTGCCCGCAGGCGCATGTCTCGTAGGAACAGCCGGGCCAAGAACCTCTCGACCGGCCGTTCGGTGACCAACTCAACGTACTTCCTGTAGGGGGTGCCGTCCATACCCGACGGAGCACTTCCCGCACTCCGTACCTGCAAGGTGCTGACGGGACGCATTCTATTCCGACGCGAGGTGCCCGCCTAGCTCGTTGGCACAGCTCCTCGGCTAGAATGGCCTGCGCGCCTGGCTCATTTCACATAACAGCAAGGAACAGTGCCGGAGAACGGCCGGCATGCGGCAAGTGACCTTGGGGTCCGTCCTGTCGACGGTTTGCCGGGAGCAGGCAGTGAGAGTGTGGCCGCTGCGGCCGGTGGGGCGCCACGTCGCTACCGGGACGGGCGGTGGCGGGCGAGTTCCCCCACTAGGCGATCGCTGACCCGGGTGGCTCCGGTTGAGGGATGGGGCCGTATGGAACACCGAAGTCGTAACCTGGGCACGCTCAGACAGGCGAATAGAGTCGTATGTCTTTAAACTCGCTGGCATCAACACCGACTGCCGACCGAAGCGGCCAGGACGACATCGACGATCCGGTCAGGTGCGAGTTCTTTTGCCGCAGCGGCACTTGCGGACTCAGGCCCCATCGGCCGCGGCTGGGTAAGAACGCGGCAGTGGGCGGCCTTGTGAACGTCTGGCGGTCGTGAGCAGAACGTACGGCAGCCGCGCGTTGACGGCGGCCATACCGTCCGGTGCTTCCCGCAGTGCTCTCTTTCTGGGCCCGAAATGAACGCCAGGGTGCTATACTGCTTGCCACCTGCGGGTACTCGTTGCACAAGTTTGCACCGAGCCGGCGGGAGAAAGCCTGGCGGGCTGCGGGCCCGGCGACCGAAGGAAGTGACGACCGGCGCTGGAGATAGGGCCAGAATACAAGACGCCGCAAGCGGTTACATCTTTCGGCGACTGCGTTTACAGCCGGCGGCCCTCAAGCGAACCCGCAGGGACTCGGCCCCCGACCCTCGTATCCGAAGACCGCCGCCGGCACCGCCCAAGAAGAACGGGGCGGCCCTCGACCGTTCTGCCCTCTTGCGGCTACCATGACCTTTTCCCGAGCCAAGGTTCCAGAGGCATGTATGACTAGCCGCACATTGGATCTTGAGCGCCTAGATACCGTCCAGGTTGTACCGCCGACGCCGTTCAGTGAAGACAGCGGGCAACTCGTGCTGGAGCCGCTGGTAAAACTCGTGGGCGACCTGGCCGAGGCCGGCATCAGGGTCTTCTTGCCCGCGGCTGGCACGGGCGAGTTCCATTCTCTTTCGGCCAGCGAGGTGCTGGCCTGTGTGCGCGCGGTACGCGCCGCCGTGCCGTCCAGGGCCGTGGTGATGGCGCCGGTGGGACTGGCACTCGACCATGCCCTGGCCATTGCGCGGTCGGCCGCAGACGCGGGGGCGGACGCGCTGCTGGTGATGCCGCTGATACAGCCGTATTTGAGCGACGGCGGGTACCGAGACTACTTCGAGAGGTTGGCGTCGTGCACAGAGCTGCCTCTGTTGGCTTACAAGCGTGCGGGCGTGCCGAGCGAGCGGCTATTGGGCGTATTGGCAGAATCGGGCAGGCTGATGGGCGTCAAGTATGCGGTGAACGATCTGGATGCATTTGCGCGCTTTGCGGACGAACATGGCGGGCGGCTGGGCCTGTACTGCGGCACGGCCGAGCGGTTCGCTCCGTACTTCATGTTGGCGGGCGCTCGCGGGTACACAAGCGGTGCGGGCAACATTTGCCCGCGGCTCACGCTGGCCATGCACCGTGCCCTAGCACGGGGCGAGTTTGCGGAGGGGATGCGGTTATTGCGGCAGCTCAGGCCGATCGAAGACTATCGCGCGCGTGATGGCGAGTCGTACAATATTTCGATGCTCAAGTGCGCACTCTCGCTGCGCGGCTACGCCTTTGGGCCGCCGCGGCCGCCGCAGCGGCAGATCACGGTCCAAGAGCGGGCGGAGATTGCCAGGGTGATCGAACAAGTATGCGAGGCTGAGGCAGCGCTGCGGCATGGAGCAAACTAACGGCGCAGCCGCTGGGCGGTCGATGGGACTGATGGTTTAACGCAGCCGGCTAGCCGACGCGGTCACGGGTGTCATTACAGAGGCACACGCCAACGGGCAGTCATGGCAGCGCTGGCTGCCGTGCACACGAGCGGCTGGTAGCAGCCGCTCGTCGCAGCCGGTGAACGCCGCCGTTCAGCCCAACACGTCCTCGCCGCCGAACTGGAGCACGGCCAACTTCTGCACGTGCAAGAAGTGCTTGGTGGCCAGCACGATCGCGCGGCGCGTGATGCCGCCCTCCACGGGGATGTAGTAGTCGAAGAAGATCAGGTTTTTACTGACTGAAACGCGCACGGTGATCACGCCGTCGTTCACACGGTTGGCAAAGTCGAGCACCGCGGCGGCTGGGGCGGAGCCGCGGCTGTTCCAGACAGTCAGCAACTTGATGCGGTCGCCGTTGTTGATCGGCAAGACGTAGCAACCCAAGCCGTCTTCTTCGACGCGCAGGTCCCCGTCACTGTCGATGGACGTTTCCATGAAGGCGTCGTCGAACAATTGCTTGAGCAGCGTGGGAGAAATGTCCCGGGGCGCAAGCACTTCGCTCATACTGTTTACTCCTTGCCGGCCCGGGTGCACGCGTGAGAAGCCGCCCAGGAATGCAACGGCGGGCCTATGTAGGGGATGCCTGGGGGCAGCCCGAAAAACACGCTACCATACGAACTCTTGACGAACCGACGAACGGGGCAGCCGCAGACTGCGTTCTAGCAAGGTTGCCGCACGCCGAACCGGGCACACGCGCCGCGGGATGGCAGTTGCAGCAACAGGCAGCCAGCCAACAGGAGGGAGACAAGACGAGACGACGCGAAGCGTGGCCAGGGATGCAACTCGCCTGCTGGCACGCTGTCATTCGATCATAGCGCGGAGCGGACGTCAAGTGGCGTGCCGTTCACGCCATTACGTCCCACATGGGCGTGCCGTAGTCGACCTCCAGCCGTTTGCGTCCCGGAATGTCGAGCCGGCGGGGGTCGAGACCTAGCAGGTGCAGCACCGTGGCGTGCAGGTCGGTGACGTAGTGGGGGTGCTCCTCGGCGTGAAAGCCCAGCTCGTCGGTGCAGCCATGCACGTGGCCTTGCTTGATGCCGGCCCCAGCCAGCCAGATGGAGAAGCCGTGCGGGTGGTGGTCGCGCCCAGGGTCTGGGCGATCTGGCTGTCCCTCCACGGCGGGCGTGCGGCCGAATTCGGTGGCGCAGACCACCAGCGTCTCCTGCCATAGGCCGCGACGTTTGAGGTCGCGCAGCAGTCCGGCTAAAGGCTTATCGATCCTCTGGCAGGAGGCGGCGTGCCGGTTTTTCAGGTCCTGGTGAGAGTCCCACTCTCCGTACCCGCTCAAGTACACGAGGGTAAACCGCACGCCGCGTTCGGCCAGCCGCCGCGCTGCCAGCAGGCGGCGGCCGCAGGTCGCGGTTACCGGGTCGTCGATACCGTAGAGTGCAAGCGTCTCGTGCGTTTCGCTTGCCAGGTCGAGCGCCTCGGGCACAGACATCTGCATGCGAAATGCCAGCTCGTAGGCGCGGATCCGCGCCTGGAGCTGCTCGTCCTCGGGGTACTCCACAGCCGCCAGCATGTTGAGCTGGTTCACGTATGCGAACTCGTTACGCTGCTCCTCGGCCAACATTTGCTCTAAACGCGTGCCAAAGGGGAGCGGCCGCTGCGGATCCAAAGAGAGCTGAATGCCGTTGTGCCGCGGCCCCAGGTAATCTGCGGCGAAGTTCTGCTTCACCCGCGTGTCGCTGAATTCTCCCAAGAACACAAACTGCGGCAGATTCTCGTTGAGCGAGCCGAGACCGTAGTGGATCCACGAGCCGATCACGGGTTGCCGCTCATCCAAACTGTGGCGGCCGTGATGCATCTGGAACTCGGCGTTGTGGTCGTTGTCCGTCGTGTACATCGAGCGGACAATGGTCATGTCGTCCACGCAGCCCGCCAAATGCGGAAGCCAATCGCTCACTTCGATGCCTGACTGGCCGTGCTTGCGATATCCCACTTGCAGCGGCAGGACCCGGTTATAGATGGTGCGGTCGAAGCCCACCACGGAGCGAGACCGCTCTCGGTAGCGGGGGTCGGCCTGCGGATTGGCACGTGGCAGCTCTTCGTAGGTCTTGCCGGCGTAGGTATTGAGCGCCGGCTTGGGGTCGAAGGTCTCCAGGTGGCTTACGCCTCCCGAGAGAAACACCCAGATCACGTTCTTGGCCTTGGGTGGGAAGTGAGGCCGACCGTCCGGCGGCGCCCACTCGGCCTCGCTTGCCCGCGCCCTGCCCTCCTGCCACAGCAAGGCGCCCAGCGCCAGCCCAGTGACGCCAAAGCCTACGTCGGCCAGAAACGTGCGGCGGGCGACGCGGCCGCAAAAACAGCCGCGGCCCGCGCCCCCAAAACGCCTGGTGTGGTTCGATTCAAACGGCGACATGGCTAGCGGATCGTAATAAAGTCGTTGTGGTTGAACAAGGCATGCACAAGGCTGATACGGCTGCGCGCGGCCAGGTCTTCGCCGCTGCCCAGGCCGGCGGCAGCATATGTCTCGCGCTGCCGCTGGAGGAACTCTGCGGAAACGGCCGCTTCTTGGCGTGTTGGCGGCCGGGCGAGGATCTGCTCAAAGGCGGCGGCGATAAAGCGCTCTTCGCGTGCGGCAGGGTCAAGCACGTTCTCTGCCCCCACCTCGAGCCAAAGCGTCTCTGCCAGCACGCGGCTGGCCTCGAGCACGAGGTCGTTGTTGGCCAGCGCCAGGGCCTGCTGCGGCATCACAGACGTGTTGCGGCGGTAGCAGTCGCAGGGGTCTGGGGCATCGAACAACTCCAAGAACTGCATTTTGCCTTCGCCGTGGTGCGAGAAGTAGAGACTGCGACGGCGTACAGCCAGGCCTTGCGCATGGTCGATTTCTTGGCCAAACATGGTGCCATCGAGTATGCCGGCTGCGGCCAGGATGCTGTCTCGCACGGTTTCGGCCTCCATCCGCTGGGTGGGGAAGCGCCACCACAACTTGTTATCGGCATCGAGGGCGACATTGGCTGGCGAACTGCCCACGGAGGCCATGCGGTATGCGTTGCTAGTGACCAGCAAGCGGTGCATGTGTTTCAGCCGCCAATCGTGTTCCATGAATTCGACGGCGAGCCAGTCCAGCAGTTGCGGGTGCGAAGGCGGTTTTCCGCTGCGGCCGAAGTTCGCCACGGTCTCGACCAACGGGGCGCCAAAGTGCCAGTGCCAGATATAGTTCACTGCCACGCGGGCGGTGAGAGGATTGTGCGGGCTGGCAATCCAGTGCGCCAGTGCCGTGCGCCGACCTGTGCTCTGGCGAGGATACTGTGGAGAGAGCGGCGTGTAATCAGCAGGGGGCGCGGCCAGGGCTGTCCTGGCCGCCTCGACCGCCGCCTGGGCGGCGTGAAAGGCCTTGTGTGCCGCGGCCACGGCCTCAGCACGCTGAGGGGCGTCTGGCGGCATGCCTTGGGCCTCGGCCAAGGCTCGGGCGGCCTCTAGGGCCGCGGCCTCTGCCGCGAGCAGCCGTGCTCGGCCCTCGCTCTGCACGGCACTGGCGACGGCTTGGTCGGCGGTGGGAAGCATGTGGCGATAGCGCGCATCGTCCGCCGCAATGCGTGCCTCGAGCGCGGCCGAATCTGCCTCGGCAGCGGCCAGCGCCTTCTCGGCTGCCGCGACGGCTAAGCGAAGCGCCTCGCGCCGCGAGCGGGCCGCTTCAAGCACAGCCTCGGCCGCTGTCACCTCGGGCGCGGCCAGAAGCATGCTCGTCACCCAAGATGTCGCCGGCTCCTGGCAGTAGGGGGTAGCCAGCCAGCCGCTTGCCCCCACAACGTCTCCCGCCCCGTATTGCGGGGGTTCGAAATCGAACCGCAACACTTCGGAACCGTCTGGCCGCCGGAAAACCAGATCATCGAATGCCGCCACCGTGCCGGGTCTAGCGTCTATAAACAAGCCACGCTTGCCGTCTGCCGCAGGCCGCCAGCCATTGAGCGCTACCGGCACCTGGTCTACCAGCACAGTTCCCTCCGACAGACAGCGCACGGTAAGCGTGGCCAGGTCGCGGGCAAGCTCCAGCGCGAGCATCACCTCGAAGCGGTTCTGTCCCGCGACAAGGTCGTAGCGGCCCGCTTCAAATACGTCGAACGTACCCGGACGATAGGCGAGAATCCGCCCCCGCTCAAAACCTACGAATGTGCCTGTTGCACCGCTGGCGATGTCTAGGGCGAGTTGCACGTTCGCGTGGCCGTCTGCCGCAAGCCACACCTGGCAAGAGAATGTGCCCGCATCTTGGGCCGTTTCCAAGCCAGCCAGCGCGTGGGCCAGCGCACGCCGGCCCGTCGCGGCGTGCAGCAGCAGCGATTGCTTGCCCGCCAGCGCCGGCGCCCCAGGCCCTGCCTGCGCACGGGCCGCGGCCAACACCTCTTCGGCCCCAGATATAGCCGCATCAAGCGCGGGAGCCTGTGCTGCCTGGGCAGCCTGCGCGGCCTTGAGAGCCGAGCTGGCCGCCGCCACGGCCAAAGCACGGCGCTCGCGCTCCTCCTCGCGCACAAACCCCTGCGTGCCCGGATACCACGCCTCCAGCGGCAAGTCGATGCGTTCCGGCACTGCAATCGTGCCAAGCACGGCGGGAACGCCGGGAGCGACCGGCGGGCGGCCCTCGAACCGCTGCCGCGCGTCTCCCTTCGCGTACATGAACGTCTGGGCATCGAGCTTCTCGTCGAACACGCGGATCATGCCGCTGGTGACCGGCCCGTATGCATGCCCATACACGTATTTCTGAAATGGCCCCGGATCCGGCTCGCCCGGCACGCGATCGTGACGCAGCTCCAGCGGCTCGAAAAACGCGCGAAAGCGGAAGTACTCCTCCTGCGAAATCGGGTCGTACTTGTGATCGTGGCAGTGCGCGCATTGCAGCGTCAAACCCAAGAACGCCTTGCCCGTGTGTTCCACCAGGTCCTTCATCCACGAGTTGTAGTTCCATTTGTACCAGTTGCGCACGATGAAGCCCGTGGCAGCCAACGCCTCTGGATCCGTGGGGGCGACCTCGTCGCCGGCAAGCATCTCGACGATCATGCGGTCGTAGCCGCGGTCTTCGTTCAGCGATCGCACGATCCAGTCGCGCCAGCGGAAAATGCGCGGGTAACTGTTCATCACGTCGGGTACGGCGCGGCGGCCGTACCAGTCGCTGTATCGCCAAACGTCCATCCAGTGGCGTGCCCAGCGCTCGCCGTAGCGCGGGCTGGCGAGCAGACGATCGACGACGCGCTCGTACGCGTCGGGCGAGGTATCGGCCAGAAACGCCGCCAGCTCTTGGCGCGTGGGCGGAAGGCCGATGAGGTCGATGTAGACACGCCTCAAGAGCACATGCCGCGGCGCAGGGGGCGCCCGCTGAAGGCCCAGTTCCTCCCAGCGCGCAGCCAAGTAGCCTTCCACCGGGTTGCGCACAAAGCCCGCATCAGCCACCGCGGGTACGCGGGGCCGAACCGGCGGCCGAAACGCCCAGTGCTCTCTCGGATCAGGTTCGGGCTGCTCGTCCGCCGGGGCAACGGCGCCTGCATCGATCCAGGCCGAAATCAGAGAGATCTCAGCAGCCGCAAGCGCCTTGGCCTCCTGCGGCATGCGCTCCGACTCGTCAGCGGACGAAATGCGCCGTACCAGCTCGCTGCTGGCCGCGCTGCCCGCCACAATGGCCGGGCCGCTCACGCCTCCCTTGAGCAGCGCCGCCGCCGTATCGACCCGCAAGCCCCCCTCTTGCCGCAGCGCGGCATGACACGCATAGCACTTGCTACGCAGGAGCGGTTTGATGTCCCGCTCGTAATCAACCGGCTCCCCAGCTAGTGCCGCCTTCGCCAACAGGCACGTGCCAACAGCCCATGCAGCAAACTGTCGCAAGACTCTCCACCTAGCCCGCGGCTTTGAGCAAAACGGCAAGTCTTCGGGTGGGCAGGACACCATCGGCGTGGATCTCGACGGCGGGTGGGAAGGCGTGCTGCTGCGGCAGTCTGCGTTCCGCGGCAGCAACGCCATTTGACACTATTGCCCACGACGTTGCAACACATGTCAAGGGGAACGCGGCAACACCGGCCGAAGCACGGCCAGTGCAGGCAGCATTCCGAGCCTAACCCGCTCGACGATCCGCAGATGACGCTGACGACGCAGAGGACTCAGGCGACTCAGAGGACTAAGATCACGCAGACGAGAGCCTTGCCCAGGCCCACTTGCTCACCAACCCTGGGCCCGTGGCCGCGCAGCCACATGCGCAGGCCGAGCTAATCTTGCTTCTCCCGCACCCGAAAGCTGTACAGCCGAGCATTCCTAAGACGAAACTTCAAACGCACGATCTGCCCGGCCAGTTCCGCAAGATCCTCCTTGTCCTCCCACTGGGGCGAGAGCCGCAGGCCGTCCACGCTCCTCTGGCTGACGACGGCTGCACCCGAGTACCCAGCCAGCGGACGGCCCCGAGCATCCAGCACCTCTACGCCAAACTCGCCGCGTGGCGCCTCGATGTTCAACGACAGCACTGGCCCCATGAGTCGAAACGGCTTCGTTACCACAGTTCCCCCTTCGGAACCGCCGGCCAAAGCCACGAATCCGTCTAGCCGCAGCCACGCCAAGCCGATGGCATGGGTGCGCGGGTAGCGCACCTCTTCAGTGCCATGGCGCTCATTGCCTCCGGAGTAGTAAAGCCAGTGCCGGTTGTCATAGGTGACCACAGACGATGCCGGCAGAATGATGTCCTTATCGAACGCGCCGTCCGGCCCTCGCGGCACCAGTGGCTGCCCCTCATATACCCAGTGCAGATCCCAATCATCTCCATCGCGGCTCGTGGCGACGTAGAAGTTCATTATGTCCCGTTCGTGCCGCTTGTGCAGATCTGCCGGTCCCTCGCTCACATCTCCCGGCCATTCGTATACGCTCATGAGTGCGAAATGTACGCCCTCGTAAATCCAATCCGTGAGTGCGTAAACCTGCCGGCGATCCCGCTCTTGCGGACCTTGGCGATCAAACGCCCAGGCACGCACGGTCTTCCAGGCCGTCGGATCCCGTTTGACGTCTTCGTTGACCATGCTCCGCGTGCCGCGCCATTCTGTACGACCGCCTGCCGTGCCGAAATCGGTGCGCGTGAATAGGCGATAGGTGCGCGCATCTTCGTCCCAGATGATCTGGTTGTACGTATCGGCAGCCCGGCCCGTGACCGGCCGGCCGTTGTTGTAAGGCGTCCAGTGGATGCCATCGGCAGAGTGCGCCAGGCCCGCCGCCATGCCAGGCGCATCGTAGGCCGCCTTGTATCGATGATCCGGATCCGTCTCGTGCGGATCGATCGTCACCGCCAACGTGTAATCGCCTGCGAAATGGATGCCCGTGACCTCTGCAACCGTCTCGAAGTGCAGCCCGTCCGCCGATACAGCATATGCATATCCCCCCTCCGGCTTGCGCCACCAGAGCTTGAATTGCCCCTCGTCATAGAGCACTGTCCCGTAAAACCACCCGGCAGTGAAAATCGGCCGGCCTCCGTTGGCCTTGGTTGCCGCGCCCAGCGCGCGGCACACGTTCGACCGCTCGGCAATGAGCGTGTCGTCTACGAAGAGCTGCTTGCGCAGCCCCACGTCGACGAGCGCGCCAAGGTCCTCATCCGACCTCTCCCACGCCCATGCGGCGCCTGCCGACAGGCCAAGAACGCAAATCAAGGCGCGCGAGAACCTGCGGGGCATGCGAATGGCTCCTGTTGCTCGAATCCTGGTACAGGCAAGGGGCAGCAAGCTGCTGCTCGCACACGTCTCCGCATCGTGGTGGGATGGACTCTCCTGCCTTCAGGGCGGGCTGCCGGCTATGGCGGCGCTACTCGAACCGTCAGTGGCTGGCTCGGCAAAGAGACGAGCGTAAGCGGCGGATTGGCAGCCTCGGGGTCTTTGCTGAACGGCACCTGAGACTGCCCCAGCAGGGCCACGGTAAACTCTGCCTCGGGAACTCCCTGGTTGAGCGTCAACGTGACTTCGGCTTCGCTGCTGCCGGCGGGTATCTCTCCGCTTTGCATTTGCAGCACGCCAGGAAAGCCAAGGGGCTGCAAGGCGATGCGCTCGTTGGCGCCCGGCCAGTACCGTGTGGCCTTCACGCGCAGGCGCGCTGGCTCGCCCGGCTTCATGGCCAGCACCTCCGGTTCGAGCCGCAGGGCGAACGGCGCCTGGTTGCGCAGGGCGAGGCCCAATTCGCGCGTGGGCCTGCTCGAACCGATATTGGCCTCAGGCCACACGCGCGTGTACGGCCGCACGACGCGGCGCACGGCCTGTGCGCCTTGCCGCCCCTCGGCGATCAACCGAATGGTACCGGACCACTCGGGCGCGTCCGCATCCGACCAGAGGACAAAACTTCCCGTAGTCGTGAAGCGCAAGGTCGTGGGCACAAAGTGCACGCCGGGTGGAAGTCCCTCGGCCGAGATGGTCACTGGGCCGTTGTACCCGTCTCGAGGCTGCAACACAATGTCCACCCACGCTGCGCCCCCGCTGCGGAGGGTCAGCCCCCCGGGGCCGGGGTTCTGACTGTGAATCGCCGCGGCGAAAAAATCCGGCATGACCGGACGCACAACCAGCACGTAATGGTACCGCGGCCCCCCACGGCCGTAGCGATCTCTTACCAAAAACCAATATGTCTGGTCGGCGCGAAGCTGCAATGTGCCCACCGGGTCTCGCAAGTGGCCGTCAAAGGCGTTGTAGCGCGGCCCGAAGTCGTCGTGTTCCGCCAGCCGTTGTCCCTGAACGTCCTGCACGACCACATAGGGGTCGGCACGGCCGGCAATGCGCTCACAATACACTTCGACGGCATACGTTCCCTCTGCGTTCGGCGTGAACTGGAACCAATCGCTGTCGCGCGGGCAGTCGAAGCGGCCGGCCATGACCAGCCGCCCGGCGGCAGACGTTTGCTGTGCCTGCGGGGGAGTGTCATTCGGTTCGGCCTCCAGCGAGACTGGCGTGTCGACCACCAGCAGCGGCTGGGGGTGTGCGCCGCCGGCCGTCGCGGCACGTACCTGACAGCCCACCAGAGTGTAGGTGGCGGCCGTGGGCAGCACGGAATGCGTCGTGGGATGTTCGTCAAAGAAGAACTCGCCAAGTTGCAGGGGTTCTGCGGGGGGGACGAATTCGATGCGCAGGGCTTGCAGCGGTGGGGTGCCAGACTGTTGCCAGGCTTCGCTGCTCGGCCCGAGATTGCGGCCCAGAACAACCAGTTCGTTGGACTTTTGCGCCTGGACTGCTGCGGGAAAGACGTTTTCTACGTGCGGGCGATCTGTGACCAGCAGCCTGTATGGCAGACCGCCGCGGAAAGATAGGTCAGCCAGCCGGATCAGGTAGATGCCGTCGGCTGGTGCCACAAAGTCGGCGAGCGGGTCCCGGCCATACTCGTCGCTGCCCGAAGCCAACAGGCGGCCGTCCAGTGTGAGCACGCTCACGGTGGCATCGAGGGCAGAGTCCAGCCGCTGGGCCGCGCACTCGATCGCGACGCGCTGGCCCCCGCGCAGCGCGACGCGGAACATGTCCTCTCCATTTCCGTCCGACAGCCCGTTGACAACCGAGGGGACAGCAAGCTCCTGCGCCTCTTCCGGCGCGTTGTTGGGCTCGGTTTCGGACAACTCCGGCAGTCCATGCGAGACGGCAAACAGCCGCGGGTTGCTGATGCCCCAGCGGCCGACCAGCCGCAGGTCGTAGGTTCCCTCGGGCACGTCTGGAGCCACCGTGAGTAGAAATCGGTTCGACTTATCCGGTACTGGTGTGGCGGAGATGCCCGGGTGATCTGCGAGCAGGACCAGCGGGCCATCCAGGTCAGGACCGGCGACCTCGATTTCTAGCGCGGAGCCTGCCCCGGTGCCCAAGGGAACGAGTCGGTCGAAGCGTGGCGCGGGCAACTCGCCCCGGGCGGCTTGGGCCGTAAGCAGAACAACCACGACCAAGACAAGCGGGAGCGAGGCAACTGCGAGCAGGGAGCCTGTCCGCATTGTTGGCGCTACTTGGGAGCAGGGTGGCACCTGCCAGCTTGGCGCGACTTGGCAGCTTGGCGTGGCAGATACCGCCCCGCGCAAGCGAGGCGCGCAGCGCCAGACCATGTCGCCCGCGCATTCGCCCCAGGGCGCAGCTCCGGCTGTCTGCGACGGCATCAACCCACCAGCTCTGCAATTGGCTCGCCCTCGGCCAGCACTGGCAGCGGGCGATTGGCCTGATCGTAGAACACGTGGCGGTAGTCGACGCCCAGCACGTGGTACACGGTGGCCAGCACGCAGCCAGGAGAATAGGCCCGGCTGGTGGGATATTCTGCGTTGCGGTTGGTGCTGCCGACCACCTGTCCCATCTTCAAGCCGCCGCCGGAGTAGAGGATCGACATGGCGCCGGGCCAATGGTCGCGGCCGGCCCCGGAGTTGATCCGCGGCGTGCGCCCGAACTCGCCCATGGCAACAACCAGCACATCATCATGCATGCCGCGGTCGGCCAGGTCGGCCGCCAGCGTGGCCAAGGCACGATCGTAACGCGGCAGCAGGCCCTCCTTAAGTACCTGGAAATTGTTGCTGTGCGTGTCCCACCCTCCGCCAGCTTGGATGGCAACAAAGGTCACGCCCGCCTCGACCAGCCGGCGCGCCAGCAGGCAGCACTGTCCCAAATCGTTGCGCCCGTAACGGTCGCGCAGCGTTGCGTCCTCTTGAGAAATGTCGAACGCCTGCAATGCCTTGCCGCTTGTGACCACGTCCATGGCGTCTGCATAAAACCTGTCCAGGCTTTGCAGGTCGCCGCGTGTATCCACGTCGCGCCGAATGGTGTCGATCGACCGGAGCAACTCGCGTCGGCGGCTCAAACGCACGCCATCCACACGGTTCGGCAGCTTGAGATTCCGGACCTGAAAATTGGGGTCGTTCGGGTCGCTCTCTGGCGCAAACGGATTATAGGACGCACCCAAATACGCTGCCTTGCCGAAGCTCACCGGCCGCGGCAGATTCACATAGGCCGGCAGGGCCGGGTCGTTCGCACCCGCCAACCGTGCCGCCACCGAACCGCACGACGGGTAGATATTATCATTCACCTCGATGGTGGCATGGTAGCCCGTCATCATCCATTGCGAACCCATGCCGTGCCCGGCGTTCGTGTGGCATGCAGACCGCACGATCGCCATGCGATCCATCACCTGTGCCTGCAACGGCAGGTGCTCGCTGATCTCGATCCCCGGTACGTTGCTGGCAATCGGCCGGAACTCCCCGCGAATCTCAGCCGGTGCCGCAGGTTTGAGGTCGTACATGTCCAGGTGGCTTGGCCCGCCAGCTAGCCAGACCAAGATCACGCTCTTGCGGCGCACGGCCTGTCCCGACGCCCTCGCCAGGGCCTCATGCCGCAATAGCCCGGGCAGCGATAGGCCGCCCAACCCCAGACTACCCACGCACAAAAAACTGCGGCGAGTCACCCCATCGCACGTCTTGTGCCCGCGGCCAGTCAATAGCAGCATGGTACGCTCCTCTGTTCAGTGCGCCGTTCGGCTCTTCTCTGCTCAATGATTGAACAAGAATTCCTTCGAGTTCAACAGGGCCCACAGGATGTCTTGCAATGCCTCTGGCCGCCCCACTCGCCCGTCGCCGGTATGCGCCGCAATGTACGCCACGGCCCGGCTAAGCTCCTCGGGGCTGGGCGGCCGGGAAAATGCGGCCAGGTACAGCTCTTCGACGATCGCTTCGTCGCTTGCCCCTGCGGCCACAGCTCGCGCCACGCGGCCCTGGCCGTCTGCGAGTTTGCTTTCAATCTCGTCCGAGTTGGCCAGAAGCAGAACCTGGGCAAGCGTGGCGGCGCTCGATCGCTCGCATTCGCACCCGGTCACGCGGCGCGGACGGTCGAACGCATCCAGAAAATAAGAGCCGAACCCTTCGTGCGGCAGGTCGATGGCCCGTGCTCGGGCACTTGTGCCGGGAAAGCGAGTCTTGGAGCCCGTAGCCGAATCGACGGCGTCCAGCAGCACCTCTGCGATCAGCCGCCTGGCGTAGAAGCGGGCAAAGTTCTGCCGGTCGTCTGCGTTGGCCGGCACCGGCTCGCTGGAAAGCTGGTACACGCGGCTGCACACCAGCGTGCGGATAATATGCCGCATGTCGAAACGGTGCGAAACGAAATCCTCAGCCAGCGCGTCGAGCAGCTCTGGATTCGACGGCGGGTTCGTCTCCCGTATGTCATCGACCTCGTTCACCAGCCCCTGGCCGAAGAAATGCCCCCACAGCCGATTCACCAATACCTTGGCAAAGTAGGGATTGTCGGGCCGAACCATCCAATCGACCAGCAGCTCGCGCGGGTCCTCGTCGGGACCGCACTCGACGTATTCTCCGTCCAAGAACTTGGGCTGCGGGGTGCGGCCCGTGAGCGGGTTGATCTCGCCCGTCGTCGGTTGCGGCGCGGCAAAGTAAGGCGGCGGCTCGCCAAAGCTCTTGCGCCCCAAGCGCGTGAAGAAGCCGGCCAGCCCATAGTAGTCTTCCTGGCTCCATCGCTCGTACGGATGATGATGGCAGCGTGCACACGCCAGCCGGAGGCCGAGAAAGACCTGGGCCGTGTCGGCCGTCACCTGGTGGAGCTGGTCGTCTCGCATCTGCCAGTACCAGTTGATGGCCGGCGCATCTTGCCACTCTCCCGCCGCAGCCACCACGCCGCGCACCAGCTCGTCGTAAGGCCGATTGCGGGCGAACAGATCCTTCAGCCAGTTGTGAAACGCATACGCCGCACGCTCCGACCCTGCCAGGTGCGAGTTGCGCAAAATCGTACCCCAGCGCATGGCCATGAACGCAGCGTGGTCTTCTGTGGCCAACAGCCGCTCTACGGCCTGCTCTCGCTTGCGTGCATCTGCGGAGGCAAGAAACTCCCGCACCTCTGCGACCGTGGGCAGCCGGCCGCAAAGGTCGATCGTCACGCGGCGCAAGAACGTCGCATCGTCACAGAGGGGAGAAGGAAGCAGGCCCAGCTTCTTCCACTTCTCTGCACACAACCGATCGACGTAATTTGCCGGCTCGAAGCCCGGTATCTCCGCGAGCGGCTCGCCGCGCGGCACAAGCACGCGGCACACGGCCACCTGCCCGAGATAGCGGGCCATGATGGCCGCCTCGCCCACCTGGCCCACGGCCGTAAGCTGCCCCTGCGCGTCTACGCTGGCCACCACGCCCAGGTTGCTGGCGTACTCGCAACGGCGGGTAACGTCTTGCAGAGAACCGTCTGAGTGGTACGCGAGCACGCAAAGCTGCTGGCTCCTTCCCGGCTCCAGCAGCACCTGCGATGGCCGAATCTCTACTCGCGTCAGACGCGGGCCATCAGGCCGCGCCCGCGGCATGCCGGAGCGGATCCAGTGAACGAGCTGCGCGTACGGCTCGCTTGCGACCTCGAAACGCCTGCCGCCGCCGTGTGGTACCTGGCCCGTAGCCTTTTGAAGCAGCAAACTGCGCTCTGGCACCGCCGGGAACACACGCCGCCCACGCGCCTGCTGCACCAATGCCTGGTAATCGAACTGCGCGTCAAACCCGAACAGCGAGAGCCGGAATCCGTTCTGCCCGCTCGCCTTGCCGTGGCAACCGCCGCTGTTGCAGCCATAGCGGCTGAAAATGGGCACAATGTCGTTCGCAAAGTCCACCGGCCGATCGACCAAACCAGACACGGTTACGCTCACCATGCACTCTGCCCCCCCGTGGCGAACGATGATCTGCGTCGTACCCGTGGACCGGGCCGAAACATAGCCAGTTGCATCGACCTCGGCCACGCGCGGGTCGGCACTCGTGTACTCAGCAGCATGCGTGGCATCTGCGCCATGTGCCGTAACCAATAACTGCCGCCCCGCAAACAGGTCGCTAAGCTCGATCGAGCGTGGTTCGACTACTAGCTCCTGGGCACTCACCTTCGCCGCGTCATCCGCCGGCTGGCTCGGAGCCGTCGTTTGGCACATGGCCGGCCGCGACCCGACCAGAACTCCTACGATCGCAAAGACGGCAAGCAAGAATGCGGCAGGCAGCAGCGTGCGGCCGGCCACGCTACGCAGGCGCACCAAGCTTGCCGCCTTCGGCAGCGGCAGCCGATCCTTGCTTGCCAAACGGGTCTTCATGGCGAGACTGTTCCGGCAACCTTCCGGCGCCCTTCAATTGCGTGCCATCAACCATGCGGCGAAGGAGAACCGCGCTGGTGCAATAGCGGCAGGTGGATGCGTGCCTGGGCACGCATCGACGAACGTTTATGTTAGCCGAAGGCCACTGTGAGAATCAAGGCGGGGCGCATCAATTGCCGCCGCGGCTGGCACTGCCCGCTCTTGCCTCAATGGCATGAGGTTAAGTCGCACGTTCTTTTCTGGCTTGGGCTCTCGGCTTGGTTAGATAGGGGTACTCGTTCGGGCGCTTCTTGACGGCGCGTGGGCCCTTGCGTCCGGGCCGTTTGCGCACCTTGCATTTGGCAATTGCGGCTAGCAACGCCTGCTCCAGGGGCTCGCGCTGGCCAGCATCGGCCGCTTCCAGCTTTGGTTCAAAATGGTGCATGTGGTTGAAGGCAGCCGTGAAGCTTAGCCGCCGCGGCTGCACACCGTGCAGGGCGGCCGCTTGAGCCATTCGTACGCGGACCAGATTGTAGCTCAGCAGATGCGTCTACAGCTCCTTCGGCACAAGTTCTGGAGTCTTGCAGTTGAGGTGGTCCATGTCCAGCATCTGCTTGATGGGTCAGGTCCAGCCGCTCACGTGCCTCAAAGCAGCTAGTGGTTTCCGGCGAGCAGAGTGGCACTCCCCGCGCCACCCGTTCTCCTAGCACGCGACTGACCGCATACTGACACGATGCCTTCTTGCCGCAACTCACCTGGGACAAAAAAGCCCACACCACAACCAACGGAGTGTAGATGCGCCGCCAAAAGGCAACACCATGCCGCTTCAAGCCCCCCCCCAATGCGCTCCTCATCGAGCACCTCGTGGAATGGCGGCCCGGGAGAATCTTCCAGTTGCCTCCGCGCTGTTAGCACCTCGCCCTTCAGCGATTCTTGGGTAGATGCATCACCTGTGGTCTCCTCTGCCAGCGCGTCACGCCCCCTGTTCCATCCTTATAAGGCAGAAACAGGGCACGTTGTGTCTTCGCCACTATCCAAAAACAACTTACGCTTGACCTCGTGCGATTAGACGCGCGCTCGGTGGCGGCGGGGGAGTGCCACGATCGTATGCGGCTCATACGAGCGGCGGGGCTGATCCCCGCCGGGCGGGACAACGCATAACGCACCTGCGCGCCCCGCCGGCATGAAGCCGGCGGCTCGTACCGGCATAAAGCCGGCGGCTCGTACCGGCTCGTGCCTGGCGTGTGTGGGAGAGGCAGCCTCCGCCGCCGCGCTGGCGGCGGGGCGGGGGAGAGAGGAGTTTATTGGGCCGCGCGGCTGTAGCCAGTCAGTCAACGCCCCACCGACGCAGGGTCGGTGGTGCCGGGGGGCATGTGGTTCGTAATTGGCGCAGAGGAAAAGGCGATTGACGGATCGCACTGCTCGACGCACAGCGTCAGGCGTGTCCCACTCTCTTGAATGCGGCCGCGGGTCAGCCTGCGGGAACCGAATCGACGTACCACGGCCGCATTCAAGCAGTGCTGCGCTTGGTAGAAACGTTGCCGGTAGGCTGCACTGCTTGACGCGATGCGTCAAGCGTGTGCCGCTGCTTGAACGCGGCCGCGGGTGAGCCAGCGCGAACACAATCGATGCAGCACGGCCGCATTCAAGCAGTGCTACGCTTGGTAGAAACGTTGCCGGTAGGCTGCACTGCTTGACGCTGCGCGTCAAGCAGTGGCACACGGAAGTCATCGTCGCGTGTTTGGCGGGCTGCACTGCTTGACGCTGCGCGTCAAGCAGTGGCACACGGGGGAGGTGGTGGCGTGGTTCGCAATTCGCACTGCTTGACGCTGTGCGTCAAGCATCGGAACGCGGCTGTCTGCTGCCGCGTCATTAGCCATAGGACATGCCGTAACGCCGTCGGCATGGGGCCCCGTGGAACTCGACATGTCCCCCTCAAAGGCTCTGCTACACCGAGGAGCGGCCTTTTCTTCATCCGTTATTGGAGTTATTGGCAGAGCCTCTTTAGACCGCACCGGTGTTTCCAGGCGGCCTCTGAAAGCGCACCATCTGAGATTTGAAATTTGAGATCTCAGATGCCCTTCTCAGCCCCCAAGTAACCTGCGGGCCGGCCTCTAATGGCTGGGTGCCGAGGACGTCGTGGGCGTTGGGGTGGCAGCAGGGGCTGCTGCCGGCTCTGCGCCGGGCTGCACCAGCGAGCCGAGCGTACGGCCCAGCCGGCGGCGCGGAGCCTGCGCCGTGCGCGCCGCGCCGGCCGCCTGGCCCAGGCGGGGCTGTGCATGTTGTAGCACCGCCGCAAGTTGAGGATGCAGCTCTTCCTGCTCGCCCAAGACGCCCAACTGTTCCACCGCGTCCGATACGCCCAGCAACACGGCCCGGCGCACGCCCTCGCGGATCCATCCGTAAAAACCCAACTTGTTCATGGTGCGCTCCCAGTGCTTGCGATGAGTTTGCTGCTGTTTCTACACCGACTTGATCCATGCCAGCCTTTCCAGGCTGACCCAGCATGTATATCAGCCTTCCCAGGCTGACTCGAAACCTATCCCAGGCTGAATCGAGTTCCCAGATCTAGCAGCCGTGGTGTGCCTCGCGTCAGGCTAAAAAGCCTTAAGGCCCAGCATTGCTAGACTAATTGCCCGGCAGATCGAGCATCATCACCCCGTTGTCCGCCACCGGGAAGAGCGCCCGGTACGGGCCGTTGTGCTGGCCGCAGCGGCTGCGGAACGGGTACCAGACCACGTTTATGCTCAATCCCCATGACTCCTGGGCAAGCCCCCCCCGGGACTTACCCTCTTCGGGAATCAGGTAGTTGAACATTGCCCCCAGGTCAAAGCGGTTCGAGAGGACCATCCGGCAGTCGCCGCCCAGAATGCCGTCGCCAGTGCCAGTGCCTCCGCCCCAAATGCGGCCATAGGAGCCATTAGGCATGCTGCACCGGTAGAAGCCCGTGTAAATGTCGGTAGTAGAAATCTCTTGCGGCGCCTGATTGATCACCTGCGTGTCGCTCTTGGTGTTGAATGCGCCCCAGAACCCCACCTCATGCCCGCACCACGTGACGTAACTCAACTCGGCACGGAGTTGGTTCACACGCACGTCTACATAGTACAAGTCTTGCAGATAGTCGAAGACCACTCCGAACTGCAAGCCCCGGTTGCCGCAAGGCCTGTGAAACAACCCAGCAGTCAAGAACGTCTGGTTGCGGCTGCTGCCCACCACCCCCGTGACCTGGTCTCCCAAGAAGTTGCTCTGCGCAAAGCTCGCCCCCACCTGCCAGCCAAATTCAGGATGGTAGGGAAGCGGCCCCGAAAGGTTCACCGTCTCATGGAAGCCAAAGTTGCCGTTCAATCCCTGGTCCAGCGGGTTCTTGAAGGCATGCGGACCAACGCTAATCGCCGCCTCGCGCAGCAGCGCTCCCAGAAGCCAGCGCCAGCGAAAGGCCGGACACCAGGGCCGGCCGCAGCCAGGGCAGTCTGGACCGCAAGGACCCTCAAACCCGTATCCGTACGTCTCGCACTCGGGTCCGCACGGCCCCTCATGGTCGCAGTAGGCCTCGCCATAAGCTTCTGGCCCCCATGCCGGCCCATCCCCTTCGTAATACGGCCCATCCATCTGTGGGCCGAAGTAGGGTTCCTGGTCCATCGCTTGTGGGCGGAGACGGCTGTTGCCGCTCTCGCGGCCCGGCGCGATGCCCTCAGCCGGCGGGTCTTCGCCTTCCACTAGCGTGCCGTCGCTCACCTGGCTCGGTACCTCCCAGCGGACTGGTGTGCCTCGCCGGCCGTAAAATGGGGGCTGCTGCCATGCTGGCAGGGGCTGGCGATTAACATGGCCCGTGCCGCCGGAGGGGCGGACGTCTTCTGCCCGATAGTTCCCCCCCGGGTTGCCGTAGCGGGGCCGCGACACTAGGGTTTGACCGAGACTCTCACTGGAATAAGCTAGGGTCGCGGCCACCGCAAATACGAGACAGCAAGACCGGCGCAGCCACCGCAGGTTGGGCTTCATGGTGAGGTTCCTCAGTTCCGCGCATGCCAAACTCGGCCTGACCGACAAGGTCGGCCGTGGCGACGGAACTATCGGAAAACTCCTGAGCCGAACTTTCGGAAAACTTCACGCAACCAGAAAAGCCGGGCAGCAAGGCCTTGCTAATGCAAACTGCCCAAATTGCGCATTCGTCTTGTTTGGGCAGTTTTGGCGTGCAGGCATGGTTGGCGAAGAAGACGCCCGTAGGGGGGTCTTCATGATCCGCCCTACGGGCAACGGGGTTGTCTGCGAACTTGCTCGTGCGAACCGCTGATAAATGGCCCGCCCAGTTTTGCGCGGCTCGCAGGCTAGCCTGCTGCGACGGCTCGCGCTCGGCGTGCCCGTCTCGCCGCACCTGCCACACAGCCTGCGCCGCCCAGCATGCTCCACAGTAACACGCTGGCAGGTTCCGGGATGGGCAGCACCGTCACGCTGGCGCTTCCTGAGTACTGCTGGCCGAACTGGTCCACAATTCCGTACGTGGTGCTGAAGGTAAAAGGCGCGTTGGCCAAAACATAGTCGATCACGTCGTCGATCTCCGCAACGCTCATGGGCCAAAAGGCATTGCCCACGCCTACGTAAACGATCTCGTCGACCAAGGTTGTGCCGTTGCCGCTGTTGTAGACGATGTCGTCCGATGTGCCGCGCGTGCGATCTGGCCCCCAGTGCACGCCAAAGCGAGTCGTGCCGTTGTAGTGCAGGCCTGCGAAGTTCCCAGCAAAGTGAAGACCATCAGCAGGATCGCTGGAGTGCATGTGAAAGGTGAGGTCTTGCAGGCGGACCTGGCTGGTGCCGTCGCCCAAGATATGCAGACCAAAGTGCATGCGGTTGCCATGCTCGGCATGAAAAGGCGGAGCGGGGGATGCCTGGCCACGCCAACTGTTGAAGCTGGTGACGATAAAGTCGCCGGGCGAAACAAAAGGGCCGGCAATCTCGTAAGCAGTAGGATCCGTGGCACGGTTCCCGATATTGCCCAGGCCGTTGTGCAGCGAGTTCATCGCGTTTGCCAGGTATCCCGTCCAGCTTGGCGAACCGAAGACATTCGGTGCAGACGACGGAAAGACCTGCAATATGACCTCGCCGTGTGCGGGCAGGGTCCAGGCGGCTGCCAGAAGTCCAAGAAGTCCCGTTAGTTTTCTCATGGCTCACCCTCCGGTCGGCGTGACGCGGCGTGCAGCACCAAGCAGGTGGGTCGGGCTTGGCACGGGCACCCGCGCGGCTTTGGATACGGCAGGCCAGAACGACCTACGGTGCTAGCGAAACAGCTTGCTCACGCTCGCGTGCGCAGGGACCACGGCCCGGGCTGCCATCCCACACCGCATCTGTTCCGGCTGCCACCTTATTGCCGGCTAATAGCCGCAAAATCTATGCCAACCATGTCGCTTGTGGCAAACGACTGGTGGCTCGAGGGGGGTGTCCCGGGGCTTTCGTCCGCAAGATCAAATATGACAATACTTTGTGGCAGAATACCCCCAGTTGCCGTTGAGGCATGCCCATCTGCTGCGAACGCCTAAGTGTAAAATCGCCTAAACAGCGCAAATGAACATGTTCAATGTAGTTTGCGCTGGTTGTGCTCGCAATGCAGCACAGGAGCGGGTTAGTGAGCCCAAAGGCGGCGTGCCAGGCGGGCCTGGAGCCCTTCGAAATCTGGGATGAGATCCGAGACGCGGATGCCGCACGTTGCATGAAGTTGAGGGTGCCGCCGCATCACCCCGATTCTGGAGGAGGTGGAAGGATGCGAATCCCAGAAGGTTGGGGCCTCGACCTCGGCAAGCCGCCGCATGAGGTATTCCTGGCCGGCCGGACTCAGCTCGCGCCAGGCGTCGCCGAACCATTGGAACACGTTGGGAACATCTGCGCAGGGGTCGTCGTTCGCAACCTGAGTTCGGTAGGTAGCGACCGCGGCATCGAACTGGTGTGCGATGAGCCACTCTTTGAGCAGCGTTTGCGCGGCCAGCTCGCCGCCAAACACGCGTGCGCTCAGATCGTCGGCATGCAGCTCCTGTGCACGACGAATGGGGGATGAGACGACCATGAACAGAATCGCATAGAGCCGTGCGTAGAGCCACAGCGGGTTCAGCCACCAGCAGGGGCGGCGGCCCAGCTCGTGCCACGTCCAGCGCAGAGCGTTGAGAAAGCGTTGGGCAAACACGCCGGTGCGCGTGTCGCCGCGACGGAAATGGGCGAATTCGTGTGCCAGGGTGACTTGCAGCTCGTCCAGCGTAAACACAGTCAACTGCGGCATGCCGAGCACGAGCACCAGCTTTCGCGCAGGTGCAATGGAGAACACGCGGCACTCGGTCACATAGCATTCGGGCATGTGTGTGACGCGGATTTCGTCGGGGATGGGCGCCTCGACGCGCAGGGCCACGTCGGCAACCACCTGATACAAGAGGCCGTAATCGCCGACCTCGATCAGGATATCGCCGTCGTGGTCGTGCGTTTCCCAAAGCGGCGTGACCAGGCCCCGGATCGTCTGCCAGAGGCACCACACCGTGTCGCGAGATACGGGGAAGACGAACCCCACCCACACATACGCTGCTGCAATCCACACGGGATGCGAGAATAGTGCCAGATCGAACAGCCCCAGCGTGAGGCTGACCACCTGGCCCAACCCCCAGATGATGCTTAGGTAATAGCCAATGATCAGCACGAACAACAGCCCCACGTGCAGGTCGTGCACGAGCGAGTCGACTGTGCCGCGCACGTCGGCCGCTCGACGGGGCGAAGCGAGAGTGCCGCCTGCCCAGGGCACGTCTGCCGACGCGCACGCGCTAGCAATCTCGTGCTGAGACTCAGCAGTGTGGACCACGGCCCACCACCTTCGCGGCCGCCAAGATACTGCGAACGAGGCGTGCCGACGCTGGCCATCTCGGCACCACCCCATGTGATTATAGGTGCGCCGGCCGCCCGGCCGCAAAAAGAAAACTTCGCCAAGGGCAAGGCGGCCCAGCCCCCTGCCAGATAATGGCCATGCACACAGCCGGCCTCGGCTCTTGTCAGTCGGCCGTGCTTGGCCGCCAGCCTACGGCCGACTGCACCCCCCTCGCGCGATCGCGAGCAACGCCTGCGTCGCGTGCCAAGCCCTCAGTTTGCCGCCAGCCGCAATACGGGCGTGGCAAAGCCCTCGATCGTATTGTCCTGCACCGTAATGCGTTGCGTCGACGCACCTAGCCGTATGCCCACACGCCGTCCGGCAGCACGCGTCTCTCGAATCTCGTTTCCCACGATCGCCACGTCTTCCGTCTCGCCCTGCACATCGACAGCAACGCCCGATTCGGACCCGCTGTCTACAACGCGATTCTGCTCCAAGCGGTTGCGGTGCGGGGCAAAGTCTCGCCCACGCTCCGCGCGAAAGAGAACGCCCGTCTCGGTGCTCAGCAGGATCTGGTTGTGGCAGATGAGGTTGTCCGTATCGCGGTGGCCGATCGACAGGCCCACGCGGTTGGCTTCGAGACGGTTTCCGCAGGCCAGGCCGTATTTCACCCCCCAACAGAAGAAGAGGCCGATATCGTTGTGGTGCACATAGTTGTTCACGATCTGCGGGCGCTGCGAACCGCTGCCGGGATGCAGCCCCAACCCCGAATGGCCGAAACTCTCGCATTCTTGCACAGTTACGTCGTGGCAGATCTGCCAGCTTATGCCATCGCCGTGGTAATTGCGGGCAATCACGCCGCGTATGCGCACCCGATTGCAGTCTTGCAGGAAGATGCAGCCGGCATAGTTGCCATCGAGCAGGGCATTTTGCTCGCGGTTGCCGTCGAGGACCAGGTTTTCGATCGCCACATCACTCACGCCGTCTCCGTCGAGCAAGGCGAACAACGTGCTGGCGGAGGTTTCTCCGGCCAGCCAGAAGTTTTGCCGCAGCGCCCGGTCGAGCTTGAAGCGGCTGCCATCCCGTGCGACCAAGGTGCGCTTGACGATATCGGTGCCGCCATGGTGCGGATTGCGAGTTTGCAGCGCAATGCCGTCTCCGAGTTCGAACCCCGCTGGGTTTTCCAGCGTGATCTCCTGATCGTACCAGTCTGAGTCGGCGGCGAGCCGAGTGGTCGTGCTGGGGGCCTTGCGGAGCACGGTTTGGTCTCCGCAGCCCGCCAGGCGTACGCCGCTGGCAAGGCGGACGGCGTTGCGCAGGGTGTACGTACCCGGCAGAATGCGCACGGTACCGCCACCCAAGCGCGCCACGTAATCGACGGCGGCTTGCAGCGCCCGGTGGCCCATTCCCACGATATCGGCATCAGCAGGCCCGACGGAGACTGTCAACTGCTCGGACCACACCGGCTCGACCACGTCGCCTGCAGTGGCGCGCGGCTGCGTAACCTGAGGGGGATGAACCGTATCGGCTTGTGCCGATTCTTCGCCAGGCGCTCTATCGCCAAGCGGCAACGAAGCGAGGCCCGCCCCCACCCCGCAGATAGATTGCAGAAACGTGCGTCGCGAGTTGTGCTTGTGGGGCATATAACCGGTTCCCATCGTGGGGCGGGCAAGGCCGCCAGGCGCCTGCCGGCCGTCGGCCCCGGGCAACCGGGAGCCGGACCGTTCTCGCACAATTTGCCCGCTGCCAGGGGGACCGAGCGGCTGGCAAGCCGTGTGAGCCTACGCTGGCACGAGCGGCAAGTAAAGTGGGGCGTACATGCAAATCCTGCCGAGATGCACGCGGCTCGCATGTGGCATGGCCGGCTCGGCTTGACGTGCGGACGCCGCACTGGTATTAGACGCTCCCCCGTATGCGAGAGAGGGGGGCCATCGTCTGCTTGCGAGGGATCCTGGGCATCGCTGGCAACGGGCGGTGGCGTGTGGGAGCGGAGCAACGCGCAAGTAAAGGCATGCCGGGACAGGGATGTACCGACGCCACGGGCAGAAACTGGGCCTCGTCTTTTTGGGCGGCGATCTGGCGGTCACGGCGGGCACGTGGTTCGCGGCCTATTTTCTGAGGTTTGCCCTATTTCAGTCGCCTGAGGGGGTGCCGGCGTTGCGGCACGTGGCGGCTGGGTTGCTGCCGGTGTTGGTGCTGGCAGTGGCGGCCTATCGGCTGTGCGGGCTGTACGAGGTGCATCGCTTGAGGGCGTTGCCGCGCGAGCTGGGTGTGGTCTGCCAGGCGAGCGGGCTGTTGTTCGTACTGGCCATCACGGTCGTTTTCTATCGAAGAGACCTGTACGAATCTCGGCTGGCGCTGGGGATATTTTTGGTGCTCAACGCCGTGGGGCTGACGGTCGTACGGCGGCTGGTGTGGCTGGGGGTGAAGCACCTGCGGCGGCGGGGGATGAATCACGGGCGTGCAGTAGTGGTGGGTTGTGGCCGCACGGGGCGTCGGGTGGTGCAGACAATTCGCCGCAATGTGTGGACGGGCCTGCAAGCGGTGGGATACGTGGATGCGCCGCCCAAGGTCGAACCACAATCGCCGCCGCGGCTGGGGACGATCGACGAGCTGCCGCGGGTGGTACATGAGCATCAAGTGGACCACGTGTTCATTGCCCTGCCTCTGTCTCGCTATGCCGAGCTGCCGCGGGTTTATGAGGTGCTGGCAGACCTTTTGGTCGAGGTGCAGCTTGTACCAGACCTGCCTAACCTGGCCGGAATGCGGATCCGCACACTGGAGATCGACGAGCTTTCGTTCTTGAGCCTGCGCGGCAACCCCCATTACGGCTGGGGCCGCGTGGCCAAGCGGGCGATGGACGTGGTAATTGCCAGTGCCGCCCTGGTGGTGTTCAGCCCGCTGATGGTGTTGCTGGCGGTGCTGGTAAAGCTGACCAGCCCCGGCCCGATCTTCTACCGCCAGTTGCGTGCCGGCTTGGGCGGGCGGCAATTCGAGATGCTCAAGTTCCGCAGCATGCGCGTCGACGCCGAGAGCCAGACGGGGCCCGTGTGGGCCAAGAAGGGCGACGACCGCGTCACCCCACTGGGACGGATCATGCGCAAATGGAACCTGGATGAGCTTCCTCAGTTGTTCAACGTACTGGCCGGAGACATGAGCTTGGTGGGGCCGCGGCCTGAGCGCGGCGTGTTCATCGAGAAGTTTCGGCGGCAGCTTCCCAGCTACATGCAGCGGCACCAGGTAAAGGCCGGGATCACGGGTTGGGCGCAGGTGAACGGTTGGCGCGGCAATACTTCGCTACGCCGCCGCCTGGAGTGCGACCTCTACTATATCGCCAACTGGTCCATATGGTTCGACCTGAAGATTCTTTGGCTGACACTGTGGCGCTCGTTCCGCGACCCGAACGCGTATTGACGCCGGCAGCGGTTCGCCCGCGCAGAGGCGGAGCCTGCGCAGCGGGCGCGACAACGTTGGCACTGCGGCCGCGGCAGGGAACTGGGTGCGGGCTAGGCACGCGGGGCAAAGGGTGGGTGGTGGTTGGTGCGGGGGGAAGGCTGGGGAGCGCGCTTCGCCGGCTGCTGCCGCATGCGGCATGCATCTGCACGAGCCACCTCGACCTTTGCTGTCCCGAGGCCGTGTGGCGTGCGCTGCGCGAGGCCAGGGCGCGCGTTGTCGTGAACGCGGCGGCCTGGACCCGTGTAGACGAAGCGGAACGCGCGCCCCGGCAAGCCAGAAGGGCCAATGCAGCAATTGTCGGGACGCTGGCCGAGGCTTGTGCTGCCGTGAACGCCCTGCTGGTTCAAGTAAGCACCGACTATGTGTTTGGGGGCGATTGGATGCGGCGGACTCCGTACGAGGAGGATGCACCGCCCGCACCGGTAAACGTATACGGTCGGACGAAGCTCGAGGGCGAATGGCTAGCATCGGCCGCACCGCGGCATTTGATCGTGCGTACGAGCGGCCTTTACGGCGCGTGCAAGCCCGGGTTTGTGGAAACGATTCTTCGCCTGGCCGGCGAGCAACCCCGGTTGTGCGTGGTGGCCGACCAATGGTGCAGTCCCAGCTACACCCCGCACGTGGCGCGGGCAATCGTACAGCTCGTACAATCGGGTGCCACGGGCACGTATCATACAGTCAACACCGGAGGCGCAAGCTGGTACCACGTTGCGTGCACGGCACTGCGCCTGGCGGGCATCAGGGCCGAGGTCGTGCCGATCGCCTTGGCCGAGTACGGGCACGCCGCCCCGCGCCCCAGCTTCACGGTGCTGGACACAAAACGCTTCGAGCAGCAAGTCGGTGCGGCTCTGCCGCACTGGGAGGCAGCCTTGGCAGAGTGCCTGCACGCAGCATAGCGGCACAAACGGCGCTGCCTTATCTCCTGGCAACTCCGCCACGGCGGTAGTTCAAGGGACCTGCCGGCAACTGCCCGACCGAGGGCCAATCTCACACCCCATGTACCACTACCGTCTTGGTCTCGGTCATCTCTTCGATGGCGTAGCGAGGTCCCTCCTTGCCAATGCCGCTATGTTTGAGCCCGCCATAGGGCATTAGATCGGCCCGCCATGCGGGCCCCCAATTGATGTGAATGTTCCCCGAGTGCATCTCGCGGGCAAATCGCAGGGCCCAATCCAGGTTCTCGGTGAAGATCCCCGCGCTCAGCCCGTACGGGCTGTTGTTCGCCAGGCGGAGGGCATGTTCCAGGCTTTCCGCACGCATCACAGCTACGGCGGGCCCGAACAGCTCCTGGCAGCTTATCCGCGTTTGGGGGTCCACGTCGGCCAGCAGCGTCGGGTGATAGAGCGCGCGTTCGCGCCGCCCCCCGCACAGCAGCCTGGCGCCGGCGGCCACAGCCTCGTCGACCCACTGGCCTACACGTACGGCGTCCGCCTCGCGGATCATAGGGCCCATGTGGGTTTGCGGATCGAGCTGGTTCCCGGTCCGGATGGCCGCCACGCGCGGGGCGAGCACCTCCAGCAGCGGACCATAGGCCTTGTCGAGTGCGATCAACCGCTGCGTGGAGATACAGACCTGGCCCGCGTTGCCGTAGCCCGTGGCCACGGTCGCTGCGGCGACTTTCTCCAGGTCGGCATCTGGCATGACGAGCAACGGGCTGTTGGAGCCCAGCTCCATGGTCAGACGCTTTAGGCCGGCCACCCGGCAAAGGTGTTCTCCTACCTCGCGGCTACCCGTGAAGCTCAGCTTGCGCACGCGCTCGTCTCGTGCCAATGCTTCGCCCACCTGGCTGCCAGAGCCGGTGAGGCAGTTGATGGCCAGTGGCGGCAGGCCGCTCTCGAGCAACAGAGCGGTAAGCTTTAAAGCCGATAGCGGCGTATCGCTGGCAGGCTTGATGATCACGGCGTTGCCCGCCGCCAGCGCCGGCCCAACCTTGTGACACACCAGGTTGAGCGGAAAATTGAAGGGGGTGATGGCGGCCACCACGCCGCAGGGCACGCGGAGCGTAAAGCCGAACTTGCCCGCTGCGCCAGGCGCCCCATCGAGCGGCAGCACTTCCCCGCTGATCCGCTTGGCCTCTTCGGCAGCGAGAAACAGCGTCTCGGCGGCCCGGCCGGCCTCGAACCGCCCTTCAGCCAGCGTCTTGCCCTCTTCTTCGCTGATGGTGCGGCCGAACTCTTCTACGCGCTCCGTCAGCCTCTGCGCCGCGCGGTGCAGAATCTCGTAGCGCTCGTAGCCAGGCAGGCGGCGCATGATCTCTGCACCTTCCACCGCACCACACAGCGCTGCCTCGATGTCTTCAGGCGCAGAACGCGGCACCGTGTCGACCACGCTGCCATCGTAAGGATTGGTGACCTCGAATTGTTGCGTTCCCGCAACCCACTCGCCGCGCACAAACATTCTCATGGCGTGGCATCCTTCTGGTTCGTGACCTGCGCGGGCACGGCATGGAGGCAGCCGTCGCGCCCTTCTTTACAGCATACCGCCGCCAGCCGCCGGTGGTCAGCGCGCAAGCGCGTACGGCGGGTAGGGCGACCTGTCGAACCAATAAGAATGGCCGTGGCAAGGCGGCCAAGGGAGAAGTGGGGAGTCGTCAAAGATCGGCGGCGAGCCAGCGTGGGGGGCGGTCGTAGACTGGTGCGTCCGCCCGCGGATCTGGACAGGCGGTGCCCGACAGCCCTATGATACGGTCGGTTGTCACACCCCGAGGAGGCTTGCGATGGGCCATGCCGCGACGTGCGTGTTGGGGGGAATGCTGCTGTGGGGCACCTGTCTGGCCGCTCTTGGTCACGCTCAGCCGCAGCGGGCAAAGGAGTGGATGCTGCAAAGCCGTTACCTGAGTTATGATCCTGCGACGGATACGTTCCGTAAGCAGTGGAGCGTTTACGCACCGCCGCGCAGCGAGCGTCCCGGCGGCGAGTTGGTCTATTACGGAGATCGCCGGCAACAGTTCCAATTTCGGGGGCCTCCCGGGCGCGGCGGGTTGTATGACGCACTGCGCGAGTACAAGGATTCGCTCCCCCTGGATCCCAACAATTACCGCTATCGGCGGCGGCGCTGATGCTACGCGTTGCGGATACATCTGTTCGGCTCTGCGAAGGAGTCACTCGCCGCGAGTGGCTCTGCGTGGGGGGGTTGAGCAGCTTTGGCCTGCTCTTGCCGCAACTGCTGGCCGCACGCGCCGAGGCAGCGGGAAAAAGGCCGCACACCTTCGGGCGGGCCAAGAGCTGCATTCTCTGCTTCTTGTTCGGTGCTCCAGCGCACCAGGACATCTGGGATCTTAAGCCCGAGGCCCCCAGCGAGGTACGCGGCGAGTTTCGTCCCATTGCCAGCAGCGCGCCGGGAATCTGGCTGGGTGAGCACATCCCGCAGGTGGCGGCAGCGGCCGACCGCTTGACCATCGTCCGCTCGGTGACGCACCCGGACAACACGCACACCATTGCCATGCATTACATGCTCACCGGTGTGCGCCACGCCCGGCCCGATACCAATCCTCGCAATCAAGCCACAGACTTTCCCTGCTTTGGGGCCGTGCTCCAGTACCTGCGGGCCGGCCAGGGCACGTTGCCGGCGGGCATCAGCCTCAATGCACCGGCCAACCAGGTCTCTGCGAACAACCACATCTTCCCAGGCTTTTTTGCCGGCGTGCTGGGCAGCAGCTACGATCCGTTATTCATCAGCCAGGACCCTTCGGCGGCCGAGTTCGAACCCTTTCCGGTAGCCAAGGGAGATGAGATCGGGCGGTTCGAGCGGCGCCGCGACCTGCTTGCCGCGCTCGACGGCTGGCGGAATGCCCTCGACGACCGAACCATCGGACCCAAAGCGTATTACGACCAGGCGCTCGACCTGGTGACTTCGTCCGCGGCGCGGCGCGCGTTCGAGTTGCACAGGGAGCCAGAGACGCTGCGAGATCGCTACGGCCGTTCTCCGTTTGGGCAAGGGCTGTTACTGGCCCGTCGCCTGGTGGAGGCGGGCGTGCCGCTCATCACAGTCAACTGGGCGCGGGACGATGCCTTCTGGGACACGCACTCAGACAACTTCCGCCTGTTGAAGACAAGCCTGCTGCCGCCCTTCGACCGAGCCTTTTCGGCACTGATCGAAGACCTGGACGAGCGCGGTCTGCTGCACGAGACGTTGGTTGTATGTCTGGGAGAGTTCGGCCGCACGCCGAAGATCAACGCAGCGGCCGGGCGCGATCATTGGGCGGCGTGCAATAGCGTGGTGCTGGCCGGTGCGGGCGTGGCCCGCGGCCGCGTGGTGGGCGCATCCGATCGCCTGGCGGCCTATCCCGCCGATCTGCCCATTACGCCGGAGGATTTGGCCGCCACCATCTACCATGCACTGGGGATCGACCCCGCCACCGAACTCTACGACCGCGAGCAGAGACCACTGCGGCTTAGCCATGGCCGCGTTCTAGACGAGGTTTTTGGGTGATGAAAAGGGAGAGACGGTATGCGCAGTACGGGCGCCTTGCTCTTAGTTCTCGGAGTCGGCTCATTTGTGCTGCCAATGTTCGGGCTGCAATTCAAATTGTTGCAGGCGCTAGGTGACACAACTCCCTATGTGGGGTCCGGGCTGGCGGTTGTTGGCGCGATATTGCTGCTGGTTTCCTTGCGCTCGAGCGGCACGCAGGCTGCATCGCCTCCTGAAGAGGGCAGCTCGACCGAATAAGGCGGCATGCGCCGCGTGGTAAGCGTCTACCGACATCCGTCAGCCACGGGGGCTGTGACGGGGTCGGTTAAGGCTGGCTGGGACCGTGCTGGGACAGCGCACGTAACGGGCGAACTCGCGGCGCTGCGCTCTCGTGGCGCGCCTCCATTGCGAACCCTCTCCGGTGTGCCACTGCTTGACGCGCAGCGTCAAGCAGTGCGGCCCCTCGAACCACGCCACCACTGCTATCGTGTGCCACTGCTTGACGCGCAGCGTCAAGCAGTGCGGCCCCTCGAACCACGCTCCACTGCTATCGTGTGCCACTGCTTGACGCGCAGCGTCAAGCAGTGCGGCC
>FWWM01004578.1_pt1 | contig 31969 bp, 28 predicted proteins | sample 2228351 | NCBI WGS metagenome assembly FWWM01 (sample SAMEA103939774, study PRJEB20133) | metagenome | reverse complement strand
CCTATCCGGAAAGCCCGCTAACCGATGGCGTCCTCGCCGTCGGGCGGGGCGAGGACGCCCCGCTTTAGCGTTTTCCGGATAGGCTCTAAGTTGCCCTGGCGCCGGGCCTGATGTTCCGCGTGTCGTGAGCCAGGGCCAAGCAACGAGGACCTGCACATGCCAAAGATAGCTATCACCGGCAAGGGTGGCGTCGGAAAGACGACTCTAGCCAGCTTGCTGGCCTGGGTGTATGCACAGCGCGGGATGAACGTCCTGGCCATTGACGCCGATCCGGCCGCGAACCTGGCTTCCGCTCTTGGCTTCCCCCCCGAACTGGTGGATCAGATCACCCCCATCGCCGAGATGGAAGACCTCATCTACGAGCGGACGGGTGCCCGGCCGGGGACGGTCGGCGGCTTCTTCTCCCTCAACCCCCGCGTGGACGACATCCCTGACCGCTTCAGTGCCACACATCGAGGGATTCGCTTGCTGCAACTGGGGACCATCAAGTCCGGTGGCAGCGGCTGCATTTGTCCGGAGAGCGCCCTACTGCGCAGCCTGGTGACCCACCTGCTCATCGCCCGGAAGGATGTGCTCATCATGGACATGGAGGCGGGTATCGAGCACCTGGGCCGCGGGACCGCCCAGGCTGTGGATGCCTTCATCATCGTGGTAGAGCCTGGCCAACGCAGTATCCAGACGGCCCACCAGATTCACAAGCTGGCTCAGGACATCCGCATCCCGCGTTGCTACGTGGTGGGCAACAAGGTACGCGGCGAGTCCGACAGGGAGTTCATCGAAGAGAACGCCCCAGACATCCCCGTCTTGGGTTTCCTGTCGGCTGAGCCCCGGGTCATCGAGGCGGACTTGCGAGGGGAAGCGGTGTTCGACGTCGCCCCTAAGCTGGTGGAGGAGGCCCGGGATATCGCTGAGGCGCTAGATCATCTAACGGCTGGGTAACTGGGAATCAGTCACGGTGTGCATCGGCCTGATTCTGGCCAAGGAAGAGAAGCGATGCGCAAATTTGTGTTACCCAGGTATTGTGGCAAGGCGTTCTTGCAAGGAGGCAATCATGAGCACACCTGACCTCAACGAGGTATTCCTCGAGCTGATTCGGCGCACGGCCACGGACTTGCCGGAGGACGTGGAGCAGGCGCTCCGCGAGGCCAGGGATCGAGAGGCCGAGGGCTCCGCTGCGCGCAGTGCCATGGACGCAATCCTGGAAAACGTGGGATTGGCACGCAAGAACTCCACCCCCATCTGTCAGGACACTGGCACTCCTATCTTCTACGTATATCACCCGGCCGGCTGGTCCACCCGCAGGTTGGCCGAGCAGATTCGCAGCGCTCTCGCAGAGGCCACCAGGCGCGCCTACCTGCGTCCCAACGCGGTGGATTCGGTCACCGGCAAGAACACGGGCAACAACCTGGGCGAGGGCGTCCCCACCATCCACTTCGAGGAGTGGGATGAGGACTACCTCAAGGTCAACCTGATGCTCAAGGGCGGCGGGTGCGAGAACGTGAGCACCCAGTACTCCCTGCCCAACGCCCAGCTTGGCGCCGGCCGAGACCTGGAAGGGGTGCGCAAGGTGGTCCTGGACGCGGTGTACAAGGCCCAGGGCAAGGGCTGCGCGCCCGGCGTCCTGGGGGTGGCCATCGGTGGCGATCGCGGTGTCTCTTACTTCAAGGCCAAGGAGCAGCTCTTCCGGCGGCTGGACGAGAAACCAGAGACCCCGGAGCTGGCAGCTCTGGAGGAGCGCCTGACCGCCGATGCCAACAAGCTGGGCATCGGGCCCATGGGCTTTGGGGGTCAGACCACGGTGTTGGGAGCCAAGGTGGGGGCTGCTCATCGCCACCCGGCCAGCTTCTTCGTCACCGTGGCCTACATGTGCTGGGCCGACCGGCGCCGCACGTTGGTATGGCGCGACAGCGAGTACACCATCACCTAGGAGGCGACCATGATTTATCACATCACGCTTCCGGCTTCCGATGACGAAATCGTCAAGCTCAAGGTTGGTGACACGGTCTACCTGTCTGGCGTCATGCTGACCGCTCGGGACGCGGCTCACAAGTACATGGTGGAGAACTTCATCAAGGGGACGCCACCGGAGAGCGAGCTGGAGCTCTACGAAAAGCTCAAGGCTGACCTGCACGGCGGCGCCCTGTACCACTGCGGGCCTGTGGTCCGCAGGCTCAATGGCAGGTATACTTTCGTCTCCGCCGGCCCCACAACCAGCATCCGCGAGGAGGTGTACGAGGACCTGGTCATCGCCCACTTCAACGTCAAGGCGATCATCGGCAAGGGCGGCATGGGTCCCCGGACGTTGAAGGCCTGCCAGGAGCACACGGCCGTCTACCTGCACGCCATTGGCGGCGCCGGTTCCCTCATCGCCGCCACCGTACAGGAGGTGCTGGACGTGTACAAGCTGGAGGAGTTTGGGGTTCCGGAGGCCTTCTGGAAGATCCGGGTCAGGGATTTTCCCACCGTGGTGACCATGGATAGTCACGGCGGTAGCCTGCACGCGGTGGTGGAGGAGCAGTCGAAGGCCAGGCTGGTGGAGTTGCTGGGTCTGGCGACGGCGTAGGGGCCACAGTCACGTGGCGGATGGTCAACTGGTGGCCTGCCGGATCACCCGGCAGGCTGTCGGTTCAGGAGGGCTATATGATCACACATGACATTGTCATTGTGGGCGCGGGTCTGGCCGGCAACTGGGCGGCCCTGACGGCGGCACGGGCCGGGGTGAAAGATGTGGCTGTGGTGTCCAAGGTGCACCCGTTGCGGTCCCACTCCGGCGCGGCCCAGGGGGGTATTGCAGCCGCCCTGGGCAACACCGAGGCCAAACCCGGCGAGACCCCCAGGCCCACCGAGGTGGAAGGCAGTGGCGATAGCATTGAGAGCCACCTGTTTGACACCATCAAAGGCTCTGACTGGCTGGGGGATCAGGATGCCATCGAGATCTTGGTGAACGAAGCTCCCGAGATCATCTACGAGTATGAGCACATGGGGGCGGTGTTCAGCCGGCTGCCCGATGGCCGCATCGCCCAGCGCTGGTTCGGAGGTCACTCCAACCCGCGCGCCGTCTACGCAGCCGACTACACCGGGCACGTCCTCCTGCACACCAGTTACGAGCAGGCCGATCGCTTCGGCGTGAAGTTCTACCCTGAGTGGTACTGCCTGGCCCTGCTGGTCGAGGACAACACATGTCGCGGGATTGTGGCCCTGGATATAAACAGCGGCGAGATCCACGTGATGCGCGCCAAGGCGGTGATGTTCGGGACGGGCGGGTACGGGCGTTGCTACCGCATCACCTCCAATGCCATGGCCAACACCGGGGACGGGTTGAGCATCGCGTACCGGGCTGGCGTGCCCCTGGAGGACATGGAGTTCGTGCAGTTTCACCCCACGGGGCTCTACGGGTCCGGCATCTTGATGAGCGAAGCGGCGCGCGGTGAGGGTGGGCACCTCAAGAACGACCTGGGCGAGCGTTTCATGGAGCGCTACGCGCCGGATCGCATGGAGCTGGCGCCCCGGGACCTGGTTGCTCGGGCTATCCAGACGGAGATCAACGAGGGACGCGGCATCGGCGGGAAGGACTACGTCCACCTGGACCTGCGTCACCTGGGCCGGGAGCGAATCCTGGAGCGCCTGCCTCAGATCCGCCAGCTGGCCATAGACTTCCTGGGGATTGACGCCCTCGAGGCCCCCATCCCCATACAGCCTACGGCCCACTACTCCATGGGCGGGATCCCAACGGACGTGAACGGCCAGGTGATCCTGGACGACCAGGGGACGCCGCTGGTGGGCTTCTACGCTGCCGGCGAGTGCGCCTGCGTGAGCGTCCACGGCGCCAACCGGCTGGGCACCAACTCCTTGCTGGAGGCCTCGGTCTTTGGCCGGCGCGCAGGCCGGGCCATGGCCGAGTTCGTCCTGGACGGCGCTCCGCTGCTGGAGGTGCCCGAGGACGCGGTTGAGGCGGCGAAGAAGCGGGTCACCCACCTGCTCACCCGGGAGGGCACTGAGCGGGTAGCCGACATTGCCGCAGCCCTGCGCGCGACCATGACGGAGAACTGCGGCATCTTCCGCGACGAGGCCAGGCTGAAGAGGGCGCTGGCGGACATCAAGGAACTCCAGGAGCGCTTCCAGCATATCCAGCTCGACGATCGGGGCAAGCGCTTCAACACAGATCTCCTGGGGGCGCTGGAGGTGGAACACATGCTCGACTTCAGCGAGGTCATCGTAGCAAGTGCGCTGAATCGCACCGAGTCGCGGGGGTCGCACTACCGCACCGACTTCCCCAAGCGCGACGATGAGAACTGGCTGAAGCACACGCTGGTTTGCCGCACGCCGGATGGTCCGCGCCTGGCGTACAAGCCGGTCAAGATCTACTGGGACAGGTATCCGCCTCAGGAGCGGAAGTACTAGACACAGCGAAGGGGAGAACAGAGACGGAGGGCGGGATATGGCCGAACAAGTCACCTTTCGCATTCAACGGTTCAACCCGGAGAAAGATGCCCGGCCCTATTTCCAGGACTTCAAACTGGACCTGGTGCCCGGGATGACCATCCTGGACGGCCTGCACAAGATCAAAGGCCACCAGGACGGCACGTTGACCTTCCGGCGCTCATGCTGCAGCGCCATCTGCGGTTCGTGCGCCATGCGGGTCAACGGTGCCAACATGCTGGTCTGCAGCACCCAGGTCAAGGACAAGCTGGGCGCCAACAACACCATCACCATTCAGCCGCTGCCCTATCTGCCCATCATCAAGGACCTGGTGGTGGATCGCAGCGATTTCTGGCGCCAGTATGCGGCCATCAAGCCCTGGTTGGTGCCCAGGGAGCCGGTGCCGGAGAAGGAGTACCGCATCACGCCGGAGCAGGTGGCGGCTCTCAACCGGGCGGAGACGTGTATCCAGTGCGGCGCCTGCCACTCTGCGTGTACCATTGTGGGGCTCAACAAGAACTACCTGGGGCCGGCGGCGCTCCTCAAGGCTTTCCGCTTCGTCGCCGATCCCAGAGATGCCATCACCGAGGAGCGGCTCAAGATCGTCAGCGAGGCGGATGGCGTCTTCCGCTGTCACACCATCTTCAACTGCATTGACGTCTGCCCCAAAGGGCTGAATCCTACCAAAGCCATCGAGGAACTGCGTCAACGGGTGGTGGCCCGGCGAGGTGGCTGGTGGCGGTTCCTTTGGCGGGGCAAGTAGGGGCGAGGCGTAGCTGGGGAGCGCCTCTTGCAACCAGGTGAACAACTATCGCAGGGAGGGTGACCATGTACAAGACGACCGGATTCATATCCTGGGCGCTGCGCCGGTTCACCGGCTTGGCCCTGGTGTTCTACCTGATCTTGCACATCCTGGTCATCGGCTCGGCCAACGGCGGCTCGGCCAACTTCAACCGGGTGCTGGCCTTTGTCCAGACCACCCCCTTCAAGTTGATGGAGGTGGCGCTGCTGGCGGCGGTGGTGTACCACACAGTGGACGGCATTCGTGTGCTCATCGTGGACTTCTTCAACGTGTCCGAGTACGAGAAGAGCCTGTTCTACGCCATCTTCACCGTGGCCGTGATCCTCACGGTGGCCGGCGGCCTGCCGATCCTGCTCTTTGCCCTGCAGGGGCCGGCCGGCTAGCCGTTGACGGACGCTTTTCCAGGAGACGAGACCATGCGTGGATGGATTCTCCAACGCATTAGCGCTGTTCTGCTGCTGTTCTTCTTGACGCTGCACATGATAGTAGTGCACTATCCACCGTATCACATTGATTTCAGTCGGGTGTTGGAGCGCTTGGCCAATCCCGTGTGGAAGGCGATAGACATTGCTTTCCTGGCGGTGGTGATCTTTCATGCCCTCAACGGCACCTACACGGTGATCACCGACATGAGCGGCGTGCAGCGCTATCGGAGGGTCCTGGCGTGGGTTGGGCTGATCGTAGGCCTGGCGTTCTTCGTCTACGGCACCCAGACCATACTGGCCTTCCGGCCCGGCGCCTGAGACAAAGATAGCCCTGACGGGTTCTTGGAGACCCGTCAGGGCTGTGCTACGGCCATGCGCTGCCCAATGAGATTCAGTAGTTCCTCGAGGTCGAAAGGCTTGGTGAGGATCAAGTCGGCGCCGCTCGCGAGTTGATCCTCGGTGTTGAGCTGGTCTCCCCACCCGGTGACCACAAACACCGGTACATCCGGCTGCAGGGCCTTGATGCGTGCCGCCACCTCCCAGCCGGTCATATCCGGCATCCCCAGGTCCGTCAACACCACATCGAAGTGGCCATTCTCGAACAGGGTCACCCCTTCGTGGCCCGTCTCGGCCACGACAACCTGATGGCCTGCTTCCTCTAGGCTCATGGTGACCAGGAAGGCCACTTCAACATCATCATCAATTATCAGGATCCTAGCGGAACGCATCGAGTTCTTCTTCCGGTGATGGATTGATGAGTTTGCGCTTGAAAGGGGGCGGACACTATTCGCGTGGACAAAATGCCTATCCGGAAACCGCTCAGGAGGGGGGTCCGCATCTGTGCGACCCCTTGCCAGGGACTGACGCGCACAGGCTCGCCCCAGGGTGCGCGACGGCATTGTCGTCGCCCGAGGACGCCGTCGGATAGCGGGGTTTACGGATAGGTTCAAAAAGAGATGGCCAAGAAGCTGGGCAGCTAGACGGCTGGAGGGGGGACGGCCGTCCAACTACCCAGCCTCTTGGCCATCTCCCCGGCCAAGAGGCCCGAAATCTCGGGCATCTACCGGCATATGTACACGGCACGGCTCCCTCATCACTAGCTAACGCTGTTCCAATCGAACGGGATGACCACTTAGCTGAACAGTCGAGGAAACGCTCTTTCGAGCGCCCGCCGCCATCTCCCCGACTGCTCAGCCAACTGGCCATCCCGGGGCTATCCAGTCCGCCGTGCCATACACAGCCAGGCTGCCCGCTTAGCGCCTATCCGCAAACCACTCAGGAGGGGGGTCCGCGTCTGTGCGACCCCTGTGCTAGGGACTGACACGCACAGGCTCGCCCCGGAGTGTGCGACGGCATTGCCGTCGCCCGAGGACGCCCTCAGCTAGCGGGTTTTCCGGATAGGCTCTAACCTGCTGTGGAGGGGCGTCCTCGCCCCGTCTGGCATGTCAGAACGCCGCAAAAGGCGGGGCGGAGACATCCCTTAGCAGCGGCTCTAAGTGCCTATCCGGAAAACGCTAAAGCGGGGCGTCCTCGCCCCGCCCGACGGCGAGGACGCCGTCGGGTAGCTTAGTTTTTCGGATAGGCTCTAAGTACAAGACCGCCTAGCTCGCGAATGGTTTGTTCACGTCCACAAATCAAATTATAGCCAGATTTACCGTTCATGCCAATCGGGCGAAACCCTGATTTTTGGCCATACAGAGCCTGAAGTTTCAGCGTTGGAGCCCTGATGTCCCCGCGCGCTGTCACCCTTCTGGCTATTCCATGGGCACAAGGCCCTTGCGGATGGCATAGTGGATCAGCCCGGCCCGATCGTGGATGTTCAGCTTGCGCCTGAGTTGGGCACGATGGGTTTCGACCGTCTTCACGCTGATGGCCAGGATTTCGGCGATCTCCTGGTTGGTGTGGCCTTCCCCGATGAGCTGCAATACCTCGCGCTCCCGTGGGGTAAGGGTGTCGAAGACCGTCTCGCCTTTCCAGTCCCGCCCGCGGGCTAGATCTTCCACCACGATCTTGGAGACCGCCGGGCTCAGGAAGGAGTCGCCTTGGGCCACAGCGCACACGGCGCTCACAAGTTCCCCGACAGCGGCTTCCTTGAGGATGTACCCGGCCGCGCCTGCCCGCAAGATCTCGCGCACGTACTCTTCGTTGGTGTGCACCGTGAGCACGAGGATTCTCACCTCGGGGAGGATGCGCTTCAACCGGCGGGTCGCTTCCAGGCCGTTGAGGCGTGGCATGGTGATGTCCATCAGGACCACATCCGGCTTCAGATCCTCCGCCTGCTGAATCGCTTCCCAGCCGTCAGCCGCCTCCCCCACCACCTCGATGTCCGGCTCGGCGTCCAGCAGGGCCTTCAGTCCCTGGCGCACGATGGTGTGATCATCTGCCAGTAGCACCCGGATTGCCATAGCTGCTACTCCTCGGCGCCGTTCAACGGCATCCTGCTGCGGAGTTCAGTGCCTTGTCCGGGCTTGGAGTCCACCTCCAGGACACCGCCCAGCAGGTGTACGCGCTCCCGCATGCCACGCAAGCCCAGGCCCTGCCCCGGCGACCACGGTTTTGTCAGCTCCTTGGCGTCGAAACCGCAGCCGTCATCGCGAATGCGCAGGCATATCATCCCCGGTTCGGCCTTCAGTTCCACCTCCACGTGTCGCGCATGGGCATGCCGGGCCACATTGGTGAGCCCTTCCTGCACCAGCCGGTACAGGACCGTTTCCACCTCGGAGGACGGTCGCTCCACCAGGTCATCGGCGCGGAAGGTGACCGGCAGGCCCGTCCCTCGGCTGAAGGTGTCAGTGTACCACTGGAGGGCCGGCACCAGCCCCAGGTCATCCAGCACCGTGGGACGTAGCTCGTAGGCCAGCCGGCGGACGTCGTTGAGCGTCTCGGAAGCCAGAGCGATCACCCCCTGCAGCCGAGAGCGCAGCGTGCTGAACTCCTCAGGCAGGTCGCGCAGCGTCATCTCCAGGCTGATCTTGGCGGCGGTCAGGGCCTGGCCCACCTCATCGTGCAGCTCTCGGGAGATGCGTCGCCGCTCCTGCTCCAAGGCCTCCACGTACTGTGCAGAGACGGCCTTGACTTCTTCCCAGAGCTCAGCGTTCTCGATGGCCAGGGCGGCATGGATGCCGAAAGCCTCCAAGGCAGCCAAGTCGGTCTCGTCGTACCAGTTGGCTTCGATCTTGTGCACGGTCAGGACGCCGATGACGCCGGCCTTGGTGTTGAGAGGTGCGGCCATGGTGGAGTGGATGGTCTTCATGGCCAGGATGCCCCGGAAGGGATCTTGGCGATGTTCCGGAGGGAACAGGAAGGGCTTGCCCTCGCAGATGATACGCCGCAGGTAGGGGTGCTCATCGGCCACCAGGGACACCTGCTTGATCTTGCGCACTGCCTCCTGGCTCCCGAAGCCCCGGGCGGCTACGGTGTGGAGACGCTCGCCCTGCAAGAGCAACACCGCAGCACCGTCGTACTCCATGACCCGGGCCAGGTGTTTCAGGATGCTGGACAGCGCGGTTTCGCGATCATGGCTGAAGACCAGGTCGTTGGCCACCTGGCGTAAGGTTTCGGCCAGCCGGCGCTGACGCCGCTCCCGAGCCAGCGAGCGGGCGTGTTTTACCAGCGTGGCCAGTTCCAGCGCAGCCATCTCCAGCAGGGCAAGGCGCTGTTCGTCCAGCGGGGGTTCGTCCTGGGCTAAACACACCACGCTACCCAGGTGATGCTCCGATACGGTCAGCGGGATGTGCACCAGGGTGCTGATGCCGTTAGCGTCTTCCAGCAGCCGGGCCAGGCGCGGGTATCGCTTGACCGGGTCTACGCGTAGGTGGTCGCCGGCCCTGGCCGCCAGTCCGAAGTCGGCAACCTCCTGAGGCGTGAGGCTGCCCGGATCGCCAATGAATCGCTGGAGCCTGCCCGGCAGCCGCCGGCTTGCCGCCAGGACCAGCCGTCCCGTCTTCTCGTCCGCCAGGAAGACAGCGCCGACCTCAAGCCCCAAAAAACCCAGGACGTGGTCCAGGGTCACCTGGGCAACCGCCCGGGGGTCAGCGGCATCGCTGAGTTGGTTGACGATGGTGTGAAGTGCTGTCAACTCTTTGAGGAGTGAATTCATCTCCGTCTCCGGCCCGGCTTCAAAGCTGCAAGGGTACGCGAGGGCATCGCCCTCGCCTACTTTGATAATTGAATTATACCACAGCTTTCCCCCAGGGTGAAAGAACCTTAATTTTCTTGGACCAACTCACAATCGCATCCCGCAAACTTCTCCGGCCGGGCACTTTTGTGGTATAATTTGAGGTGTGGCTCTTTCCCCGCAGTCCGTGCGCGCTTCACGGGCAACGTCCGTGCGCCGGGTAGGCGAGGGCATTGTCCTCGCTTACAAGGTCCGTGCGCACAGCACAGGCGACGTCTGTGATTGGCGACTTCAAGTAGCGGCTTGAGGAATTGGAAGGTCAATGTCCGAGTTCGTCCACCTCCACGTGCACAGCGAATACTCGTTGCTCGACGGTCTGGCGCATGTAGACCAGTTAGCCAAACATGCCCGTGACCTGGGCATGTCGGCCCTGGCGCTGACAGACCACGGCGTGATGTTCGGGGCGGTGAGTTTCTACCAGGCCGCCCGTGAAGCCGGCATCAAGCCCATCATCGGCTGCGAGCTCTACGTGGCGCGGCGCCGGCGGGATCAGCGCGCTCACAGCAAGGATTCCAAGCCCTACCACATCACCGTCCTCGCCAAGGACGAGGCCGGCTACAAGAACCTGCTGCAACTGGCCACCAAGGCACAACTGGAGGGCTTCTACTACAAGCCGCGCGTGGACAAGGAGTTGCTGGTCGAGCACAAGGGTGGGCTGGTGGTGCTGTCCGGCTGCGGCACCGGCGAGCTGCCCCGGCTGCTGCGCGACGGCAAGGTGGACAAGGCTCGCGAGGTGGCCGAGTGGTACAAGGAGGTCTTCGGACGGGAGAACTTCTACCTGGAGCTCCAGGATCATGATCTGGAGTGGATACCGGAGGTGAACCGACAGCTCATCGCCCTGAGCAAGGAGCTGGACATCCCCCTGGTAGCCACCAACGACGTCCACTACCTGCGCCCCGAGGACTCCCCCATCCACGAGGTCCTGCTGTGCATCCAGACCGGCACCACGATGAACGACCCCAAGCGCATGCGCTACGGGGAGACCTACTACATGCGCTCGCCCGAGGAGATGGCAGCGCTCTTCGCGGACGTGCCGCAGGCCATCACCAATACCATGGCCATCGCCGAAATGTGCAACCTGGAGTTGCGCTTCGGCGAGTATCACCTGCCGCCCTTCGAGGTCCCGCCCGGGTTCGACGCCCAAAGCTACCTGCGTCGCCTGTGCGAGCAGGGTCTCTACCGGCGCTACCCGGTGGTGACGCAAGAGATTCGCGACCGGTTGGACTACGAGCTCAAGGTCATCCACGAGATGGGCTTCGACACCTACTTCCTCATCGTGTGGGACCTGTGTCGCTACGCCCGGGAGCGGAACATCTGGTGGAACGTGCGCGGCTCGGCGGCCGGCAGCATCGTGGCCTACACCCTGGGCATCACCAACCTGGACCCGCTGAAGCACGGCCTCATCTTCGAGCGCTTCCTAAACCCGGCCCGCGTGACCATGCCCGACATTGACCTGGACTTCCCGGACGATCAGCGGGATGAGCTGATCAAGTACACCATCGAGAAGTACGGTGCGGACCGGGTGGCGCAAATCATCACCTTTGGCACCATGGGGGCTCGGGCGGCCATCCGCGATGCCGGGCGTGCCCTTGACCTGCCCTTCAGCGAGGTGGACCAGGTGGCGCGGCTCATCCCAGCTATCCCCGGCATGCCCAAGACCATTGACGATGCCCTCAACGAGGTCCCAGAACTGCGTGAGCGTTACGAGAGCACCGACTACATCCGTGAGCTGATAGATACCGCTCGCGGCCTGGAAGGAGTGGCCCGCCACGCCAGCACCCATGCGGCGGGCATCGTCATCGCCGACAAGCCCCTGGTGAACTACACTGCCCTCCATCGTCCCACCCGTGGCGACGAGAGCGGCGTCCCCGTCACTCAGTACTCCATGGAGGACGCCGAGGCCATTGGGCTGCTGAAGATAGACTTCCTGGGCCTGTCCACCCTGACCATCATGCGCAAGGCCTGTGAGCTTATCAATGAACACCACGGCGTGGAGCTGAACCTGGACACCATCCCCACCGACGATCCGGCCATCTACGAGCTGCTCTCCAGCGGTGAGGTGACCGGTATCTTCCAGGTTGAGGGTGCCGGCATGCGGCGGGTGCTGAAAGCCATGCAGCCCCGGCGTTTTGAGGACGTCATGGCGGTGCTCGCCCTGTACCGCCCAGGCCCCATGGAGCACATTGACGACTACATTGACCGCATGCACGGGCGCACAGAAGTTACCTACCGCCATCCGACCTTGAGGCCCATCCTGGAGGAGACCTACGGGGTCATCGTCTACCAGGAGAGCATCATCCACATCGCCTCGGAGTTGGCCGGCTACACACCCGGCGACGCTGACACCATCCGCAAGGCAGTGGGGAAGAAAAAGAAGGAAGAGCTGCTGCAGCACCGCGAGAGGTTCGTGGCCGGGGCTGTCGAGCGAGGCATCCCGCGGCACGTAGCCCAGGAAATCTTCGAGGACATCGAGTACTTCGCTCGCTATGGCTTTAACAAAGCGCATGCTGCCGACTACGCTGTCATCACCTGCCAGACGGCTTATCTCAAGGCCAAGTACCCGGTCGAGTACATGACGGCCATGCTGTGCGTGGAGCGCGGCAACACGGAGAAGATTGGGGCCCTGGTGGCCGACTGCCAGCGGATGGGTATCCCTGTGCTGCCGCCAGATGTGAATCGCAGCCAGCTCGACTTCACCATCGAAACGGTGGAGGAGGTTTCCCCTCCCTCTGAGCGAGGGGTCAGGGCAGGGTGGGCTGTTGGCTCAGGGAAGGCCCACCCCCTCCCTAGCCCTCCCCCTAGCAGGGGGAGGGAGGGTTTCCACCCCCTCCCGGCCTCCCCCTCAAAGGGGAAGGAGGTTTGCGAGAGCCCCAAGCGCGGCATCCGGTTTGGCCTGGCGGCTATCAAGAACGTGGGCGAGGGACCGGTTAACGTCATCATCGAGGCCCGTGGCGAAGAGCCTTTCCGTGATCTGGGTGATTTCTGCCGGCGCGTGGACCTGCGACAGGTGAACCGGCGGGCCCTGGAGTGCCTGATCAAAGCCGGCGCCCTGGACGCCTTCGGGCGCCGTGCGCAGCTGCTGGCGGTCATGGACCGCATGATGGCGGTGAGCCAGATGGCGCACCAGGCCCAGGACGTGGGGCAACTAACCTTCTTCGACCTGGGAGACGTGTTCGCGGGGACGGGAGAAAGCGGGGACTTTGGCCAGTTACCCGATGTGCCTGACATCCCCTATCGCGAACAACTCACCTGGGAGCGCGACCTGATGGGCACCTACATATCGGAACACCCGCTCCACCGGCTGGCCGGTGTCCTCGAGCAGGCCGCCACTGCCATGTGTGGTCAGATTGACGCCACCATGAAAGGTCAGGCGGTCATCCTGGCGGGCATGGTGACGGACGCGCGGGTGATCACCACCCGCAAGGGTGACCTGATGGCCTTCGTGCAGCTCGAGGACCTGCAGGGCAGCGTGGAACTTGTGGTGTTCCCGAGGGTGTACGCCGAGACGACCGAGCTCTGGGTGGAGGACAAGCTGGTCCTGGTGCGGGGCAAGGTGGAGGTTCGCGAGGACAGGGTGCAGGTTGTTGTGGATTCGGCGAGCGAGTACAGGCGAGGGCAATGCCCTCGCCAGGGCGAGGAGGTGCAGCGGCCCGCCGCCACATTGGAGGCCCCGGCGGCCGACCACGTGGCCCAACCGGCTGGCCGGGATGGCGCCGAGGCGGTTGAGGCTGACGAGCGGCCCGCCGCAGCCGCTCCTGCCCCGTCACCGGAAGGGTGTGAGTCGGACCTGCAGAGCCCTGGGTTCCATTTGAACATCACCCTGCCGCGCAGCGATGACCCCGAGGAGGACATTGTGCGGTTGGGCGAAGTGTACCGGCTGCTGCTGAGCTTCGAAGGGCAGGACCGCTTCAGCTTCTTCGTGCAGCGAGGGAAGCGGCGGGTGCAGTTGGACTTCCCCAACGCGACGACGCGCTACTGTGTCGGGCTGATGAACCGGCTGGAGGAGATGCTGGGGCCGGGTGCAGTGCAGGTCATCAGCCGGCAGTAGGGTATTGAGCCTGGAGCATGGCGCACGGAGCGCACCCCATGGTCTGCGCAATATCGCAGTTTTGAGGAGGTAACGAATGCGAATTGGAATCCTGACCGGTGGTGGAGACGTACCTGGTCTGAACCCCTGCATCAAGGCAGCGGTGTATCGAGCGATTGATGAGGGGCATGAGGTCATTGGCATCCGGCGGGGGTGGGCCGGGCTGCTGTACTTCAATCCCGACGACCCGGCCACCCATGAGAAATGCATCATACCCTTGAACAAACTCAACACGCGCACCATTGACCGCACCGGAGGCACTTTCATCCATACCTCACGCACTAACCCGCAGAACGTGCGCTGGCACGAGGTGCCCGATTTTCTGATAGACTCGGAGAGGCCGCCCAAGGAAGGTGATCCATCCCTGGACTTCACCCCCCACGTCCTCAAGGTGCTGGACCACCTGGGGGTTGATGTTCTCATCCCTATAGGTGGGGATGATACCCTGAGCTACGCTGCCCGGCTGCATGAGGAGGGCTTTCCCATCATCGCCATCCCGAAGACGATGGACAACGACGTCTTCGGGACGGACTACTGCATCGGCTTTTCGACGGCCGTCACCCGGAGCGTGAACTTCATCAACGCCCTGCGCACTCCCGCCGGCTCTCACGAGCGCATAGCCATCGTGGAGTTGTTCGGGCGGTACTCCGGCGAGACGTCCCTCATCTCGGCCTACCTGGCGGGCGTGGACCGGGCCATCATCTCGGAGGTGCCTTTCGACCCAGAGAAGCTGGCAGCCCTGCTGATGGAGGACAAGCGCAACAACCCCAGCAACTACGCCATCATGACCATCTCCGAGGGGGCGCGCATGGTAGGTGGCAAGATCGTGGAATACGGTCAGGCGGATGCCTACGGCCACAAGAAGCTGGGAGGCATCGGCGCCATCACGGGGGAGGCCATCAAGAAGCTCACCGGGTCCAACATCATCTATCAGCAGCTCGCCTATCTGATGCGCAGCGGTGAGCCGGATGCTCTTGACCGCATGGTGGCTATCAGCTTCGCCAACCTGGCCGTCGAACTGGTGCTGCGCAAGGAATTCGGCAAGATGGTGGCCCTGCAGGACGGCAAGTACACCACGGTGCCAGTTGACACGGTAACCAAGGGCGTCAAGCGCGTGGACGTGCCAGAGCTCTACGACGTGGACCAATACCGCCCCAAAGTGGCGCGGGTCCTGGGCAAGCCCATGTTCCTGTACTGAGCCCCTGGACCCCTGATCCATCGTCCTGGGCGTGGCGACAAGCGGTCACGCGGCTTCCAGCTAGGCGAGGGCATTGCCCTCGCCTACCCCGGCTAACAAGTAAGCGTGACCGCTTGTCAGCCCTGGTCTGTGCCCGGGACTCAGGACAGGGCGCCTCCCCCTACGAGGGGGAGGCCGGGGGGTGGAAACCCTTCCTCCCCCTGCCCGTGCGCAGCCTCCCGAAGCGAAGCGGGGGGCTCCCTCGCAGGGAGGTTCTAAGAACCTATGCGGAAAGCCCGCTATCCGACGGCGTCCTCGCCGTTGGACGGGGCGAGGACGCCCCTCCTGAGCGGTTTCCGGATAGGCACTAAGAGCCAGCCCGGAGAATGCTAGAAAGGGGCGTCCGCGCCCCGGGGTGCGCCGTCGGCTAGCGGATTTTCCGGGGAGGGGGAGACCGGAACGAACTGTGGGCTTTTCACTTCTTTTCGGCCACGACAAGGTGGGAGAGGCCGAAGAGCCGCAAGGGGGTATCCTCCAACAGGTAGGTCACCCGGCGCAGGAGACGACCCAGTGCGGGATAGCGGGCGACGATCTTGTCGTAGCCGGGGTAGATTTGCGTGTGGACCACGATGGTCACCGGCAGGCCGGCGAACAGCCGGCGCATGTCGGCCGTCGTGTACGCTCGCACGTGCGGGGCCAGGCGTCGACGCAGCCGGTCGGGCAGGTAGTTGATGAGGGGGATGTTGCCGAAGCGATACACCCCTCGCCAGTAGAAGCCGTGGGTCTCGAGGGGGTACAGCCGGTTGGGGGCGAAGACCACCACTCGGCCCCCGGGCTGCAGCACCCGGACCGCCTCGGCGATGGCGGCCCGGTCATCGGGCATGTGCTCGATGACCTCGTGGAGCAGGACCACGTCGAAAGTATCTGCGGGGAAGGGTAGCTGCTCACCGGCAGCCTGGGCGATGCCCGGCAGTTCCCGCCTGGCAGCGCTGGCGCGCTCCAGGTCCACGTCCACCCCGAAAGCATGGTCGGTGAAGCGCCGAAACTGGCGCACGTATATCCCCAGGCCGCAGCCTACATCCAGGGTGCGGGCGCCGTCCAGGGCCGCGTAACGGCGAATCAGTGCTAGCCGGCGCTCTTGCCCGAACCCCCACACATAACTTGGGTGGCCCAACTTAATGGCTTTGTCCACGTCGGTCCTCGCTTTCCCGGGCGTTGGAAGGTGATCTGGGGGCATGATAGCGCAGAGTCCGCCGGAAGGCAAGGAGCCCGTTTGCTAAGCGTGCCTCCTTAGGCTACAATTGACCCAACAGGTCTGGTTAGCACTGGGTTTGTCCCGTCACCCGTGCGAAGGTTTTAAGGAGGTCGCTGCGCTCAGAATGACAACAAAGGCTGCCCGCCCTCCCGCAGCGAAGCGAGGGGCTCCCTCACAGGGAGAGGAAGCCACAATGAGTGGGCGAAGCGCTATGGATTAGCTTGCAAGGCTGTGCAGCAGTTGAAGGGAGACGTCCGATGGCCGAGAGAGGACGCATAGTGTACGTGTGCAGTGAATGCTTCCGCGTGGCTGAGGAGCAAGAGATGTGCCACGGCCGCCCCATGCTCGAGTGCGATGCCGGCTTGCCGGGCGATGAGCGCTCCAAGCCCCTAATGACCCCAGAGGGGGAGCTGGTGACGCACGCGCCACGCTGGTGGGTGGAGATGTGCCTGCAAATTCGGAAGGGGAAGCGCTAAGGAGGTCTCAATGGAGAATGTCATCATCCTTGGTTCCGGTCCGGCCGGCCTGACGGCCGCCATCTACGCCGCACGCGCCAACCTCGATCCCCTGGTGATCACCGGGAACGAGTTGGGCGGCCAGATCGCCACTACCAATGAGGTGGAGAACTTCCCCGGCTTTCCTGACGGTGTGACCGGCCCGGAGCTGTATCAGCTCCTGATGCGGCAGGCGGAGCGCTTCGGCGCCCGGTTTGAAATGGACGAAGCCGTGGAGGTCGAGCTGCGTCAGCGGCCCTTCCGGGTTAAGACTCGTGAGGGCGAGCATGAGGCCAGGGCGCTCATCGTGGCAACGGGTGCCTCGCCGCGGAAGTTGGGAGTGCCGGGTGAGAAGGAGTTCACCGGCCGAGGCGTGTCATACTGCGCCACCTGCGACGGCTTCTTCTTCCGCGACCGTGAGGTGATCGTGGTGGGTGGCGGTGACAGCGCGCTGCAGGAGGGCTTGTTCCTCACCAAGTTTGCGTCCAAGGTCCAGATCGTGCACCGGCGTGATCAACTGCGTGCCGGCGCAACCCTGCAGGAGCGCGCCTTCAGGAATGAGAAGATCAGCTTCATCTGGAACACGGTGGTCACGGCCATTCATGGCGATCAGGCGGTCAGGTCCGTGACCTTGAAGGATGTCAAGACCGGCGAGGAGCGTGAGCACCCGGTAGACGGCGTGTTCATCTACATCGGTCACTACCCTAACACGGCCCTCTTCAAGGGCCAACTCGAGATGGACGACCACGGCTACCTCATCGTGGACAGCCGGCTGCACACCAGCATCCCCGGCGTCTTCGCCGCCGGCGAGGTCCATGATCCCGTGTTCCGCCAGGCAGTCGTGTCGGCCGGCTTTGGCTGCATGGCGGCCATGGAGGCGCAGAAGTACCTGGCGGAGCTGGAGGACCGTGCCTATCCTGGGTGACACCCCTCCCATAACCGACTACCCTGTTCAGGTGACCTCATGCCTACAGTCAGCTTGAACGGCGAAAACATCTTCTTCAGCCGGCGCGGGTCTCAGCACGAGTGCCACATCCTGTTCGTCCACGGCGCGGGCGGCACCCACAACATCTGGGGCCATCAGGTGGCCAACCTGCACGGCGTGGACGCGCTGGCGCTGGACCTGCCCGGCCACGGCCGATCAACCGGAAACGGCCGGGATACCATCCCCGACTACGTAGAGGTCGTCCTGCGCTTTCTGGACGCCGTGGGATTGGACCGCGTGATCGTGACGGGTCACTCCATGGGAGGCGCCGTCGCCCAGATGCTGGCTCTCACGTATCCGGACAGGGTCGAGGGGCTGGTGCTGGTGGGCACGGGCGCCCGGCTGCGCGTGACGCCGGTCATCCTCGAGGTGGTCAAGAGCGACCTCCAGGAAGCGGTGCGCAACCTGGTGAGCTTCGCCTACGGGCCAAATGCCTCGCCCGAGCTGGTGGATCAGGGGACCCGGGAGTGGATGGCCAATCGTCCCGAGGTGTTCCACGGCGACTTCACGGCGTGTGACCGGTTTGACATCATGACCCGTCTGGGTGACATCGCCTGCCCGACTTTGGTCATCACCGGGACGGAAGATCGGCTGACGCCCCCGAAGTACGCCATCTACCTGCGGGACCACATCCCCGGCGCGGAGCTGGTGCTGGTAGAAGGGGCCGGCCACATGGTCATGGTGGAAAAGCCGGAAGCGGTCACAGCCGCCATCCAGACCTTCGTGGACGCGCGACGATAGCCTGAGAGAAGGCCTATGGCCATCGTAGCTCTCTGAGCTTCTTGCGGGCTTGGTGGCCGGCCTAAAGGGGCCGTCGGCGATAGTGCTCAATAACCGCACACGGGTGGCGAGTTGGCGTTGTCCGTGCAGTGTGCACGGACGTTGCCGACCGGCGGAGATGGCTGTGAGCGAGTTAGAAGCTATCCGGAAAATCCGCTATCCGACGGCGTCCTCAGGCGACGGCATTGCCGTCGCGCACCCCGGGGCGCGGACGCCCCTTTCTAGCATTTTGCGGGAGGGTGCGAACGACTTGTCCGCTGAGGTTAGGGCGATATCCGGGACCATCATGCGCCTGGTGTGGCTGGAGCAGAAGCGCATGGCCCGGGAACTGCCTGTAGGCGAGGGCAACGCCCTCGCCTACCCATGCTGGCCGAGCAGATATGTGCCAATCTTCGGCGACGGTGACCGGGATCGTGGGCCGGCTGGTGAGGATGAACCTGGTGACCCGCAGCCGGGACCCTGGGGATCGCCGGCTGGTGCTTATCCGGCTCACCAACCGCGGCGAGGAACTGCTGCAGCGCGCGGCAGGCGCGACAAGAGCACCTGAGCAGGACGTTGCAAAAGATGACCCCGGCCGATCGCCGGGAACTGATGCGTCTTCTGCACGTGTACCAGGAAGCGGCTTAGGCTGCCTACCGCGAGTTTGAGGACTGAACCATGACCCTTAGAGCGATTGACCAGGGCGCGGGGATGGCCTATAATTTACTGGCGCTCCATCAGAGGGCATAGAGTTTGAGAGCGTGAGATGTGGCTACCGGCCACTGGAGGCTTTAAGTCATGAATCGTTGGTGGAGGAACGGAGCGATATATTTGCTGCTCCTGGGTGCGTTTTTCATCCTGCTGTTTCGCTTTGCCAGCTCGACACCCCGGCAGGAGACCATAGACATCACGGCACTGGCTTCTGAGGTCAAAGCCGGGCAAATCGAACGCATCACCGTGGAGCAAGATGGGTTGACCTTGCGCGTGACTCGCAAAGATGGGTCAGAGGTCCTCTCGCGCAAGGAGCCCAACGTCACTGTGCCGGACATACTGCTGAACCTGGGGGTGACCCAGGAGCAGTTGACGCAGGTCATTTATCAGGTCGAGGAGCCCCGACCCTGGGGCGACTGGCTCACCATCCTGGGTTCTCTCCTACCGCTCCTGCTGTTTGCCGGGTTAATCTTCTTCATGTTCCGCCAGGCACAGGGTGGCACCAATCAGGCCCTCTCTTTCGGACGTAGCCGGGCACGACTGTTCACCGGCAACAAGCCCACCGTCACCTTCGATGACGTGGCCGGCGTGGACGAGGCCAAAGAAGAACTCCAGGAGGTGGTCGAGTTCCTCAAGGAGCCCGAGAAGTTCGCCTCCCTGGGTGCCCGCATCCCCAAGGGCGTTCTCATGGTGGGACCTCCGGGCTGCGGCAAGACCCTCATGGCTCGCGCCGTGGCCGGGGAGGCCGGCGTGCCCTTCTTCTCCATCTCCGGCTCCGAGTTCGTGGAGATGTTCGTGGGCGTGGGCGCCAGCCGGGTGCGCGACCTGTTCGACCAGGCCAAGAAGCACGCTCCCTGCATCGTCTTCGTGGACGAGATAGACGCCGTGGGACGGCATCGTGGCGCCGGCCTGGGGGGCTCCCACGACGAGCGGGAGCAGACCCTCAACCAGATCCTGGTGGAGATGGATGGCTTCGACACCGACACCAACGTCATCGTCATCGCAGCCACCAACCGCCCGGACATCCTGGACCCGGCCCTGTTGCGGCCTGGGCGCTTCGACCGTCGGGTGGTGCTGGACCGGCCTGATCTCAATGGCCGGCGGGCTATCCTGGACATCCACGTGCGGGGCAAGCCGTTGGCGCCGGATGTGGATCTGGATGCCATCGCCCGGCAGACGCCCGGCTTCAGCGGGGCGGACATCGAGAACCTGGTGAACGAGGCGGCCATCCTGGCGGCCCGGCGCAACAAGAAGATGATCGGCAACGAGGAGTTCCAGGAGGCGGTGGAGAAGGTCATTGCCGGGCCGGAGCGCAAGAGCCGGGTGATCAGCGAGGAGGAGCGGAAGATCATCGCCTATCACGAGGCGGGGCATGCGCTGGTGATGGCCAAGCTGCCCCACTGCGACCCGGTGCACAAGGTGAGCATCGTATCGCGGGGGATGGCCTTGGGCTACACCATGCCCCTGCCGGAGGAGGATCGCTACCTGCGCAGTCGGGCCAAGTTTGAGGACGACCTGGCCGGGCTGCTGGGGGGGCGGGCGGCGGAGGAGCTGGTGTTCAACGACGTGACCACAGGGGCGAGCAACGACCTGGAGCGGGCGACGAAGATCGCCCGGGCGATGGTGACCCAGTACGGGATGAGCGAGAAGCTGGGGCCGATGACCTTTGGGGAGAAGGACGAGTTGGTGTTCCTGGGGAAGGAGATCGGCGAGCAGCGGAACTACAGCGAGGCGGTGGCGCGGGAGATAGACGCCGAGGTGAAGCGGATTGTGACCAAGGCGTACGAGCGGGCCAAGCAGGTGTTGACAGAGCACCTTGATAAGCTTCAGGAGCTGGCCCAGCGCTTGATCGAGCAGGAGACCGTAGACGCGGAGGAGTTCAAGGCACTCTTGGCCGCATGAGCAGAGCGCGCCCAGCGGAGATGGGCCACAGAAACACGCAGAACAACACGAGAAAACCTTCCGCGCATTTCTGTGTGCTTCTGTGGCCATATTCAATTTGTGACCAGGTGCGCCACACCAATCTGACATCCGGAGATGCATCCATGTCGTCCATCAAACCTGGCTTGGTTGCCGAGAAGGAAATCGAGGTCACCCCGGAGCAGACGGCTTTGCACCTAAGGAGTGGCGATGTCCAGGTGCTGGCCACCCCCATGATGGTCCGGCTCATGGAGTGGGCCAGCTTGAGCGCGGTGGAGCCCTACCTGCAGCCCGGGCAGACTACCGTCGGCGGGTTCATCGCCGTGCATCATCTGGCCCCGACGCCCGTGGGCATGAAGGTCCGAGCCCGGGCGGAGCTGGAATCCGTGGACGGCCGCAAGCTCACCTTTCACGTGCGCGTGTACGACGAGGTTGAGCTTGTGGGCGAGGGGACTCACGAACGCTGGGTCATTGACGTGAACCGGTTCCTCGACCGGGTGCGTAAGAAGGCCAATCGGGGTTAGACCAAAGCCTGAGGCGGGGAGACTGGTCGCGCCCGCCAGCGCCCTTCGTCCGGATTGAAGCGTAGCTCAAACACAACGTCGGTGGATGTCATCACCAGGCAGCACTCCTCAGACCCCTCCTGCCACCGCCGGCCCACATCCCGCACCTCCAGCAGCTCCCCGCGCCAAGTGAAGGCCGCAGGGTACACCCGGCCCCTCGAGTCCACCCTGGCATTCACCCTGGTGGGGACGAGGTGGCGCCGGTGAGGGCCGGCGCTCGGGCTCTCCGCCAGTTCGCCCCGCAGGTAGCGGTGCAAGAGGTCCAGGGCCGCCTCAGCCGAAGCTGCCTTGTTGGCTTCCCGGTCCCCCGTCCAGATGTGTCGCTCCACCCATTCGCCTTCCGGCGCGGCCAGGCAGATGAAGGTGAGTCCCACGGGCTTCTCGGGGGTGCCACCGGTCGGGCCGGCGATGCCCGTGATGGACAGGGCCAGGTGGCTGCCGAAGACCCGGCGCGCACCCCGGGCCATCTCCACCGCCGTCTCCCGGCTTACCGCCCCATGGGCCTCCAGCGTCTCGTGGGAGACGTCCAGGAGTTGCTCCTTGGCAGAGTTGGAGTAGGCCACCACCCCGCCCAGGAGGTAGTCCGAGCTGCCGGGCACGTTAGTCACCCGATGAGCCAGTAGTCCACCGGTGCATGATTCAGCCAGGGCCAAGGTCAGGGAGCGCTGCCTGAGCGACTCCCCAACGACCTCGGCCAACTTGTCTTCGACCATCCCATCCCCCGACACGTCGTGGACCGGCACACAAATGGGGAACCTGGCCACCCGACACTTTATCCGGCAGTCCTTTTTCGCCACAAAGTGGCGTCCTCGCCACGTATAGTCCAGCGCGAAAGGGGGCGTAGACGCCTCTCTGTAACAATTGAAAGGGACCTTTACCTTGCCTTGGAAGAAAGTATCAGGTAGCTAGATGGGGAACCAAGAGCACGAAGGTCGGACCCGCGGCAACTGTTCGTGGCTCGTTGGTTCCCCGCAGGTGGGCGACACAGGACTTGAACCTGTGACCTCCTCCTTGTAAGGGAGGCGCTCTGTCCTGCTGAGCTAGTCGCCCGTGAAGTACCCGTTTGCTGTAGCTTCGTTACGGCCCCATCTCAGGAGCCGGGCTGGCTGACATCAGTATAGCACAAAGGTGCTCTGGGGTCAACGTGACACCGCCTGATAATTGCCCGTAGGTCGGGCTGATTTGACATACATGGGAATATGTGATAAGATGGGGGTCGTAGGACGTAGCAAGCTTTGCGTGGGCTCCTGTGTGCAACAGAACCGCCAGAGCTGGTCGAAGTCTGGCGGTTATTGCATTTTACGCAGACACGAGCTGCTCGCCCTATGAGACTCTGCGGGGTTCTTTCCCGGAAAGGACAAAAACCATGACTGAGCGAATCACCGGCACAGTGAAGTGGTTCAACGCGTCCAAGGGCTACGGCTTCATCCTCCGAGATGACGGCGGCCCAGACGTGTTCGTCCACTACTCCGCCATTCGAGGCACGGGTTACCGCAACCTCGAGGAAGGGGAACGGGTGGAGTTCAGCGTCGTGTCCGGACCCAAGGGGTTGCAGGCAGCCGACGTCACCAGGCTCTAATCAGTTGACCACTTCGACCAGGTGAGGGGCGGGATCCACTGCCTCATCCCGCCCCTTTCCTCACCCCTGAGACCCGCTTGTAGCTCCGCGCTCACCTGCCGGCCCCGACCTCATCTGCATTACCGGGATTCTCGGGCTCGGCCTAACCGCACCGAGCCGCCACACCCTCAGCGGTTTGAGGCACGGGTGGCCTTCGACAAAGGTGCATGCTCGTCTGCCGGTCGAGACTCGACGGCGCCGACGGCCTCCGCCGGCCGGGGCAACATGCCCGGCAGCAGTCGCAACACCGGCGCGGGCCGGTAGACACTGAGCAACCGGCGGGCCACCTCCGCTGCGGTCAGGGCACTGATGGCCCCCAGGGTCAGAGCGATCTGCCCTGCCAGACCGCCCAGCATTACAAGGAACAGCCGCATGTCCCGCTTGGCTGGGATCTGCCATCCGCCCACCGGCAGCGGGCGCTTGAACGCGCTCTCGTAGCGGCTCTCCGAGTAGCTGAGGATGATGGACCCGGCCACGGCCAGCACCCCTAGCGGCCATGCCGTCCACTGGTGGGTGGCAGTGAACGCTCCCCACGCCATCCCCATCAAGATGATGGCATCGGCCCAGCGGTCCAGCACGGCGTCGAACCAGGCGCCGTAGGCTGAGGCACTGCCCTTCAAGCGCGCCACCTCGCCGTCACACCCGTCCACGACGGAGGAAGCCTGGGCCAGCAGCCCTCCTAGCGCCATGCTCAACGGCTGGCCAACTGCAAAGGCCAGCCCGCTCAGGACGCCCAGCAGGAACGACGCCAGGGTGACCTGGTTGGGGGTGATGGGCGTGCGGGCGAGCAGCGGCGAGAGCCGGGTGGAGAGCGGTCGGTTGAGGTAGCGGGCCACCAGGCCGTCTCGCGGCTTGACAAGCCGCTGGCGCAGCAGCTCCTCCGCCCGGCGGAGCTCCTCCGGCGTGTCAATGTCCAGCCAGAAGCTGCCCCGGCAGTCGAAGATGAGCAGGTCATTGCCCTCCTCGATCCAGGCCCGCTTAACATCGTTCCACTCGTCGCGACCCTCGACCACGCAACGCTCGATGACCGGGAACACCCGTTGGGAGCACACGAAGAGCCCAACGTCCACGTACTTGAACTCGTCCAGATTCTTGCTCAAGCGCACCACCCGGCCGCGATAGCTGGCCGCTTTGGTGGCTTCGTCCACGTCAACGTAGCGTGGATTGGAATCGAACACCCCGATGAAGTCGCCGCGCACGTTGAGAAAGCCCTGCAGACCCTGCGGATCGAAGATGTGGTCGCCCATGGCCACCACAAACCGCTCGCCTACCAGGTCCTTGGCAGCCAGGACAGAGCGGGCGTTCCCCGCCTCCCAGCCCGGGTTGTGCACCAGGCTCAGACGATAGCATTGATCCAGCCGTTTGCGACCCACAAAATCCTCAACCTGATCGGCTCGATAGCCGGTGACCAACACAAACTCCTCCACGCCCAACCTGGACAAGGCGTCCAGAGTGCGCTCCAGAAGGGTTTGGCCCAGCACTGGGGTCAGGATCTTGGGGATATCGGCTGCGTGCCGACCTCGGTGTGAGCACGCAAGCCGCTCCCACAGGCTGCGCATCCGCGTACCATCACCAGCTCCTAGAATCACCGCTTTCATTGTTCGCCTCCTTAATACGCACTCAGAATGCTCGGTCGCTCGCTTACCTGTGCGGGTCGAATCCGCCGTGTCGATCCCGCTGATGAAGGTCCCCAATGCGTGGTGCGATCGTGAAGAATCGTAGTCACCGACACCCTGGTGCGCCAAGGTCAACGCGCACCGCAGCTCGCTTTGCTGGCGGCAGATCAACCTGGTCGCGCCAGGCCAGCCGGTAACGACCGTGCTCCGGTGACCTCGGGCCGGGGCGAACCCTGCCGTGTTGTCGCCTGCTCATGAGCTTCAGAGTGTGCCGCCGGGTTGCGGGCGGCAGACGTCCGACGGACAAGAGACAATTGCTGCAGCGGAGGTCGAGCCCGGCGAAGAAGGTGTTGAGGGAACTCCATAAATAATATACCATGGGAGAAGAAGTTGGTCAAGCAGCGCTCCGGCATTGCAGGGCCTTTCGATGTTTTAACCTTCAGATCTGGTTTGCAGCACTACAGCTTTTCCAAGCTGTAGTTTGAGGGTGCTCAAGTGCCTATCCGGAAACCGCTCAGGAGGGGCGTCCTCGCCCCGGGGTGCGCGACGGCATTGCCATCACCCGAGGATGCCGTCGGATAGCGGGGTTTCCGGATAAGTTCCAAGAACACGGACGTTTCTTTCCAGGTCCACGTGGCTCGCCACGGGCAGCATGACCGAACGGCCTCTCCGTTAGAAAATCGAAAAGCCTCGCCGGCATTGCCTCGGGATCGATTTGACTTTTCGGGGAATATGGGTATACTTTGTAGTGTAGGACGATGTAGGCCTTGTGTCGGGTCTTGCACCATGAGGACCGCCGGAGCTTGGTCAATGTCCGGCGGTTTTCTTTATGCCTTAAGGGGCACGTCGCTCGGCCACTCGACCTATGAAAAATCTTCAAGAAAGGAAACGCACCGTGACTGAACGCATTAGCGGAACTGTGAAGTGGTTCAACACCGCCAAGGGCTACGGCTTCATCGAGCGCGAGGACGGCCCGGACGTGTTTGTCCACTACTCAGCGATTCGCGAGAGCGGCTTTGGCGGCTTCCGCAACCTGGATGAGGGCGACCGGGTCGAGTTCAGCGTCGTGTCCGGCCCCAAGGGGCTGCAGGCAGCCGACGTTGTAAAGCTCTAAGAGGTCGCAACTCCGACTAGCAAGGGGCAAGGTCCTTCGGGATTTCGCCCCTTCTTCTTGCCCGTCAGCCACGGGCAACGCCCCTGGCAAGCGCGTTGCGGCTGACCACGTGCGTCCCAGCCGGCGCCTGCGTGAGCCGAAGCACCACCACGCGAACATTCCCAAGACCAGCACGACTACCAGGGCCGCCAAAGCCGCCAGCACGACCGACATCACCGCCGTCACTGCCGACCCCACGTCCTTGGCCACGCTTACCACGGGGTTGGCTACCCCCGCCGTGGTTGCGATGATGGCCGGCCGGGCGGTCGCCTTGGCGGCGTGCGCTCCGCCGGCGACCAGCAGCCCGCAGATCATAGCCAGGGCCGGGTTCACGTCGCTGATCACGTTACTGCTGGCCGCGAACAGGATGGCGCCGGCCACCGGTCGCACCATCGTCTGGATGGCGTCGTTGAGGATATCCACGGCCGGGATCTTATCCACCGTCATCTCGATGGTCAGCAGCACCACCAGGACGCCCAGCACCCAGGGGTTCTTCCGCGCCTTCCAGGGCTCACGCAGAGTGATCAGATCGGTGTGCCGGGCCAAGAGGCCCCCGTTCAGCAACGGCAGGTAGGCATTCATGCCGGCCGCCCACGAAAGCCCACAAGCCGAAAGCACGTCAATCATCTTGCTCCCCACAAACGTCCGCAATACCTGATCAAGCTTTCGCCCGCAGTGCGCCTGTGCAGGCAAATGTCAAGGGCCGCCTTGCCAGAACGTTCAGCCTGCGCTATCATTAGGATTGAAGTGCCTCACGGATGGAAGGAGGACCCTATGCGCGTCGTCGCCATGATCATGGCCGGTGGGGCCGGCACCCGGCTGTCGGTTCTCTCCGAGAAGCGCGCCAAGCCGGCCGTCCCCTTCGCCGGGCGCTACCGCATCATTGACTTCACCCTGTCCAACTGCGTCAACTCCGGCATCTTCGACGTCGCCATCCTCACCCAGTACCGTCCCCACTCCCTCAACCGCCACATCGGCATCGGCCGGCCCTGGGATCTGGATCGCAGCCAGGGTGGTGTGCGCCTCCTCCAGCCCTATCAAGCCCGCCGCCACCAGGAGTGGTATCGTGGCACCGCCGACGCCGTGCTCCAGAACCTGGACTACATCGAGGAGCGCCGCGCCGACACTGTCCTCGTCCTCTCCGGCGACCACATCTACAAGATGGACTATCGCCCCATGCTGCGCTTCCACCAGGAGAAGGAGGCCGATCTGACGGTGGGCGTGATGAACGTGCCCCTGGAGGAGACCCATCGCTTTGGCATCCTGACGACCAACCGCCTGGGCCGGGTGGTCGAGTTCCACGAGAAGCCCGAGACCCCCGACAAGGGCACGCTGGCCAACATGGGGGTCTACGTCTTCCGGGCCGACGTGCTGCGCCAGCGGCTGCCGGAGCTGGCCAAAGCTCACCCCGACCTGGACTTCGGCAAGCACGTCATTCCGGCCATGGTCGAGCGGGACAGAGTGTTCGCCTACCCCTTCGAAGGTTACTGGGTGGACGTGGGCACGGTGCACGCCTACTGGGAGACGAGCATGGCGCTTCTGGAGCCCGACTCCCCCCTGCGCCTCTACGATCGCGACTGGGTGATCCACACCCCCAGCTACGAGCGGCCGCCGGCCAAGATCGGCCCCCAGGCGCGGGTGATCCGGAGCATGATCTGCAACGGGTGCATCGTGCGCGGCCACGTGGAGCGCTCGGTGCTCAGCCCCGGCGTCTACGTCTCCCCTGGCGCCGTCGTGCGCGAATCCGTGGTGATGAACGACACGTGGATCGGGCCGGGCGCCGTCCTGGACCGGGTGGTCGTGGACAAGGAGGTCTACGTCGGGTCGGGAGCTCATCTCGGCTGGGGCGATGACCTGGACGTGCCCAACAAGCTCCTGGGCGAGCAGTTGAGCACGGGCATCACCGTGGTGGGCAAGGCCGCGCACATCCCGCCCAACATCCGGGTGGGCCGCAACGTGGTGATCAACTCTGATGTGGACGAGGAAGCCTTCGCCGCCTTCGGTGACCTGGTCCCCAGCGGTGAGGTGGTGTGATGATCCATATGACCACACAGAAGGTTGTTTCCGTGTGTTCCTGGGTGATTCTGCGGCCAGTTCAAGGGGGAGGCTATGTCTGAACCTGCTGCGTTGGCTATGATCCTGGCGGGTGGTGCCAGCCCCGGCCTCAGCGTGCTCACCGAGGTGCGGGCCGAGGCCGCGCTGCCCTTCGGCGGCAAGTACCGCATCATTGACTTCACGCTGTCCAATTGCGTCAACTCCGGCATCTATAACGTGGCGGTGCTGACCCAGTATCAGCCGCGCTCCCTCAACGAGCACATAGGCCTGGGCCGGCCGTGGGACCTGGACCGCTCCACCGGCGGGGTGCGTCTGCTGCAGCCTTATCTCAGCCGGCCCGGCGAGACCGTGCGCTGGCAGGAGGGGACGGCTGACGCCGTCCGCTTTCACGTGGACCTGGTGCAGGAGCAGAAGGAGGACCTGGTGCTCATCCTGGCCGGTGACCACATCTACAAGATGGACTACCGGCCTATGCTGCACTTCCACGTTGATCACAGGGCCGACGTGACCATCGCCGTGCGCTCGGTCATCCCCTACGAAGCGCGGCGCTTCGGGATGATCACGGCCGACCCGGAAGGGCGCATCACCCACTTCGAGGAGAAGCCCCGGCGCACCCTCAGCACCCTGGCCAGCATGGGCATCTACGTATTCAACCGCGACCTGCTGGTGGACTGGCTGACCGGCGAGGGGCGCGAACAGCGCGATTTCGGGCGCGAGGTGATCCCCGGCCTGCTGGCCGCCGGCAAGCGCCTCTACGCCTACATCTACCATGGCTACTGGGCCGACGTGGGCACGGTGCAGGCCTACTGGGAGGCCAACATGGCCCTCCTGGCTGAGACGCCCGCGCTGGACCTCTACGACCCCGAGTGGGTGATCCACACCCGCAGCGAGGAGCGCCCGCCTGCCCTCATCGGTCCGGAGGCACAGGTGGACGGCAACCTGCTGAGCGACGGTTGCAGGGTGGACGGGCGCGTGCTGCGCTCGGTACTGTCGCCGGGCGTCTACGTCGCGCCCGGAGCCACCGTGCGCGACTCCATCATCTTGACCGACGCGGAGATCAGATCGGGCGCGGTGGTGGATCGCGCCATCGTGGACAAGAACGTGGTCATCGGCGAAGAAGCCCAGGTCGGGGCAGGCGACGGCAACGTCCCTAACCGCGAGTTGCCCAACCTGCTCAACACCGGCATCACCCTGGTGGGCAAGGGGGCCGAGGTCCCCGCAGGGACGATCATCGGCCGCAACTGCGTCATCCGGCCGTTCACGAAAGCTCGCCGGCTGGCCAGCAAGGAACTCCCCAGCGGCAGCACGCTGTAGCTGGGCGGCACCGGGTCAGCACCTTGGAAATCTGCTGCTTCCGCCAAGAAGGCAACCCGCATCCAAGGCGACCGGAGACCGCGGACCGCCAATCATCGCACAGCACGAGAGGCCACCTCGCTGATGTCCAATGGGAGGAGGCAGTCCCATGACCGACAGGTCCAAACTCTACCTGCCGGAGGATCGCTACTTTGGCCCCGATCCCCGGCAGAAAGAGATCACGCAACGCCTCTACCGGCTGGTGGCCGACCTGCCGCTCATCTGCCCCCACGGGCACGTGGATCCGCGCATGTTCGCCGACCCCGACTACTCCTTCGGCACCCCCACCGAGCTGTTCCTCATCCCCGATCACTACGCATTCAGGATGCTCTACTCCCAGGGCATCCCCATGGAGAAACTGGAAGTCCCCGGGGCAGACGGCGGCGAGGTGGAGCAGGATCACTGGCGGATTTGGCAGATCTTCGCCGAGCACTTCCACTCTCAAGGGGCGTCCTGGCCCCGTGCCCGGTAGCGTGCCATGGTGATCTCCTGGGTATGCCAATTCCCATTGGGCGAGCAGTTGATGTATAATTTGCGTGAGAGTGGTGGGAGTAGAACGCTTCGCGCTTTGGTGGAGATAGCCCGGCAGTCTGTAAAGGTGGCGGAATGGGTTCGGGAGTGCACGCGCTAGCTGGCCACCCGGCACTTTATCCAGCAGTCCTTTTTGGCTACAAAGTGGCGTCCTCGCCACGTGTAGTCCGGCGCGAAACGGGGCGTGGACGCCCCTCTGTAGCAATTGAGGTGGCAGAAGCAGAATAGGTTCGGGAGTGCACGCGCTAACACCATGGAGATGCCTCTGGCTGGTCAGGTATGTCCCTTTTGCGGCCAGCGCTCCCAGCTTATCGCCAGTACCCTTGGCGTGTGCGGGGAGTGCCTGCGCGAGCAGCCTGACGCCGCGCTGCCAGGCCTGGCACGCATCCACGCCGTCACCCGGCGCGAATTCCACCTGCCCCCCGAACCGCCTCGCGCTGCCGACGGCGCCCTCTGCCGCCTGTGCGTCCACGAGTGCCGCATCCCGGAGGGCGGCCGGGGCTTCTGCGGGCTGCGCACGAATCGCGGTGGCCGGTTGGTTCACCTGGCTGGCACCGCCCGCAAGGGCCTCCTCCACTGGTACTTCGATCCCCTGCCCACCAACTGTGTCGCCGCCTGGGTGTGTGAGGGGAGCAAAATGTGGGGTTACAATAATCTGGCCGTCTTCTACGGGGCCTGCTCGTTCAACTGCCTCTTCTGCCAAAACTGGCACTTCAAGCAGATGAATCCCGAGAGCCGGGGGATGAGCGCCGAGGAGCTGGCGGCGGTGGCCGATGGGCGTACCTTCTGCGTGTGCTACTTCGGCGGGGACCCCGGCCCCCAGATGCCCCATGCCCTGGCCACGTCACGCATTCTGGCCCGGCAGGGGGTGCGCGTGTGCTGGGAGACCAATGGCTCCATGGCGCCCAAGGTGCTGGACCATGCCGTCCAACTGTCGCTGGAGACCGGGGGTTGCATCAAGTTCGACCTGAAGGCGTACGACGAGAAGTTACACATTGCGCTGACCGGGGTCAGCAACCGCCGCACCCTGGCCAACTTTGAGCGGGCTGCCCGGCGGATCCCAGAGCGCCGCGATCCGCCCCTGGTCATCGCCAGCACCTTGCTGGTGCCCGGCTACGTGGACCCCGATGAGGTGGGCCGCATCGCCCGCTTCATCGCCCAGATTGACCCCACCATCCCCTACTCCCTCCTGGGCTTTCATCCGCACTTCTACCTGCACGACCTACCGCGCACCTCTGTGCGCCACGCCGAGGAGGCCGAGGTAGCGGCCCGGGCCGCCGGGCTGGCCAACGTCCACATCGGCAATCGCCACTTGCTCTCCCGCGATTACTGAGGCGGTAGGACCACACTCAATAGTGGAGCGTTCGTATTGAGGCCCGCAACGAAGTGAAGCGAAGTGCCGTCAGGCTGACCCTAGTGCAAGCTCAAGATACATAGTTGAAAATGAGCGAGATCGGTGCTATCATTCTCCTCTGAAGAGGGTCGGACATAACATAATCCAATTTGAATGAACAGACCATGATGTGACAAGAAGGGTAACTCCTGGTAAGATAAAGGTGCCATTCACAGTCCCTTTGTTCCTCACTATCTTTGCACTTTCATAGGATTTATGCAGCCAAGCGGGCATAGAGCTCGTCCGCGGTAGCGCCGGCCCTGAACTGCTTCTCTAGCCAAACCAAGAGGTTACGCTGGTGTTCGGCCTGAAGCCCACGGCGGGCATCGCCCCCCGTCACGTGCTCTTCAGGACGGATTGCTTGGAGATGGGCCCGGTGCTCATCCAGGAAGTAGGCCACACAAGCTATCAAGGTCCAGAAGCGCACCACGGCCTGGGCACTCATCACCTGATAATGGTCGCTACCCAGAAGGTCT
>FWWM01004576.1_pt1 | contig 31975 bp, 29 predicted proteins | sample 2228351 | NCBI WGS metagenome assembly FWWM01 (sample SAMEA103939774, study PRJEB20133) | metagenome | reverse complement strand
GGAACGTGGAAACGAGGGAGCGTGGAACGTGGGAACGTGGGAACGTGGGAACGTGGGAACGTGGGAACGTGGAACGTGGAACGTGGGAACGTGGAACGTGGAACGTGGAAACGTGGGAACGTGGAACGTGGGAACGTGGAACGTGGGAACGTGGAACGTGGAACGTGGAACGTGGGAACGTGGGAACGTGGGAACGTGGGAACGTGGGAACGTGGGAACGTGGAACGTGGGAACGTAGAACGTGGAACGTGGAACGTGACTATCTCCAAATCTAAAATCGAACGCGGCAGGGCTCAATGAAGCGCTCGCATTCGTTTATTCGTTGCCCATTCGTTGACAGCGGCGATGAAACCTGTCCGACCCATGCGGTCGAATGTCCCTGATCGCGTCGCGCGAGGGGCGGTTGCTCCGCCGGACATGCACCTGTTGCCGACCGCACGGGTCGTGCAGACGTGCGCATGCGGCCTGCTGCCGGGAACGTAGATGACGCATCTGCAGTCGAATATCCAAATATTGGAGTATGACGACTGCGCTGCAAAAAAGGCTATCCGGCGCCGGTACGTTTTGGTTGGTGTGAGCAATTGATTGCCGTCTTTGACCTGACTATACTTGCGCATGATGAGATAGATGCGCAATCTGCTCGCCTGCTGACCGCTGTCGATAGCCTGGCGGTGAGGGACGATGGCGTGTAGCCGCGCGGAAGAATGCTGAGAAGACCGCTGTCGGCAAGGAGGGCGCCGCCCGTCCGGCGGACAACAGAGGTGTGCAGACATGGGGAGCGCTCCTGACGCGAGGAGGACGAAACGTACGTTCCCCACCCTATTCGCTTGCTGATCGGTCGCCAGCTGACCCTGCAATCCAGGCGCCGGCCGGGACCGAAGGGAGGAACCGACGATGACGCGACAATGGCGACGGATTGGCGGACTGGCGCTGGCGCTGGGGGCGCTGGCGCTGCTGCTGGCAGGATGGCCGGGGGCGTGACCGGCGCGCCGGTGACGGACGACGGCGCAACGACGGCGACGCAGTAGGCGCAGGTGGCGGCGGGAGGCGCGCATACCTGCGCGCTGCGGAATGATGGCACGGTGTATTGCTGGGGCGACAACTGGGAGGGCCAGCTCGGCGACGGCACGACGGCATTGTCGCGACCCACGCCGGTGGCCGTGGCGGGGCTGACCGGGGCGACGGCGCTTGCCGCCGGGGGGTCTCACACCTGCGCGCTGCAGAGTGATGGCACGGTCGCCTGCTGGGGCGACAACTATTATGGCCAGCTCGGCGACGGCACGACAACGAGCCGACCCACGCCGGTGGCGGTGGCGGGGCTGAGCGGGGCGACGGCGCTTGCCGTTGGGGGGTCTCACACCTGCGCGCTGCGGAATGACGGCACGGTCGCCTGCTGGGGTGCCAACTATTATGGCCAGCTCGGCGACGGCACGTTCACCGACCGACTCACGCCGACGGCAGTGGCGGGGCTGAGCGGGGCGACGGCGATTGCCGCCAGAGGTTCCCACACCTGCGCGCTGCTGGCCGACGGCACGGCGCGTTGCTGGGGCAACAACGAGTACGGCCAGCTCGGCGACGGTACAGCACGGGGTGCCCGCCCCTTCCCGGCGCCGGTCGTTGATCCAGCGACCGGTGCCGCGGTGCAATCTATCGTCCGCGCCGACCCGTCACCCACGAGCGCCGACCGGGTGCGGTTTACCGTCACCTTCACCCGGCTGGCCGCCCGCGTCACCCCCGCGTCGTTCGCCCTGACCACGACCGGCGCGCTGAGCGGCGTTGGCGTGGTCAGCGTGGTCGGCGGCCCGACGGTGTACACTGTCACCGTGGCGACCGACGCGGGCAGCGGCACGCTGCGGCTGGACGTGCCCGTTGGCAGCGGCATCGTGGACCAGGACGGCAATCCGCTGACCGGTGGCTTTATCAGCGGCGAGGCGTATGAGGTGCGCCCGCCGCCCAGCCCGACGGCGGCGGTCAACCACCCTGACGGTGCGCCGGGCAGCGTCTTCGTGTTCACGCTGACCGGTCTCCCGTCGGGGGCCGCCGTGACCGTAGACGTCCGCGCGCCGGGGCAGGCCGCGTTCACGGCAGCGCTGCGCGGCCTGACGGTAGGCGCCGACGGGCGCCTGTCCTTCGCCCTGCGTGCGCTGCCGACCGCGCCCGTCGGCGTCTACACGGTGCGCGCGACGGTGACGCTGCCTGCCGGTGCCTACACGGCGCGCGCGTCGGTGACGCCGCCCGCCGCCGCGCTCGCGCAGCCGCTCATTCTGGAGCAGACCGTGACCGTCGTCAGCGCCGCATCCGGCGGTGTGGTGCGTGACCCCCGCCGGATGCGGCGACGCTGCCGCAGGGCGAGCTGCTCCCTCCGCGCACCGTGTTCATCCCGCTGGTGACGCGGTAGCGCCGCATCCGTCCCGCCGCCGCTGCTGCCGTCCGGCGCCGGCGCGCGGGTCTACATCCCGCCGGTGACGCGGTAGCGGCGACGATGGCGCGAAACTGGAATAGTGCGTTCGTCTGCCTTCTCTTCGCCTGAGCGCCTATCCGAATCACGCACAGAGAGCAAAACGCCGCCTCCTGAGCAGCGCGCAGCGCGCAACTCGGGAGGCGGTGTTTCGGATAGGCTCCAAATCTAAAATCGAACGCGGCAGGGCTCAATGAAGCGCTCGCATTCGTTTATTCGTTGCCCATTTGTTGACAGCGGCGATTGGAATAATGAGACAGTTACATATGCTGCTCGCGTGTGACATTCTGTCGCCCGACATCGAGGAACTGGCTGTGAGGGACGATAGTGCGCAGCCATCGGGGACAATGCTGGAAGGGTTAGAGTGGCGAATGTGTCTGTTGAAAGGAGTGACCGCCATGGACAAGACTGAACGCAACCATCGGCTCGCCTTCTATGCCACCAATTACCTTGAGGATGTCACCGTCGCGCTGATCGCCCCGACCCGCACGATTACCAATGCAAACGTTGAGTACTGTATTGCCAGCGGCTACGTCAAGATCAACACGCCCGAGGAGAGCACCCTGATCACCCATATCAGCAATGTAGTCATCGAGGTGATGGCGTAAGGCGAGGGGGCAAGGATCGGAGGTTGGGATCCGACCTTGTCCGATCCCTGTCCTCTGGACTGACCTGTGGTCTTTCAGGAATGAATCCGATAGATGCCTGATGTCGTAGGGCTGACGCTCGTGGCCGGCAGGGCGAAGTCCGTCCGGGCAGACCACAGGGGATTATGGAGCGCCTATCCGAAAACCGCCCCTTCGATAGATACGCGCTGTGCGCTCCTCAGGACGCGGTTTTTCGGTATCTTTGCGTTATCCGGATAGGCTCTTACTGGAAAACCATATAGGAGGGCTGGATGCAAACAGCCGTATCAAAGATCGTGATGGTCGGTCTCGAATCGGTCGGCAAATCAGCCTTGTTCCGTGCACTCACCGGTGAGGCGCCCGGTGACGAACAGAATGTGCGTGGATCAACCGTCACGGTTCGGAGCGCTCCGCTGCGGACGACTCAGGCGCACCTGGTTGACACGCCTGGGATCAGGCTGAGCGATGACAGCCTCACCTCGCGTCTGGCGCTCGAGCAGCTTACTACGGCTGATGCGGTGCTCCTGGTTGTGCGTGGCACCCACGCGCAAACCGAACTCGTGGCCCTCTTGCGCGAGTTAGGAACGGCGCTTAGTGGGCGAAAGACGGCGCTGGTGTTCACCTTTGAAGATCGGGCGGCACCCGAGATGGCAACCTTGCTTGATCACTATACTGTCCGGCTTGGCGTACCGGTAGCGCTGGTGAACGCCCGAAATATGACGGAAGCGCAGCGCACACGCATCGAGCTGGCAATTCAGGCGGCAGCCCCACTCGTTCAATCGACGGCGCAGACGATTGTGTTGCTGCCCACGCCGTCACTCGTGCAGCCGCAGCCCACGATCTTCGAGCATCCTCAGATTGGCCCGTGGATGGCGCTCCTGACTATCGCCTTGCTCTTTGCACTCCCGATATTTCTAGCCTACCGGTTTGCTGATTGGCTGCAACCGCACGCTGATGCCGCGCTGATCGAGCCACTTACGATGTTCCTCGCGCCGCTGGAACAGTCGGCGCCTCTGATCTGCGCCACCCTGGTCGGCGACTATGGTCTGCTGACGCTGGGCTGGTACTCATTTCTCTGGGCTTTCCCCGTCGTTCTGCTCATTGGGGTGAGCGTCGCAGTGACGGAAGAGAGTGGGCTAAAGGATCGGATCACTGCCGCATTAGACCCCTGGCTCCGCCGGATCGGGCTAAGCGGACGCGATCTCGTGCCGGTGCTCACCGGGTTTGGCTGTAATGTCGTGGCTGCGTTCCACACGCGGTCTTGCAGCGTCTGTACCCGCAAAGCCTGTTTATCTCTAATCGCTTTTGGTTCAGCCTGTAGTTACCAGATTGGCGCTTCGCTGTCGATCTTCAACGCAGCCGGAGAGCCCTGGCTCTTTGCCCCGTATCTTCTGATGGTGTTCCTGGTGGGCGCCATCCACACCCGCGTCTGGCATGGTGGACTGCCTCCGGCAGCAGCCGTACCGATCAGCGAGCGCGCCTTTCTCCAGCGTCCCAGCTGGCGTGGAGTCTGGTGGCGAGTGCGCGGAGTTTTGCGTCAGTTTCTGCTCCAGGCAATGCCGATCTTCCTGGTCATCTGCGCGGTTGGGGCGTTGCTGGCTTTCTTTGGCGTCCTCGATGGGATCGCGTCAAGCGTCGGGCTCGCACTGTCCGTGTTCGGTCTCCCCGGTCAGGTTGCGCCGGGTGTGATCTTTGCGATCATCCGTAAAGATGGTCTGCTTGTCCTCAATGAGGGCGAGGGCGCGCTGCTGGCAACCCTGAGCGCAGGTCAGATCCTGGTGCTGGTCTACCTTGCCTCAACCCTGACCGCCTGCCTGGTCACACTCTGGACAATCGGCAGGGAGCTGGGTGTGCGGCACGCCCTGGCGCTGGTCGTACGACAGGCAGCAACTGCGCTGGTCAGCGCGCTGCTGCTGGCGCTGATCGTCCACCACGTGCCGGCTCTGCTCGCGACAGCCTGAGGTGAAGGTGTCTGATAGCTGGCAGTCCCTGTCGTTGCCGATCCACTGGCGGTGCGCATCGAACAGCCATACGCCGCTGGCGGCCAGCGGGTGCAATCAGGAACCGGCGCTGAGCACAGCGCTGGACCCCTCGCAGTCCTCGACCACACGGTGCTGGTTGCACTGTCCATCGATGGCGGCGATGAGCCCACCGACGCTGCTGGCGCCGTCGCTGCCGGCAACGCCGTGGCGTGTGCGACCTTAATCCCTTCAATCATCTCCAAGCGCAACGATGCCTATCCCCTCTTCGCCGCCCTCGACGATCTGCTCCTGCCCGGCCCCACCGGCGCCAATGTGAATAATCTGGTCTTCCTGCTGGTGGGGAAAGGGGGTAGGGTGGGGGTGCTGATATTCCTGAACTGGCGGACAGATGGGCCATGTCAACATAACGAGCGCCCAGGGTGTCAGCAACCTGTGCTACAATTGACAATTATCACACCAGTCGTATTCATTGCATTGCACAGTTCCTACGTTACTTATCCCATGAACGCCAGGAGAAAAGAGATAACTGGAGCGCAGGCAGGACTGAGCGGGCAACGCCAGATTGAAACACATTACGGGTGATGTGTGAGAATGGCGGCTCAGCATCGATAGAAGACATTTATGCTGCCGTCGAGCAAGAGATGAGGGGCGCGATCCTTTCGCGGCAAGGACGGGATACCCTGCGCTCGTTGATCAATCGCGACACTGTCAGGTGAGGACTGGTTTATCCATACGAAGCAGGCCAGGATGGCTGGGGAATCACTCCAATATTCTCTTGTGTGGCTATAGCAAAAGACGTTATCGTGTAGACCACTTTAGATTGTAGATTTTGGAGTGGAGATCGCTGCGATGGCGTTGTGATGCGCTCTGATGAGCGTGCGCATGCGGCTTGTTCAATTCCAATCGGTATTCCTCGACCGGCAGCAGGCGGAAGATGACAGCGAAACCGGCCAGCGTAATTGCCAGATTGAGTGTGGCGAATGGCGTGGCGGCAAGCATCTTGCCGACTGCGAACCAGTCGCGCGGCAGCGGATTGATGTGCAGTGGATCGAGCGATCCGCGCTCGCGCTCGCTGGCAGTGGCGTCGGTGATGAGCGGCGCGGCGCCGTTCGTTGAAGATGGCGAAGATGATGAAGCAGGGCAACATTGGCGCGAAGATCAGCGCCTGACTCTGCGGAGTGACGGTGTCGCGCTCTTCGATCTGCACTGCCCGCACCACTTCTCAACTGATCCTGCGCAGGCTGAGGAGGTGATGTGTGCCGCCAGGCCTGCCCTCGATGTGCCCGTAATCGGGCGCCCGCCAGGCGCGTCCCTGTGTTGGGTGATGATGCACCTGCAACCAGGCGTCCATCAGCAGACACAATTTGCGTTCGCCTATGACTTCAGTACTACGCTGCATGTTGCTTCACTGTTAGTTCAAGATAGGACACAAAGCCCTCTTTTGTTAAGAAGTCGTTGATCATATACTAGCCCGCGTAGTGCAGATGGATGCACGCACCGCAACCGCCGCATCAGAGAGACCAGGTCAACCCGGCATGGCGCTGTCTGACGCACGCCTGAGGGCATCGGGTCGCTCTGTGCACACGAAAGGAGCCTATGCCGATGAACCCGTACACCAGCCAGCCTGCGGCGTCTGCTGCCAGCGCCCCGCCGGTCAACGCACCGCCTGACGCTGACGACCGGATTCTGGTGTCGCGTCAACACCTCGAACAGTTGCAGCGTCATGTGCGCCTCGGCTACGAACGGTTTCCCACCCGCCACCTGCGCCAATCGCTGCTGATCCTCGATCATATCCTCGCGCGTCGCACACGCTGAGGCGTCAGCCGCAGCGGGATGCACGGTGGTTTCCCTGCCTGCATCCCTCACTCCAGCGCTGCGCCATTTATCCTCAGTCGCCGCGGCGGGATGCACGGTGGTTTCCCTGCCTGCATCCCGCCGCGATCTGCCATTGATGGTCGTCGCGCAGCGGTCTGCGCTTCTCGTCGCCGGCATCAAAGTTCTCAAGAAGCGCCGACCATGCGGTACGACCCTGCACGCCATTATCGTCGCGCTGTCCATCTGAACAGGCTATAAGTGTAGCCGGGCAGAAGCGTATTTCCGTCAAACTTTGCGTGCAAAACAGGGCGTGTTTATTCGGTGAGGCGGTGGATGGATGGGGAGATGCGGTTCAATGAGTCCGGATGGATGGTGGTCGACGAATGGCAATGGTTGGGCAAGCGACTCCCCGGTGGAGGGTTTGGATGCGTTTGTGATCATGCCCAATCGCCTGTGTGGCATTATCGTGTTAACACCCGAACCCGCCGTAGGGACAGGTCTCGCGCCCACCCCCAATGCGTCCGCCGCAGATATGTCCACCGCCAAAGCGCCCGCCCCCGATGCCTCTAATCGGGCGCCCACACGTCGTCCCGACGCCGGGGAGTATGGTGAGTGCGTTCACATCGTTGACCGCGGTGTTGTATGTGCGCGGTGTCAGGCAGCGTGGCTGGCCGCCCATCCACGAGCGCGTATGGCAACGCAATCCCTACGATCGCATCATCTGTGACGAGGAGTCGCTGAACCGGATTCGTCAGCACATCTTCACGAACCCGTTATGCTGGGCATACGATCGTGACAATCCGGCGTGAGCCGAAGGTTGTCTTCGGTGAACCATACGAACGTATGTGTGTCTGCCGACATTTCAAGGCGTATACGCGCAGAAATCACCGAGAGGTGCATCAATGTCATCTGCGATCGCGATGTATCCGCACGCTTCCGAACTGCGGTTGGTGCGGCGGTTGATACGGTCATGCGACATCTGCCGGGGGCGCCTCTACGCAGCGCCTTGGTCGCCGATGACGCTGCTCTAATAGACCCACTCGCCGGGTTGCGCCTCGCTGATCCTGGTAAACCTCGGTTCCAATGGAGAACATCTCACACAATTGGCCAAACTCTTTGCGATTCAGCGCCCCGCGCAACTCAGGCGGAACAGGAGCAGGACCGGATGTCCCACTGGCAATTATCCAGTAACGCAACAGGATTCGGATTGCGAGCGATCCGCTCGTAGCACTGGACACGACTGGTCTGGATGATGGTTAGGTTTGGCAATCAGTCGTGCTGGCGTGCTACGCTGATAGGTGCGGTGAGCCGGGTGCGGGTTGACCTGTTTGACCAGAACGCTGTCCTCGTCCTGTAATGATACCAAATCCTTGAAGACGCTATCCCAATCTCGGCTTGGATAGGGTAGGGGTAGCCACTGACGGCATTGTATTCGCTCGGCAGTAATGGTTAAGACCTCATCTAGATGCAGCGGCACGACAGCACGTTTCAGTGCTCTTCTACGAGCCGAAATTGTTGAAATGGAGGAGCATGTGTTGACGCCGGACGAAATCGCCCGGGTTTCAGTGCTCTTCTACGAGCCGAAATTGTTGAAATACTAGTGAACTCAGTTCACCAGTGCATTGAGTTCACGTTTCAGTGCTCTTCTACGAGCCGAAATTGTTGAAATGATGAGCGCCGACGACCCGCTCCTGGCGTTCGGACGTTTCAGTGCTCTTCTACGAGCCGAAATTGTTGAAATATTGGGAAATTGTTGGCAACGCGGTGCGTTGCACAAGCGTTTCAGTGCTCTTCTACGAGCCGAAATTGTTGAAATTCGGTGATCGCCTGCAGCGACGCGATGCGTGAAAGTTTCAGTGCTCTTCTACGAGCCGAAATTGTTGAAATTTTTCCCACGCTTCATCGTCTTCGATTTTTGCGGCGGTTTCAGTGCTCTTCTACGAGCCGAAATTGTTGAAATCGTACCCGACGCCCCCGCCGTTTTCTCGTGATGTTCGTTTCAGTGCTCTTCTACGAGCCGAAATTGTTGAAATCTACCGTGTTTGCTGGATCGGAGGGTGCCTGGGGTTCGTTTCAGTGCTCTTCTACGAGCCGAAATTGTTGAAATAGCAACCAACGCTCCTACGGCGCGTTCGCGAGGAAGAGTTTCAGTGCTCTTCTACGAGCCGAAATTGTTGAAATATACGAAGAGACAAATCGGAAACATTGCCGTTATTGTGTTTCAGTGCTCTTCTACGAGCCGAAATTGTTGAAATTATCCATCAACGTCAAGTGATAGCCGTGCTCTATAGTTTCAGTGCTCTTCTACGAGCCGAAATTGTTGAAATCATCGACATGACGGTTAGCGTGCGCGTGCACGCGCGGTTTCAGTGCTCTTCTACGAGCCGAAATTGTTGAAATCCGTTTGCGGAACGCAAGGAGACGCTGCGCATCGTTCGTTTCAGTGCTCTTCTACGAGCCGAAATTGTTGAAATCGCGCCTGCCGTCCAACAGCGATCCGGTTCCCGCAGGTTTCAGTGCTCTTCTACGAGCCGAAATTGTTGAAATAACATTCCTCGCCGGGCGCAGGTTTTTCAACCGTGTGTTTCAGTGCTCTTCTACGAGCCGAAATTGTTGAAATCGTACCTGATGCATATCTGCGTGTTTGCCCAAGACCGTTTCAGTGCTCTTCTACGAGCCGAAATTGTTGAAATGCGCGCTGAGCGTGTACGCCATCATCCCCCGCTGCGTGTTTCAGTGCTCTTCTACGAGCCGAAATTGTTGAAATAGACTTGTTGTACACTCGCATACGAAGCCTGCTTTTGTTTCAGTGCTCTTCTACGAGCCGAAATTGTTGAAATAATGCGATTGTAAACTCTGGAATGCAACAGCATCTGTTTCAGTGCTCTTCTACGAGCCGAAATTGTTGAAATTGTACGTTTCCTCATCGATATACTCACCATGACAAAGAGTTTCAGTGCTCTTCTACGAGCCGAAATTGTTGAAATTTGATGTGAGGGAAGGTCTATGACGATCTATCGTCTGTTTCAGTGCTCTTCTACGAGCCGAAATTGTTGAAATTTGTTCGGGCGATTCTGGTTCTTTTGACTTGTCTTTGTTTCAGTGCTCTTCTACGAGCCGAAATTGTTGAAATTACCTTGACTCTAACCCGTTCGTTGAGTCTTACATGGGTTTCAGTGCTCTTCTACGAGCCGAAATTGTTGAAATCGGTTTTGTTGTATACCCTTAGCCTTGCTCTGGATTTGTTTCAGTGCTCTTCTACGAGCCGAAATTGTTGAAATCAAGCGTGCTACGCTAATCACATTGTCCAGGTTTTTGTTTCAGTGCTCTTCTACGAGCCGAAATTGTTGAAATGGCACCAAAACCTTATCGTCCAGAAGCAAGCCTTCCGTTTCAGTGCTCTTCTACGAGCCGAAATTGTTGAAATCGTGAAGAACGGGTTCCCTCTTTTGTGAACCCCAAAGTTTCAGTGCTCTTCTACGAGCCGAAATTGTTGAAATCTATCCCGTGACCTGGCTGCGATCCGCGTGCGCAGCCCGTTTCAGTGCTCTTCTACGAGCCGAAATTGTTGAAATCGGGACGGGCATCACATCTGCGATATCTGGATGGAGTTTCAGTGCTCTTCTACGAGCCGAAATTGTTGAAATCAGGTCGCGCTACAGTGATGCATTTGTATCGCTGTCGTTTCAGTGCTCTTCTACGAGCCGAAATTGTTGAAATTACACCGAGTGTGCGCGAGCATTGTCGCGCGGGTACGTGTTTCAGTGCTCTTCTACGAGCCGAAATTGTTGAAATATTGCCCAACCGTTGCCCTCGAGACGCCAGTGACCGTTTCAGTGCTCTTCTACGAGCCGAAATTGTTGAAATCTGCGTCGATTGTTTCGCCCGTCAATGCTACGTCAGTTTCAGTGCTCTTCTACGAGCCGAAATTGTTGAAATAGGTCGACGGTCTCGAGGTCTACGTATTGCATCGGCGTTTCAGTGCTCTTCTACGAGCCGAAATTGTTGAAATCGGTCGCAACGGCAACGGCAACAAACCCGCGCGCGCTCGGTTTCAGTGCTCTTCTACGAGCCGAAATTGTTGAAATACGCTGATACGGCGGAGCATCGTTGTGCGCGGGGACGTTTCAGTGCTCTTCTACGAGCCGAAATTGTTGAAATCTGGGAGTGGTACCGGCGGGTTTTTGAACGGCTGTGTTTCAGTGCTCTTCTACGAGCCGAAATTGTTGAAATGAGGCTGAGGTGTGGCGGGCGGTACACGCAATCATTGTTTCATTGCTCTTCTACGAGCCGAAATTGTTGAAATTCGCCATTGCCGGGCTGGGCGGGGGGCGTCAATACGGTTTCAGTGCTCTTCTACGAGCCGAAATTGTTGAAATTGTGGTGGATCTCTGCCAGGCGAGCGGGGAGTCCGGTTTCAGTGCTCTTCTACGAGCCGAAATTGTTGAAATTTGCCGCGCCGCTTCTCCACCTCCGCAGCCTCCTCGTCCGTGTTTCAGTGCTCTTCTACGAGCCGAAATTGTTGAAATTTGTCGCGGTCGGCGTCGGTGTTGTGCCGCCCGCCGCGTTTCAGTGCTCTTCTACGAGCCGAAATTGTTGAAATGCCGCGATCCGCGTGCGCGGCCCAGGCGCGGCGGAGTTTCAGTGCTCTTCTACGAGCCGAAATTGTTGAAATCGACATCCGACCGGCGCTGCGGGATGTGCTTGTCGAGGTTTCAGTGCTCTTCTACGAGCCGAAATTGTTGAAATCGACATCCGACCGGCGCTGCGGGATGTGCTTGTCGAGGTTTCAGTGCTCTTCTACGAGCCGAAATTGTTGAAATATCCGCAGGAGCCGAGGTCATCGTCGCATCCCAGTCGTTTCAGTGCTCTTCTACGAGCCGAAATTGTTGAAATCCTCCTGGTCAGCATTGCCATGATGACGATGCCGTGTTTCAGTGCTCTTCTACGAGCCGAAATTGTTGAAATCCGTCACTCAGCAATCCATACGTTTTGCCGCGCATGTTTCAGTGCTCTTCTACGAGCCGAAATTGTTGAAACTCGGGACGACCGACGACATTGAGGCGGTAGCGCTGTTTCAGTGCTCTTCTACGAGCCGAAATTGTTGAAATCTTTGAAACGCCGATCACGAATGAGTACGATTTGTGTTTCAGTGCTCTTCTACGAGCCGAAATTGTTGAAATCGTATGCCTGCGGCGCGTAGGGCGCAGGCGTCGGATAGTTTCAGTGCTCTTCTACGAGCCGAAATTGTTGAAACTTCCTCAACCGCCAGGTTCACGTGCGCGTGGCCCAGTTTCAGTGCTCTTCTACGAGCCGAAATTGTTGAAAGTGAATGTGCGCATGCGACCTCTTTTCGTCTCCATTGTTTCAGTGCTCTTCTACGAGCCGAAATTGTTGAAATCCGCGCGCCGGGACGCCGAGCACCTAGCACTCGAAGGTTTCAGTGCTCTTCTACGAGCCGAAATTGTTGAAATGGATGGCGGCGCCGGGCAGGAACGCAATGCTGCGCGGGTTTCAGTGCTCTTCTACGAGCCGAAATTGTTGAAATTACCCCGATGACACACTGTCTCAAGCAACACTTACGGTTTCAGTGCTCTTCTACGAGCCGAAATTGTTGAAATTGATGCAGATGCAGAGATTGAAGCAATCAAGCCGAAGTTTCAGTGCTCTTCTACGAGCCGAAATTGTTGAAATACAGGTACAGCGTGTTCTACGCTTAGCACGCCGAAGAGTTTCAGTGCTCTTCTACGAGCCGAAATTGTTGAAATTGACGCATTGCGTCAGGCGCTGGACGACTACATGCAGTGTTTCAGTGCTCTTCTACGAGCCGAAATTGTTGAAATTCTATCGCATTACTGGTAGGCGTCCAGGGTAGGGATTTAGTTTCAGTGCTCTTCTACGAGCCGAAATTGTTGAAATATTCCCCCCCGTTGCTATCCATACAGCGGAAACCGTTGTTTCAGTGCTCTTCTACGAGCCGAAATTGTTGAAATGTATCGCACATATGTTGTTCGAGGAGGTGAGACTATCGTTTCAGTGCTCTTCTACGAGCCGAAATTGTTGAAAGAACCCTGTGTTTGCGGCGGGTCTTCTTGTCATCTTGTTTCAGTGCTCTTCTACGAGCCGAAATTGTTGAAACGTACCACATGTTGTCTATCTCTTGCGCAACGATAGTGTTTCAGTGCTCTTCTACGAGCCGAAATTGTTGAAACTTATCGGCGTGGTACGGGTTTTCTGTCCTACCGAAGTTTCAGTGCTCTTCTACGAGCCGAAATTGTTGAAATCCATCCCCGCAAGTGCGGTGGGCGTGGACATCACAGTTTCAGTGCTCTTCTACGAGCCGAAATTGTTGAAATAAACGAACTTTTTGAGGGTGTAGGCGAAACAAAATGTTTCAGTGCTCTTCTACGAGCCGAAATTGTTGAAATTTGCGAGGGATAGTGAAGGACGGGGTTCGTATGATGGTTTCAGTGCTCTTCTACGAGCCGAAATTGTTGAAATCGAGCATGCGCGCAGTCTGCACGCACTCGTGGCGCGTTTCAGTGCTCTTCTACGAGCCGAAATTGTTGAAACCGGCAGAAACTCGTGTTCGCGACGGCGAAATGTATGTTTCAGTGCTCTTCTACGAGCCGAAATTGTTGAAATGTTCGATAAATCGCATTATCGAAGATAAGAAGTATTCGTTTCAGTGCTCTTCTACGAGCCGAAATTGTTGAAAGCGATGGGCGAAACGCATTGGAAGGCCGCTCCTTCAGTTTCAGTGCTCTTCTACGAGCCGAAATTGTTGAAATGTGTACATCATCACCTCTATCGCACCACACTACGTGTTTCAGTGCTCTTCTACGAGCCGAAATTGTTGAAAGGTACGTTCTGCAGCGTGCATACATTGCATCGCTAGCGTTTCAGTGCTCTTCTACGAGCCGAAATTGTTGAAACTTCGCTTTCATTAGGCGGTTCAGCCGGGTTGTCTTCGTTTCAGTGCTCTTCTACGAGCCGAAATTGTTGAAATCGGTTATTCGGGAGCGCCCATATCTGAGCCCGAACGGTTTCAGTGCTCTTCTACGAGCCGAAATTGTTGAAATTGTGTTTGACGGCAAAACCGTCCGATCGATGACATGTTTCAGTGCTCTTCTACGAGCCGAAATTGTTGAAACAGACCGAAGAACGAGAAGACAAACGAAACGAAACAGTTTCAGTGCTCTTCTACGAGCCGAAATTGTTGAAACTGCGGCTCTTGATTTCGGCGTTCTGGCGATGATTGTTTCAGTGCTCTTCTACGAGCCGAAATTGTTGAAATTCTTGATGTTCCTCTTGCCGCTATTCCGCTTCGGGAGTTTCAGTGCTCTTCTACGAGCCGAAATTGTTGAAATTGGTACGCAACAATGACGCCGCGATCATCGATGATCGTTTCAGTGCTCTTCTACGAGCCGAAATTGTTGAAATCCGAATGACCTGCAACCCAAACATCCGCCCGTCGAGGGTTTCAGTGCTCTTCTACGAGCCGAAATTGTTGAAAGAACCCTGTGTTTGCTGCGGGTCTTCTTGTCATCTTGTTTCAGTGCTCTTCTACGAGCCGAAATTGTTGAAAGTAACCATACACCACGGTCTACAACCGTATTACAGTAGTTTCAGTGCTCTTCTACGAGCCGAAATTGTTGAAATTTTTGCGCTGGCGGCATCATTGTTTGCAACAACTGCGCGTTTCAGTGCTCTTCTACGAGCCGAAATTGTTGAAATCAGAAACCGTTGACACTCGTTTCCCCTTATGACGATGTTTCAGTGCTCTTCTACGAGCCGAAATTGTTGAAATATGGCGACCCATGACCTCCTGTCGCAGCCGTCCGCGTTAGTTTCAGTGCTCTTCTACGAGCCGAAATTGTTGAAATCCGGCCAGACGCCGCCGATCCACGCAAGCGCCGGAATGTTTCAGTGCTCTTCTACGAGCCGAAATTGTTGAAATTTGGAGGAGGTTTGTGGTGATTCCCGACATACCAAGTTTCAGTGCTCTTCTACGAGCCGAAATTGTTGAAATCTGATGTCATGGTCCGATCACCGCCGTGATTGTCCATGTTTCAGTGCTCTTCTACGAGCCGAAATTGTTGAAAGTGGTGTGGGGTTTAGGAGTCATCGTAGGCGGGAGCGGTTTCAGTGCTCTTCTACGAGCCGAAATTGTTGAAATCGATGTTCCGCCGCCGCCGCCCTCGGCGCTCCTTCCGTTTCAGTGCTCTTCTACGAGCCGAAATTGTTGAAATCCACGCCGCCCAGCCGACCGCCGCCGGCACGAGCCGTTTCAGTGCTCTTCTACGAGCCGAAATTGTTGAAATGGGTGTGCAATAACCGTATCTTCGACACCACCGATCGTTTCAGTGCTCTTCTACGAGCCGAAATTGTTGAAAGTGACGATTCCCGACTATAGCTATACCCCCCCTGAGGGTTTCAGTGCTCTTCTACGAGCCGAAATTGTTGAAACCCACCCGGCGGATGGGTTGCCGCGCGGGATTCGCGGTTTCAGTGCTCTTCTACGAGCCGAAATTGTTGAAAGTCGTGTGGGGGCTCGGTGTCATCGTGGGCGGGAGCGCGTTTCAGTGCTCTTCTACGAGCCGAAATTGTTGAAACTGCGCATGCTCAAACAGTGTGTACGCTTGTGGAAGGTTTCAGTGCTCTTCTACGAGCCGAAATTGTTGAAATTGCGTCAGGTCCGGTATGGACGTATGCCGTTTTTGCGTTTCAGTGCTCTTCTACGAGCCGAAATTGTTGAAAGCGATTATCTTTGATGAAGCGTGGCAGCTCATCGACGTTTCAGTGCTCTTCTACGAGCCGAAATTGTTGAAACGCGTGGTGCGATCTTTCGCACCGGTTACTCTGGGGTTTCAGTGCTCTTCTACGAGCCGAAATTGTTGAAAACCCCACCACCCCCATGCCATAACGATGCCGGCAAGTTTCAGTGCTCTTCTACGAGCCGAAATTGTTGAAATATGCGCTGGGGACAAACGTCAGCGCAGCGATTGCGCGGTTTCAGTGCTCTTCTACGAGCCGAAATTGTTGAAATCGGAGCTTGTCGACCCCCCCGCGCACCGTCGCCGAAAGTTTCAGTGCTCTTCTACGAGCCGAAATTGTTGAAACTGCGCTCTGCTCATTGTCGCGCCGCGTGCATCGATAGTTTCAGTGCTCTTCTACGAGCCGAAATTGTTGAAATGTGCACGTGGCGATACGACGCATACGGCATGCCCAGTTTCAGTGCTCTTCTACGAGCCGAAATTGTTGAAATGCGTTTGGCACAACGCTCATTCAGAACCAATTTCTCGTTTCAGTGCTCTTCTACGAGCCGAAATTGTTGAAATGCAAGCGCCGGCGCCCGAACGCGGCGCTTGCTGATCCAGTTTCAGTGCTCTTCTACGAGCCGAAATTGTTGAAACGGGCCGCACGAACCTGAGCCACGAGATCCGCGAAGTTTCAGTGCTCTTCTACGAGCCGAAATTGTTGAAATTTGAATAGTGCCAGCCGTTCCCCCCGTCTTGAGACGACGTTTCAGTGCTCTTCTACGAGCCGAAATTGTTGAAATTCGGTCCGCGGATCCTGCGCTCGCTGTTCCGGGTTTTGTTTCAGTGCTCTTCTACGAGCCGAAATTGTTGAAATAACGGGCTTGAACCGGGCGACCTCATGGCGGTACTGTTTCAGTGCTCTTCTACGAGCCGAAATTGTTGAAATCGTACGATCTTATGAGATGCCATAGTCTGACTCGCGTTTCAGTGCTCTTCTACGAGCCGAAATTGTTGAAATCTGAGATCCGCGACACCGACGCGGCCGCGAACCGGATCGTTTCAGTGCTCTTCTACGAGCCGAAATTGTTGAAATAATGCCGCCAGCGCTGCAAGCAGCGCGAGCGGCAGAGTTTCAGTGCTCTTCTACGAGCCGAAATTGTTGAAATCTTCCGCGTCCAGAGCGCTGGTGCGCTCAGCGTAGGTTTCAGTGCTCTTCTACGAGCCGAAATTGTTGAAATGTTGGCGATTGTCGAGAGCGGGCCCGGCGCGCCGATCGTTTCAGTGCTCTTCTACGAGCCGAAATTGTTGAAATCGCCTCACGCGCCGATGGCGCGTCAGGGCTTACGAGTTTCAGTGCTCTTCTACGAGCCGAAATTGTTGAAATTCAGTTGAACCCGCCAGCGGGTTCTGGTTCGTCATCGTTTCAGTGCTCTTCTACGAGCCGAAATTGTTGAAACGTCAACGTCAGTTTGCGTTCAACCTCAGATTCCAAGTTTCAGTGCTCTTCTACGAGCCGAAATTGTTGAAATCTGGGATGGCGGCAAGATGGGGCTAACGCAAAATATCGTTTCAGTGCTCTTCTACGAGCCGAAATTGTTGAAACTAGGCTACGGCATATTGCCGCAATATCAGGATAGGTCAGTTTCAGTGCTCTTCTACGAGCCGAAATTGTTGAAATTACATATGAGGGGACAACAATCAATGTCGCACGAGTTTCAGTGCTCTTCTACGAGCCGAAATTGTTGAAATAATCACCCTCAGCGATCCGAGATCATCCGCATCAGGTTTCAGTGCTCTTCTACGAGCCGAAATTGTTGAAATTCCTGTGCATCCTTATCCGTTCAATCCTCACCATTGGTTTCAGTGCTCTTCTACGAGCCGAAATTGTTGAAATCATCCGCATCAGCGGCGCAAATAAGCCTGAAATGTTTCAGTGCTCTTCTACGAGCCGAAATTGTTGAAATTAATCACCCTCAGCGATCCGAGATCATCCGCATCAGGTTTCAGTGCTCTCTACGAACCGAAATTGTTGAAATTAATCACCCTCAGCGATCCGAGATCATCCGCATCAGGTTTCAGTGCTCTTCTACGAGCCGAAATTGTTGAAATAATCACCCTCAGCGATCCGAGATCATCCGCATCAGGTTTCAGTGCTCTTCTACGAGCCGAAATTGTTGAAAGCTCTTCCACACCCTGACAGATAACCTCAACCGCAAGTTTCAGTGCTCTTCTACGAGCCGAAATTGTTGAAAATTGGTTTCCTCGTGCTGGACTTCACACGAGGTGAGGTTTCAGTGCTCTTCTACGAGCCGAAATTGTTGAAATCTAAAATCTAATTGCGGTAGGCGGAGCATACATCGTCGTTTCAGTGCTCTTCTACGAGCCGAAATTGTTGAAAGGAGCTTATGGTGAATACCTTCCACTTTTACCGGTTTCAGTGCTCTTCTACGAGCCGAAATTGTTGAAATCGCGCTGGCCTCAATGCGTACCGAAGCTCTCAACGTGTTTCAGTGCTCTTCTACGAGTCGAAATTGTTGAAATGCTGAACGTCCTGTTAGAGCGCTCGTGTGTGTGATAGTTTCAGTGCTCTTCTACGAGCCGAAATTGTTGAAATACCCCTATTTGCACGGTAGTCGTTTACCGACAGGAAGTTTCAGTGCTCTTCTACGAGCCGAAATTGTTGAAACCAGCAAAGCCTTGTTGTCGTACCTCTTGACGATAACGTTTCAGTGCTCTTCTACGAGCCGAAATTGTTGAAACTGGGGTAAGGTCCCCCGCCCTGCCGCCCTGCTGGTTTCAGTGCTCTTCTACGAGCCGAAATTGTTGAAATTCAGATTCTGCGCCCTCGTGGTATCAAGGTAATCCCGTTTCAGTGCTCTTCTACGAGCCGAAATTGTTGAAATCGTGTGTGTGATACAGAAAGCTACGTTGCCTGGGGTGGTTTCAGTGCTCTTCTACGAGCCGAAATTGTTGAAATCTCGAATGGACGATTGCCACTTTCGCTGTGTTCGGGACGTTTCAGTGCTCTTCTACGAGCCGAAATTGTTGAAATCCTACGGGGTGCGGTAGGGCGGAGCTTCCGTGTCAAGTTTCAGTGCTCTTCTACGAGCCGAAATTGTTGAAATTGGCAAAACAGCGCAGCACGACAACGAGCGATAACGGTTTCAGTGCTCTTCTACGAGCCGAAATTGTTGAAATACACAGAGACGCAGGCGAGCCTGTCCTTCGGCAAACAGTTTCAGTGCTCTTCTACGAGCCGAAATTGTTGAAATATGATTACGTTGCTCTGTTTCCTACTACAGAGCAGAGTTTCAGTGCTCTTCTACGAGCCGAAATTGTTGAAATCAGGACGTTCAGCACGCGGACGGACGTATTTCGGCGTTTCAGTGCTCTTCTACGAGCCGAAATTGTTGAAAGTTAAGGTGCCGTAACGTCGAGTACCGCTTGTGGGGTTTCAGTGCTCTTCTACGAGCCGAAATTGTTGAAATCCAGGAACGGTTTTCGGAAACCTTTGGCGCTTCTATGTTTCAGTGCTCTTCTACGAGCCGAAATTGTTGAAATTTGGCGCGAATTACTCAACATAGCGGTTATCTATGTTTCAGTGCTCTTCTACGAGCCGAAATTGTTGAAACTTGCCAGAAAGCAAGGTAACGCTTGTGACGGATGAGTTTCAGTGCTCTTCTACGAGCCGAAATTGTTGAAATATCTGATTCTCGACAGCCAACGTCGGAGACTGTCTGGAGTTTCAGTGCTCTTCTACGAGCCGAAATTGTTGAAAGGATCGCTACATATCTTACGGGGATGTGTACGACTGTTTCAGTGCTCTTCTACGAGCCGAAATTGTTGAAATTTGACAAACTGTGATGAAGACGCTAAAATCTATTGGGTTTCAGTGCTCTTCTACGAGCCGAAATTGTTGAAATACGATTGAGTAGCAAGCAGTCTTACAGCAGCTGCGGTTTCAGTGCTCTTCTACGAGCCGAAATTGTTGAAATTGTATCAGGTACGCATTTTTGTGTCGGTGAAGTACAGTTTCAGTGCTCTTCTACGAGCCGAAATTGTTGAAATTTGCCCACGCTTCCCCTTCGACCTCCAAGAACAGGTTTCAGTGCTCTTCTACGAGCCGAAATTGTTGAAACGATGCTGACGCTGAAGTGTCGAACACGAGCGTCAAGTTTCAGTGCTCTTCTACGAGCCGAAATTGTTGAAATTCTGGATTGAACGTACCGTAGTTCCTGCCGTCAACGTTTCAGTGCTCTTCTACGAGCCGAAATTGTTGAAATTGTACAGCCTGGACTGACCCGAATCCAGGCTAGGGGTTTCAGTGCTCTTCTACGAGCCGAAATTGTTGAAATCCTCCTCGAGTAAGCGTTCTCCCCCACGAACAAACCGTTTCAGTGCTCTTCTACGAGCCGAAATTGTTGAAATTTTTTGTTTTCTCGGATTTCAATCGCCTTCCTTATCGTTTCAGTGCTCTTCTACGAGCCGAAATTGTTGAAATTGGAGTTCATAGCGTATGTACTCCCTGCCATCATCAGTTTCAGTGCTCTTCTACGAGCCGAAATTGTTGAAATTCAGTACTCGTCGAGTTCGAATCTGTTGCCATTTGGTTTCAGTGCTCTTCTACGAGCCGAAATTGTTGAAATTGAATTGTCCCTTCAGGAACTCATTGTTCGACTGAGTTTCAGTGCTCTTCTACGAGCCGAAATTGTTGAAATTGTTACGTCTGCGGGAGCAGCCTCTAACGCACACTTGGTTTCAGTGCTCTTCTACGAGCCGAAATTGTTGAAATTGTTCAAGCGCGCGACGCTTTCTCCTGCAACCTCAGTTTCAGTGCTCTTCTACGAGCCGAAATTGTTGAAATCCAGCGCCAGGTAGTGTTTCGCTATCTCCTCGTGAGTTTCAGTGCTCTTCTACGAGCCGAAATTGTTGAAATCCTGGTAGCAACATATCCGTATGGAGAGATCGTCGGTTTCAGTGCTCTTCTACGAGCCGAAATTGTTGAAACTGACGTACTCAATGTCGGCGTAAAAGGAGGTTACAGTTTCAGTGCTCTTCTACGAGCCGAAATTGTTGAAATAGTCCGGACACCGTCAACGTCAGGGTACGTTACCACGGTTTCAGTGCTCTTCTACGAGCCGAAATTGTTGAAACGCCGTGAAGACCTCTCCCGGTGCGGGATTAACTACGTTTCAGTGCTCTTCTACGAGCCGAAATTGTTGAAAGTGAATGGTAAGAAAGAAATGCGTCTTGGGTACATAGTTTCAGTGCTCTTCTACGAGCCGAAATTGTTGAAATTTTTTATCGGGCTTGCCTGTTCGAGGAGGACATCATGTTTCAGTGCTCTTCTACGAGCCGAAATTGTTGAAACTGACAATCTGTACGTACTCGATGCGATTCTCCAGGTTTCAGTGCTCTTCTACGAGCCGAAATTGTTGAAACGCGGATCGCCGCAACCTACAAATGTGCGACTTGTGTTTCAGTGCTCTTCTACGAGCCGAAATTGTTGAAATTGACGTTGGACACGTCAGCGTCAGCGTCAATTGTCAGTTTCAGTGCTCTTCTACGAGCCGAAATTGTTGAAAACAATGAACGGCAAGCGTGAGATGCGCTTGGGTTATATGTTTCAGTGCTCTTCTACGAGCCGAAATTGTTGAAATGCTCCCGCATGCGTAACACGGGAGCAGCAGCAGCGTTTCAGTGCTCTTCTACGAGCCGAAATTGTTGAAAATTTTACCAGCGACAGCGACTACGTCTTCTTCAAAAGTTTCAGTGCTCTTCTACGAGCCGAAATTGTTGAAAGCGGAGTTGACACGTTTGACAGCTAGGACAATGAAGTTTCAGTGCTCTTCTACGAGCCGAAATTGTTGAAATAAAAATTTCCAAGGCTCACTGTTCACGTGAACAGTGTTTCAGTGCTCTTCTACGAGCCGAAATTGTTGAAATTGTTTGTAGGCGACAACCCGTATACACGGCGGTATAGTTTCAGTGCTCTTCTACGAGCCGAAATTGTTGAAATTCTTTCTCATTGCTTCCACCCTCCCGCCGTCATCTGTTTCAGTGCTCTTCTACGAGCCGAAATTGTTGAAATATAAAAATTTCCAAGGCTCACTGTTCACGTGAACAGTGTTTCAGTGCTCTTCTACGAGCCGAAATTGTTGAAAGCGGTTCAGATGCGAATTGCCGTGCCTGCGAGAAAGTTTCAGTGCTCTTCTACGAGCCGAAATTGTTGAAACCGCATTCCCGCACCTCCGTCCGATGTGGTTACTGCGTTTCAGTGCTCTTCTACGAGCCGAAATTGTTGAAATCTTCCGCTTCTACAATCGCCAGACGGCAAACTGATGTTTCAGTGCTCTTCTACGAGCCGAAATTGTTGAAATCCAGTACGCAGACCGGGGTTGGTCTGCGTACAGAAAGTTTCAGTGCTCTTCTACGAGCCGAAATTGTTGAAATCGTTCTGGTATCGTGTCTGGGTTACCGTCAGCCGTCCGTTTCAGTGCTCTTCTACGAGCCGAAATTGTTGAAACCCGGACAGTTTATACGTACTCGATGCGATTCTCCAGGTTTCAGTGCTCTTCTACGAGCCGAAATTGTTGAAATGGGGTTATAAGGTTTTGCAGTACAAAAACATAACGGAGAGTTTCAGTGCTCTTCTACGAGCCGAAATTGTTGAAATCATCGAGACTGGCGATTGTAGAACCGGTAATCCGTTGTTTCAGTGCTCTTCTACGAGCCGAAATTGTTGAAATTTAGACTATCTCGTAGTAACGTACCCGTATGGCGACAGTTTCAGTGCTCTTCTACGAGCCGAAATTGTTGAAACAGAGGCTCCAATTCACCAGCCTCGTCGTTTATCGCCTGTTTCAGTGCTCTTCTACGAGCCGAAATTGTTGAAATTGGGCTATGTAGGGTATGCTGTTCCGGGCATATTCGTGTTTCAGTGCTCTTCTACGAGCCGAAATTGTTGAAATGCAATTCAGGATGTTGGCAGAGCAGACGGTTGATTGCGTTTCAGTGCTCTTCTACGAGCCGAAATTGTTGAAACGTGCCTGCGAGAAAAGGTAAATGATTGCCGGATAAGGTTTCAGTGCTCTTCTACGAGCCGAAATTGTTGAAATTGTAGTAACGTACCCTCACTGCGAAAAGGTGGAGGCAGTTTCAGTGCTCTTCTACGAGCCGAAATTGTTGAAATTGAGATCGTGCCGCGGTAGACAGTCGCGTCAACCGAAGTTTCAGTGCTCTTCTACGAGCCGAAATTGTTGAAACTACAAGACGATCTCCGCTGCAATCAATGATGAGGGTTTCAGTGCTCTTCTACGAGCCGAAATTGTTGAAATCAGTTTGCGCCAGATCGACAAAACGCGACGCAAACGGTTTCAGTGCTCTTCTACGAGCCGAAATTGTTGAAATATCCACCGACAGAGACCCGATCCGCCTGACATTGGTGTTTCAGTGCTCTTCTACGAGCCGAAATTGTTGAAAGTGCTGGATGCAGTTATCCCTGGTACGCACTCGTCGTTTCAGTGCTCTTCTACGAGCCGAAATTGTTGAAAAAAAGTAGGTTGAGGATGCGCATATACAATAAATCCGGTTTCAGTGCTCTTCTACGAGCCGAAATTGTTGAAATTGTGCAGTCCTAGTCGCCCTGCTGCGTATAGCCATAGGTTTCAGTGCTCTTCTACGAGCCGAAATTGTTGAAATAATTTCGATTCTATAACCGTCAAACGTCAAACCGATGTTTCAGTGCTCTTCTACGAGCCGAAATTGTTGAAATACAGATTATACGCTGTCTCATCTCACCTACTCCTATGTTTCAGTGCTCTTCTACGAGCCGAAATTGTTGAAATGCCTATGCACGGCGATACATGGTTCAGGCTACTGGCGTTTCAGTGCTCTTCTACGAGCCGAAATTGTTGAAATTTCACATTATACCACACGACGCGGAATATCGTCAGTTTCAGTGCTCTTCTACGAGCCGAAATTGTTGAAACGTGTCCAACGTCAGGGTCAGGGGCGGGTATACGGGTTTCAGTGCTCTTCTACGAGCCGAAATTGTTGAAATTGTACGTGTGCTCTATAGTACGGCGCGTCGATCTGAAGTTTCAGTGCTCTTCTACGAGCCGAAATTGTTGAAATCACCACCACACACAACGATATTATACCACACGACGGTTTCAGTGCTCTTCTACGAGCCGAAATTGTTGAAATAGTCGCCCTGCTGCGTATAGCCATAGAGGTATTATGGTTTCAGTGCTCTTCTACGAGCCGAAATTGTTGAAATCCTATTCGTCCAATCATGTACGTGTGCTCTATAGTAGTTTCAGTGCTCTTCTACGAGCCGAAATTGTTGAAAGCCGCGTGCTGAACGTCCTGTTAGCGCGCTTGTGTGTTTCAGTGCTCTTCTACGAGCCGAAATTGTTGAAATATCCCAGTGTGTACGGTAGTCGTTTACCGTAAGGAGTTTCAGTGCTCTTCTACGAGCCGAAATTGTTGAAATAATTAGGTACACTGCTTGATGCGGTTTCAGGTGTGTGTTTCAGTGCTCTTCTACGAGCCGAAATTGTTGAAATCGAAATGCCCTGCTATTTCACGAACAGCAGGGCAAGTTTCAGTGCTCTTCTACGAGCCGAAATTGTTGAAAAGGTCGCAGTAGTTCATTCTAGGGGCGGACAGCTCAGTTTCAGTGCTCTTCTACGAGCCGAAATTGTTGAAATACAACTGCAAACTGAAATGCATTATACCACACGACGGTTTCAGTGCTCTTCTACGAGCCGAAATTGTTGAAATATTCAGAAACCTCGTTTGAGTTGCCGTCTGTCGATCGTTTCAGTGCTCTTCTACGAGCCGAAATTGTTGAAACGACTACCGTACATACCGGAACATAACGCCCCTCAGGTTTCAGTGCTCTTCTACGAGCCGAAATTGTTGAAATCCCGAGGCAGGACGTACTTCGGAGGTTTTTCCGAAGGTTTCAGTGCTCTTCTACGAGCCGAAATTGTTGAAACCCGCTCGTGTGTGTGACGCAGAAGGCGACGTTCCCGTTTCAGTGCTCTTCTACGAGCCGAAATTGTTGAAACTGATTGCGTCGCGAGTAGCCTGACTGCGGCTGCTGTTTCAGTGCTCTTCTACGAGCCGAAATTGTTGAAACTAGCCCTCATGCGGGTCAATACCCTTGACGCAGGAGTTTCAGTGCTCTTCTACGAGCCGAAATTGTTGAAAGATGCGGAGCCTCCCCCCTACCACACCCCGTAGGCGGTTTCAGTGCTCTTCTACGAGCCGAAATTGTTGAAATGGAGTGGTGCACGGAGACGCAGGCAAGTTTGTCGTTGTTTCAGTGCTCTTCTACGAGCCGAAATTGTTGAAATACACATACCGCTCCTCCGACCTTACGTCGCCGTTGTGTTTCAGTGCTCTTCTACGAGCCGAAATTGTTGAAAGCTGTGAGCCGTCGAACGAATAACGAAATCTCGAAGTTTCAGTGCTCTTCTACGAGCCGAAATTGTTGAAATAGGTTTATACCGCCCGAGTGTTCAAGCGCGCTACTTGTTTCAGTGCTCTTCTACGAGCCGAAATTGTTGAAACTGGCTCGACTGATGACATTCGAGAGTATCTTTCATTGTTTCAGTGCTCTTCTACGAGCCGAAATTGTTGAAATGGACTACCTCGCGTTCCACTATGATTTATTTTTGGTTTCAGTGCTCTTCTACGAGCCGAAATTGTTGAAATACGACAACGCCGTATAATCCTGACAATGTTTACGTACGTTTCAGTGCTCTTCTACGAGCCGAAATTGTTGAAATAATTCAGGATGTTGACAAAGCAAACGATGGATCGCGTTTCAGTGCTCTTCTACGAGCCGAAATTGTTGAAATCTTCCAGACACGATGTCTTATGCACCTTAACAACCGTTTCAGTGCTCTTCTACGAGCCGAAATTGTTGAAACGTTTGGAATGCGACAACTGGACGAACGATGCTTGGGTTTCAGTGCTCTTCTACGAGCCGAAATTGTTGAAATTAAATCAAAAAATGACGCCTAACCCACAAGAAAGTGTTTCAGTGCTCTTCTACGAGCCGAAATTGTTGAAAATAACTACGCTGAAAGAGCCTGGAAGTCGTACCGTGAGTTTCAGTGCTCTTCTACGAGCCGAAATTGTTGAAAGCAACTACATATTGGTATGCATTATACTATGCGCCTGTTTCAGTGCTCTTCTACGAGCCGAAATTGTTGAAACCCTCAGAATATACAAAGCCGCATCCGGATACGAGTGTTTCAGTGCTCTTCTACGAGCCGAAATTGTTGAAATTGCAACCCACTCTGACGAATCCGCTTTAATCATAAGGTTTCAGTGCTCTTCTACGAGCCGAAATTGTTGAAAATAGAAGTGAAACGTGTTGACCATAAGTTGGCCGCCTCGTTTCAGTGCTCTTCTACGAGCCGAAATTGTTGAAACTGACGTGTGTGTGATGCAAAAAGCCACGTTCCCCGGTTTCAGTGCTCTTCTACGAGCCGAAATTGTTGAAATGCTGACTGCACCGCAATAAGCCTGACCGCAGCTGCCGTTTCAGTGCTCTTCTACGAGCCGAAATTGTTGAAACCCTGCTTCCTGAGGGCATCGTTATCCCCATAACGGTTTCAGTGCTCTTCTACGAGCCGAAATTGTTGAAATAGGATGGACTACCTCGAGTTCCACTATGAGCTATAGTGTTTCAGTGCTCTTCTACGAGCCGAAATTGTTGAAATTGTCCACCCAGCGTCGAGCGCGTTGACCCGTACGAGTTTCAGTGCTCTTCTACGAGCCGAAATTGTTGAAACTCGTAGCGGTTGACTATTACGTACGTATGGAGATTGTTTCAGTGCTCTTCTACGAGCCGAAATTGTTGAAAGCACTGTTCTCCATGCGCACAAGCACTCTTAACGCGTTTCAGTGCTCTTCTACGAGCCGAAATTGTTGAAACCTGATTTGACGGATAGGGTAAAGGAGTTACTTGAGTTTCAGTGCTCTTCTACGAGCCGAAATTGTTGAAATTAACACGGGAGCAGCAGCAGCGGTTATGGGTAAAGAGGTTTCAGTGCTCTTCTACGAGCCGAAATTGTTGAAATCCGATCTGTCTCCCCCCTACCCCACAAAGATTATAGGTTTCAGTGCTCTTCTACGAGCCGAAATTGTTGAAATTCAACAGTATGGTCGAATACGTATGAAATTGTCACGTTTCAGTGCTCTTCTACGAGCCGAAATTGTTGAAATGTTCGTTTGAACAGCAAGCCTTTAACACTTCATAGGTTTCAGTGCTCTTCTACGAGCCGAAATTGTTGAAATTCTTCCGCATTGTTCCCACCCCCCCTTTTTTATCTGTTTCAGTGCTCTTCTACGAGCCGAAATTGTTGAAATTGTGGGTTTCCAACGTTCTGCCCAATCTCCATACGTAGTTTCAGTGCTCTTCTACGAGCCGAAATTGTTGAAACCCGCTTCCGTAACACGGGAGCAGCAGCAGCGGTTATGTTTCAGTGCTCTTCTACGAGCCGAAATTGTTGAAATCCTTCCCCTATCAGCAAAATCTCTACGTGAATTCAGTTTCAGTGCTCTTCTACGAGCCGAAATTGTTGAAATTGACAGTGGTTAACCCCGTTCCAGGAGAGGTTTTCAGTTTCAGTGCTCTTCTACGAGCCGAAATTGTTGAAAGATGCTCACAAAGCAGCCGGCTGATCGCCGGAACAAGTTTCAGTGCTCTTCTACGAGCCGAAATTGTTGAAATTCGTGCTTCATAGCGATTGACGGTAACCGCTGCGTGGGTTTCAGTGCTCTTCTACGAGCCGAAATTGTTGAAATAGAGAGGCTTGTGATGCTGACAATAGACTACTTAGGTTTCAGTGCTCTTCTACGAGCCGAAATTGTTGAAATCCTCGGGAATGAATTATTGCGACTCTAGCCGTGTTTGTTTCAGTGCTCTTCTACGAGCCGAAATTGTTGAAAACGCTTGACGCAGGGTGGGTTCACGTGATCGTCAAGGTTTCAGTGCTCTTCTACGAGCCGAAATTGTTGAAATCTTGAAGACGCGAACAGTAAAAACCTCACCGGGGATAGTTTCAGTGCTCTTCTACGAGCCGAAATTGTTGAAATGTACAATAAATCGGCTGAGTCTCAGATCGTGAGAGGTTTCAGTGCTCTTCTACGAGCCGAAATTGTTGAAATTTATCCCGCCGCCTCCGGCAAGGTGCTGTGCCAAACGTTTCAGTGCTCTTCTACGAGCCGAAATTGTTGAAATGGACAAAGCCTTAACCGTTAACACGTGTAAACCGTACTGTTTCAGTGCTCTTCTACGAGCCGAAATTGTTGAAACTCTGGATAGAGCGTACCGTTGTTCCGGCGGTCAATGTTTCAGTGCTCTTCTACGAGCCGAAATTGTTGAAATTTGCCCACTCCACTCCCTCAACCTCTACGAACAAGTTTCAGTGCTCTTCTACGAGCCGAAATTGTTGAAACAGGCGAGAGTTAGCCAGGGTAAGCGCGAGATGAGACTGTTTCAGTGCTCTTCTACGAGCCGAAATTGTTGAAATCATGCATCAGTGGTCGTCAACCGTTATGAAGCCAGAGTTTCAGTGCTCTTCTACGAGCCGAAATTGTTGAAATCATCCATGGGCGATCTCAACCCCCGCGCCTCATAGGTTTCAGTGCTCTTCTACGAGCCGAAATTGTTGAAATCGCGTACCTCCGAATTCCTCATGTGCTGATAAAATAAGTTTCAGTGCTCTTCTACGAGCCGAAATTGTTGAAATCTCTATAAACCATTGCCCTGCTGTTCGTGAAATAGCAGTTTCAGTGCTCTTCTACGAGCCGAAATTGTTGAAATACCGTACAACCCTGATAATCTTTACGTACTTGACTGTTTCAGTGCTCTTCTACGAGCCGAAATTGTTGAAAACCCGTACTCGGAAAGATATATGGTGCAAGCCACAGGTTTCAGTGCTCTTCTACGAGCCGAAATTGTTGAAATCTTATTCTCTACATCAATGCGCTGCCCGATCTGAGGTTTCAGTGCTCTTCTACGAGCCGAAATTGTTGAAATCGTGAACTCGCTTTTTTCTTCTTTCATCTTCTGAGGTTTCAGTGCTCTTCTACGAGCCGAAATTGTTGAAATTTGCCCACTCCAACCCCTCTGCCTCCAAGAACAGGTTTCAGTGCTCTTCTACGAGCCGAAATTGTTGAAACTGGCGCGCATTATGACGTTTGAGAGTCTCTTCCACTGTTTCAGTGCTCTTCTACGAGCCGAAATTGTTGAAATTGCTTACGTTGGACTACATCGTAGTAACGTACCCGCAGTTTCAGTGCTCTTCTACGAGCCGAAATTGTTGAAACAGGCGATTGCTCTGGATCGAGCGCACGGTAGTGCGTTTCAGTGCTCTTCTACGAGCCGAAATTGTTGAAACTTGCCACACTCATCACGTCGTCCGATCTCTCCGGGGTTTCAGTGCTCTTCTACGAGCCGAAATTGTTGAAACGGGGTTGTTCGTAGGTTACAACCCGTATGCTCAAGTTTCAGTGCTCTTCTACGAGCCGAAATTGTTGAAACCTCAACCAAACTAGCGATTTCGCCTGTTATAAAAAGTTTCAGTGCTCTTCTACGAGCCGAAATTGTTGAAATCGTTCGTAACACGGGAGCAGCAGCGGGTGTTAGGGAACGTTTCAGTGCTCTTCTACGAGCCGAAATTGTTGAAATCCGTCAATTCTGGATATTCGCACAGCAACCTGTTTAGTTTCAGTGCTCTTCTACGAGCCGAAATTGTTGAAAACAGGCTTCTGTGCGAACGCCCGGATTTAGCCGATAGTTTCAGTGCTCTTCTACGAGCCGAAATTGTTGAAATGCTGCCATGCCGCCAGTAGCCTGTACCATATACCTGTGTTTCAGTGCTCTTCTACGAGCCGAAATTGTTGAAATATACCTATCCTCCGATCTCGCGTCGCCGTCCTCGTGTTTCAGTGCTCTTCTACGAGCCGAAATTGTTGAAATCCTGTTTTGTCGATTATAAAAGCGAAACTCTGTCTGAGTTTCAGTGCTCTTCTACGAGCCGAAATTGTTGAAATTCTCCGGCGCTGACTATCGAGGATAAGATCAGTATGTTTCAGTGCTCTTCTACGAGCCGAAATTGTTGAAATACCCCCCTGCCGGACAATCTCCGGCGCTGACTATCGGTTTCAGTGCTCTTCTACGAGCCGAAATTGTTGAAATTGATTATACAGCCTTCTTCCCCTCAAGCACGCAGATGTTTCAGTGCTCTTCTACGAGCCGAAATTGTTGAAATTGAGCGTAGCTAACCCTGCTCCTGGTGAGGTTTACAGTTTCAGTGCTCTTCTACGAGCCGAAATTGTTGAAATACTCTATCCGTCAGTTCAGGATGTTGACAGAGCAGAGTTTCAGTGCTCTTCTACGAGCCGAAATTGTTGAAACAGAACATTTGTTCGGCGCCGGTCGACTGTCTGCAGTTTCAGTGCTCTTCTACGAGCCGAAATTGTTGAAATTCGGAACCGCAGAGGAACGGTCGCATTGAGCGATTTGTTTCAGTGCTCTTCTACGAGCCGAAATTGTTGAAATTTTGCAAAAGCGTGACGAAGCGGTACAATAGATAATGTTTCAGTGCTCTTCTACGAGCCGAAATTGTTGAAACGTTGACGGAATCGAAACGCTGCTGGAGCAGATACGTTTCAGTGCTCTTCTACGAGCCGAAATTGTTGAAATTATCCTCACCAGTTCCCGACCCTCTGGACTCCTGAGTTTCAGTGCTCTTCTACGAGCCGAAATTGTTGAAATTTGCAATCGTGCCGGCAGCTGCGACAGCGTCGTTGTTTCAGTGCTCTTCTACGAGCCGAAATTGTTGAAATCTGGCGCTGGCATGCCGGTACCGTGGCGTGAACGCCAGCGTTTCAGTGCTCTTCTACGAGCCGAAATTGTTGAAATGACCCCCTCAGAATTTCGCTTCTCCATCTGCTCTATCGAACACGATGCGTTTCGTCGCTCCTGAGCCTTCCTGGCAGGTCGATTGTTGGGTCGGATCATAGCATGAAGCGGTATGTTTCGCAACTCGATTCTTGCGCGAAAACGGCGTCAAGTTGCGAAAGGATGTCGATCCCTTCCTGATGCTCGGAGTCGCGCAAGAATCGTTGACACGTCGATTGAGAGAGGCAACGTTTTGAGATCTCGATTGGCGAGTTGCGAAACATTCTGCCATTTCCGCGTTCCTGTCGGTCTCCCTGGTTCGCGTTTTGCCTATACGACATCATTGCAGAAGCGACGAAACTCGCAAACAGTGCATTGGGCGCGTGATGCCGGCGGCGCCGGCATGCGTTCGCGGTCAACGGTGATGCGCATCGCTTCGATGGTGGTGCGCACACGGTCGCGCAGCGAGGCGCTGATGGCAATCGACTCGGCTCTACGTTCTGGCATGTGGTAGATGAACCCCCGTTTGACTGCTATTCCCCACGCTTCTTCGATCAGGAGCGCGTAGGCGCAGAGCTGGAGTTTGACGTGAGGACCGGCTTTGCCCTCGGTGCTTTTGTATTCGACGACAATCACTTCAGTTGCATGTTGTCGGTCGGGAATGGCGATCACCAGATCGACGCGCCCACGCAGTCCCAGCGTTTCTGAACGCAGTGCAACGTCGAAGAAGCGTTCACCCTGTTTCAGCCCATAGGTGCGGAGTGAGCGTCGTTCTTCACGCCCGACTTCCGAGCGATGCTCTTCCATACCTGCCAGCATCAGTCTGGTCATGGGTCGGATGTCGGGCAGACAATGCTGGTAGTAGACAACGCGCGGGCAATACGCCCACTGACGGAGATCGGTCACCTCGAATGTGTGGTCGCTCATTGTTGTTCTCCCTGGTTGATGACGCGCCGTGCCTGCCAGATGTCGTCAGGAAATGTGAAGAGTTGAATATTGCCCGCGTGCCTGCCCAGACGCCGCTTAACCTCGGTCATCAGTTCGCGTTGATGGGTGCGGCTCAGATTGCCGCTGAAGGCGCTGTACTGAATCCGCTGTAAGCCGTAGTCGAGACAGGCGTCGGCTATCTTTTGCCGGACGCGGTCGTCGGGTATGTCGTAGATGAGGAGACAGCGCATCGGATTACCACCCCATCACAAATGGTTCGTAGTCAGGGCGATCGCCGCGCACGAACGTGGCGATGTGGCGCGCCTGGCACTGGAGGATATGGCGCAGCGGTTGCCGTTTTCCTTCGTATGGTTCGGTGCTGTTCATCCGCTCGAGGATTTTCTCGGCGATGCGTTTGCGGGTTGTGTCGTCGAGCAGTCCGTCGTCGCGCTGGACAATCTCGAACTGACGGT
>FWWM01004575.1_pt1 | contig 31977 bp, 37 predicted proteins | sample 2228351 | NCBI WGS metagenome assembly FWWM01 (sample SAMEA103939774, study PRJEB20133) | metagenome | reverse complement strand
GAACAGGTGGTCTGCCATATAGTCCTTTAAAGTAATTTTTTGTCTCAGTTGTAACCATCTTGTATCTTTCTCCTGTAAGAACATTAAGGGTTGCCTGAGTACCAACTATCTGACTTGAGGGTGTGACAAGGGGAGGATATCCAAAGTCTTCTCTTACGCGAGGTATTTCCTCTAAAACTTCCTTAATTCTATGGATTGCATTTTGTTCCCTGAGCTGATTGACAAGATTGCTAAGCATTCCTCCCGGTACTTGATAAACGATTGCTTTTGGATCAGGTCCTAAGTATTCGCTCTCAAGATGTTTATATTTTTTCCTTGTTTCAAAAAAGTAATCAGCTATCTCATCAAGTAATTCCATGTTGAATTTTGGATCTCTTTCAGTGTCTTTTAGAATATGGCATACTGTTTCAAGGGGTGGTTGGGATGTGCCACCAGCCATAGTTGATATTGCGCAATCTACAATGTCAACTCCAGCTTCAATTGCTTTGATTGTTGTTGCAACAGCCATTCCAGCAGTGTCATGGGTATGAAGGTGAATTGGAAGTTCTATCTCTTCTTTTAGTCTTTTTATAAGATTGTAGGCAGTGTACGGATCAAGAAGTCCTGCCATATCTTTGATGCAGATTATGTGTGCTCCCATGTCTCTTAGTTTTTTTGCAAGATCAACAAAGTACTCTATTGTGTAGATCGGACCGATAGTATAGCAAAATGCAGCCTCAACAGTTCCTCCAAACTTAAGAGTTGCTTGAATTGATTTTTCCATGTTTCTTAAGTCATTAAGAGCATCAAAAATTCTGAGAATATCTATTCCGTTTTCAATTGTTTTTTCTACAAACTTTTCTGCAACATCATCAGGATAATGTCTATATCCAACAAGATTTTGACCCCTAAGAAGCATTTGCAATTTTGTGTTTTTAGCAAGGGAACGAATTCTTCTCAATCTTTCCCATGGGTCTTCTCTGAGAAATCTTAAACAACTGTCAAATGTAGCTCCTCCCCATACTTCAAGGGAATGAAAACCAACTTTGTCCATCTTTTCAATAATTGGTAAAATATCTTCCAGCCTTAGTCTTGTTGCGTGTAAACTTTGATGAGCATCTCTTAATGTTGTATCCATAATTTTTACTGGTGCTTTACTCATATCACTCCCTCAATTTTTTTATTTATAGAAATTTTTCTCTATCAACTAATATCTAACCACGAATCACCAATTGTTGTTTTAAACTCTACTATGGGCAACAATGGCTGCTGAAATTATAACTGCGATGTCAAATGGGTCTTTTTCTTCTGTGTAAAGCAGACTTTCAAGTCTTTCATCTATATATCTGGTACTGAAATTTCCATTGCGAAAGTCTTCATCTTCCATGATTTTTATGTAAAGTGGAATCGTTGTTTTGACACCTCGTATGACATATTCGCTCAAAGCTCTGTGCATTCTTCTGACAACTTCATCCCATGTCCTTCCCCATGCAACAAGTTTTGCAAGTAAAGAATCATAGTATGGTGGAACATTGTATCCTTCGGTAACATGTCCATCAATTCTTATTCCAAAGCCTCCGGGTGAATAGTAGGCTGTTACAACACCTGTTGAAGGGAGAAAATCGTTTAGAGGGTCTTCAGCGTTTATTCGGCACTCTATGGCATAACCATTAAGCTTTATATCACTTTGCTTGATGGTTAGAGGTTCTCCAGTTGCTATTCTTATCATAGTCTGCACAAGGTCTATTCCTGTGATTTCTTCAGTAATTGTGTGTTCCACCTGAATTCTGGTGTTCATTTCAAGGAAGTAAAAATTTAAATTTTCGTCAACGAGGAACTCAACTGTGCCAACATTATCATATCCAACTGCCTTTGCAATTTTTATTGCCGCATCACCCATCTTTTGCCTGACTTCTTCAGTTAGTAAGAGAGATGGAGCAATTTCAATAAGTTTCTGATGTCTTCTCTGTATGGAGCAGTCTCTTTCTCCAAGATGAATGGTGTTTCCGTGCTTGTCAGCTACTATTTGAATTTCAATATGGTGCGGTCTTTCAAGAAATTTTTCAACAAAAACTCTCTCGTCTCCGAAGGCTTTTTTTGCCTCTGACATTGCGATTGATATCTGCCTGCGAAGACTTTCCTCATCATAGCAGACTCTAAGTCCCCTTCCACCTCCTCCTGCTACTGCTTTGATCATCACAGGAAAACCTATTTCTTTTGCGCATTTAACAGCTTCCTCTAAATTGCTTAATGGAGGAGTGCCGGGTAAAAGAGGAATTCCGATTTCTTTGGCAATGTTTCTTGCTTCATTCTTAAGTCCCATTTTCCTGATAGCCTCTGGATTAGGACCGATGAATGTTATTCCCGCCTGCTGACAAGCCTCAGCAAACTGAGGATTTTCAGCCAAAAATCCATATCCGGGGTGTATGGCATCGCACCCTACATTTTTTGCAAGCTCTACAATTCCATAAATATTCAGGTAACCTCTAAGAGGTCCTGGGGTGACAAGATAGGCTTCATCAGCTTTTTTAACATATCTTGCAGTAGCATCAGGCTCACAATAAATGGCTACAGTTTTAATTCCCAGTTCTTTGCATGCTCTAATAATTCTGAGTGCAATTTCTCCTCTGTTTGCTATTAAAACTTTTTTAAACATTTTTTTTCACCTGAAATCAAGGTCTTAGAGAATTAAATTATATTATAAAATTTTTTAATTTTTTTTGCAAAAAAGAATATAGGCTATTTGTCGCTTATTTTTCCTTTTGTCAACTCTGCTTTCATAAAGTTATGTTATACTAAAAAATGTATATCATACCGGCAATTGACCTAAAAGACGGCAAATGCGTAAGACTTCGTCAAGGCAAATTTGATGATGTAACTGTCTATTATGAAAATCCCGCAGATGTAGCTAAAAAATGGCAGGACGAGGGAGCAGAAGTTCTCCATGTTGTTGACCTTGACGGAGCAAAGGATGGAAAAATCAGCAATCTTCCCTCAATTCAAAAAATAAGAAAAACATTCAAAGGCAAAATAGAAGTTGGCGGAGGAATAAGAAGGTTTAATGATATTAAGCTTTTAATTGAGGAAGGAGTAGACAGGGTAATACTTGGAACAGTTGCAGTGCAAAGTCCAGAATTTGTAAAAGAAGTATGCGAAATGTTTCCATCCCGAATAATAGTTGGCATAGATGCAAAGGATGGATATGTTGCAGTTAAAGGCTGGGTAGAAGTTACAAGCCTCAAGGCAACTGAGGTGGCAGTTAAGCTTCAGGATTATGGCATATGGGGAGTAATTTATACTGATATTTCAAGGGATGGAATGCTTGTTGGTCCAAATCTAAAAGCAACCGAGGAATTAGTTAACACTCTTCAGGTTCCGGTAATTGCCTCTGGAGGCGTTTCCTCACTTAATGACATTTTAAATCTTAAAAAAATAAAAGGACTATGGGGTGTTATTACTGGTAAAGCTCTTTATGAAGGTAAAATTAATTTAAGAGAGGCTACTTTGGCAGTGAGAAAATAGTATCAGGATTTTAAGAAATATGGCTTATTTTCTGGTTTCTGTGTCAAATAGAGAAAACTTAGAATTATGTATTAAATATGCTCTTGCAGGTTTTACGAACAGTATAAATGGATTATGGACATATGCTGACATTCAAGTTGGTGATTATATTTCTTTTTTATATGGCGCAAAAGTATTCAATCTTTATAAGGTTATTCAAAAAATAGCTATAAAAAATGCTCATGAAATTGGTCCTTGGAAACCTGTAACTTTTAAAATGTCCGGAAAAACTTATTATTTCACTTTTCGTTTTCTTCTTAAGCCCGTAAGAGAATTTATGGAACCGATGGTAAGAGCTGAATTTGCATATGTAGCAGAAAATTTACTTTTAAGAGGAGGATATAGAAAAACCCACTTTCAGGCTGATCAGACTACATTGCAAGCTATTTCTCAAATGGGAGAGATTTATAGTAAATCGGTAGATATTTTTGAAAATTCAACAGTTGAAAATTTTGAACCTTTATTAACCTTTAATAGATCCTTAGTGTCTACTCCAGAGGTTTTTTATTTCCAAGAGTGTATTCTTCAATCTCTCATTAGACAGAAGCTTTCTAATTATGGTTATTTGCAAAAAATACTTAATTCTTGCGGACTACAGGACTTACAAGCTAATGCTTTAGAAGTGCTTGGAGAAAAAGCCTTCCCAGAAGGTCATGTAGATATTTTAATAAAAGATTCTTTCCCAGTTGGAATTTCAAGAAAAATTGTGATAGAAGTAAAATTAAATAGTGCCAAAGTAAAAGATGTAGATCAGTTAGAAAATTATATGAAAGAAATAGGTGAAGAATGTATTGTAGGATTTTTAATTGCAAAAAGTTTTTCAAGGAAAATCATACAAATTTGCGGAGAAAAGAAAATTAAATGTTTTTGTTATTCGTTTAGGGATATTCATCAGGATGAAAAATTTAGTTTAAGCAAAATAGAACAAAAATTAGATCTCAGTTACATTGGAGGATAAATGCTTGCAAAGAGGATAATTCCATGTCTTGATGTAAAAGATGGAAGGGTTGTAAAGGGTGTAAATTTTCTTAATTTGAGGGATGCAGGGGATCCTGTTGAAAATGCTATGTATTATGATGAGGAAGAGGCTGATGAGCTTGTTTTCCTTGATGTTACCGCATCCCATGAAAAGAGAAAAATAATCATTGATGTTGTTGAGCGCACTGCCTCAGTTGTTTTTATGCCCCTTACAGTTGGTGGAGGTATCAAAACTTTGGATGACATAAGAGACCTTCTTAATGCAGGTGCAGACAAGGTCTCAATCAATACAACAGCGGTCAAAGACCCATATTTTATCCAGAAAGCATCCTACCGCTTTGGCTCTCAATGCATTGTAATTGCAATTGATGCAAAAAGAGTTGATAAAAGCTTTAATCCAAGAGCATATCCACCTGAAGCTTGGTTTGATGACCCTGAGATTAAAGATGTTCTTTACAACGAAAACTCCAGATTTGTTCTTTCCACCCATGGTGGTCGTCTTATGAGACCAATAGATGCAGTCCAATGGGCAAAGAAGATGGAGGAGTTTGGTGCAGGTGAAATTTTGCTTACGAGCATGGACAGAGACGGCACTAAAGAAGGATATGACATAGAGCTTACACGAGCAATTGCTGATGCAGTAAGAATTCCTGTTATAGCATCTGGAGGTGCTGGAACACTTGAGCATCTTTATGAGGCATTTGCTTATGCAAGGGCTGATGCAGCACTGGCAGCATCTATATTTCACTTCAGGGAATACTCAATAAGAGAGGCAAAGATGTATCTTAAGGAACGAGGAATTCCAATGAGGATTTAAAATGTATCCTGAAAGGTTAATTGTTGAGACAACTACAAGATGTAATCTTCATTGTTCAATCTGCCCAAAACAGAGTCCAAATTATCATCAGCCTGAAATGGATATGGATTTTGAGACTTTCAAAAAGCTTTCTCCTCTTTTTCCATTTTTAAAAAGTCTTGTCTTAAGCGGAATCGGAGAACCACTTTTGCATCCTGCTCTTGAAGATTTTATATCCTATGCAAAACAAAGCATGCCAAAGAATGCTTCAATAGGTTTTCAGACAAACGGAGTTTTACTTACTTATGAGCGAATGAAGGAGCTTATAAAAGCAGGTCTTAATAAGATCTGCATCTCAATTGATAGTTTAGTGCCCGTTTTAGGACTTCATGATCCAGAGTTTGCAAAAATAGCTCTTGAAATTGTTGCAAGCACAAGGACAAATGGCAAAAAACCACTTCAGTCAGGGATAGAGATTGTTATAACAAAAGATAATCTTGACCAGATAATACCAACAATAATTGAAGCGGCAAAATATCATATAGACTTTGTTATTTTGTCTCATATTATTCCTTACTCACCAGAGGCAACACAAAAAGTAGCATATGAAACAAACAACAAAGAAGCGGTTAGGATATTTAAAAAGTGGTATTTAAGGCTTATAAAAAAAGGATATTCAGCTGAGGATTGGCTTGAACAAATAAAGAAAAAGGCGCTTCCTGAATTTCATCCCGAAGACAGTGAACCGATTAAACTTTTTAAGGCAATGTACAACGAGGCAGAGGGAAAAGGAATAACTCTGCATTTAAATAATCTTCTAAGCAGAGATGAAGAAATGTTTAGGGAGGTTGAAAAAATCCTTAAAGAAGTTGCAAAGCTTAGACAAAAGTTGAATTTGAAAATAAAAATTCCTCGCATAAATCCGCATTCAAAAAGAAACTGCGATTTTCTTGAAGAAAAGTGTATGTTTATAGGAGTTGATGGAGAAGTCTCACCTTGCTATTTTCTCTGGCATAGTTTTACTTGCTATATTTCTGGGATTAAAAAATCTATTAAAAGATGGTCATTTGGAAATATAAATGAAAAAAATCCTGGGGAAATTTTTAATTCTCAGCCATACAGGCATTTTACTGACTCAGTGTTAAGATATGATTTTCCTTACTGCTATGACTGCAATTTTGCATTATGTGATCTTATGGAGCTTGAAGATTTTATCTATGATTGTTATACAAATGATGTGCCTTGTGGCGCATGCCTTTGGTGTGGCGGTTTGTTTTATTGTTTGATATAATTAAATAAAAAACATTTGGAGGTGCAGTATGAAAATTTTGAGAATCAACATGAGCACCGAAGAACCTACAGTAAAAGTTGAAGAATTGGGCGAGTATGAGGGATTGGCTGGAAGAGCACTCACATCAGCAATAATTTCAAAGGAGGTTGATCCGTTATGTCATCCACTAAGTGCTGACAACAAAATTGTGTTTGCCTGCGGACTTTTAGGTGGAACAGCAGCTGCAATGTCAGGAAGACTTTCTGTTGGATGCAAAAGTCCACTTACTGGTGGAATAAAGGAGGCAAATGCAGGTGGACAGGCTGGACAAGTTATGGGAAGACTTGGATATGCAGCAATTGTCCTTGAAGGAAAGCCAAAGGGAGATGATACATACAAAATATACATAAACAAAGACGAAGTCAAGGTAATTAAAGACAACTCAATTAAGATGCTTCCGAACTATGATTTAATTGAAAGAGTGAAAAAGGAGTTTGGAGAAAAAATTGCATGTATATCAGTTGGACCTGCTGGAGAGATGAAGATGAGTGGTGCCTCTGTTGCAGTGACAGACATGGAACTAAGACCAACTCGTCATGCTGGAAGAGGCGGTGTAGGAGCTGTTATGGGTTCAAAGGGAGTAAAAGTAATTGTGCTGGATGACGCAGGAACAACAATAAGACAGCCAAAAGACCCAGAGGCATTTAAAGATGCAAACAAAAGATTTGTTGCGGGACTTCAAAAACATCCAGTTACAGGTCAAGGACTTCCAGCATATGGAACAAATGTATTGACAAATATAATCAATGAAGTTGGAGCATATCCAACATATAATTTCAAAGAAGGAAGATTTGCAGGTGCAAGAAAAATTAGTGGAGAAGTTGAAGCAGAGCTTGAAAAACAAAGGGGTGGAAATCCAACTCATGGATGCCACCGCGGATGCGTTATTCGTTGTTCAGGAATTTATCATGACAAGGATGGACACTATCTTACAAAACAGCCAGAATATGAAACAGTATGGGCACTTGGTGGAAACTGCGGAATTGATGATTTAGATAAAATTGCAATGATGGACTTCCTTTGCGACAACTATGGAGTTGACACTATAGAGATGGGAGCTACAATTGGAGTTGCAATGGAAGCTGGACTTCTCAAATTTGGAGATGCAGACGGGGCTATAAACCTCCTACATGAAGTCGGAAAAGGAACATATCTTGGAAGAATCATTGGAAATGGTGCAGCATTTACAGGAAAGGCATTTGGAGTTGAGAGAGTTCCTGTTGTAAAAGGACAGGCGCTTCCAGCCTATGATCCAAGAGCAGTTCAAGGAGTTGGAGTGACCTATGCAACAAGTCCAATGGGTGCAGACCATACTGCTGGATACTCCATTGCACTTAATGTATTGAAGACAGGTGGATTTGTTGATCCACTTAAGCCTGAAGGACAGGTTGAACTTTCAAGAAATCTCCAGATTGCAACAGCATTCATTGATTCAACAGGTATGTGTCTATTCATTGCCTTCGCCCTCCTTGACCAGCCAGAGACAAATCAGGCACTTCTGGATATGATAAATAGCTTCTATGGATGGAACATGACAGACAAAGATGTAGTTGAGTATGGTAAGAGAGTTCTTAAATTTGAGAGGGACTTCAATTTGCGCGCAGGATTTACAAAACAGCATGACAGACTACCGAGATTCTTCTACAAAGAGCCATTCCCTCCACATAATGTAGTATTTATGGTTAAAGATGAGGAGCTGGACCAGCTCTTTAATTGGTAAATAGATAAAAAGTGCAAGTGCAGGCAAAAGCCTGCACTTGCACATACACATGCACTTGAAATGAAAGTAATAGTTAAGCTTTTTGGTGGACTTACAACATCAAAAAATTATCAAAAAACCGAAGAGGGAGATATAATTTTTGAAACTTCTGAGTCCCTTACATTAGGAGACTTAGTCACTTCATTAAGCCTTAATAAAAAGCCTTTTATAATTGTCTTAAATGGAGTAATTCAAAATGAGCTTACAGTTTTCTTAAAAGATGGAGACGAAATAAGTCTTTTTCCTCCAATTGCCGGAGGAAAATGATAATAAAGCTATTTCTCTCATTTCTAAAGCTCGGACTTACAGCCTTTGGTGGTCCTGCTATGGTTGCATATATAAAGGAGCTTGCTGTTGACAAAAAAGGATGGCTTGACAGCAAGACTTTTCAAGAAGGAGTTGCCCTTGCTCAGGCAATTCCCGGTGCAACAGCAGTTCAAGTTGCCGGATATGTTGGACTAAAAAAGCGAGGAATTTTAGGCGGCCTTGCAAGCTTTACTGCTTTTATTCTTCCTGCATTCATTCTAATGCTTATTCTATCATCCATTTATGCAAAAACCCATTCAACTCAAGAGGCGATTGCCATTTTTACAGGTCTTCAAGTTATTGTTGTTGCAATTGTTGCAAATGCATTTATGACCTTTACCAAACCGATAATAAAATCAAGGGGCGAGATTTTTATTGCATTAATTGCCTTTGTTCTTTTTGTTTTAAAAATGAATCCATTTCTCATAATTGTTCTTTGTGCCTTAGTTTCGCAAATTATTTTTAAAGATAAATCAACTGAACTTAGCAGTGAAACTAAGTCTTTGACTCTGAAAGGACTTACTTTCCTTTTTGTTTTGGTTATTTTAGGCTTAATTGTCCTTTATTTGTTAGACAAAGAGCTGTTTAAATTATCTATTACCATGATGAAAATTGACCTTTTTGCCTTTGGAGGCGGATATGCCTCACTGCCACTTATGCTTCATGAGTTTGTTGATAGACTCAGATGGCTTGATGGAAAGACCTTCATGGATGGAATTGCATTAGGGCAGGTAACCCCAGGACCTATTGTAATTACTGCAACATTTGTTGGATATTTACTGAAAGGATTTATTGGTGCTACAGTATCTACAGTCTCTGTTTTTGCTCCATCTTTTTTAATTTTAGCACTGGCAACAGAGCTTTCAAAGAAAATAAAAAATTCTAAAAATTTTTTAAGAGCAAAAAAAGGACTTCTTGCTTCCTTCTCAGGACTTCTTCTTTTCGCCCTATTTAAGTTCATTCAAAATGTTGACTGGAGTCTGATTAGAATTGCCATAGCGGTTGTATGCTTTATTGCTTTATACAGAAAAATCAACATTTTATATGTGGTTACAGTAGGAAGCCTGATTTCTCTTTTAATTTTTCGTTAATTTTTCATAAATTTTATTCAGTAAAATTTTGAAGTTTTCATTCACATAGTATTTTCTAAATTCAGGCTCTAAAATTGAACCAAGCTTTACCGAATAATCTTTTCTGCTAAGACCTTTTATCATTTTCACCATTTTTTGAAGTTTTTCCTTTTCTGCATCTATCTCAATTCCTTTTTTAACTAAAAATTCAATGTCAAAGACATCTCTTATTTCACCTCTACTTAGAAATGTTTCTATTTTGTTTTTCATAACTTCCTTTAAAGTTGGTGTTCTTACGAGAACTTGAATATTTGAATACTTGCTGTAGGCAATTGCAAATTCAGTTTGAATGTTTTTAATCTCTTTTTTTATCTCAATTTTCAGGTTTCTTGGATATGTCTTTGCTTTTATTTCAAAAAGAATCGTGTAATATTTATTCTCTGCATCCTTAATTTCATAATAATTATGCAAAAAGCTTTTAAGTTTATTAAAAAAATCTTCAACCTCAATTTTCTTAAAAAGCCAAAAATCTAAATCAACTGAAAATCTGTTAAGTTCATAGCATACCCTTAGCATTGTTCCACCAGTAAATATGAGATAATCAAGAAATCTTCCACTTTTAAGTTTATCTAATACTTCTAATTCAAATTTTTCCTGTAAAACTAAATCTTGCATATTTCCTTTAGCTTTTTTTGAGTTTTTACTGGATATTTGGTTATAATTTCTTCAATTTTTTTTGCATCTAACTTTTCCAAATCAATTGATTCTAAATCAAAGGAGTATTTTCCGAAACTGCTTAGATAAACTGCATCAATAAAAGCCTTTTCTTGTGTTGCAATAAAAAAATCATCATATTTTACAAAATCAAAATAAAGCTCTCGTTTAATTTTATAGAAGTAAAAAGTTTTATCCTTTACTTCATACTTTTCAGTTCTCTTTAAACAAACAGATTCATAAATACCTTTTTGAACCTGAGTTGTAATACCATAAAAAGAAAGTGCTGTCATAAGAGAAATATAAGAGGGAACTTGGAGAAAATTTGCTATTTTCAAAAAGTCTAAATTAGAAAAAGACTGCCATTTCTCATAAAAGATATAGAAATCTTTTTTGACTCTTATAATTAATCCCTTTTTTACATATCTTGTGCATAATACTCGTGCGGAATTTTCTTTAATGTTGAGCACTTGAGAAATATCTTTTGAAGTGAAAAGGTTTTTGCTATTAAATTTTTCTCTGAGTTCAAAAAGTTTCATTAAATATATTTTGTTAACATTTTTGTTAACAATGTCAACTTACAATTATTTCTCTGTTAATTTTTTGCAGTTTTCGCAAAGGCCAAAAAATTGGATATCAGACCTTTCAATGTAGAAATTGAATTTTTCTGAAAGAGTTTTCTTAAGTTCCTGTAGAGGATCTTTTTCTTTATCTGTCTCTATTTCGTAATCAATTACTTTTCCACAGATTCTGCAAATGAGATGATAATGTTCAACATTTTCTTTTCCCACAATAAATTCGTATCTGGCTCTTCCATCTTTAAAGTCAAATTCCCTTACTATCCCGATTTCTTTGAGAAGTTCTAAAGTTCTGTAAACTGTTGCAAGACCGATTCCTGGAAGAGTTTTCTTTACTTCAAGAAAGATTTCCTCAGCACTCAGATGCCCACCTTTAGATGAGAGAATATCAATAATTGCTTGTCTTGCTTGAGTCCATTTAAATCCACATTCTTTAAATCTTCCTTTACAACCCCAACCTTTTCCAAAATACATGAAAACACCTCAATTTTTTTATTATAACATCTAAAGCGAGTGATTTTTATCTAACACGCTAAACCCCAAAAATAGAGATATACACTCGTCACTGCGAGCCTCCTGTTGCGAGCGAAGCGAAACAATCTCTTCTTTCTCCATTTCGTTCGGCAAAGAGATTGCCACGCCTGCCTTTCGACAGGCAGCAATGACAAAAAATAAAAGTCCACTGGCTCACAATGAGGGGGATACCGTGCAATGACGACCCTTCCTGTCATCACGAGGCTTGCGAAGCAAGCCAAAGTGACCCGTCTTTAGTCGTTGATGAGATTGCTTCGGGTGCTAAGCCTGTCGCGAGCCGAAGGCGTGGCAACCACTTGCAATGACGAAGTGAGGAATGCCCTCGGAATGACGGAAAGGTAAAGACTGTAGCGAGCCGAAGCCGTGCTACCAATCGCAGTAATACCTGGGAATTGCTCAATTTAGGTAAACTTTTTCAGCAATATATAAAAATTATTAGTATATCAACAAAATAGAATCAAAAATTATTGACATCTGATATTATTATTTCATAAAATTTTTCATATGCAAGAAGGCATTATCATAGTTATTGGTATTGCGATACTTTCTTTTATCTCTGGGATGCTTGGTCTTGGTGTTGCTTTTTCTGCAATTCCTTTTTTAGGACTTTTTATGAATGATCTTGTTCATCAAGTTCAGCCTTTAAGTCTTCTCCTGAATGGAGTAACTGCGATGTTTTCAACAGTTGGATTTGCAAAAAGCGGATTTGTTGGTTGGAAAAAAGCAATTTTACTCTCATTGGTTACCACTGCTTCAGCACCAGTTGGAGCTTATATTGTTCAGTTTGTTGACCAAACCTATGTTTGGATTATTTATTTTGTAGCAGTCATTTATCTTGCCTACAGATTATTTAAGCCTATAAAAAGCTCAAATGGACAGGAAAACTTCAAACTTGCATTAATTTTAGCAGTGCCAATATCTGTTTTATCAGGCTTTCTTGGAGTAGGACCGGGTTTTTTGCTCATGCCAACTCTCATTCTTATTGGATTTGATCCTAAGAAAGCTGCAGGGATTAATGCCTTTGCAGTCTGCCCTCCTTCATTTTCTGCACTACTTCCCCATATTTCCACAGCCCAGTGGAACATTAATTTGACCTTAGCATTAGTCATAACAGGCGCTATCTTCTCTTTCTTAGGAGCGAGAACAACAAGCCTTTTTGTTCCAAGTGTGAGGGTCAAACAGATATTTGCAATTTTGATTCTTGTTGTAACAGCATACAAAATTTTTACTTTGCTTAAATAAAAAAATTTTTTGCTTGACAAATGAGAATGATTTTCATTAACATAAAACAGGATAAGTTAAAATAAAAGGAGGTGATTAAGATGCCTTGGGGTGACAGGACAGGACCTTTGGGATTGGGGCCAAGAACAGGCAGAGGAATGGGTTATTGTGGAGGTTCTGGTCAAAAAGGATACGGATTGGGTAGGAGACGAAGATGGTGTGCAAGATTTTTCGGAGGCTTTGGTAGAGGTTGGAGATGGCTTGCAGGCTTGCCTTTTTTCGGAGGAGTTAAAGAAGAAGAGATTCTAAAGAGAGAAGCTGAATTTTTGAAACAGGAGCTTGATGCAATACAAAAAAGATTAAGTGAACTTGAGAAAAAAACTGAATAAGCCGGAGGCTTTGCCTCCGGTTAATTTTTTGGAGGTGCAAGATGAAAAGAGTAGCAATTTTAAAATGTAAAATGATTAGTGAGCAAAATTTATGTCCTGGAGATGCAAAGTGCTTAGTTGCTTTTTCTCGTAAGGAAGGAGAATTTGAAAGGTACAAAGGAGAGGATGTGGCAATAGTTGGAATTATGGATTGCGGAGGATGTGAAGGTCAGAAAAACAGAGTAATATGCAGTCTTGCTTTATTAAAAATGCATCTTGGCGCTCTTAAAGAAAATGTTGATGCTCTTCATATTGGAACATGTATCATGAAGTTCTGTAAGAGAAAAGATGATATAATTGCAGCAGTTAAGGAAAAAGCAGGAGTAGAAGTTATTGAAGGCACACATCCATATGCACCACCAAAAATTTTTGGCAGTTAGGGGGGAACAATGAGATTAGCAATAGCAACAGAGAATGGTCAGGTGGCTCAACATTTTGGAAGATGTCCGGGATTTACAATTGTAGATATTGATAATGACGGGAAAGTTATAAATAAACAGTTTGTTGAAAATCCTGGATATAAAGCCCATCAGCCAGGTGCTGTTCCTATGTTTTTAAGAAAACAAGGAGCAGATTGTGTAATTGCAGGTGGGATGGGTCCTAATGCTATAATGAATCTTCAGGCTTCAGGTATTAAGGTTATTGTTGGGATTACTGGAAATGTTGAGGAGATAATTGATAAATTTTTAAAAGGTACTTTAAGTTCTGGTGAAAGCCTATGTGAGCATGGTGAACACGGGTATGCGGGTTGTAAACATTAAAATAGGGAAGGGGTTATGAAAGTTTGTATAACAGCAGAAGGAAAAGATTTAGAGTCTAATATTGACTCAAGATTTGGGCGTTGCAACTGTTTTATTTTTATTGATACTGATACAATGAATTATGAAGTAGTTGAAAATCCGTGGAAAGAAGCATCCGGAGGAGCTGGTATTCAGGCTGCTCAGATGGTTGTTTCAAAGAAACTAGAGCTTCTCATCACTGGAAAACTTGGTCCTAATGCTGAACAAATAATAAATTTAGCAAAAATTAAGGTCATAAATAAGACTGGTAAAGTTGTTGATGCAATAAAAGAAATCAAAAACAAATAGAGGAGGGGTTAAAGTGGCAGAGGAAAAACAGAAATGCACTTGCGATGAAAGAGAAGCTGTAAAAAAAGATGTTGCCCTAAAGGCAACAGTATCAGCAATTAAGAAGAAAATTCTTGTTTTATCTGGAAAAGGCGGAGTTGGAAAAAGCACAGTCTCCACAAATCTGGCAGTAGGTTTAGCTACAAAGGGGTATAAAACAGGCCTTCTGGATATTGATATTCATGGGCCAAACATTCCGAATATGTTAGGACTTGAGGGAATGCCTCCAATGATAACAGATATAGGCATTTTCCCTTTAAAAGTTTATGACAATTTAAATGTAATTTCAATTGGTTTTTTCCTTCAAGAAAAAGATACACCAGTTGTTTGGAGAGGTCCTATAAAACACAGGATGATTGAGCAGTTTTTAAGTGATGTTCGCTGGGGTGAACTTGATTATCTTGTTGTTGATTCACCTCCAGGTACAGGAGATGAGATAATATCAATAATTCAGCTTCTTGACCAAGTAGATGGAGCAGTAATTGTTGCAACACCGCAGGATGTTGCTTTGGCTGATGTTAGAAGAAGTCTAAGATTTTGTAAGGAAGGTTCTATTCCTGTTTTGGGTATAATTGAAAACATGAGTGGATTTGTATGTCCTCACTGTGGAAATACTGTTGAAATATTTAAATCTGGCGGAGCTGAGAAAGTTGCAGAACAGTATAAAGTTCCTTTTTTGGGAAAAATCCCAATTGACCCAAAGATAGTTCAAGCTGGAGACGATGGAAAACCTGTAATGATAAATTATCCTGAAAGCAAACCAGCACAGGCATTCAATGAAATTATTGGAAAAATTATTGATAAATTAAAGGTTTAAGAATGATTATTGACATACAGATTTTATTTGATAACTACGCTGGTGTGTCAAAATTCCACACTGGCTTTGGATACAGCTGTTTTATAAAAAAGGGACAGGGTGGAATTTTATTTGATACAGGCGGAGATTCTGATATTTTGCTAAAAAATTTAAAACATGCAAAAATAGAGCCTTCAAAAATCTCAAGGGTTGTGCTATCTCATTCTCATAAAGACCACACAGGTGGATTAAAAGGGATTTTAAAGTTAAAGGATAATGTAACAGTATATGTAGGAAAGTCCTTTGTAGAGGCATTACTAAAGGATGAAGAATTAAAGGGTGTTAATATTGTGAGTGTTGGAGAAGAGCCTGTTGAAATTATGCATGGTGTTTATTTAACAGGAGAGCTTGGGTTTGATATAAAAGAGATTTCCCTTGTTGTGGATACAGGAGGAGGATTGGTAATTGCTACAGGATGCGCCCATGCAGGAATAGAAAACATTTTCAAAAGAGTTCATGAAATAATTGATGACGATGTTTTTGCTCTAATTGGTGGACTTCATTTAAAAAACAAAACTGAATCCGAAATTTTGAATATCATTGATTTTCTAAAAAAAGAAGGCATAAAGTATATTGCTCCTTCCCATTGCACAGGAGACCTTGCAAGAGAGTTGTTTAAAAAAGCCTTTACATCAGGATTTATTGAAGCAGGAGCTGGAACTCGTATTAACATCGGAGGCTCCTGTGAGTATTAATCCATTTGAAGAGTATGCGGAAAGATATGATGCATGGTATGAAGAAGAAGGCAAAATACTTTATGAAAATGAAGTAAAATGTGTAAAAAATTTAATTCATGAGTGTGAAGGAAAGGCACTTGAAGTAGTTGTAGGCACAGGAAGGTTTGCTAATTTATCAAAAAATGTAGTTGGTGTAGATATTTCTTTTCAGCCACTTAAAATAGCAAAAAAGCTAGAGATTACAGTAATTCAGGCAAATGCTGAAGAACTTCCATTTAAAAACGAAGTTTTCTCTTGCGCAATGATGATTGTTACGATATGTTTTCTTGAGAATCCCTTAAAGGCACTAAAGGAAGCATACAGAGTTCTAAAAAATAGTGGAAAACTAATAATTGGAGCGGTTTTTGTTGATTCTTTGTGGGGAAGGTTTTATGAAGAAAAGAAAAGGTATGGGCATCCTTTTTACAGTTTTGCAAAGTTTTATGATTTTCAAGAATTCAAAAAAATAACCAATAAAGCAGGCTTTAAAATAAAAAGAATTTTTGGAACACTCAAGTTTTCAACTCCTGAGCGTCATCAATATGAAGAACCAATTGAAATTAAGACTGAAAAAGAAATTTCAAATTTTGGATTTCTTTGTATAGAGCTTGTAAAATGATAATCTCAGTTGCAAGCGGAAAAGGGGGCACAGGTAAAACAACTGTTGCAGTATCACTTGCTTTAAGCATTGAAGATTCTCAGATTATTGACTGCGATGTGGAAGAGCCAAATGTTCATCTGTTTTTAAATCCTAAAGTTAAGGAAGAAATTTCAGTTAAAACAACAGTTCCTGAAGTTGATAAAGAAAAATGCAACTTTTGTGGGCTTTGCAGTCAAATTTGCGCTTATAATGCATTAAGTGTTTTAAATCTTGAGGGCTCAGGTGATGTCCTGCTATTTCCTCATCTTTGTCATGGTTGTGAAGGATGTATTCTGCTTTGTCCTAAGGGTGCAATGAAAAGGGCTGAGCGAGAAGTTGGAAAAATAAGGATTGGAATGGCAGAAGAAGTTGAATTTATTGAGGGAAGATTGAATGTTTCAGAAGTATTAGCTCCAAAGGTTATTGAGAAGGCAAAGCGTTTTATAAAAAAAGATAAAATTGCAATAATTGATGCTCCCCCCGGAACTTCTTGTCCGGCTGTAGCAGCAATAAAAGGCTCAGATGTATGCATACTTGTTACTGAGCCAACTCCATTTGGACTTCATGACCTTGAACTTGCCTACGAAATTACAAAAGCACTTAATGTGAAATCAGCAGTCATAATAAACAAAAGTGAGAATGATGAAGTTATTGAGGATTTTTGTAAAAAGCATAGCCTTCCCATAATTTTAAAAATTCCTTTTAAAAAAGAAATAGCAGTGGCTTACTCAAAGGGTATTCCACTTGTAAAGGCAATTCCTGAGTACAAAGAGGTTTTACAGCAGTTGCTTAAGGAGATGGTATGAAGCAGATACTTGTAATAAGTGGAAAAGGTGGGACAGGTAAAACATTTTTTACATCATGCCTTGCTGTTGAACTTAAAAACAAAGTTATTGTTGACTGCGATGTTGATGCACCAAATCTTCATCTTCTGCTTCATCCAGAGATTAAAGAAAAATATGTGTTTTTTTCTGGAAAAATTGCAGAAATAGACAAAACAAAATGTATAGAATGCGGTTTATGTAAAGAGAATTGTAAATTTGATGCCATAACTGAAGATTTCAATGTTGATTCCCTTTCATGCGAAGGCTGTACAATATGTAAGCATTTATGTCCTCAGCATGCAATAATTCTTAATGAAAGGCTTGCAGGACATTATTTTATTTCAGAGACAAAATATGGTCCATTTATCAATGCAAGACTTGGAATTGCTCAGGAGAATTCAGGAAAGCTTGTTGCAAAGCTTAAGGAGATTGCAAAGAGGATTGCTGAGGAAAGAGGTTTTGACTACATTATAATTGATGGTCCACCTGGAGTAGGATGTCCTGTAATGGCATCAATGACAGGAGTTAATATAGCAGTGGCTATAACTGAGCCAACTCCTTCAGGACTTCATGATTTAAATAGAGTAATTGAGCTTACAAAGCATTTTCAAATCCCTTTGAAGGTAATCATTAACAAATACGATTTAAATCCTGAAATGAGCATAACAGTAGAGAACGAGCTTAAAGGAAACGGTATAGAAGTAATTGGAAAAATTCCATTTTCAGAGGAAGTTTTAGAATCAATTAAAAAAGAGGAGCCACTTTTAGAAAATTCAAATTCTGATTTAGCAGAGTCAATAAGAAGAATTATTAAAAAGGGAAAAACTTTGGAAGTCTGAAGCCTTTACCTTGTTTCATTTTTTTCATGAGCTTTTTCATCTCATTAAACTGTTTAATAAGCCGGTTGACTTCTGTAACAGTTGTTCCGCTTCCTTTTGCAATACGCAATCTTCTGCTTGCATTTAAAATTTTCGGATTTCTTCTTTCTTCAGGTGTCATAGAGTTAATAATGGCTTCAACTCTTACAAACTCTTTTTCATCTATTTTTATATCTTTCAACATCCTATTTGCACCTGGTAGCATTGATAAAATATTCTCCAATGGTCCCATTTTTCGCATTTTTCTGATCTGCTCTTTTAAATCTTCAAAGGTAAAGTCTTCTTTTTCAATTTTTTCCTTAAGTTTTAAAGCTTCTTTTTCATCGTAAGCTTTCTGTGCTTGCTCAATTAAAGAGAGGACATCACCCATTCCAAGAATTCTTTTTGCTATTCTGTCAGGATGGAATTCCTCAAGAGCATCAAGTTTTTCTCCTGTGCCAATAAGCTTAATAGGTTTGCCTGTTACTTCTTTTATTGAAAGGGCTGCACCTCCTCGGGCATCTCCTTCCATTTTTGTAAGGATAACTCCATCTATGCCTATTTTTTCATTGAAGCTTTTTGCAATGTTTACAGCATCCTGTCCTGTCATTGCATCAGCAACAAATAGAATCTCGTGGGGATTAAGGATGTTTTTTACATCCTGAAGTTCCTGCATTAGTTCTTCATTTACATGCATTCTTCCAGCAGTATCAACTATGACAGGGTCAGCTCTGTCAATGACAGCCTTTTTTAAAGCTTCTTTACAAAGCTCACGGGGGTCTTTAATTTCATAGGAATGAAAAACAGGAACATCTATTTGCTTGCCAAGAACTACGAGCTGATCAATAGCTGCAGGTCTTTGTAGATCTGCTGCCACAAGCATTGGCCTACGCCCTTGTTTTTTGAAAAGCCTTGCAAGCTTAGCAGATGTTGTTGTCTTACCACTTCCATGTAGTCCTACCATCATTATTATTGTAGGAGGATTTGGACTAAGTTGGATACGAGAAGTGCTCCCACCTAAAAGTTCGCAAAGCTCATCGTATACTATTTTGATAACCTGTTGTCCGGGAGAAAGACTTTCAAGAATCTCTTTTCCAATAGCCTTTTGACGAACCCTTTCAATAAATGATTTTACTACTTTGAAATTGACATCTGCCTCAAGCAGAGCTATTCTTATATCTTTTAAAGCTAACTCTACATCCTCTTCTTTAAGAACGCCTCTGCTTTTTAGTTTTTTAAATATTGATTCAAGTTTATCTGCTAATGCTTCAAACATTACTTTTTACCCTGCAAGCTTTTTTCTATTTCTATATTTAATAGCCCAAATGTATCCTTTGTTATTCCTCTAAATAACTGGACAATTATCTTTTTTTCATTTAAGATGAAGAAATTAGGAAAGCCATACAAATTATACAGCTTTTTATTTTTGCTATCACTGATATAAAGTGGATATTTAATTTGCCTATCTTCCGCGAATTTTTTTAATTTAACAGGATTGTCAATTTCGTCTGTAAATAACACGCCGATAATCATCACATTTTTTCCATTAAATTTTTCATATAGTCTATTGATATCAGGTATCACATACTCACAGGCATAACATTTTACGGATAAAAACTCTATAAGGATTATCTTTTCCTTAAACTGTGATATGCTATAGCTTTTTCCTTCAGTATCTGTAATAACAAAATCAGGCGCTACATCCCCTTTTTTTATTATACTTTGAGCTGTATTTGGGATTAACCAGATCAAAAAAATTATTAAAACAAGAAAATTTTTCACGGATTAACTGTTAAGAAGTATGTCTATTTTGCTTTTTAAAGTTGATTTAGGAACTACGCCAACTATCTGGTCAACTCTCTGCCCATCTTTGAAAAACATTATTGTAGGGATTCCCATAATTCCGTAACGAGTTGCAATATCAGGATTGTCATCTGTATTAAGTTTCCCAACTTTTATTTTACCTTGATATTCTTTTGCAAGTTCTTCTACTGTTGGAGCAATAATTCTACATGGACCACACCAAGGTGCCCAGAAATCAACCATTACTACACCTTTTGAATTTAAAACTTCCTTTTCCCATGTAGAGCTTGTAAGTTCTACAATGCCTTCTGCCATTTTTTACCTCCGAAGATTTTTGTTTACAACTTTTTTAAGATAAATAGTTTTTAAGCCTTTTGTCAAACTTTGCAATTTTGTCATACTGATACATGGATTTACATATGATATTTTTATATCTTGCAATCCTTCTATTTACCGCAAGACTGACTGGTGATATTTTCGCAAAATTTGGTATTCCGTCTGTTTTGGGAGAGATTTTTGTCGGAATAATTTTAGGACAGAGCATATTAGGAATAATTCCTTTAAGTGATGTAATGAAGCTTCTTGCAGAGCTTGGAATTATTTTATTGTTATTTCACATCGGACTTGAAGCGGATTTAAAGCAACTACAGAAAGTAGGTTTTTCTGCTGCAATGGTTACCATAACAGGAGCACTTGCTCCTATGATAACAGGCTTTTTAGTTTCCTATTATGTCTTTAATTTCCCACTAATCACGTCTTTATTTGTTGGTGGAACGTTTACTGCAACGAGTATTGGCATTACTGTACGAGCTCTTGAAGATATTGGTAAAATGAAAGAGCGATTTGCCCAGATTGTGCTTGGCGCAGCTGTGCTTGATGATATATTTGGTGTTGTAGTTCTTGCTGCCCTTTATGAATTTTCAAAATCAATGACAATAGATGTCAATGCAACTCTGATTTTAATTTTATACATTGGAACATTTTTCCTTGTAGCTCCTATAATAGGCAAACTCTTTGCCTTTTTTATCAGCAACTTATCAAAAAAGCTTAACACTCTTGATTTTGTTCCTCCTGTTGTTATAGCCATAATTCTGATTTTTGCATACGCAGCCCATGAAATAGGTTCTCCAGAGATACTTGGTGCTTTCACTGCAGGAATAGCCTTTTCAAGAAGGTTTACAATTCCATTTGCTGCAGCCTTTCAGGCTGACAAAGAAATTATACAAAAAATTGAGGGATCATTAAATCCCTTGATATGGCTTTTTACACCCATCTTTTTTGTTCATGTGGGACTTCAGTTAAATTTCAAAGCAATAGATTTTACCTCATTGAATTTTTACTTAATAAGTGCTGTTTTTTTCACTGTTGCTTTTGCGACCAAGTTAGTAGCAGGAATTTTTATTAGGGGAAACTTGAAGGAAAAGCTAAGTGTCGGATTTTCTATGCTTCCAAGAGGAGAGGTAGGACTCATATTCGCAGAATTTGGTAGAATAAGCGGAATATATGATGATACCCTTTATGCAGTAATCATCTTTGTCGTTGCTCTAACAACCCTGCTTGCACCTATAGTCTTAAAAAATATTTGGAAAAGCGAAAAAAGCCTTTAATTTAAATTTTAATTTCTGGCAATCTGCAAAGGGATTCTTTAATCTTTTCATCTGGATATTCAAAGTCATGTAGCTTTCCAGAAAGATATGCCTCATAGGATGGAAGATCAAGAAATCCTATACCACTTAAATTAAATAGTATTACCTTTTCCTTTCCCTCTTCCTTTGCTTTCAAAGCTTCATCAATGGCTACTCTGATTGCATGGGCACTTTCAGGTGCTGGAATAATTCCTTCAGTTCTTGCAAAAAGTATTGCTGCTTCAAATATTGCGGTTTGTCCCACAGCTGTTGCTTCAATCAAACCATCATTATATAATTGGCTTACAAGTGGTGAATCTCCATGATATCTGAGTCCACCTGCGTGAATTCCAGGGGGCACAAAATCATGTCCTAAAGTGTACATCATAAGGAAAGGTGTTAGCCCTGCAGTGTCTCCGTAATCGTACCTAAATTCTCCCTTTGTAAGCGTCGGACATGAGGAGGGTTCAACTGCAATGACTCTTAAATCTTTACCGTGAATTTTGTCATAAAGAAATGGAAAACTTACTCCACCAAGATTACTTCCACCTCCACAGCAACCAATAACTATGTCTGGATACTCACCTATGATTTCAAACTGCTTTTTACATTCAAGTCCAATAATTGTTTGATGAAGCAGAACATGGTTTAGCACTGAGCCTAATGCATAATTAGTATCTTTATGGGTAGCTGCATCTTCAACTGCCTCAGAGATAGCAATTCCTAATGTTCCTGGATGATCAGGTTTTTCGCTAAGAATTTTTTTGCCTGATTCAGTTTTATCAGAAGGTGAAGGATAAACACTTGCTCCCCATGTTTCCATCATTATCCTTCTGTATGGTTTTTGATTATAACTGACTCTAACCATATATACAGTTACCTCAATTCCCATTAAAGCTCCTGCTAAAGACAGAGCAGAGCCCCATTGTCCTGCTCCTGTCTCTGTAGCAATTCTCTTTATTCCTTCCTTTTTATTGTAGTATGCCTGTGGTATTGATGTATTTGTTTTGTGACTTCCAGCAGGTCCGAAACCTTCGTGTTTGAAATAGATTTTAGCAGGAGTATTTAAAGCTTTCTCAAGTCCAATAGCTCTACAAAGTGGTGTTGGTCTAAAACTTGCATAAATGTTTAAGACTTCTTCAGGAATATCTATCCATCTTTGTTGAGTTACCTCTTGTTCAATAAGGGACATAGGGAATATAACTTTTAAGTCTTCTGCAGTTACAGGTTTTTTAGTCTGCGGATGAAGTGGGGGCGGTGGTAGCTTGGGCATATCAGCCTGTATGTTATACCACTGCCTTGGCAAATTTTTTTCTGAAAGTAAAATTCTACGCATCATGCTCCTCCTGTATTTTTGATAAAAATTTAGTAATTTCACTTATAAATCTTTCTACATCGCTAAGATGGTTTTTTATTATTTCATAAAGTTCTTCAGGCGGAATTTCATGATAGAAATGGACCATTCTATTTCTATAGCCTGTCATCTTTATTAAAATTTCAGCATAATTTTTATCTACTATGCCCTTTTTACCAAGCTCTTTTGCTATTTTTTTGTATTCTATGTCTTTGAAGTTGTATATTTTTGAAAGAATATGTCTGGAAACATCAAAAATTGCTTCAAGTGCTCTTCTTAAGAAACTTTCTGCTGCAGCTTGAGTTTTTTTATCTGCAAGGAATTCTTCTAAACTCAACTGAGCAAGGCTTTCCAGCTCCTCAAGATACTCTTGTATAAGAGATAAAATTTTTTGAATCTTATTTAAGTTCAATTTTGCGATAACCATCTTTTATAGCCTCAAGGAAATCTTTAAAAAACTCTTTTTGTTTAAATGACAAGTTTTCAGCCTTTTTCATAGCTATTTCTTCGTAATTTTCCAAAAATTCCTCATCTTCTGAGTAAATTATGGCACCCTTAATGGCTTCATACTGAAAAAGAGAGTCTGCTTCTTGCAAAAAAACCAAATCAATTTCAAAAGGATCAAACGCTTTTGAAAGCTCAAGATATAAGTCACCATAAATAGAAATTTTATTGGGGGGGAGCTCTTCAAAGACAACACCAATATCAAGGTCAGAGCCTTTTTTGACTTTGTATTTTTCCCCTTTCAAAAATTTTAAGCCCTCTTTCATCTGAGAACCAAAAAGATAAGCTATCTTCACATTGTATTTTTTGAAAATATCATCAAGCATGGAATTTTTTATTATACAAAAACTTACTCGCCAAAACGAAATTTACCGAGCGGCTCGTATATAGATCCAGAAGGAGTAAGAGTGCTTTTCATAAGCACAAACTCATTTACATCAAATATAAGTTCTGATGTCATCTTGTCTTTGAATGTTTTTGAAATTTTGTAAAAAAGGTACCTTCCATTTTGAAAGTTTTTGACCCTCGCAAGGGTAATATGGGAAGTGAATTCTTTTTCTTCCTTTTTAAAACCATACTGAGCCATGCTTTCTTCAATTTTTGATACAAGTTTTTTAAGCTCTTGATTTGTATCTGTTCCTATCCATATGACTCTTGCTTTTGAACTATTTGGAAATACTCCCGGATAAGTTATTTTGAGATTGAAGGGAACTATTTGCTTTGCCACTTTAAGGAGAGAAGTCTTTATTTGTGATACTATTTCTTCTTGAACCTCACCAAGAAACTTCAATGTAATATGAAAATTTTCCTTTGGCACTATATTGACTCCTTCAACAGGAGCTTTAAGGGAGACAAGCTCAGATAGAAACTGTTTGATATTTTCAGGAATTTCTATGGCAATAAATAGTCGCATGAAATATGATAGCACAATGAAGTTTTAATTGAAAATTCTCATTAAAATATTTATGATAGCTCCTTCAATTATGTCATCAATCATTATTGCAAATCCTCCTGAAGCAAGTTTTTCAATCTGCCTAATTGGAGGAGGCTTAAGTATATCAAAAAATCTAAAAAGCACAAAGGCAATTAAGAGATTTTGAATGGTAAGTGGAATCCATAGAACCGATGTAAGATAGCCTGCAAACTCATCAATAACCACACAAGAAGGATCAGTTTTTCCAGTTTGCTTTTCAAGTCTGTGGGCTGAAATAGTGCCAAGAAGAAAGGACAAGATTAACATAGCAAATACTGCTTCATGAGAGGGCTTTAGCAGTAAAAGCAAAGCCAATGCAAAGGCTGAGCCGAATGTTCCGGGTGCAAATGGAATGTAGCCAATAAAAAAAACAGTTGCTATAAGTTTATAAAGCATTTGAGAGTTTTTTTAGAGCCTCCAATTTCTCATAAGCTCTTCCGCTTTGTATGGATTCCTTAGCAACTGCGACTCCTTCTTTTAAATCAGAAGCTTTTCCAGCAACCATAAGAGCTAAGGCAGAATTAAGAAGCACAATATCTGTTTTTGGACCTTCAGAGCCTTTAAGAATATCCAAAATTATCTTTGCGTTTTCAATTTTATCCGCACCTTTTATGTCTTCAAAAGAGGCTCTTTTTAAACCAGCATCTTCAGGTGTAATTGTTGATAAATCTATTTTTCCATTTTTAGCTCTTTCAATATATGTTTTTCCAGATATGGATGCTTCATCAAGTCCTTCTTCGCTGTGAATTACAATAACATCCTCAGCTCCAAGCCTTAAAAGCACCTTTGCAATTACTTCCATGTAATCTTTGGAGAAAACTCCCAAAAGAAGGCGTTTAACTTGGGCAGGATTAAGCATTGGTCCAAGAATGTTGAAAATTGTTCTTATTTTAAGCTCTTTCCTTATTGGAACAACTCTTTTCATAGCAGGATGATAAAGGGGAGCAAAAAGCACAGTAAGTCCGCATTCCCATAAGCATTTTTCAGCAGTCTCTGCTGTCATGTCAACCTTAACTCCCAGCTGCTCAAGCACATCAATACTTCCACATTTGCTTGATGCTGAACGATTTCCATGTTTTGCAACAGGAAAGCCTGCTCCAGCTACAACAAATGCTGTTGCAGTTGAAATATTGAAGGTGCCTGAATGGTCTCCTCCTGTTCCAACCACATCAATTGTTCCTTCAGGAGCTTTTATTTTTATGGCATATTCTCTGAAAAGTCTTACAGTTTCTGCTATTTCCTCTTCAGTCTCTCCTTTAACTGAAAGTCCCATCAGGAAGGCTGAAATCTGAACATCGGAGGCTTTTCCTTCAATGATTTCAATGAAGCTTTTCCGTATAATTTCCTCAGAAAGATTTTCCCTTTTGCTAAGTTTAATTATCGCCTCTTCAATCATCTTGGAGCCTCCATTAAAACTTTAGAAAATTTCTCAACAAATCTTTCCCAACTTTTGTCAATATGCTTTCTGGATGAAACTGCACGCCTTCAATCTTAAATTCTTTATGTCTTACTCCCATTATCAAACCATTTGATGTCCAAGCAGTCACTGTTAAGCATTCTGGTAAAGTTTCTTTTTCTATGACCAGTGAATGATATCTTGTTGCAAGAAATGGATTGGGAAGATTTTCAAAGATTGTTTTTCCATCATGATAAATTAATGAAGTTTTACCATGCATTATTTCAGGTGAGCGAATTATTTTTCCACCAAACGCAGCTCCGATTGCTTGATGTCCGAGACATACACCAAGAATTGGGATTTTGCCTGCAAAATGCTTTATAACATTTATTGAAATTCCTGCCTCATGAGGAGTGCATGGTCCTGGTGAAATTATGATTTTTTCTGGTGCGAGCTTCTCTATTTCTTCAATTGAAGTTTCATCATTCCTGTAAACCAATACTTCTGTTTTGATGCTTATTTCACCAACGTATTGATAAAGATTGTATGTAAAGGAGTCGTAATTATCAATGATTAAAATCAATTTGCTCCTCCATCCTGCAGAAACTGCAATGTCTTAAGCATTGCCTTTGCTTTATTGACTGTTTCCTCATACTCCATCTCAGGCTTGGAGTCTGCAACAATTCCTGCACCTGCTTGCACATATACCTTATTGTCTTTTATTAAAAGCATTCTTATGCCAATGCACATGTCCATATTTCCACCAAATCCAAAATAACCTATTGCACCAGCATAGGGACCTCTCTTTGTTGGTTCAAGTTCTTCAATAATTTGCATAGCTCTCACCTTTGGTGCACCTGTTACTGTGCCTGCGGGAAAGCAACTCATAAAGACATCAAACATGTTAAGCCCTTTCCTAAGCTTTCCTTCAACATTGCTTACAATATGCATTACATGGCTGTATCTTTCAACTGTCATCAGTTCAGTGACGCTTACAGAGCCTATTTCTGACACTTTGCCAACATCGTTTCTTCCAAGATCAACAAGCATTATATGCTCAGCTTGCTCTTTTTCATCACTTAATAGCTCTCTTTCAAGGGCGAGGTCTTCCTCGTCAGTTTTTCCTCTGGGGCGAGTTCCAGCGATTGGTCTTAAAGTAATTTTGCCTTCTTCAAGTCTAACGAGAATTTCAGGAGAAGAGCCTACAAGGAAATCTTTGCCTGTATCAATATAAAACATGTATGGAGAGGGATTGATAATTCGTAAAATTCTATATATATCAAGGGGATGAGCTTTTGTATCTGCTTCAAATCTTTGAGAAAGCACGACCTGAACAACATCTCCACTTAATACATAATCTTTTGCCTTTTGAACAGCTTTTATGAATTTTTCCTTAGTAAAATTGGACTTAAAATTTTTTAATATGGTTTGTTGTTTTTCTGGAGCAGTTAGATATGTTCTAAATCTTTTATCTTCGTGACTTTTTAAGTCAGAGATTAGATTCTCTATTTTTTCAATAGCTTCTTTGTAAGTCATTTCAGGATTATCGCTGATAAAGGCATTGTATACGATTTTAATTGATTGCTTGAGATTATCAAAAATTAGCACAGTTTGAGGAATCATGAGATACATATCTGGCATCTTCAGAGAAGACTTTGAAATGTCTGGAACTTTTTCAAAGAGTTTTACTGTATCGTATGAAATATACCCAACCATTCCTCCGTAGAATCTTGGAAGCTCTGGAGCAAAATAGGGCTTGTATTTGTTGAAGTATTTTTTTAAGAAATCAAAAGGCAGGACATTTTGTTCGGTAAAGTTGCTTTTTGAAGAAGCTTTATTTTCAATGACGGTTACATTTTTTCCCTCAGCAGTGATTATTACAGAAGGTTCTATTCCAATTATTGAGTATCTTCCCCACTTTTCACCTCCTTGAACACTCTCAAGAAGAAAAGAAGGACTCCGATTAAGTTTAAGAAAAGCCCCTACAGGAGTATCTAAGTCTGCAATAATCTCCTTGTAAAGAGGTATGACATTGAAGTTTTTTGATAGCTTAAGAAATTCCTCTTTCGTTAAATTAAGCGATTTATCTTGCTGCAACATAAAATAGTTTAAAAAATTAGCCCTAAAAAAGGCAATTTAGGTGGCTTGCCAGAACAATGGTAGGCATTCATAAATGCGAGTCTCCTGTTGGAGCGATAGCGTGGCAATCTCGCTTTTTATATTCCTCAAGGAAAGAGCTTGCTAAGATAAGCTCGCTATGACCGAAAAATTAAACTGTATGCTCGCACTGACGAAAATTCTTTCCTAATGACTCTTGAGAAGTTCAGAATTTAATTGTCACTGAAAATTTCATTCAAATTAATTTTCAATCCTGCAATAACTTCAGATTCCAAAGTGTCTTTTTCGTTGTAAGTTTTTAATGTGCTGAATTGTCCATTCTTCAGAAAATATATTTCAACAACCTTATGTTCTGGGGCTACTATCCAGCATTCTTTAACTCCGTATTTTTCATAAACTTTCTTTTTAATAATCAAATCCCTGTATGCAGTTGCCTCAGAAAGTATTTCTATTACAAGGTCTGGCGCACCCTGAATGTTTTTATCTTTGATAATTTCTTTTCTATCGTTTGATATAAATATAATATCTGGCTGAACAACATTTTCATCATCAAAATAAACATCAAGAGGAGCTATGAAGACTTCACCGAAATTATTTTTAATTAAAAAACTTTTAATAGCAAAAAATAGCTTTCCAACGATTCTTTGATGCATTGGTACTGGTGAAGGCGTCATAATTAATTCTCCTTCAATTAGTTCATACCTTTTGTCATCTGGCAATTTTAAATAATCTTCATATGTGTGTTTTATTTTTTCAACTAAGAGGTCCATTTTAAAATCCCAAGTATTTGATTTTATTATATCAAAATTGCTTATACTAAATCTCTGCGAATCGGAAAATTATGACTTTCATTGTCTGAAGTCTATTTCTATTTTGATGGCAATTTTTATTTGACAAAAAAATTTTTTTTAAATTATCATATATAGTTTGCAGGGGCTTTGTCCCTGTCTTCATACCTTTGGGAGGAGGTAGCAAATTGTATGCTTTAGGGACCCATCTTTTAATTGAAATGAAAGATTGCAATCCTGAGATCCTCAAGGATCTCGAAAGTGTTCAAACCATTCTGGTTGATGCAGCAAAAAAAGCCAATGCAACAATAATTAACATCAACTTCCATGAATTCAGCCCATTCGGTATTAGCGGTGTTGTTGTTATTGCCGAGTCCCATTTGACAATTCATACATGGCCAGAGTACGGATTTGCTGCAGTAGATGTATTTACATGCGGCGACACTATAAAGCCTGAGATAGCTGCACAGTATATTATTGAGGCTTTTGAGTGTCAAAATCCATCAATTGTTGAGATGAAAAGGGGAATAATTTCTTATAAGAATGAGAAATTGCCCCATAAGGTGTGCCATGAAGAATTACAAATGGTATATTGAGCAAACATCCGAAGACGAGGTTCTTCTTCATTCGTTAAAGGAAATTATATACGCGGGAGAGTCTCAGTATCAAAAAATTGAAGTTATTCGCACTGGGCAGTTCGGCAGATGTTTGCTTCTTGACGGTAAAATGCAGTCAACAGAAAGAGACGAGTTTATTTATCATGAATCTTTGGTGCATCCAGTGATGATGTTGAGTGACAGAGTAGAAAGAGTTCTTGTAGCAGGTGGTGGAGAGGGAGCAACTTTAAGAGAGATTTTGAAATATCCTGTTAAAGAAATAGTAATGGTTGACCTTGATGCAACTGTTGTTGAGATATCAAAAAAATATCTGCCGGAATGGAGTTTGAATGCTTTTGAAGATCCAAGAGTCAGGTTGATTATAGATGATGCGCGAGCTTACATTGAAAAAACAAAGAATTATTTTGACGTTATCATTTTGGATCTGCCTGAGCCAGCTGAAGATGGTCCTGCATTTATGTTATATACAAAAGAATTCTATGAAAAGGTAAGAGATGCTCTTACTAAAGATGGAATGATGGTAACTCAAGCTGCATCTACTGCGATTAATAATATTAAAGTCTTTGTTTCAATAGCAAAGACTGTAAAACAGGTGTTCCCATATGTTAAACCATATATAACCTTTGTGCCGTCTTTTTTTGCTCCGTGGGGTTTTGTGCTTGCATCAAAAACTTTAAATCCCGATGGGCAGATAGAAAAAATAATTAAAAAGCTTGAGAGTATTGAGAAAACTTTAAAGTTTTATGATGTTGATGCCCATGTGAGTATGTTTTCTTTGCCAAAGCATATTAAGAATGCTATTGAAAAAGAAGGGGTGATCATATATGACGATCACCCCATTTCATTCTATTAATCCTTTTTCTTTGACGGAAGTACTGCAAGCCCTGGTAATTCTTTTCCTTCAAGGAGCTGTAAAGCAGCGCCTCCTCCTGTTGATATAAATGAGACAGAATCACTTACTCCCGCTTTATGTACTGCAAAGTCTGTGTCTCCTCCACCAACTATTGTGAATGCATAGGAGTCAGCAATTGCATGAGCTAATGCCAATGTGCCTCTGCTAAAGGCGTCTATCTCAAAAACACCCATTGGACCATTCCAAAGAATTGTTTTTGCATCGTGAAGAGCTTCTGTAAAAAGTTTTACTGAAGCTGGTCCGATATCAAATCCTGTCCAATCTTGCGGGATTTCTTGAATTGGTAATATTTTAGCTTCTGTTACTTTGTCTATGCTGGGTGCAACTACAACATCTACTGGCAAATAAAATTTAACCTTGTTTTGGCGAAGTTTTTCCATTGTTTTCTGGGCAAAATCCAACATATCATCTTCAACAATTGAATTTCCAACATCATATCCCAAAGCTTTTATAAATGTAAAAGCCATCGCACCACCGATTATAACTTTATCTGCCTTGTTTGAGAGATTTTCAAGAACTCCGATTTTTCCCTTTACCTTTGCTCCACCAAGTATTACGACAAAAGGTCTAATGGGAGATTCAACAGCGCCTTTCAGATATTCAATCTCTCTTTTTAGAAGAAAACCTGCAGCAGATGGTAGGAATTTAGGAATCCCTACAATTGAGGAATGTGCCCTATGGCTTGCTCCAAATGCATCATTGACATAAAAATCTGCCAAAGAGGCAAGCTCCTTTGCAAACTTTTCGTCATTTTTCTCTTCCTCAATATGAAATCTTAGATTTTCAAGCAGTAAAACATCACCGTCTTTCATTTTTGCGACAAGTTGTTGAACTTGTGATCCTATGCAGTCTGGCGCAAAAATAACTTCTTTATTAAGAAGCCTTTGAAGTCTTCTTGCAACTGGAGCCAAGGAGAATTTAGGGTCTATCTTACCCTTTGGCCTGCCAAGATGGGAAGCAATAATTACTTTTGCTCCTTCATCAATTGCATAGTTGATTGTTGGTAATGTTGAACGAATTCGTCTATCATCAGTAATCATCAAATTAGCATCAAGAGGAACATTGAAGTCTACTCTTATAAATACCCTTTTACCTCTGATCGGCAAATCTTCAATGGTCATTTTGTCAAAGGAGTTATTAAATGGTGCCATAAGAGCCTCCTTAAATCTTGTTAATTAAATAAAGTATTAAATCTCTTAATCGGCAGCTATATCCATATTCATTGTCATACCATGATATAATCTTCGCAAGTCTTCCTTCAATAACCTTTGTTAATAATGAGTCTACTATTGATGAATACGAAGAGCCATTGAAATCAATTGAAACAAGGGGTTCATCTGTAACAAAAAGAATCCCTTTGAGGTCTTCTTGTGAGGCTTTTGTCAAAGCATCGTTGATATCTTTTTCAGTAACATCTTTGCTGAGTTGGGCAACCAAGTCAACCAAAGATACATTTGGAGTAGGAACCCTTATAGCCATGCCATCCAGTTTACCTTTTATCTCTGGAAGAACTTTGCCAACAGCTTTGGCTGCTCCTGTTGTGGTTGGTATCATTGACAATGCTGCAGCCCTTGCTCGTCTAAGATCTTTATGAGGAAGGTCAAGGATTCTT